>OIWT01003157.1_pt1 | contig 15606 bp, 36 predicted proteins | sample 1587701 | NCBI WGS metagenome assembly OIWT01 (sample SAMEA3888904, study PRJEB22519) | human gut metagenome | biome: human gut; feature: human-associated habitat; material: faeces | place: Denmark | collected 2009
TCTCTTGGGAGACATCCAAGCCGCCGACTCGATCGGTTATGTGATTCGGACGCTGTCGCCGAAGGAGATTTCAGCGAACATGCTCCAAACGAAGCCCTTCAACTTGAACGAGATGTCGCACAAGGCGGCGATGGACATGATCCGCGAGTTGCTGCGCATGAAGGTGAGGGTGACGGAAGTGTACATCGATACCGTTGGCGATCCGGAGAAGTACGAGAGCAAACTGCAGGGGGCCTTCAGTTTCACGACGATCAAATTCAAGGTTTCCAAAAAGGCGGATGCGCTGTTCAAATGCGTCTCCGCTGCGAGTATTGTCGCGAAGGTGCTGCTTTCTGTTCCCTTTCATCCTAGACGCGACGTGATCACATTATTGAGAATCATACATGGGAAGAAGCCTACATGGAGGGGAAATCGTTCGGAGCGACGGGATCCGGCTATCCGAGTGGTAGTTTCCTTTTCACTTCGTCATCAATAGATCCCACGACGAAGGCGTTCCTGGCGAACTGTATGCATCCCGTGTTTGGATTCCCCACATTCATCCGTTTCAGCTGGAGCACCATCCCGAAGCTAATTCAGGAAAAGAACGGCGCCGTCGTTGTGTGGTTGGAGATGGACTGCGAAGTGAGGCGTAGGAAGGAGTCGTTGGAAGACGAGGACTCGCCGTACAGGCGTCCGCAGAAGAAGCACCGCAAGGAGGAATCCCGCCTGTGCAAAGAACACAACATTGAATCCTGTAGCTTTTAGAACAAGCATGTTTACTCTGAAAACGAAATGCCATGGTCACACACGCGAAAACAGCAACTACGCGAATCGTCCTTCCCATTGAACATGCGAAAGAGAACGCTTTGATCGGAGGGGTCCTTCTCCTTCTTCAGCACAAACCGGTTGCTCATCAGCGATAACCATCCGGAGATGGGCATGTAGTAGAATGTGGGGTTGTTCGACAGCAACTCTAGCGCTAAGAAGAACCACTGGAACCTACTGGGGGAGACGACCAACAACGACGCCTTTTTGTCCCGAAGGATCCAACGAAGGACACGGATGATGGAATAGAACAAGGCCTGCGTGCTTTCATTGCTCGAAATGTCGTAAATGATGGAACAAAGGGACTCGATCACGAGGAGACGCGGTTTGACTACGACTCACTCTTCCCGCCCATTCCCACGATTCGGATCCGTGTGAATGAAACGCAGCAGGAGGGACAGGTGAATGAGATCTGTCGGTCGGTACACCGTAATCCGATTCACTGCCGCCTTGTAGTACTCGAGTCGCCGCTGCTCCTCTTGCACGGAGGCGAGTCGGGAAAGGAGTTCCTGGCTCAATCGCGAAGCGGCCAGCTTGGAATCCATGTCAAACAGGATCACAGGCATCTCCATTCCGCCCACTTCCTTGGATGACACAACGTTGGCGATGATCGAATACGTAAGCTAAAGATGAAAGGGCGTGTTGAATGGGATACAGCACTCTTTCCGGTCCCTGTTTTACCGATAAGCTCCATCGCCTGATAGGCGTCGAGATTTGGCTATTCCTGAGTGCCAACGAGAAGAAGCACAAAGATGGGAATACCGGTGGGTATGGGCTCCACCGTTGTTGTTGCAATGAAGTCGTAACCGTTTGTGTCGAACAGAAGGAAGTCCTTTCCAACCAGGGAGGCAATCGCACCCCTCACCTCCTCGAAGGCCGCTTTCCTGGGAGGACCTTCGACTTCGGACTGCCCTTCTTCTCCACCCGCATTCATGTGAAACAAACAAGATGATTCTGTCAAGCACGGTTACTCCTTCGCAACCGTGAAGTCATACGGCTTGAACATCTCTCTGAACTGGTCCGTCAGCGCCGCCTCCTCCTCGGTACTCTTCTGCAGCCCCTTCCAATCGCTGCCGGCATTCTCAGACTCCAGGAGAGAACCCACCGCCTGGTGGAAGAACTGCATCTGCGGACGACGCTCCTTCACCACATACCCGTAGCGCTTGGGCTGGGTGGCATTCACTGCCCACACCTCAGCATACAGGAAATCCTCACTTCCAGCAAAGGCGCTCAGCTCCTCACCCTACCGCTCAGCCGCCAGCACCGCCGCCACCTGCGCCATCTCCGAGAAGCGGAAACCGCGCTGCGTCGCCGCCGCGTCCAGCACGATCTTCACCACCGCTTCTAGAAATGAAACCGCCAATGAAACGCCACCCTTCTCCCGATCGATGGGAAGCACCTGCAGGTGGCAGTGTACGGGGTTGCGCGTGGTGAGATTGCGTTCCCAGAGCAGCACCGCCTTCCCCTGCGCGTGGAACATTCTATGGTTCAGAGACGCGCCTCACGCCCACTGGATCAGCGCCTTCTTGAAGGCCTCCACCTCCTTCACCGCCTCCTCCGGCAGCTGCAGCGTGCTCTGGCGGTGCACCACCGGAATCACCAGCACGTGACCAGACGTCAGCTGCCCCTTTGGCAGCGCGAGATAGGCGTTCTCGCCCACGCTACCCTCGTACGCCAAACACTCTATCTACCTTACGATCAATTGCTTTTCCACGTTTGGTGACGCTAAACAGAACCAACACTCGGACCGCGCGCTCGGCTGCAGCGCGAAGCGGTAATTTGGCGGGTTGGCGGGAGTTTCTCTCTCCGGGCGTTTCATTGCCTGGGGAGGGAGTTGAGTTTCGGCGGGACGCTTTGCGAGCTCGAAGGGCGAGGGCGTGCAGTTGGCGTCGGCTTCGATCAATTCGGACTCGGGCATTTGAATGCAGGGAGTGAGGTTGAGCGCATGGAGCCATTTCCGACTCTTGTCAGAACCGGCCTTCACGGGTCCCAAACAGACAATACGCGTGATGTGCTGGCTGACGTTTCGATACGGACGACGCTCATAGAAGATGTTCTGAGAATGAGCGCATTGCGTGAAACGCACCATGGAAGCGGCGAAATGGTAACGGGGCTTCACTGCCTTCAACACATCGCTGATAATGGAGGAGCCCACGGCTGTGCAGTTGGGAATGCTGGGATACTGGGAGGGATTCACGAAATGAAGCATCCTATGCATGAAGCAATCACGCATGACAAAACCCCAGCGCCCACTCTCCCGAGAGGACCACATCCACGGGACTCTCGTCTGCTTGCTTCAACACGGATTCAATTTGCGACTTGCGGTAGTAGCACGGGGACACGTTTCCCTCGTCCAAATAGCGCTGCGGATCATACACTCCCGGAATACAGAGCAGCTATTGATGATGCTATGTCAGCCGGATCCATACCCGTAGTCCAAGCACAGAGAGATATGTGACATCCGTGACGATCGTCAGGTTCGGAATTGCGCGCAGCTGTGCCATTTGTTCCGGGGAAATAATATCATCCTTCACCACAATGTATGTGGGAATTGGAAATGCCATCGACGGCGCTATACGTGAGACCCCTGGCGTTTTCCCCAGCCCCTACTCAGTGCGATTTCATTCTTCTCATCTAGAAACTTGCCCACGCAGAACAGCACGTCGAACGGTCCCAGTTTGCTGCTGTTGTATTTGGCCACCTTCGCCAGTACTTCCCCAATGCGTCCCTCGATATCACCGCAGAAGAAAGCCTACAGGATTACGGAACCACGCAAACAACGACCTTCACCATTGGTTTCTTTTGGGTTCACAGAAAACAGCAAATGTCAAAATGGAGAGCAACTATCTACACCTGGAAGGATGGTTGGCCCTTCTTGCGATGCTTCTTCTTCATGCGCTTTACCGTGATGTTCCCCATCCGCCGTATGAAATGGTCTCCCTAGACTATTAGTCGTTGACTGCTGCCTTACGGGATCGAGTAGCACCACTCCACTCGCCTCTTCTCTACTGGGCGCTTCAACAACGCGTCTCTCCTGAACGACGGGTGGCTTCTCTTTACGCCTTTCCATCACTTTGGATATTTCCGGGATATTCCTACACATCACCTCCACACTCAAATAGGACCCAATCGATTGTGTAAGATTTAGCTGGCTGGGGAACAGTTTCGGTTCTTGTGATTGCACCACCTGAACCAAGCCCTGGAAGAGCGAATCACTCTTTTCGATTTGCGAATGAGTCAGGTTCTGTGAGAGCACTTGGCTACGCATTATCGCAGTGTATCCGCTCTGTACGTTTGCTGGCTTGAAGACAACTCCTGGGACTGGTATTGGAAGTAGTCATTTGCCATGGCTCTGCGAGTCAATAACGAATCTTGAAAAAGAGTGTCCGATTGTGTTGGAATTCCCGTTCGGAGACTACCCTCCTGGGTTTTGCCCAAGTCACTCATATCCTGTGACAGCGAAAACCGAAAGTCCTGAGAAGACATGGGAGACAGGAAGGCAAGGACCTTCTCCTCATCCTTACTCAGGGATTCGTAATGACTACTCTCTTTCACTGGAGTACTCATCGTACCTCCAGTAGTGGAACTACTAGGGGTTTGACTCATGAAAAGGAGAGTGTGATGCATTCCCCCAATCTATGCTGAAATGTGTTCAACAAACGAGTCATTGCTTTGTGGTTTTATGAAATGGATGAGATGTGGGTTCAATGCGAATGGAAGAATAATCCGTTCCTCTCGTAATGAATCCTACGAAATGAGGGATTCTGCAGTTTCCTATACTACATTTAGTGCAATACCTTGTGGATCTTCTTCTTCAGCTTGGAATGAAAGTCGGAGCTGGAACTCGAACTCGAGCTGGAGCTGGAGCTGGAGCCGTGCTTCTTGTTGCCCTTCAACAACTTCCATTTCTATGGGTGATCCATATCCCTCAAATTCACGTATCCACACGCGCACTTCACCTTTCTCCCCTTCTTCGGCCCATTACACAGGGCACCACACTGGGGACAGTAGATGCCTTGGGGCATTCCTCCCGTTGGGAATGGCCTTGGCGCTCTGCCCATATATGCAGGGGAAGGACACGGATAGGTCGGGATGGGAGGAGGAGGATTGGCTGGCATAGGGCCGGGCATCGATGGCGCGTATGGGGGAGGGTACGGGGACGCGGTCATTGGAACGGCAGGGGGAATGGGAGGATAGGCGTAGTATCCTTGGGGTGGCGGAGGATTGGGCATGTATTGAGTCGTCCTTTCCGCGTACCCATAGGTTTCCTGGTAATGGTTCTGCATTTTGTGATCTCTCTCAACGAAGCAGGTCACGTTGTGGCGTTTCCACGATGAAACTCCCGAATCTTGTTTGGAGCGCATGTGGAACAAAGGCACGGGATCACACCGAAACATGAAAGGCATAACAATAATAGAATACAAAGACAAGGGAACATAGCCGAAAGAAAACTACCTTCCATCTGCCGCAGGTTCGCCGGTCGTTTCCGCCGAGTGATCAGCAGTAGGCCCGCGAACTGCGTTCATTTCTCTGCTGCCCCTTCTACCGGGTTGGGTTCTTAAGGAGCGGTAATGGAAGCTGCTGACAGGGTAGAGTACGGCTTCCTGAAGGAATAGAATGCGCAGATCCTCCAGAGGAATCTCTTCGCCGTAGCTACGCATGATCCCCTTCTTCGTCTCCCGCCTCTTTTCGTAATCGTAGTTAAACGGATCCGTCACGGGGAACCGCGAGTACTCGCGCGTCAGAGCAGCCAAAAACGGGTGGCACAACGCGTCGTCCACACTGATCCGCTTCGTGGCGTCGAACACCAGCATTCGCTTCAGCAGGTCGATCGCGTTCGCCGAAGCATGGGGAAAGCGCTCCTCGAACGGCTACGCCTCACACACCCGCCGAAGACGAACGATCGGCTCGCCGTAGTCCATCTTCTCCACTGCTTCGCGCGCCTGCGCCTTCTGGATGAAGTTCAGTGACTACGCCTTCAGAGCCACACAGAACCCACACCGCACCGCGTTGGGGTCCCAACAGTTTGATGACCAGCTTCAGCTGGTCGTAGGGGTTCTTGCCCTGCAGAAGAGGCTGTCTTCCCAGTAATTCTGCGAAGATGCAACCCAAAGACCAGATGTCCACTTCCCAGTCGTATGTCTACGATGACAGCAGCGCCGCGTGTCTACGGAGTTCTCGCACAAGAGCTCGGGGGCGCGGTACCACCGCGTCACCACATACTCCGTCATCATGGAATGGCTCCCGGCCAGTCCGCGTGCTAAGCCAAAATCGCAAATCGCAAGACAGCAATTGCTGTTAACGAGAATGTTCGACGGTTTCAAATCGCGATGAAGCACCTTCGCCGAATGAAGGAACTTCAGAGCCTTCAGGAGCTGGAAAAGGAAGAACTGAATGTGATTCTCCGACAGAGGCTTGGGGTTAGCTCTGCGTAGCGATTGTACCTGATTCGAGGAGATAATGCGCTCGAGATCGCACTCGAATAGCTGTGTCACAATGTAAATATCGGTAAAATCCTCCCTCCCCTTCGACATGAATATTCTCATTGCGACACTTACATAGGGCATCGTAATCACGTCATACAGGGAGATGATGTTTTCGTGCCAGCCCAAATGTCGCAGCATCTTTATTTCTCTCTGAAACATCAAAGAAAGTCGCAAAGCCCTTACGAGAACGCGCTTTGCATCAACGATATCTTGAAACAGATTGCCAATTTTCTTGATTGCTACCCGCCTGCCCGCAATCTGTGAGGGTAAAGGGGAGGGAAAAAGCACTCACCACGTCGTCGGCAGAGCAAACCACTCCATACGACCCGCTCCCGATCACCTTCAAGTTCTGGTAACGGATGTCGATATGAAACAGCTGCCGATCCACCTGGATGGTATAAAACTGCCTAGACGATCACAAAGCAGCCAGTCGACTCGTACCTCGGAAACATATCCAGAATCATTGCGGATACACCCAGGCGGAAGCAAATGACTGGGGTAAACGGGTCGTGTGCCACCTCGGCAATCACGGTTATTTCAATCTGTTGCCCACCTTCTCTAAATGAGCCAACTCCCCGCTTTACAACAAACACTCCATGCTAGAAAACTACGCTTCTGTATAGTAATAGTTGAAGTCCAGCTGGCATGCGATGGTCGTAAACGCAGAATACCTACTCCTCATCGGGAATTCGCGAACAAACCCCTTCGGCGGGTTCCTCAGCTGCGTGATGAACTGTTGCATCTTTTGCGAGAACTGCATCCTCAGCTGCACAATCTACACCTCATCCACACCAGCCAGCCCCACCTCTGGTCTCCGCTCGGCCTCGATGGCGTCCAAGCAAACGGTGATACTTTCTCCAGCCTACGCGTGATTTCCACGACCCATCTCCACATTCTTCTTGTCGATCAGCTCGTTGATGGAATCGAACAGCTTGTTCTACGCCTCACACCTCCTATTATCCCCCACTTGCACTCCCAGCACTCCCGACGCAAGTCGCAGCAATTCGAACATCACGCTCTTAATCGCGCTCTGCTTCCCGTCCGTGAAGAAGCTCTTGTCCAGCCCCTCCACGAACTCCCTGTGGATCCTCAGCACATCGTCGAACCGCTCCGCCTTGCCCATCTCCGCCATCATGTTGTTGTACAACTTCTCCACCACGTGCAGGAAGTAGAACCCTTGCAGCGTCGTCAGGAACCCGTGCGCTTGCATTCGCAGCAGGTTGAACTCGTCCAGCGTCCGCCGCAGCGCGCGCACGGTGCCGCGGTCGCGCAGCGCGTCCACCTCCTTCGCGAGCGAGCACTCGTCCGTCCAGACGCGCTCCAGATCGAACAGTTGCGTGCGCAGCACCATCAACACGGAGAAAACCTGCTCGTATTTCGCCATCAGCCCCGGGGTGAAAAGGACTCGCAAATTCTCGGGCATCTCCATCGAGAAGAAGGGTTTCTTCCAGATGTCGAAGCGCGAGAGCGAGGTCAGCGGCTTCAGACGCACGCGCTGTGAGATGAACTCCGCCTCACCGCAGAGCGAGGTGCGGCCGACGCATGTGTTGAACTCCTCCTGGAACCAGCCGTTGGAGACGGTGGCGGGCGCGAAGAGGAAGCCGTGCTCCACGCGCGAGATGAACTCGAGATAAAAGTCGCCGGCGCCGAGGAGGTAAAAGCTGTGGAAGAGACGCAGCGTGCGGAGGAGGAAGTAACGATCGGTGTAGAACTGGATGATGTGGTGTTGGGCTTGCGTGTACACGGACTGCAGGAGCGCGGCGAAGGCGGCGTACTATAGGGAACACGGGCGAAGGGCGCTCACCTCACTCAGACTGCAGTGGGCGAGAATGGACTCGTCCGCGCCGCGCACCACCCAGTTGGCATCCTGCAGGCTGTCCCGAATGAAGTGCACCGACTTGCCGCAACGGAACACCTGCTCCACTAGCGCGAGCGGGAAGAAGGAGGGCACCATGCGCTGACGCATATGGTACATGTCCACCCATTTGTTCCCATGTCCCGATTCTACCCCTCATCCTCCAATGAAACGCCCACTCTCGGACGGCACGGCAATCTCCACGAAGAACTCGGCGTGCATGTCCAGCAGGCGTCCGTTCACCGCCCATTGCCACGATTGCTTCAGGATGTGTGTATTGATGTCCTTCAGCAGCGAGAGTGCCAGCGTGCGGTACACCGCGTCTCCGTGGTTGGTCTGAGGGTGAGGGTCGGTGGGGGATCCCACATAATTGAACATGGCGGAGGCGAGCGAGCCGCCGCGGAGTCGGATGCTGGACACGAGGATGTTGTAGAGGTAGGTAAGACGCTGGAGGGGCTCCTCGCACAGATAAAAACTTGGGGGGAGTGGGGGGTGAGAGATCGTACAATTGTTGGAGGGAGAAGGCGTCGGCGGGCGAGGAGCTGAGGGTGGATTGCGTGTTCTTCTCCTCGAGGCCGATCACGAATCGGTAGAAGCTACAGAGGTGGGTGTTGATGATGTCGTTGACGCTGTTGCGAATGGTGCCGTGATCCACCTGCTTCGAGTCGCGGATCAGTCTATCCCTGAGTGCCTGAAATCGGGCCGACAATTGGATTCGCTTGTAACAGGTTCCGATCTGCAGGAGGCGCAGTACGGTGTTACGGATGGTGGTGGGGAGGTGGAGGTCGGCGGTTTCCACGAAGAGACCCTGTTCCGTGCTATCTGTGATCATGACCTCCAGGACTCACTCAAAGCGGAAGTACGTAGAGTCAATTCCCTGAAAAGTCACAATCAAGTCGCGGATGAGAAGCGACTCAGCGATCTACGCATCATCGGTAGAGATGCAATTCAACAATGGGGCCGCTGCTCTCATCCTCGGAATATAACTCTTCCACCTCCTTCTCCTGTCGCGGGTTCATTCGCGTTGGCCTGCTCTTCTTGGGTGTCTATTCCTTACCACTCCTTCTGAACAGCACAATATAGGGAGACACGGGCTTCACGGGCTCTGACACGAAGGAAGGGTGAAGAGTGTCTGTGAAGCGCGTCCGCAGCGCATAGAGCAAATAGAGCATGTTTCTACGCATGACAGACGTAACACGAAGCAACCGTCGCGTTTCTGGACTGGTGCTGCGCGATGTCTTCAGCTGATCATAGATTTCGTCAAAGACGTCGAGCTCTCTCCCGCCGTCCAGCACGCGCGGCTGAAAAAGAGTGCGAATCACGTTCACCACTTCTTCTTCCTTCACTATCCCAGAAATAGGCACACCCAATCTTACATGCGAGAGATCCGGAATAGACGGAGAAAAGGCTGTTGCACTTCCGAATGAGCGCCACATCGTCGGGGTCTCTCCCGTATTGGGCAAAGAGTTCCCGTATCAGCGCAGAAATGGAGTCTCTCCGAGATTCGCTCATCCTGCTGTCCTCTTTTGAATCCGTCCCAAATTCGGGTCTATTTTCGATTGACTCATTTTCGGATGATTCTCACCCTCGTGTGCTCTTTTGCGGGATCCGTCCACCGTATTGCGTGCGTTAAATCCTTTTCGACCGAGTGGCTACGAGGAGAGCTCTCCGTGCACTCTTCCATCCCTCCTCATCGGTAGAGACTGTTTTTCCTCAAGGAACGCACTCTCGTCGTTCAGATCAATGGAAAGACGGTGAGTGGAGGCACCATCGCAGATTACGTCGACGGCGACCAAACAACAGCCGTGGTGGCGGCAAACGTTGACTTCGGCTATTCGAAGAAGATCCGCTGCTTCGTTCGCTACGGCCCTCTCCTTCGTCAAGTCGATGCCAGTCCGCATGACTCTGTTCTTACTCTCCTGAAGTTCACCTTCTTCGTTTGCGGTTTATTCCTGTTGTTCATCCTAGACATCGCCTTTTGCAAATCCCACATACTCCGCTTCTCTCCAAGTGACTGTTGATGGAAAGGATGTGGATCCATCTTCGCTGCTTCGAGATTGCGTGCATTTCGGTAGTGTCATCACCGTCACGGAAAGCACGATTCCGCATCCTCACATCGAACATATGGGCGATAAAGCAACGAAGGAGGGAAAGAAGCTGTCGCTTCGGCTCTCGAACGGGTATTCCTTCCAATACCCGCTTCCCGACTCTCCCTCGAAAGATCTGTACAATGATATCCTAAACTACTGCAATGTGCGTGCTTTGCATCGTAATTCACGTGTAGAAGAAAATCGGCATCGCCATTCCCTTCCTTCATCTGTTCAACGAAGATGGAACAGAGGTGTCATCTGCATCTCTTCCGGATGTTGTTTCCGCTTCCAATCCCATTCTTTCCATCGTTATCCAGATCCGCATTCGCGACTCTCTTGGCAAGACCCACGACTTCTCTCCAGAGTTCAGCGACACCATCCAGTCCCTCATCACCATCATTCAAAACTGCCCTTTTGTGCGATTGCCTATGAAGATCCAATACGATGGAAGAGACATCTCTCCCAGCGTGTATGTTTGGAATCTGCTGCAGAACAACATTGATATGGACAAATTGCGGGCTTCAGAGGTGCCGATTCGTGATGCGTTTCACGCGTAGAGAACGGAGGATATGGAGTGTCTGCTGTTGAAGGAGGAGTACAACGCGTCGTTTACGCTCGCGGGGACAGTGTATACAGTTCACATCCCGCAGGACGGATTGGTGTATGTGAGTTCGATTCCAGGGAAGGGTGCTGATTCAATCGTTGTGGAGTACGGAGACTACAACGGGCTGATTGTTCCTGTTTCGATGTGCAGAGCCATTCCGGAAGATGATGAGATCGTGTATGACGCACCTGTGGAAAAGCGCATCTGCATGGACTGGGACAGTAACTGCCCGTACCAACTTTCCGTGAAGGCCAACGACACCATTCGCATTTTCAGGGAAAATGAGGACTACTACTACGGCAGTATCGTCGCAGATGATGAATCCAAACCCCAAAGGGCGGGGTGGGTCCAGAAATCGTTGTTTATGTAGCCTTCTGTTTGTCGGAGAAAACAGCCGAAACAGTACATTGTATATCAGATTAGCCCTTGAGATTCGGATTGCTGCAGACGACAACCACGCTATCGCCTCTCAGGAAGAGCTACGCCTAAATCCGCAACGCCGCCTCCTACCTTGGGAATATATCTGTCTTTGTTCACAACACGGGCCTTCTTCTTTCCCTTCCCGGACTTGGGCACTTCCGTCCAGAACTCCTTCACATTCTCCAAAACCCTACGGGTGACTTCGCAACGGCAGGATTCGAACATATTGCAGTGTCTGTCAAACGCCTTCACGTGGCACAGCAGCTTGTGGTTGTTGCGCACGTTAATGAGCACCTACGTCGAATAACGCGCCAAAACCACCTCCCACCTTTGTGTTATTCTTCACTGCCTGGTAGAGGATGGAAAGAGGGCCCTTCGCGAACTCCTCCTCCTCATTCTTCACAACGGTCTTCACAGGATTCCTACCCATCACCAACCAAACGGCCGACACGTACATTCTTCAATTAAGAAAATCGAATCTGAAAGTTGAAGCGATTGTGATCATCCTTTTCAAACCGAGTGGCCTCTCGTTCTGCGAAACAAACACCCCCAAACGCGATATCACATTACACAGCAATTCTTCTTCTCCGTTACGGAGTCATCTACTCCTCACTCCCTCATCCCACGCCCACCTCTTCCCATATCGGTGCTCCCAAGCCGCATGTTCCGCGTATTTAGCGCGCCCGTCGTGTAGCTCCGTTGCCGACCCATCTCGTGATTGTGTCCCTCCATCACCAATTCACTACGCTCGCACTCCCTCCCACCGCCTACTGGAACTGCACCGCCTCCTGGTAGATCAGCCGCCGTAGCCGGAAGTTGGTGCCTTCGTCCGTCGTGTCGTACTCGAACGGGAACAGCATGCGATTTGACGCCACCACCTCCTTCTCCGGCTTGCGCACCGACTCCAAAAACGGCGCCGCCAGCGCTTCCTTCACCGTCACACGCTTGTTCGGGTCTGCTCGTCACACCGCCACCTCTCGCTCACTGAACACCAGCATGCTCTTCAGCAGGCTCAGCGCATCCTCCGACACGTGCGGCAACAGCTCGTGGAAATCCATCGGTTCGATGTACTCCATGTCCAGCAGGTACTACGCTTCACCCATCACCCCCCACATCCCACGTCTTTCATGGGACCGTCGTCCAGCGCCAGCAGGTCCTCCCGCGGGGGCGTGCCGATCACCTCGAAGATCTTCTCCAACTGGTGCGTCTCCGCGCGGAACTCCTCGCCGAACCGCTCGATCTGCCCCTTCTCCGCGCGCCGCGCGCTCAGCGGGAAGCACGACTTCCCCGGGAACAGCGGCTGCGGGCGGTGGTTGGGCTCCAGCGTCTGCAGCAGCTCCGCGAAGATGCAGCCCACGGACCACATGTCGATGGCGGCGTTGTAGTACTCTTGGAGGAGGATCAGTTCAGGAGCACGGTACCAACGCGTCACCACGTGCTGCGTCAGCTGCCGCTCCATGGCGGGCTTCTCCCGGAGACAGCCAGCGTTCTCCACGTCACTCTAGCGATGAGAGGGAGATGATGCGCATGCCATCGATTCCTTCTCCTCCATGTACTGCTGGTTCATTTGGCGAGCGAGGCCGAAGTCGATGATCTTCACGTCGCACCTGCTGCCGACAAGGATGTTCGACGGCTTCAGGTCGCGATGGACGATGTTGCCGCTCTAGCCGTGATTCTATCTTCAAACCCCCACCTGCATGTAGAGCAGGCCGCACAAAATCTGGTAGAGCAAGGATTTCACGTGTTGCTCTCCCCAGCCGGTGATCTTATCGGAGTTCCTCACGATCTTCGCCATATCCCATCCTCCGTATTCCTGGCCATTGAAATCGTGAAGTAAAGCGTACCTGAATAATCCACAGGTTCTTGTAGGTGTATTCATCGGAGGGGACCACTAAGTCTCTGTACGTGAAACTAGTAGAATGGTATCACTTCAGCGCAGCGATATTCGGGTGATGGCACTGACGAAGGATGGTAATCTCGCGCAGTGTCCGCTTTGCGTCTGTTTTTGTTCGAAACACGTCGTTTATCCTCTTTAGCGCCACTCTATGCAGTGAGATCCGATAACGGCGCGTACTCTTCTCCAGTAACCCGATCGACAGCAAAATAAACGGTGCCATAGGCACCCTTTCCCAGTTCCTTCTTAATGATGTAGCGCGAATTGATTTGGGGAGGGATGTTTGGGATGAAAAGTCCCGCATTATCTTCCATCTAGTGCCATGATTACTGAAAGAGGCGAATTACTTGCATTGTAAATTGCAAAAACCGTAGAGCAAAAGTGAAAGGTTGAGCCTTCCCAAAACAACCGTTTCGTTGAGGATACAGTGGATTCCCGCGGAATGACCAGCTGAAGAAGGATACCTCAAATCCATGTTCGATTGTGGTATTGAACGTGGGAATGGGTTGCAAATGGGTTGGTGATATCAGCAAGCAATATTCTTGGATACGGGTGTTCATGATGCCGTGGTTGATTGATCGTTGTTGCGTGAATTGGCTCAAGATCATGACAGTGGAGTGATTCTAGCACTTGAAATGGGAGAATGGGAGCCAATGGTTGGGAGGGCCATAATTGTTGCGTATTCGTGGAGAAATTGGATGTTTATGGCTGCCGGCAGCATTTGGACTCACTCGAAACGAGATGGCAGAGTGATTGTTTGAAAGTGTGTGAATGAAATCACTCACTTTGTTACAATCCAATAGTGCATTTGTTGTTGAGAATGGAGGAATGATGAACCAAATGGAGGATGAGTTCTGCCATGATAGCAGTGCATTCAGGACTGGAGGACTGTTACTATCCATATAGAATAGGCTTCAAAGGAGGAGACCATATAACTGAGAAAAGGGGGGTTTCCACTCTTCAATAGCACCAATTGATTGGCAACACATTACGATACTGCATGCAGATACAAAGAGTCTCACTGAAGGAATCAATCACGGAATCAACCAGCCTTCCCATTCTGGAGGTCAACATGGAGGAAAACAAAGCACCGAAGAGTGTTCTAGAATGTTGGAGAGTTGTGCTTCACTGACAATGGAATTCAGTTATAACCCTAACGAAGATCAGATTTCACATAAAAATATTAACAATGAATAAGGAAAAGATGGAACAGTGTGCTGCGGCCTTTGGCTACTCTCATCCGAGGCTGATTGGGAAGGGGTTCGTCTCAGTTGTGGATGTAACGAGTAGTGGATTTGCCTTCGTCTTTCAGGCCACGGACATAGACTCTAGCGAGATCGTGGTGATCAAACTGATTCCCGACATTGAGGACAAATCAAAGGTCGAGTCGGAGATCAAGGTACTCCGAGAATGTCACTCCAGCTTCATTGTGAAGCACATCAAAACCATCTGGATGGACAAAAACCTCTTGGTAGGCATTCTAGTATCCATTCATGGACGTAGATTGTGATGGAGTACTGTCATTGCGGCTCGCTCGGAGCCTTCATCAAGAGTGGAAAGCGGCTGAATGAAGATCAGCTGCGGGAGATTGCGAGTTGCTGCCTTTTGGGACTCAGCTATCTTCACAACAAGAAGATCATGCACAGAGTAGTCAAATGGTTACGAAATGAGTGAATAGGACATCAAACCAGACAATCTGTTCTTCTCCCAGAACGGTCTCATTAAGCTGGGAGACTTCGGTTTGGCTATTGAGGTGAATCACACCTGCTCACAGCGAAATAACTGTTCCGGCACGATACAGTACATGGCCCCTGAGGTGCTGGACGAGAAGACGGAGCTGAAGAGTGATGTGTGGTCGCTGGGCGTAACCATGGTGGAGCTGGCGGAGGGCAAGAATCCATACAGCAACAAGAGTGCCATGGGCGTTGTTACAAGTATCATCACGGGCAATCCTCCCTCTATTTCTTCGTCCAAGTGGTCTACGCAATTCGTGGACTTCGTGAGCAAGTGCTGCATCAAGGATGTGAATGAGCGATGGAGCGTGAAGGATCTTATGAACGTGCGTGTTGTTGAGCGTTGTTGATGAGTAGCATCCCTTCGTGAAGGAATCGGTGGAGAGGCTGCTCAAGAAGGGCACGTCAAGAGCTCTCTTTGACCTTGGCGATGACTTCAATAAAGAAGCCGCGGAGTACAACGGTGCTGATTCCTTTGTGCTCACTCCCAACCCTAATGCGGTTGTTGGAGGAAACCCTGTGGGAAGTGGCGTGATGAGCAGCTTTAGTTCTTGTTCCATTTATTGTCCTCTTTTCTTCACATACTCCCTCCTTTGTTTCGTGGCTACTCGACCTGTGATGGGATAATGCAACCATCATTTCCACATCAGACACACCTCTATTCTAACAAACACCCCAGAATCCCATAAAGCCCAGCTCCTCTCCCTCCTTCTTCAGCAG
>OIWT01003159.1_pt1 | contig 15593 bp, 20 predicted proteins | sample 1587701 | NCBI WGS metagenome assembly OIWT01 (sample SAMEA3888904, study PRJEB22519) | human gut metagenome | biome: human gut; feature: human-associated habitat; material: faeces | place: Denmark | collected 2009
ATTTATGGCAATGGTGTAATGTATTTTTCTGATGTTAATCAAGTGCCAACAAGTTATATTCCAGGTTTTTTCACTTCTTTGAAACTACTTAAAGATTATGATGGAAATGAAGACGAGATTGCTCTTCTTGATGGATATTCTATAGATATGAAAACAACATACCATCCGCAACAAAATAGAGTTGATGATTATGTTAATAAATATGGAACTAAGGAAGCAAAGATAGTTTTCGCTGGCGATAGTTATCTTGATATGTGGCAAGCTTCTTATAATATTACAAGTTATGAAGAAGATATGAAAGATTATGATTCTATCAATGTTGGCATCGGTGGAACAATATGGGAAGAATGGAACTATATGAAAGATAGTTTGATTGTTCCTTATTGCAAGGATCAAGTTGTTCTTCATTTAGGATTTAATGATCTCCATATGGGAGCATCGGTAGAAGAAGCATATTCAGCAATGAGAAAATTAGTTACAGATATTCAAAAAGTTAAACCTAATATCAGATTCTATATTTTATCGGTTGAACCTTCTCCGGCTTTCTCTTCTCCACAGGCACAAACGTCTCCATTCCCTCCTTCTTCAACTCTAGTGTCCCGTTGAAGAACTCCCCGGTGATTTCCTTTCCATCGGATTTGCGAGCTTCTTTCTCAACCAGGACAGCGACGCCTCCTGCAGTGCCGTCTTCTTCAACCAGGACAAGGACGCGATCGCCCGCTACGTCCAGTCCTTGCGAAGTGACGTGGCGTTCTACTATGGCTGCTCCTTCGCTCTTTCCTCCTTTCAGCATGTTTGCCTTACTCACTCTATTCAACCGCAGCTCACTTCTTCTCTTCAGTTCCTTCTTTCTCTTCTCCCCTCCTCCTTTTCGCGTCTCTTCCTCTCCCTCGCCTTCCCTGCAAAGCCCGAGCCGCCCATGTCGCAAGACGAATACACCAACTGGCAAGCCTTCGCAGCAGGCGTTCTCTTCGTCTCTTCTCTCAAGTACATGAACGCTCCCGTTGACTACCCCTCTCAATCCCTTCAAACCACTTCCGTTTCTGCAGACACGCCCATTCCTTTGTTCATCCTCCAATTCCTCTATCACCACCTCCACTCTTCGCATCTCACACATCTCTTCCTGCTCCATCGCACCTTCTTTCTCTCGCTCCTTCAGTCTCTGGGTCTCTTTCAGCACGCTTCCCTTCATTTCCCATCTCTCATCCTTCTTCGCTTCATTCTTCTTCAATGCACCGACTTGAAAGCAAAGCAAGACAAGTGCGTCGGAAATGGAATCGACGATATCATCGCGACGACGTGCACTGCCATGGGATTGATCGCCTTCGACGAGGGGAGAAGCACGCTTCAGCAAACTCCATCATCCCTTCCTCTGTTGTTCTTTTCCTTCTTGCCGGTTCATCCGACTCAGATCGGCAGCTTCTCACTTATTCTTCCTGTTTATTCAATTGCTTCCATTCACGCCTAGATGTTCAGAGAACTATTCCGATACTGCGATGTAACTAAGAAAGAGGCTAAGAATGAAATGCCAGCCACAGTCGAAACGAAGGACAGAGAAGGAGATCGGTTCGAGCGGCTCTTTGCATGGGACGCCACTCAAATGGAAATACTCCGAGCAATCAGGAGGGCAAAGAAGGAGGAGGACTCCATTTCTCTGCTCCAGTACCAACTCTTGTGCGAAAGAATGCGTTCCAATTCCACACTAAACACAATGGTACTCCAATCTATACTCTAGTTCCGTCTTTGTTGAACAAACAGAAGCTACGCTAACTCCATTACAGGTTCTGACTTCTGTTCCACCACCGCCTTGGTCTTGGGAGTGGATGTTGGCACACTTGGCAACTGATTCGCCTTTGTCTCATCCTTTGCAATACTCTCATCGATCTCGTCCAAATAGGATGGGTCAGGCTCCTCTTCTTCGGAGAACAACAGTCCATTCACTTCCTATGCGTGACTCCCAGAAACTGGACGGACTTGGACATTCTCCTTCAAATCATCCAAACGGTCCATAAGCTTTTCAATGTCATCTTTCGATCCCATTTGCTGTGGTGATTATGCCGATGAAGCAAGGAATACCGATCGAGCCAATTCCAACATCGACGCCACATTGGACATCACGTGCACCATTTCCTCCGTCATCTTGCTACTATCCAATGTATTCAACTACAAATAAAGCCACAGACAGAATCATGCATTATCCTCAAGTTTCGAGAGGAGTCCATACGTCGTCTTCAACTGCTCCTCCTTCTTTCTACCATGTGATAACATGCTTCAACTAGTACTTTGCCATTCTCACATACGACACAGCAAGTGCCTACGACTCATTCGCTATCACCAAAACGCACTTCATTACTGCGGCTGTCTTTTGCCATTTCCATCAGGTTGTCCTTCTCACCATACAACTAATCATAACCATATCTATGCAACAGATACTCTCTTTATCTTTGTCTTCATTTTGTAAATCTCGCTCTTTATCTTTCCCACCGTTTTGTCGTAATCCGTAATGGGAATAGGATTCACATTTCCGCTCATTGGAACACCATTAGCTGGCAATTCCAAACCATTCAGCTCAGCCAATCGACTCTGAACATCCGCCAACAGCATCAACGGTTTTCTCATCTCATTCTCACTCTCATACTGTCTTAAAAACGCGTTAAGAGCAGCGATATCACTCTTCGTGGTCTTTTCAACGCTCTTCGAGAGAATGGACTCCACTCTCTTCCTTTCATAACGACTCACTCCCTATAAGTAATAGGAAGCGTAACGAATACAACCCCTTGTTTACTTGGAGTGCAACCCATTGATCAAAACACAAGTGATCAAACACGTCTCCCACAAACACCCAAGCAAAACAACCCCTGCAACTGCTTCATCATCTCCATCATCTTCCTCCTCTTCTCCTCGTGCCTCTCTCTCACCCATTCCCCCACCTCTGGCAACTGCTATGCCTCACTCTCCCCTCTTCTCCTCACCTCCACCTCTTCCCTCCCTTCCCACCAACCACTCGCCTTCAACTCCTTTGCCGACATCCTTCGCCACGGCACCAGCTGGAAGCAACCGCGCAGCATCGCCTCCACCTCCTCGCGTGAATCCGTCTATCCATCCCACATCCCACACACCCCCACTTCTGGAATCCGCTCTCGCACCAGCGCGGCGATCGAGTCCTCCATGTCGGGGAAGTGAATGTGGTTTTGCGAGCACAGCCCATCAAACCACTCCCTCTCCTCCTTCTGCTCCTCATCACCCCCCATACCCCCCACATTCAATCCCATCGTCCCTGCCTGACGCACCATCTGGTTCACCGCCGCCAGCTCACTCTCCCCCTCGTGCAGGAAGCGTCCGCTCAGCAGCTCCACCACCATCACCCTGTCCTCACGCCCCACACCCACCCCTACCCCCAACTCCACACATCCACGCCCGTGCTCCACACCGTCTTGGACATTGTCTCAGACACTGTCTCGCGCCACAGCACCATCTCCGGACTGCAGTAGCCCAGCGTGGGGACCGTGCCCTTCTGCCCCACGCGCGTCGCCGACCCTTCTCTTCACTCGCTCACGCACGCCTACCCCAGTCACACACGGCGATGCCTCCACCGCGGTAGAGAACGTTGCCCGGCTTCAGGTCGCTGTGCAGCAGGCCCTGCGCGTGGACGCTCTCCAGCACGTCCAGCAGCTCGTACAGGATGCACTTCGTTGCTTCCTACCCTCCACACGCCCACTCACGCCCACCAGCGACAGAGGGTACTTCAGCGACAACAACTCCTCCAACGTCGTCTCGTACAGCTCCGTGACCATGTACACACTGCCGCGACGACGCCCTCGGTACACGCCGTAGATGGGGAGGATGGAGCGGTGGTGGAGCGACTGCAAGGCTACCCCTCAACACACACTCGCTTCCCCACTGGATATCTCCGTCACGGCATGATCGCTGATGTCCCGGTACTCCACCGGACTCACTTCCGCACTCACACACTGAGGAAAGAACTACGCCTCATTCTCTCACTCCACTCTCACATTCTTCGCACACTGCATCTCTCCCGTGTGCAGATTCCGTACTTTGTATACGCGACTGTAGCTTCCCTGCCCAATACACTCCACAACAGCGTAATCCTCTCGCAGTGGCTTCGAATCCTATTCTGTCACACTCTACATCCACACGCACGCGCAACAGAGGATGCGTACTCTTCCAGTCCCTCTCACCTATCCATCAGCCCCGCTAGTCATCGGCACAGGGGTGGAACTGCTCCTCCTCGTCGCTGTCGTAGTCCCTCACAACATCCATTCCTCAGAGAATCTGTGCTCCAACAAACACTCCATTATGTCACGGTCATCACGGGGTGCTCCGTCGTCATCTTCACGAACTCGGGAGAGGTGCCCACACGACCCACGGGCATCGTCTCCGGATCGATGTTGTAGTAGTCCAGACAGGTCTTGCAGATGGCGATGTCCACGCCCTTGTCCGCCAGAGTGCGGAGCGGAGTGAGGAGGCTTTCGTCCTCCGTGTAGCACAGGTAGGTGCCCTCGTTCATGAAGAACATCAGCTTGGGGAGAACCTCCTGCTTGGCCAGATTCGTCAGGAAGCCGCGGATGAGCTTTCTGCCCAGCTCGTTGTCGTCGCCGATCTGCTTGCGCGTGAACAAATACACGGTGTTCCCAATAGGCATCGTCTCAAAAGATTTGTGAGCCTCTTACGCGCGGGCGTTTCATCCAACAAACCCATCCTAGAGGAAAGAACAACTACTGGCCCAGGCGCGCCTTTCTCGCTTCGATGTCGTACAGAAGCGTCTGGTTCACGATGTTCGCCGCGGGGCCCGTGAACTGGATGGGGCCGGGGAAGCTGTAGCAGTCGCCCAGCATCCACTCCTTCGACTGCTCCACGAACCGCTTGTACGGCAAACCGTCCAGCTCCACCAGCGCCTTCTTGATCACCGGCTCGTCCTTGCCCGCGCGCCGCTCGATGTTCATCATCATCGTGATCGGCACGCCGCCCGCCGTCCACGCCTCCACCGGCTGGTCCAGGTTGCTGATCGTCGACATCATCCCGTTCAGGCCCTCGTGGATCAGGATGCCCGCGTTGTAGCCCAGCGCGTAGCAGTAGTTCGTGTCGAAGCACGACGGCAGCCCGCACCGGCCCTCGTACCCGAAGAAGTGGCACAGCGAGTTGAAGGACCCGCTGTACTTGCCCTGCTTCTTCAGCTCCGCCAGCTCCTTCTCCACGCACGACACGATGAACTTCTCCGTCTCGATCTGCGACACCTTCACGTTCCCGTGCGAGTCGCGGTCCAGCGTCAGCTGGTTCTTCAGCGTCTGCGGCAGGTACTCGAACAGCGCGCGCGACGCCTCGCTCAGGTGCGCCGCGATGTCCGCCTGCTCCGTGTGGCCCGCCGCGATCACGTCGTTCAGCTCACCGATCAGCGCGCCCATCTCCGGAATGAACTCGATCAGACCCTCCGGCAGCAGGATCACGCCGTAGTTCTTGTTCAGCTTCGCGCGCGCCACGATCAGGTCCACCACCTCCTGCGTGATCTCGCGCACCGACTTCGCCTTCGCCTTGATCTCCTCTCCGATGAACGTGTAGTTCGGGTGCGTCTCGAACGCGCACTCCATCGTGATGTGCGACGCCGACCGGCCCATCAGCCGCACGAAGTGGTAGTACTTCTGCGCCGACAGCGCGTCCACGCAGATGTTCCCGATCAGCTCCGAGTAGATCTTACATGCCGTGTCGAACCCGAACGACAGCGGAATGTAGTCGTTCTTCAGATCGCCGTCGATCGTCTTCGGACACCCGATCACGTGCGTGCGGTGATGGATGCTCTGGAAGTACTCCGCCAGCAGCGCCGCGTTCGTGTTCGAGTCGTCGCCGCCGATGATGATCAGACCGTCCAGCTCCAGCTCCGCACACACGCGCGCAGACGCCGCGAACTGCTCGTCGCCCTTGATCTTGTCGCGGCCCGAACCGATCATGTCGAAACCGCCCATGTTGCGGTACTGGTCCATGAACTTGTCGTCGATCTTCACGTACTTCCCCGTGAACACGCCACGCGGACCGTACCGGAAACCGTACATGTTCCCACCCACCTTCTTGCAAAAGTCGTAGATTCCAGCGATCACATTGTGGCCTCCCGGCGCCTGGCCTCCCGACAGCACCACGCCGATGTTCACCGGTCTCCACACCTTGCCCTCGCACTCCTTGTACTCCACACGCGGAAGTCCGTAGGTACACGGAAACAGCGCTTTGATTTTATCTACCCGTTATCCCTATGTTATTCGTGAAACTACCATGGTCGCCGGCCGCGCCCAGCGCTTCGCACTTCTTCACCTCCACGTCCTTCGTCAGAATCGTGGGCAGTGGGGGAATATAGGTTCGTCTGTATATTTGCAGTTCGCTCATCTCGTTGTACCTCGCTCTTTGAAAGTCTTTGAGAAGGGGGATCACACGACGGAATCTCGCCTCTATTTCCACAGGCTTCTTACCACTCTCCCGTTCCGACGTGAACTCTCTTCTCTCACAAACAACGCACATAAAGAAACTGCTAGCATCAACTCCGCATCGTGGGGTACTTCTCCTCAAACGCTGCCGAAATCGCAGCCACATCCGCCTTCTCGTCCTTCTCCCTGATCAAATCGATCACCGCCTGCTTCAGCGCGTCCTTCTGCTTGTAGTTCTACCCTTTACGCGCACACTCCTCACACACATCCAGATTCATACGCATCAGCTTCGTCACCTGCTTCTCGTACCGGTTCGGAGCCGCCCGCACCGGATCCACGCTCTCCTTCTTGAACTGCTTCTCTCGCCTCTCCTTCGACTCCACTCGCTTCGCCTCGCTCTTCAGCTTCTTGTTCACACTCTTCTACCCATCAACGCCCACACCTCCACTCACGCGATTGTGACGATACTCGCGCTTCTCCTTCAGCACCTGCTTCTCCCACACGTTGTACTCCTCCCACAGCTTCTGCGCCTCCTCCGTGGACACATGGCAGAACGACGCCACATTCTCCACAAATCCCTTCTCCTTGTGCGGAATTGACTCCATCTCGCACAGTTTCGTGTACTTCTCCTTGTCCTCACTCTCGCGATGCTCGTACGCCATTCGGTCGATGATGCGCAGCGCATCCAATGCACTCGATGCCACCTTCTACGAGCTCAACTGGCTGGGTGATTTGCTACGGCTTTGGGATTGAACACTGCCGGCGCCAGTGTCTTTATCGCATTCGCGCAGGCCGTGTGCGTTGCAAGCGTTTCCACGTCGAACTCGTCGTTACAGTCGCAGCAGTTGAACGTCGCGTTCTGACACTTCTTCGCGTGCTTCTCCACACTCTTCGCACGCAGGATTCGGTGGCACTTCGCGCAGATCAAGTACATGGTGAGCCAAACAAACATGCCAAACCCGATTTGCTTTCCACACCTCCGACACTCCCTCCGCAAACGCCCCAAAGTCCGTGATCTTCTACCCATCACCACACTCCTCCATCTCCACAGACAGCACATCCCTCATCGTCAGCGTCTTGTGCTACACTCAACACCCCTCCTCGCTCCTACCATCGATTCGAACCGTGTCATCACCACCACCACACACCGCAGCACCTCGCCCACCGTCGCCTCCTCATCCACTCCTATTTCTCACACACGTCCAACCCCACACTCGTCAGCCACTCGTCCTTCAACGCGTTCAGCACCGGCTGTACTGAAAACCGGTTCTCACTCCCGTTATTTGGTGCCAGCACGAACTTGTACTCTCGGAGAATCACTCCCTGCACGAAGTACAGCAACAACGAATACGGCAACTGCTATGGCTTATCACCTCACTCTACGCCCACGCCCTCGATCGCCACCAGCTTCTCGCAGCATCGCAGCACATTGTCGTCAGCACCACAGCCCTGTCGGAGGTTCTGGAGGTTCCGGAGGTTCTGGAGGTTCTGGTTCACGAAGAGGGCGGCGCTGCGCAGCTGACTCTCCGTCAGCGCGAAGGTCGGGTCGCTCAGCACCACCGCGTCTACCGCTCAGCCCTTCTCTTCTCCCCCACTCAAGTGACTGCCGAAGTACGCGTGCGTGTATGCGTCCACCGCCACTACTCCCGCCAATTCGCGAAGATTTGCAGTGCTATTGGCATTGTTGGCACATGCAACACATGCATCACGCACGGAATACACACTCACGAAGCCGGCACGAAGACGACCCACCACTCGGTACACCGCACTATTCGCCACAGAACCGCGGTAGTACGGGTAGTACCCCTTCTCGCTCTCCAGCATCTCGCGCACGGACTGCTGCCAGTACGGCCGCGAGTCCATCCACCGCACCTCGTGCTGGATGTCGCCCCAGTTCCCCACACGCTCGCGCACCTGCCGGTCGGTGCCGTAGCAGAAGTCGGAGGGCTGGGAAGGAGTGTGCAGGTGGGGTGGAGGTGTGGTGAGAAAGGGCGGGAGAATCAACTCACACGAGGAGAAGTCGGGAAGGAGAGAGGTGTCCGAGCGGGACAAGAAGGACTCCTCGGTGGTGAGGGAGTAAGCGACTCTGAGTTGGGTGAATGGATCGAGTGTGGGTGGGGGAGGTGTGGGTGTGGGTGAGGTGAGGTGAGAAAGGAAGTGGGAAGTGAGTGAAGCGAGAAGAGAAGAGGGAGGAAGAAGAGAAGAGGGAGACAGTGGGGTGGGGAGTGGAGGCGTGTTGCGCACCAGCAGAAGGGAGGAGGAGAAGGACGGGTTCTGAGTCAGCAGCAGAGACAGCTCGAACTGGTCAGGGAGCGAGCGAGGCGTTTCGGTGAGGAGGAAGAGAGGCGAGAGGGAAGCGTGGAGGTGGAGAAGGGAGGTGGTGTAGGAGGAGGTGAAGAGAAGGAGAGGAGTGATGTGAAGAGAGAGGAGTTGTTCACGGAAGTGAGAGAGGTGGTGGAAAAGGTGGCAGGAGTGAGGAGAGAACGGGTAGACGTACTCGTCCTCGGGGCGTAGAAGGACCACCACCAATGGAATGGAGTAGGCGTTCGCGAGAACCATCGCCGCTTGGAGCGTGTAGTTGTAGTCCACGAAATAGTCGTTGCACACGTAGAGAATCACCTTCCCAGAGTGGCTCTACACTTCACAACCCTCATTCGCACAAACGCCAACCACGTTCTTCTCAATCCGCTCTTGCAAGTACTCGGGAAGAATAGCACCAATATCATCTGATGACACCACTTCCAGCTTCTCATAGCAGTTGTCGCAATACTGCCTCTTTGCCGGGCGGAAGGACTCCTTGTCCAAGTGGATGGTCACTTCTCGCTTGTTGTCATGGGAAGAAGCAAACTAGGGATTACCCCTGTTTCACCGAAAACAATACCTCCTTCTCGTCACGCTTCCGATCAAGTGGCAATCTGTCCGTGTCTCCACGCAACCACGACAGGATCTCTCCCGCATCCAAATCGTAGTCATTCAACACCACCTCCTTCTGCTCCAGTCCTTGGATGGATTGCACCTTCTTCTTCCGCAGCAAATCCTTCAGCGGAGTGGATGGCGGACTCTTCCTGCCTTCCTCCTCCCTGCCCCTTCCTCGCCCATTGGGCTCTGACGATCGCGCCTTTGGATCCGCGTCGCTCATGCATCCAACAAACACCAAGAACCAGTAAGGGAGAAAACACGGTTATGCACCCAACAAACACCAAGAACCAGCAAGGGAGAAAAAACGGTTAGACCACCACAAACTCCTCGTTCTCCTCATTCAGACGATCACCTCCCATCTTCGAGAAACGGAAATCCGATTCCGCGCTCTTCAGGTCGCTGTCCACCATCTCGTGGACCAGCTGCTCAAAGTCCACATTCTTCTTCCACCCCAGCTCCGTCTTCGCCTTCGTGCAGTCGCCGATCAGCAGATCCACTTCCGTCGGACGGTAGTACTTCGGGTCCACACGCACCAGCACGTGCTCGGGGTGCTCCTTGTCCACGCCCACCTCCTCCGCAGAGCCCGCCTCGCCTCTCCACCTACCGCTCATCCCAGCTCAACACACTCACTCCACCTGAATGCCCACACGCGCAAACGCCTTCTCGCAGAACTCACGCACCGTGTGACCCTCACCCGTCGACAGCACGTAGTCACCGGGCTTGTCCTGCTACACCTCACCGCCACTCTCCACGCCCACCTGCAGCATCAGCCACATGCCGTACACGTAGTCGCGAGCATGGCCCCAGTCACGAATCGAGTTCAGGTTGCCCAGATAGAGACAGTCCTGAACGCCCAGCTTGATGCGGGCCACAGCGCGAGTAATCTTACGAGTCACGAACGTGGGGCCGCGACGAGGCGACTCGTGGTTGAACAGAATACCATTGCACAGGAACATGTTGTACGCCTCACGGTAGTTCACAATCATCCAGTACGAGAACTGCTTCGCCACACCATACGGAGAACGAGGGTAGAACGGAGTCTTCTCGTTTTGGGGAATAGCCTGCACCTTGCCGTACAGCTCGCTCGTCGACGCCTGGTACAGGCGCGTCTTCTTCTCCAAGCCGCAAGTGCGCATCGCGTTCAGCAGACGCAGCGTGCCAATACCGTCCACCTCCGCCGTGTACTCCGACAGGTCGAACGACACCTTCACGTGGCTCTGCGCGCCCAGGTTGTAGATCTCGTCAGGCTGGATCTTCGCCATCAGGCCGCACAGATTCGACGAATCCGTCAGATCTCCGTAGTGCAGGAAGAACTTCACGCCCTTGTTGTGGGGATCCTTGTACAGGTGGTTGATTCTTCCCGTGTTGAACGAGGAGGAACGGCGGATGATGCCGTGCACCTCGTAGCCCTACTCCATCAGCACCACCTCCAGACTCCACTTTAGATAGAAGCAACTCGGCGAGGTACGAGCCATCCTGGCCAGTGATACCCGTGATAAGAGCAACCTTCGCTCTCTGTTCAGCAGCGCTTTCGGTTCCAGACATGTCGGAGCAATGAAATGAATGACTTAGCATTGACGATGAAACGGTTAAGATGGATCGAAAATCGTCCCGGTTTAGGGAGTGGTTTCTCTCTTCTTCCTTCTCTCCACCCATTCCACCGGTGTGTACCATCAATGTGTCTTGCTGTGGATTCCCCGAAGGATCCGCTCTTCTGTTGGCTCCCGGCTTGTTGCCAACCGTTTGGCTGAAGATGCCACCACTTTGCTTCTCCCATGGATCCATACACATGAGAGAAATCGGAGGGTCGAATTCCCTCTTCCAGTGATTCTCAGTTTGTGTCCATGTCCTCCGTCTATATTGCTGTGTCCAAAGAGATCGGCTCACTGCGAAAGAACTGGGACGTATCTGCGAGTTGTGTGGGATTAGGCGTAGGAGTCGTTGCAGAAGGCCACCAGTGACTGCACCAACGACTACAACCTGATCCGCAATTGGTTGAATAAGTGCGTAAGCGAGGAGCGAAGTCGCTAAGGGACTAGGTTCAAGACCACCAGGTCTACCAGTTTGAGTTGGGCGGTCACGCCACACTGTCCGTACTGTTGGTGTTTTGAATCGTGAGGTGTAGGGTGGATTTCTCAGTCCGATCAAGGAGGATTCCGAAATATCCCCGAGAGTGTCTCCCATCGTGACGAAGAGTGAGGCCGCGAAGGTGGTTCCTTCCACGAGTGTGGCGGTGAAGAAATCGGTGCCCAGCAGTCCCGTGAGTTCCCGTGTCCCCGCTGCACCTTCTCGTCGCGACGTGTTGTTCAACCAGTTCAACACCCTGTCGATAACGCAGTTGATGGGCGAGCTTCGTGCCCGTTCGCTGCACACCGTGGGAACGAAGAGCGAGTTGGTGGAGCGTTTGGTGGCGCACGAGTTGAAGGTGAGCGTGTGTGTGGAGCGTGAAGGCAAGGGAGAGAAGCCGGCGCTGAGCAGTCTGCAGAGCGAGAGCGAGGAGCAGATGCGTCTGATCCAGAAGAAGGAGGAGGAGCACAAGCTGAAGCTGGCGGGCAACCTGGGAACGCCCGTGTCGCGTCTCCCGCCCTCCGCCGCCAAGCCCCTCGGCACCACGTCTCGCATTGCTGAGACGGTTCCTGTTTCCAAGCCGGTTGTTCCTGTCGTTCCTGTTTCCAAGCCGGTTGTTCCTGTCGTTCCTGTTTCCAAGCCCGTTGCTTCTGTTGCCAAGCCCGTTGCTTCTGTTGCCAAGCCCGTTGCTTCTGTTGCCAAGCCGGTCGTCACGGCTCCCAGCGCCGTGCCCAGCGCGCCCAAGCAGGCGAGTCCTCCGCGGTCTCCCACGAGCAACGTGCAGGGCCTGAAGAAGCTGTTCGAGAAGAGCCAGCCCGCCTCGCGCATCCTGCCCGCTCAGCCCGCGCCGCCTCAGCCCACTCCTGCTTCACCCACGAAGTCCCAGACAGCGAAGCCCTCGACGGCAAAGCCTCAGGTGCCTCAGGTACCGCAGGTGCCTCAGATGGCGAAGCCGCAGCCGCCGAAGCTGCAGATGCCTCAGGTGCCTCAGGTGCCTCAGCAGCAGGCGCAGCCCCAACTGCCGCCCCAACTGCCCTCGCCCACTCGCCGCATCCCGCTGCGCGTCGCCCCTCCGCCACAACCCGTTCAGCCTGTTCAGCCTGTTCAGCCTGTTCAGCCTGTGCAACCTGTGCAACCTGAGGAGGAACAGGAAATCTGGTACGAGCCGCCACTGCTGGAGGAGTACCTGAAGCGAATGCGAGTAGGAGCGAGAGGAAACTGCGATCGTAGTGCATCGACCCCGACATCATCTTCGACACGATGAGCACCTGCAACCTGGAGGGTACATGCGAATGGGGAGTGTGAGAGCTAGAGATCTTCCCCAACAACTTCCATGTGAAGCAGCGGCCAAGAGGATCTTCTGGAAACTGGGATGACGAGGTGACGAGGAAGAGTCTGGCAATGATCGAGCGTGATGAGGAGTGAGCTGAGAACTGTTTGTTGTTCCCACGAATGCACGAGAACCGCGGGAGTCGGCTGTCGTTTAAACAGGGCATTCTCTGTTATGCGAAAGGATAGCAACTCCTAACTATATGAATAGTAATCCGAGCACCAACAGCCAGTCCGGGGGAGGATTGTCTCCGCCGACTGGTACTCCAAACGATACTTCGCTAACAGTGGGGAGATTCGCGATACGGCTCATTGCACAGAAGGTGAAAGAAGCAGCTCCGTTCGTTCCCCAGTCCGTAAAGAAGAGTCTGACTTCCCAAGCCACTCCTTTCACACCCACAGTATCTTCGTCTCCAGTAATGGAATCGGCGTGAGGTAATTGCGTAGAGCGTGATATCACAACTGCCTCATAGTATCTTCGTAGTGGGTTGAGGGTGATGTGTAGACTTTGCTCCCGTGGTGGGTGGCATGTCCTTGCCTGGAGTAGAGGATTGTGTTGGTGTGTGAGCTGTAGCCGAGTTTCACGCCAGGACTGACTTCGGAGCCGGTGTTGGATTATGTGGGAGAAGCAATGGAGAATGAGTGACAGCCGGTCGCTTCGCAGGCGCAGCCAGCGTACAGCAGCGTGCCGTATCTGGTGAAGACGCCTCAGCGCCACTGCTTCCAGACCGTGTTCGTTCCTCCGCAGATGTCGCAGACATTCGAGTACGAGGTGGGTGCTGTTGCGGGGCGTGACGAACAGGCGCTGATGATGATGGCGCAGGAGCCTCCGGACAGTCCGCGGTACAAGCAGATTCCGCAGCGGTACCATTCGATGAAGTGCGTGATTGTCACAACGATGAGGAGTAGAGTGCTGGACGGACAGGGCACGGAGCTGGTGACGGGCTCGCTGGGGTACCTGAGTTCGGTGTACAAGGTGGTGGACTCGGCGGACGGGTACTGCTACGCGCTGCGACGTGTGGAGCGCGTGCGCACGAACAACGAGATCGTGGTGGGGGAGGCGAGGGCGTGTGAGGCGCAGGCGACGACGAAGGAGCGGTGGAGCAAGCTGGTGCACCCGTCGGTGGTGTCGCTGCACGACTGCTACCTGAGCAACGGCGCGGTGTTCTTCGTGCACGCGTACTACCCGTCAGCCATCAGCCTGGCAAGTCGGTACCTGTCGGTGGGTGTGGGCGGATGATATAAGGACTAGACGGGCCTGGGCAGCAGTCCGCTGAACGAGGACATTTTGTGGTGCGTGGTGCTGCAGCTGCTGTCGGGACTGCAGGCGATCCACGCGTACGGGCTGAGCTGCCGCGTGGTGGACGCGCGGCACGTGCTGGAGACGGAGCGGAACCGGTACAGACTGGGCAGCGTGGGCGTGATGGACGTGCTGGAGCCGCGCAGCAACCAGCGCGAGCTGCAGCTGAAGGACTGCGTGGCGCTGGGGCAGCTGGCGGTGGCGCTGGGGTCGCGCGGGAGCGCGGTGGCGGATGTGAAGACGCTGGCGGTGCGGTACAGCGCGCAGCTGGTGGAGGTGGTGGGGATGCTGCTGCAGGGTCAGTGCGCGGCGAGCGAGGTGCTGGCGCGGTGCACGCCGCAGCTGGTGAAGACGCTGAACAGCGCGCTGTCGACGACGGACACGTTCTACACGGCGCTGGTGCGCGGTGGGTGGCGGCGTGAGGCGTAGTCGCACGAGTACGCGAACGGACGGTACATGCGGCTGCTGCTGAAGCTGGCGTTCATCAACGAGCGGCCGGAGGGCAAGGGCTACTGGTCGGACACGGGCGACCGGTACATCGTGCGGCTGTTCCGCGACTTCGTGTTCCACCAGAAGGACGAGGCGAACCGGCCGGTGCTGGACTGCGGGCACGTGCTGGACGCGCTGGCGAAGCTGGACGTGGGCGACCCGGAGACGATCCCGCTGTGCAGCCCCGACGGGAAGACGGTGCTGGTGTGCTCGTACGAGGACATTCGCCGCTGCGTGGAGAACGCGTACGGCGAGCTGGTGGGGCAGACGCAGCAGGGTCTGTTCGAGAACCAGGCGCTGCGCTTCGGCGGGTACATGCCGATGTACGGAAACGCGAGTGGGATGCAATAAAAACAACAAACAGATAAAAAAAGCCTTGGTGGAGTGTTTGTGCCAAACAGCGAAGAGTACACCTAAATGAGACTACCAGAAACGACGACCGCTCTCCTTTATGTTCTTCACGATCGCCTCGATCGTCTTCTCGTCCTCCCCAGTGCACACGCCATTCTGGCACCACTGCTCCTGAAGAGCCGCCACCACCATGCCGATCCGCTCGTCCACCGAGATGAACAGCGGCCGAATCACCGTATTGAAGAACTACGCCTCATCCCACCAACACGCCCAGTACCAGATGGAAACACAAATACCCCAGACACACGATCACCATCTTCACGATGACGAATATGTACTTGTCTACGCGTTACAATCCCATCACGAACAGACACTCCGGGTCTTTCTCAATATCATAACCGTCGGGAAGCTTGTCCTCTTCTTCTTGCGTTTCCTCCTTCTAATGCTCATTCCATCACTTCACACTCCACCTTCACTTCTTCTTCCTTCCGATTGCGCACCTCTACTCTTTATTCCATTCCATACAACCACTCACCTTCTGTTCCCTCCATCGACAAAAGAATGACTCACTCCCTTTTCATGAAACGCCCATTTGTGTTTTGCGTCCGTTCTTGCCAACAAACACGCCACAATCGCTTGTATCTAGCTATGGGACACTTACTTCTTCTTCTGGTTGATCTTCTTGTGGTAGAAGGCCAGCTCCTCGTCCT
>OIWT01003161.1_pt1 | contig 15579 bp, 13 predicted proteins | sample 1587701 | NCBI WGS metagenome assembly OIWT01 (sample SAMEA3888904, study PRJEB22519) | human gut metagenome | biome: human gut; feature: human-associated habitat; material: faeces | place: Denmark | collected 2009
GCCTTCGAACTGTCCGAAAAGTTTGATATCCCCTGTCTGCTGCACAGCGTGATGCGTGTGTCCCACTGCAAGAGCGTGGTGGAGCTGGGTCCCCGTGACGAGAACACCAAGGTGGTGGAGCGCTTCCCCCGCAATCTGCCCAAGTACAACTGCACGGCAATGTATGCCCGCGTCATGCATGCCAAGCTGGAGGAAAAGATCAAGGCCATCGCCGAGTATGCCGAGACCTGCGGCATTGACCGCGTGGAGATGCACGATACCAAGATGGGCATCATCTGCACCGGCGTGATGTACGCCTATATCAAGGACGTGTTCCCGCAGGCCTCCGTGCTGAAGCTGGGCATGAGCTATCCTCTGCCCGAGAAGATGATCAAGGATTTCGCCTCCAAGGTGGACAAGCTGTATGTCATCGAGGAGCTGGATCCTGTCATCGAGGAGCAGGTCAAGTCCATGGGCGTGGACTGCGTGGGCAAGGAACTGTTCCCTCCCTGCTACGAGCTGCTGCCTGACCGCCTGCTGGACATCTGTCTGGAGCACGGTATCCTGAAGGACGATCCCCGTACCATGGAGGTCAAGCCTGTGGAGGGCCTGCCCGGCCGTAACCCTGTTCTGTGCGCCGGCTGCCCCCACCGTTCTACCTACTTTGTGCTGAAGAAGCATGACATTGCCTGCGCCGGTGATATCGGCTGCTACAATCTGGGCGCGCAGCCTCCCTTCGAGGCGCAGCACACCATGGGCTGCATGGGCGCTTCCATCGGCCAGCTGCACGGCATGAGTCTGGCCAATTTGCCGGAGAACCGCGTCTGCACCATCGGCGACGGTACCTTCTGGCATTCCGGCCTGCCTGCTCTGGCCAATATGGTCCACAATAACGGCCGCGGCGTGGTGATCCTGATGGATAACGCCAACACCGCCATGACCGGCCATCAGGACAACCCCGCCACGGATTACAGAGTCCTGCGCAGCGTGCCCGCCACTGAGATCGACATTGCCGGCGTGTGCAGCGCTATGGGCGTCAAGCTGGTCAAGACCGTCAACGCCTTCGATGTGAAGGAGGTCGAGGACGGCCTGAAGGAGTGCATGGCATTTGACGGCGTCTCCGTCCTGATTACCAAGGGCGAGTGCGTCCAGTTCAACAAGTTCAGCAGCACCCCCTATGAGGTGGACAGCAATAAGTGCATTGCCTGCCAGACTTGCTTCAAGTGCGGCTGCCCCGCCATCATGGTGTCCGATGAGGAGAACCCCAAGACGCATAAGAAGAAGTGCCGTATCGACCCCACCCTGTGCAACGGCTGCGGCATCTGCTCTCAGGTCTGCCCGGTGAAGGCGATCGCAAAGAAGGAGGACTAACATAATGGTTAACAGCATTAATTTTCTGATGGTCGGCGTCGGCGGTCAGGGTACGATTCTGGTCAGCGACATTCTCTCCGAGGTGGGTATGCTGGCGGGCTATGACGCCAAGAAGTCCGACAATATGGGCCTGTCCGTCCGCGGCGGTGCCGTCTCCAGTCATGTGCGCTGGGATAAGAACGGCGTTGGCTCCCCCATGAGCATGACCGGCACGGTGGACGTGCTGGTGGGCTCCGAGCCGATGGAGACCATGCGTTCCGTGCAGTTCCTGCGCAAGGGCGCCAAGATCATCACCAACACCTATGTGATGCAGCCCATGTCCGTCAGCACGGGCCTTGCCAAGTATCCCACCCAGCAGGAGATCGACCAGTGCTTCCATGCCGCCGCCGATGAGGTGATTGCCTATGATGCCACCAATATGGCCGTGGAGCTGGGCAACGTGAAGGTCATGAATATCATCCTGCTGGGTACCCTCAGCAAGATGCTGGATGTGGACTATGACCTGTGGGTCGAGGCCATCAAGAAGTACGTTCCCGCCAAGCAGCAGGAGATCAACATCAAGGCTTTTGACGCCGGGCGGAACATGTAACGGCCATGAAAATAATGGTCATCAACCCCAACTCCTCCCTTGAGATGACGAATCATATCCGGCGGGTGTTGGAGCAGATCAAAAACGAGGACACGGAGCTGTATGTGACCTGTCCGGAGGGCGGCCCATTGGCCATTGAAAATGCGTATGACGAGGCCATGTGCCAGCCCGGTGTGTTGGCGCTGGTAGCCTGCGCCAACCGCGAAAAGTATGACGCGGTGCTGTTGGCCTGCTTCAGCGACCCCGGTCTGGAGGCGGCCCGTGTGATCTCCGATATTCCGGTCCTCGGCATCGGCGAGATCAGCATGCATGTGGCGGCCATGATGGGCGAGCGGTTTACCGTGCTGACCATGACCAGCAAACGGGTGGCGGCCAAGGAGGCGGAGGTCTGGCATTTCAAGCTGCGGGATTCCGCAGCGCCGGTGCGTCCGCTGGGTATGTCTGTGGCGGAGATCGAAGCGGATGAGCAGCGCGCCCGCCACCAGATCCTGCGGGTAGCCGAGGAGGCCGCCCGTGAGGACGGCGCGGAGGTGATCGTGCTGGGCTGCGCCGGAATGGCCGGCTATGCCGAGGGCATCCGGGAAAAGCTGGGCCTTGAGGTGATCGATCCCACCTCCGTGGCGCTGAAGGTGACAGAGGCGCTGGTGAAGGCGGGCGTCCGGCACTCCAAGGCGGGGCTGTATGCCCGGCCGCAGAATACCGGCTGCACCGTATGAGCGACTGTAAAAAAGGCTTGAGGAAAAACCTCAAGCCTTTTTTCTAAATTACCGATAAGAAAATGGCTAAGTGCTTGACAAGCGGCCATAAACAGATGTACTATAAAAACAATAATATACGAAAGAACAGCAACACTTGCAAAAGAAGAGAAAAGGGTCTGCGGGTGGCGGCTGAAAGAAGGGATGGGAAAAATAATGGCGCAGTTAGAGAACTTAAAGGATACGCCGCTGATTCGAGACCGTGTGTATGATGCCTTGCGCAAGGAGATCCTGATGGGTGGCTTTGCACCGGGAGAGACGCTGAATATTCTCAGCATTTCAAAGCAGATGGGCATTAGCTGTGCGCCGATCAGAGAGGCGCTGAACATGCTCAACAAGGACGGACTGGTGGAGCTGATGCCCTACAAAAAGGCCGTCGTGGCGGACGGCACGCAGGAGGATTACGACGTTGCCTTTGACCTGCGACTGATGCTGGAGCCCTACGCTATCCGCCACTCTGTGGATGCCATCAGCGACGAGGAGATCGCCCAGATGCGCCTGCGGCTGCAAAGCACCTATGACAATGCCGGCAGCGTGGCGGAGTTTTATGACTGCGATAACGATTTCCACCATCTGCTCTACCGGCATGTGGATTCCAAGCTTTTGATCTCCACGCTGGATACGGTGCGCACCTATACCATGCGCTATTACACCCGCCGCTTTGACATGATCGTTGCGGCCAAGCGGAAGCTCTATCAGGATGATTCCTATGACCAGCAGAAGACGATTCGCGACGAGACCAAGGAGCATATGGAGATCTTGGACGCGGTGGCGGCGCGGGACGGCGCAAAGGCGGCCCAGCTGTTGAGCAATCATATCAGCCTTACCTCCAACGCATTTGAATAATTTTGGCATGCCGCACCGCCGCGAAGCATTTCGCGGCGGTGTTCTTTTTTGAAGCAGCACACTTTGCCATATAAAAATTACAATAGTCGACACAGGATTGCTATTGTGATTTCTGATAGGAAGATCGATAAAAAATACCGGCACCCACCTATTGGCGGGTGCCGGTATTTTGGACTGGTACAGTCCGGTGTATAAGGGAAGAAGAGGAAAACAGAGAAATGGCAGATTTCGGTGAAACAGCGGATTTAGATGCGGCCCGTGATCAGACCCAGCAGTGCCATGCGCAGATACATGCCGTTATGAGCCTGACGGAAGTAGGCGGCGCCGGGATAGGAGTCGACCTCCACAGCGATCTCGTCCACACGGGGCAGCGGATGCATGATAACGATGTCCTTCTTGGCGCACTTCAGCAGCTCGTTGTCCAGAATGTAGCTGCCCTTGACGCGCTCATAGGACTCCTGATCGGGGAAGCGCTCCCGCTGCACACGGGTAACGTACACGAAGTCGGACTGGGCCAGAGCGGCCTTTACGTCGCTGGTCTCCACGATATCGGCGCCCTTGGCACGAAGATCGGCGGTGATCTCAGCGGGCATCTTCAGCTCGTCGGGGGTAGCGAAGATCATCTTGTTGCCGAACTGCTGCATGAAATAGCCCAGACTGTGAACGGTACGGCCATACTTCAGGTCGCCGAGGAAGGTGATGGTCTGGCCGCCCAGATGACCGGCCTCCTTGCGCATGGTGTAGATGTCCAGCAGCGCCTGCGTGGGGTGCTGGCGGGAGCCGTCGCCGCCGTTGATAAGGGGATGTACGGCCAGATCGGCGGCCTCCTGTGCGGCGCCGGCGATGGGGGTACGCATCACGATAGCGTCCACATAACCGTCAACGGTCTTGATGGTGTCCTGCCAAGTCTCGCCCTTGGCCTGAGAGGAAGCGCTGGCGCTGCCCAGATCGATGCAGCTGGCGCCCACGCGGTTGATGGCGGCCTGAAAGCTCAGGCGGGTGCGGGTGCTGGGCTCAAAGAACAGCGTGGCAACGGTCATGCCGGCCAGATCCTTAATGACCTCGCCGCTCTTGACGCGCTTTTCGTAGATCATCGCGGTGTCCATGATATGGCACAGCTCCTGATTGGTAAAGTCGTAGGCGTTGATAATGTCGCGGCCTGCAAAGTGAACATTGGGTTCCATAAATTTTCCTCCTGATAAAGATTTGTTGGATCAAAAAACAAACGGTGTAATAGCGGCGCTTATGCCAGCACGGTACCGGCCTTGCCTGCCAGTGCCTCCTTGGCCTTTTCCAGAGAGGTGATCAGGGACTTGCGGCCCGGCTTGCTCTCCACAAACTTCACAGCGGCCTCCACCTTGGGCAGCATAGAACCCTTGGCGAACTGGCCCTCTGCGATATATGCCTTGGCCTCGGCCACGGACAGCTTGTCCAGTCCCTTCTGATCCGGCTTGTTGAAGTTGATGGCCACCTGATCCACTGCGGTCAGGATCACCAGCATATCGGCATCCAGCAGCTCAGCCAGCAGCTCGCTGCCGAAATCCTTGTCGATGACGGCGGGCGTACCGGAGACCTTGCCGTCCTTGCGGATAACAGGCACACCGCCGCCGCCCACGGCAATCACCACATGACCGGCCTCCACCAGCGCCTTGATCGAAGCCTTTTCCACGATGTCAAAGGGCTTGGGAGAGGGCACGACCTGCCGGTAGCCGCGGCCGGCGTCCTCTACCATGGTATAGCCTTTTTCAGCGGCGATGCGCTCGGCGGTCTCCTTATCATAAAAAGCGCCCACGGGCTTGGTAGGATTCTGGAAAGCGGGGTCGTCGGCGGAGACGACGGTCTGGGTCACGATGGTGGCCACGGGCTTATCCATGCCGCGGCTGGCCAACTCGTTGCCGATCGCCTGCTGCAGGTGATACCCGATATAGCCCTCGGACATGGCGCCGCACTCCGGGAAGGGCATGTCGGCCTTGATAGCGCCGGCCTCTGCCGCAGTGCTCAGACCCAAATTGATCATACCCACCTGCGGGCCGTTGCCGTGCGCCACGACCACCTCGTTGCCTGCGGCGATCAGATCCACAATAGACTTGGCGGTCTCGGTAACCAGATGCAGCTGCTCGGCTGCGGTGTTGCCCAGCGCGTTGCCGCCCAATGCGATAACAAGCTTTTCCATAATTGTAATTCTCCTTCTTTTGTAAGGCCCTCTGCCAAGCAGCGCCTCTTAACGCACTCATTATCCCACGAGACAAGTCGATTTGCAATTATCGATTCTTGATAGTTGCAATAAATTATCCATAATAGATACCCGCAAAGAAAGGTGTTATACTGCTAAATACACAAAAATAGCAAAATTGCGGCAAAATATCGGAAAGGGGTCATCTGCTATGTGGGATCACATTATTAAAAATGGTGCCGTTGTCACCGGCACCGACACGCAAAAGGCAAACATCTATATCAAGGACGGCAAAATTGCCGCCATCACGGCGGAGGAGCTGCCGGGCGAGGCCAAAGAGGTCACGGATGCGGCGGGACGCTATGTGCTGCCGGGCTTTATCGACACCCATGTACACTCCCGCGACGGCCGCAACGGCGCCCATTATAAGGAGGATTTCTACCATTCCTCCATGGCCGGCGCCTGCGGCGGCATCACCACCATCTATGAAATGCCCAACTGCAATCCGGCTGTCTACAACGAGGCCATGATGAAGGACCTGATCGAGGTCATCACCCCCAAGGCCTTTGTGGACTTTGGTGTTTGGGGGTTGTGCTTGGGGCCACTGAACAATCACGAGCTGGCGGCGCTGGACAAGGCCGGCGTGGTGGGCTTCAAGTTCTTCTGGGGCTATGCCATCGACTCCAAGACGTATCAGCTGATCTACAACTATAAAGAGGGGATGGAAAACGTCATCCCACCGCTGGACGTGGGTGAGGTCTATAAGATCTTCCGCGAGGTGGCCAAGACCGGCAAGATGGTGGCCATCCACGCCGAGGACTTCGACCTGATCAAGACGCTGACGGCAGAGGTCAAGGCCAGCGGCGAGACCGACTACGCCGCCATGCTGCGCAGCCGTCCGGTCCTCAGTGAGACGCTGGTTATTCAGACCGCCATTCAGCTGGCGGAGGAGCTGGGCGTTCATCTGCATATCCTGCATCTGGCCTGCGGCGCCGGTGTGGACCTGATCCGCGAGGCACAGAAGAAGGGCATCCACGTTACCGGCGAGACCTGCCCCCATTATCTGGCGCTGACGGATCAGGACGCTTCTCAGCTGGGCGCCATGATAAAGGGTTATCCGCCCGTCCGCACCCAGTACGATCAGGACAAGCTGTGGGAGGGCCTGCGTGACGGCACGCTGTCCTTCGTCTGCTCCGACCACGCGCCTCACTCCGTAGAGGAGAAGCAGCAGAGCCTGTGGGAGGCGCCTGCCGGAATGGCCACCTGCGAGACCATGTCCATGGTCCTGCTGGACGCCGTCAACAAGGGCAAGATCACCATCAACGATGTGGCTCCCCTCCTGTCGGAGAACCCCGCCAAGGAGTATGGCACCTATCCCATGAAGGGCTCCCTGCAGGTGGGCACCGACGCCGACGTGGCCGTGGTGGATCTGACGCCCAGCTATGTGTTCCATCAGGAGAGCATGCACTCCCGTACCAAGCTGTCCCCCTATGATGGCCGTACCTTCCAAGGCAAGGTGGTCAAGACCATCCTGCGGGGCCGCACCATTGCGGAGAACGGTGAGATCGTGGGTCAGCCCGGCGGCCATTTCATCAGACCGCTGCACTGAGCGCCGGACGCTTCCGGCCGTATTGAGAATAGAAAGGGAAAGAATATCATGAAAGCATATACAGAAATGTCCCGGCAGGAGCTGCTGCGGGAAAAGGAGACAGTGGAGCAGGCATATGCGGCGCTGAAGGCGCAGGGGCTCCAGCTGAACATCGCCCGCGGCAAGCCCGGCAAGGAGCAGCTGGACATGGTGTCGGATATTTTTGACGTGCTGCCCGGCAGCGCCAGCTTCGAGTATGACGGTGTTGACGTGCGCAACTACGGCACGCTGGACGGTTTACCCTCCGTGAAGAAGCTGTTTGCCGACATTCTGGGCACGCAGCCCGAAAACGTGTTTGTCGGCGGCAATGCCAGCCTGCAGCTGATGTACGACACCATTGCTAAGGCCTATACCCACGGCCTGCTGCACAGCGAGAAGCCGTGGAGCAAGCTGGACGAAGTGAAGTGGCTGTGCCCCGCACCCGGCTATGACCGGCACTTCAAGGTCTCCGAGTCCTTCGGCATGACCATGATCACCGTCCCCATGCTGCCCACCGGCCCTGATATGGACGTGGTGGAGGAGCTGGTCAAGGACCCGGCGGTCAAGGGCATGTGGTGCGTTCCCAAGTATTCCAACCCCGACGGCATCATTTACAGTGATGAGACCGTCCGCCGCATCGCCGCCATGGAAACGGCCGCACCCGATTTTCTGCTGATGTGGGATAACGCTTACTGTGTCCACGAGTTTGACGGCGACTTTGTCACCTTCCCGGATATGCTGAGCGTGTGCGCCGCTGCCGGTCATCCGGACCGTGTGTTTGAGTTCGCCTCTACCTCCAAGATCACCCTGCCGGGCGCAGGCGTGGCGGTAATGGCTGCCAGCACGGAGAATCTGGACTATATGCGCAAGCTGCTGACGGTGCAGACCATCGGCTATGACAAGACCAACCAGCTGCGGCATCTGCTGTATCTGAAGGACAGGGCGCATACGCTGGCGCTGATGAAGCGCCATGCGGCCATTCTTGGCCCAAAATTCAAGGCCGTGCTGGAGACGCTGGACCGGGAGATCGCGCCCTTGAACATTGCTGTCTGGCAGAAGCCCAAGGGCGGCTATTTCGTCAGCGTCAACGCCATGCCGGGCACGGCGAAGCGCACGCTGGCGCTGTGCCGCGAGGCGGGCGTCGTCATGACGGGCGCTGGCGCCACCTATCCCTACGGCGTTGACCCCAACGACAGCAATATGCGCATCGCGCCCAGTCTGCCGCTGCCGGAGGTGCTGCGTCAGGCCATGGATGTTTACTGCGTGTGCCTACGGCTGGCCGCGTTGGAAAAGCTTCTGCAAGAATGATGACAGCCACAGGTGGAGCCGACAGGCTGCGGCAGATTCTTGAGGAATTCTATCGGATCTGCGAGATCCCCCACCCCAGTGCGGGAGAGTATGCCCTCAGCTGCTATCTGCGCAGTCGGCTTCTTGAAAAAACGCGCCATGTACGCCGGGACAGATCCGGAAACCTGATGGCTGTCCTTCCGCCGAAGAATGCCTCTGCCGCCGCGCCCATGGTAACGCTGCAGGCGCACATGGACATGGTGGTGGCTGGGGACGTGATCCCGTCCCGAACGCGGATCATTCCGCGGTGTGAGGGGGACTGGCTGTGCAGTGACGGCAGCACCTCGCTGGGCGCGGATAACGGCATTGGCCTTGCGGTGATCCTGCACCTGCTGGAGCAGGAGAACATCGTACACGGCCCGCTGCAAATTCTCTTCACCGTGTGTGAGGAGCAGGGCCTGAAGGGGGCCCGCAGCATACCGGCGGAGTTCCTGCGGAACGCCCGGTATCTGATCAATCTGGATGGCTTCCACGCCGACACTGCGTTGACAGGCTGCAAGAGTGGCTTGCGGGAAACGCTGTGGCGGCGTACCGGGCGGCTGCCGGTGCCGTCGGATATGATCGCCTACCGCTTGGAGCTGGACGGCTTCAAGGGCGGTCATTCCGGCGAGGACATCGGCCTTGGCCGCTGCAATGCCATACGCATGCTGGCGGCGCTCCTGTTTGACCTGCAGGAGCGCTCCGCCGGCATCGCGGTCAGCAGCTTCCGGGGCGGAACGGGCTTCAACGTGATCCCTGCTGGCTGCGCGGCGGATGTGGTGGTAAAAAAGGAAAAGGCCGCCGCTTTTGTGGTGGCGCTGAAGGAGGCGTTCCGTCTGCGCCGTGCCATCTACGATACCAGTGACGGCGAAGGCCGTTTGAATGTCACCTATATGCCCTGCCCCACCGACTGCTGGGATCACACCACCCAGCGGAATATTCTGCTGGCGCTGATCAGCCTGACCAACGGCGTGGTGGAGAAGGATGGCGAAGCCGTAAGCGCCTCCTGCAATCTGGGCCGGGTGTATGAAGAGGATCATAAATTATATATAGAGGATATGCTGCGCTGCGACACGGCGCGGCAGGAGCAGGCCATCTTGGCGCAGCATGCCGCCGTGGCCTCCGCAGGCGGACTGCACCGCTATATGGCGGGCTATCACAGCTGGCGCCACAGCGCGGAGAGCACACTGGCCGCAACAGCGGCGCGGGTGTATCATGCCCAGAACGGCGCACCGATGCAGCTGAAAAAAGCGCAGGTGGGCGTCGAACCCGCCTATTTTCAGGAGAAGGCGCCGCAGCTGGAAATGATCTGCCTTGGCGCGGACATTGTGGACGCCCATTCCGTCAAGGAGCGGGTGGATTGCCGGAGCATCCTGCGCCTGTCCCAGCTTCTGGAAGGAATTTTGTGTGAGATAGCAAAGGAGGAAACCGAAGAATGACAGATTATTCCAACCTGTTTGTGTGCTTGATGGGGATCGGAACGGTGTTTGTCGGCTTGATCTGCATCATCGTGCTGGTGTCGGTCATGAGCAATGTGGTGCGCCGCACCGACGCGAAAACCGCGCCCGCCGCCATCCCCGCACCGGCTGCCGCGGCATCGGCCGCCGTCACCCCTGAGCTGGTGGCCGCCGTGGCCGCCGCCATCGCCGAGGACATGGGCACTGATGTCAGCGCCATCCGTATCGTTTCCATGAAAAAGATCTGAGGAGGAGAAGTCACATGAAAAAATACAAAGTCAATGTAAACGGCACCGCCTATGAGGTGGAGATCGAAGAAATGACCGGCGCGCCCGCTGCCGCTCCCGTTGCCGCAGCTCCTGCCGCACCCGCCGCTTCCGGCGCGGGCGAAAGCATCACCTCCCCCATGCCCGGCAACATTCTGGCTGTCAACGTGGCCGCCGGCGACATGGTGAAGAAGGGTCAGGTGCTGATGGTGCTGGAGGCTATGAAGATGGAGAACGAGATCATGGCCCCGCATGACGGCAAGGTGACCGCCGTGGCCGTGACCAAGGGTGCCGCTGTGGAGTCCGGCGCGCTGCTGTGCACCATCCAGTAATGGAGGGCGCATCATGCAAGCCATTCTGAATTTTTGCGAACAAACCGGTTTTTACCAGTTCTTTCAGGGTGATAACTGGAAATGCGCGATCATGATCGTTGTCGCCATCGTGCTGCTGTTTCTGGGCATTGTCAAGAAGTTTGAGCCGCTGCTGCTGGTGCCTATCGCCGTCGGCATGCTGGTGACCAACCTGCCCGGCGCGGAGATGTACCATGAGATCCTCTTCGCCGGAGGACACGTCCACTGGGACCTGTTCGGCGGCGCTCCCATCACGGCGGAGTTCATCGCCGAGATGCAGGCCGCCGGTGTATCGGAAGCGGTGCTCAGCGGCGTGGCCGTAGGCCAGACGGTGTCCGTGGGCCTTATTGACGTGCTGTATCTGGGCATCAAGCTGGGCATCTATCCCTGCCTCATTTTCATGGGCGTGGGCGCCATGACCGACTTCGGTCCCCTGATCGCCAACCCCAAGAGCCTGCTGCTGGGCGCTGCTGCACAGCTGGGCATCTTCATGACCTATGTGGGCTGCCGCCTGCTGGGCTTCACCGGCGCGGAGGCCTCCTCTGTTGGCATCATCGGCGGCGCGGACGGCCCTACCGCCATCTTCGTCACCGCTATGCTGGCCCCGGCCCTGCTGGGTCCCATCGCCGTGTCGGCCTACTCCTACATGGCGCTGGTTCCCGTGATCCAGCCGCCCATCATGAAGGCGCTGACCACCAAGGAGGAGCGCCAGATCGTCATGAAGCCCCTGCGTGAGGTCAGCAAGAAGGAGAAGATCATTTTCCCCATCGTGGTCACCATCTTTGTGGCGCTGCTGGTACCCTCCGCCGCGCCGCTGATCGCCTGTCTGATGTTCGGTAATCTGGCCAAGGAGTGCGGCGTGCTGGATCGTCTCAGCAAGACCATGCAGAACGAGCTGATGAACATCGTCACCATCTTCCTCGGTGTCAGCGTGGGCGCTACCGCCACCGGCGCGACATTCCTCAGCCCCAAGACGCTGATGATCATGGGCATGGGCATCGTGGCCTTCGGCTTCGGTACCGCAGGCGGCGTGCTGCTGGCCAAGTTCATGAACCTGTTCCTGAAGGAGAAGATCAATCCCCTTATCGGCTCGGCCGGTGTGTCCGCCGTTCCCATGGCGGCCCGGGTCAGCCAGAAGGTGGGACAGGAGGCCAACCCCGGCAACTTCCTGCTGATGCATGCCATGGGTCCCAATGTGGCGGGCGTCATCGGCTCGGCCATTGCTGCCGGCGTCTTAATTTCCCTCTTCGGCTAATAGGAGGTACTGCTAATGTCTATGGAATTTTTATCGAATAAACCCCTGCTGATCACCGATACCATTCTCCGTGACGCCCACCAGTCTCAGGCGGCCACCCGCATGACCATCGAGGACATGCTGCCGGCGCTGGAGCTGCTGGACTCCATCGGCTACTATTCGCTGGAGTGCTGGGGCGGTGCCACCTTTGATGCGTGTATGCGCTTCCTGAACGAGGATCCGTGGGAGCGGCTGCGCACCATCCGCAAGCATGTGAAGAACACCAAGCTGCAGATGCTGTTCCGCGGCCAGAACATTCTGGGCTACAAGCACTATGCCGACGATGTGGTGGACGCCTTCTGCGCCAAGAGCATTGAAAACGGCATCGACATCATCCGTATCTTCGACGCCCTGAACGACGTGCGCAATCTGGAGCAGGCCATCAAGTCCACCAAGAAGTACGGCGGACAGGTAGAGGCCACCCTCAGCTATACCATGTCCCCCATTCACAACGAGGCCTATTTCGTGAAGCTGGCCAAGGAGCTGGAGGACATGGGCGCGGACATGATCTGCATTAAGGATATGGCCAACCTCCTGCTGCCCATGGACGCCTACTCTCTGGTGAAGGCCCTCAAGGAAACGGTGAAGGTCCCCATCCATCTGCACACCCACAACACCTCCGGCACCGGCGACATGACGCTGCTGATGGCGGCCTACGCCGGCGTGGACATTGTAGACACCGCCCTCTCCCCCATGGCCAACGGCACCAGCCAGCCCGCCACCGAGTCCCTGGTGGCCACGCTGCAGGGCACCGTCCGTGACACCGGCCTAAGCCTGGAAAAGATGTCCGACGCCGCCGTCCACTTCCGCAAGGTGGCCCAGCGGCTGCAGGACGCCGGTATCCTTGACCCCAAGGTCCTCCGCGTGGACACCAACACCCTGCTGTATCAGGTGCCCGGCGGCATGCTCTCCAACCTGATCTCCCAGCTGAAGCAGGCGGGCAAGGAGGACAAGTATTACGACGTGCTGGCGGAGATCCCCCGCGTCCGCAAGGACTTCGGCTATCCCCCGCTGGTGACTCCCACCAGCCAGATCGTAGGCACCCAGGCGGTGATGAACGTCATCGTGGGCAAGTACAAGACCTTCCCCAAGGAGTCCAAGGGACTGCTGCGGGGCGAGTACGGTGCGCTGCCCGGTGAGGTGAACCCGGAGGTCCGGGCGCTGGCAGGCATCGACCCGGAGGAGGTCATCACCTGCCGTCCGGCGGACAACATCGCCCCGGAGCTGGAAACCTACAAAGAGCAGTTCAAGGACATCGCCAAGTCCGAGGAGGACGTGCTGTCTCTGGCCCTGTTCCCCCAGGTGGCCCCCAAGTTCTTAGCCTGGCGGGACGGTCCTCACGAGGCCCCGGCCCAGCCTGCCGAAGCACCCAAGGCCCCTCCCGCCGACCCCAACGCCGTCCGGGAGCTGTTCGTGGAGTACAAATTTTAATCTTTCCCCACCGTCCCGGGCCTTTTAAAAAGGTCCGGGACGTTTTTTCCGGCGCTCCGAAATGCGGAGGGCCGGTTTGTTTTTCATAGAAAAACGCTCTGCCCCGCAACTGTTTTTTATCCGGGTGCATCAGCGCTTCTTATAGTAAATATTTGATTTTCATTCTTTTCTTGTAAAAAAAACCATTCTATAATAACCCGGTCAAAAAAAGCAATCGTATGCCGTGCGGAGCTTCCGCACGTAATTTGGGAGGCAATTCAAATGGCAAACTGCGCAATCGTAGGCATCAACTGGGGCGACGAGGGCAAGGGCCGCATGGTGGATTATCTCACCAACCACTTTGACGTGGTGGTGCGGTATCAGGGCGGCGGCAACGCCGGACATACCGTGGTGAATGACAGGGGCACCTTCGCCCTCCACCTGCTGCCCTCCGGCATTTTCCGGGAGGGTGTGGTGAACATTCTGGGCAACGGCGTGGCGCTGGACTGCGAAAACCTGCTGGCGGAGATGAACACCCTCCGGGCCGCCGGGGTGTCCATTACCCCGGAGAATCTGAAGATCAGCGACCGGGCCTCCCTCCTGCTGCCCTGGCACCGGGAGCTGGACGGTCTGGAGGAAGCTCGACTGGCTGACAAGAAGTACGGCTCCACCAAGCAGGGCATCGCCCCCTTCTATTCCGACAAGTACCAGAAAAAGACGGTGATGGCCGGAGAGCTGCTCCACCCCCAGCATTTGAAGGAGCATCTGGCGGATCTGCTGGAATGGAAGAATCTGACCCTCCAGAAGGTCTACGGTGCCAAGGGCTACACGCTGGACGAGCTGCTGGCCTGGGTGGACAAGTACTGTGAAGCAGTTAAGCCTTACATCACAAACACCACCGCATTCCTGCGGGACGCCCAGAAAGCGGGCAAATCCATCCTCTTTGAGGCCCAGCTGGGCGCCCTCCGGGACCTGGACTACGGCATTTATCCCTATACCACCTCCTCCAACTCTGTGGCGGCCTATGCGCCGGTCGGCTCCGGTCTGCCCACCGCCAAGCTGGACGAAGTGGTCGGCGTGGTAAAAGCCTATTCCTCCTGCGTGGGCGAAGGCCCCTTTGTGTGCGAATGGTTCGGGGAGGATGCGCAAAAGCTCCGGGACGCCGGCGCGGAGTACGGTGCCAAGACCGGACGGCCCCGCCGGGTGGGTCCCATCGACCTGGTAGCCACCCGTTACGGCGTGGAGGTCCAGGGCGCCACCAATATCGCCCTCACCAAGCTGGATATTCTCAGCTATATGGACAAGATCCCCGTCTGCGCCCACTATGAGCTGGACGGCCAGCAGACCGACGAATTCCCCTTCCCCGTCTGCCTTCAGGACGCCAAGCCCGTCATCGAGTACGTGGACGGCTGGAAGTGCGACATCTCCAAGGTCCGCAGCTGGGACGAGCTGCCGGAAAACGCCCGGAACTACGTGGAGTATGTGGAGCGGGCCATCGGCTGTCACATCGGCTATGTGTCCGTGGGCGCGGAGCGGGACAGCCTCATCATCCGCTGACCCATCAAATCTGGACAGAACGTCCCGCTTCCTGTAAACTATTGGAAAAACGCTGGAAGGAGCCTTTATGAGCAAGGATATTTACGAATCCCCCCTGTCCTCCCGCTACGCCTCCCCCTATATGCTGCACCTGTTCTCTCCGGATATGCGGTTCCAGACCTGGCGGCGGCTGTGGGTGGAGCTGGCCCGGGCGGAGCACGAACTGGGTCTGCCCATCACCGCAGAGCAGGTGGCGGAGCTGGAAGCCCACGTCACCGACATCGACTACGCTGCCGCGGAGCAGCGGGAAAAGGAAGTCCGCCATGACGTGATGGCCCATGTCTACGCCTACGGTCTGGCGGCTCCCTCCGCGGCGGGCATCATCCATCTGGGCGCTACCAGCTGCTATGTGACGGACAACGCCGACCTGATCCTCTACCGGGACGGTCTGCGGTATCTGCGGGGGCAGATCTTATCCGTTCTGGTGAATCTGGCGGCCTTTGCCCGGCAGTACGCTGCCACGCCCACTCTGGGCTACACCCACTATCAGCCCGCCCAACCGGTGACGGTGGGCAAGCGGGCGGCATTGTGGATGCAGGA
>OIWT01003163.1_pt1 | contig 15577 bp, 9 predicted proteins | sample 1587701 | NCBI WGS metagenome assembly OIWT01 (sample SAMEA3888904, study PRJEB22519) | human gut metagenome | biome: human gut; feature: human-associated habitat; material: faeces | place: Denmark | collected 2009
CGAACGGGCTGGTCTTGTAGTTCTTGCCGGTGTAGGCCACGGTACCGTCCCTGAGCAGCGCGATATACTCGTTGCTCGTCAGCGCGACCTTCTGGATATTGCCCTGGAATTCCTTGCGAACCTTGATGTCGGACATGTTGCCGTTGCCCCAGAAATACGCCTTACCGTCGCTGGTGACGATGGCGGAGAACTGGTTGGAGGCCTCCAGCTGAACGATGTCCCAGTTTTCGCCCTTCTTCATGGCCTTGGTCATATCGCTGGAGAACTTGTCCTGCTTCAGGCGGGTGTTGCCCCAGACGTAAACCTGCCCGTCATCCGCCAGCGCGACGGCGTGGTCGGCGCCCGCGGCGATCATCTCAAGCTTGGCGGCCTTCACCTCGTCCGGAATGTCCTTGATATCGATCTTGTCGGTAATTTTCGTATAGCCCCAGATGTAGAGCTTGCCGTTCTCATCGACGCCCATGCCATACGTGTTGCCGCTGGCAATATCCTGAATTCCCGTATCAATGAGCGCCTGCGGCATGTCCATCATGTTGCTGGTGGGCGGGATGTTCGTCAGCGTGCTGTCCTGATCGGACAGATCGAGCACCCAGATGTGCGGGCCGACCATCACGAATACGAAAATCGCGAGGAACACGATCAGGCCGAACATGGCCAGCGGGCGATGGATGAAGTTGCTCACCATCGCGCGCATCGGGGTCTGAATCTTCTCCTCTTCCTCGGTGGAAAGCTCGGGACGCTCGTGCAGGAAGCAGCGCTTGAACCAGCGCACGAGGAAGAATTCTTTTTTCTTTTTCTGCATTTTCTCTTCCTCCTTAGATTCTATTTTGCATTCTACTCTATTACATGCAAGAAGCGTGCCAACTTTCTCTCAAATCAAAATATTAAAAATTTCCTTTATTTTCAAGGCTTTTCCTGATTTGTACGAAAAAAATAGTGTCTAATCATGCATTTGGACACTATTTTTTCTTTAGACACTATTCTATTTTTGAATGACAGACTGTAATATCTGATATAACAATAAATATTCCGCATCGGAGATTTCTATTTTATATTTCATCATAATGGATTTGAAAATATCTTTTGAAACCTCAATAAATTTTCTGCTCTCCTCATTGATTCCTTCTGTATCAATACTGTCTATTTTTCCCGATTCTTCTTTTACCAATACTCTTTCAATCATTATCGATGTATGTAAAAACAAATTAATCCGAAGGAAATTCGGCAATTGTACATGATAGTAGTTTTCATACCCGCGGATTACCTGATCCACTTCCTGCATAACTACTTCCGGATTCAGAAATCTCAGGCGGGATGCCACACCTTTTAATGTGAATAACTTAATAATATCATTTGTAAATTCCCTGACATTTTCTTTATTTAACATAAATTCCGGAAAGGACGGGTTTGTAAAACCATTTACCAGATCTTCCACATTCATTACCGGTACTACCGTACTGCTAAGCGGTGTTGTTGTAAAGACAACTATCGTATTATGGAAATCTTCTGCGGATCCTCTGTTCAGCTGTTTTTTCAATTCCGAATAATCCATCGTAAGAATATCGATTTCATCCGTATTGACATATCTGCTCAGAATTTCCTTAATTTCTACCGCAATTCCTTCTCCCGAAATGCAGGATACAATAATATTCGGCTTCTGGGACAGTCCTTTATAATATTGCATCTTCATATTAAATTGTGACATATCCATTTGTGTAATACGATAAATATCCGCTTTATCAAAGAGACTAAATCCAAGTTCCAGTGCAAATGCCGTTGAAACATTGTTAACGATCACCAGATCCCCGTCTACATTACGAGATATCTTATCATACATTCTTTCCAGTGATCCCATATCTACCAGAAGTACCAATCCCTCATTTGTCTCGATATCTCTTACATAATCATTCACTTTAACGATCAGCTCTTCCGTATGTACCTGTATTGGCATATCAAATGCTTCATAGACATAATCTCCGATCATTTCATTTGCCAGACTTGCCATACTTGATGCGCTGTGCTCTCCATGCATTAAGATCAATGCGTTGATCTTTGACTTTACCTTCACCTTGTCTGATAACCATACCGTTAATATCGTCTGCAGGAATTCCCTTACATTATCATTATAATCTTCCAGCACAGCATCCAGTATCCGACTGATCATCACTTCATATTTCCGGTATTTTTTCTTTTCATATCCACTGATCTTGAATGCCGCTCCAAAAAATGTCTCGTCAAACAACACTGCTATGACCATCTTATAAAATTCATCTATCTCCAACTCATTTAAGCGATATCCATAGCTTTTCAATATTTTATTGATGCTGTTTCTGCATTTTTCTTCATAGTGCCTGAACGGAGGAATTTCACAGAAATTATTTTCTTTTTTATTTTCTTCAAGTCTTCTTGTAATGGTCTGTAAAAACAGATCCAGTACTTCTTCTATTTTTGAGTAGTTCATCCCCGACACAAAACACCCGGTAATATTACTGAAAATCTGATAGGATGACATCCATTTTTTCTTTTCCGGACGGTTCCAGTAAAAATGAAAACTATCGGATGATTCTTTTCCCGGTGTAGTGATTCTTAATTCTTCTTCTCTCTGCTGACTATATGCCTGTGCACACAAGACTTTTATCTTACTTTTTACAGCACCTATATTTCCTTCCTCGTGCAGATTCAACATTCTTCTGAAATACTCTGAATCCACGCATATATTCTTCTTTAAAATCTCTGCTTCATTCTGAAAGAAGGACGATACCAGCAGGAACCTTTCACCATATGACCGCTCCAGAAAATCCGGAATCCGGATTTCAAACGGAATCCTTCTTCTGAATGTTGCAAGCAATGTACTGTGAATATCTTCTGTTGTCGCAAACAATAACCGGACCTTTGCTGTCTGCCAGTTTTTGCTGTCGCCCAGCATTCGATATTTTTGCGAATCGATAAACAGAAATAGTTTTTCCTGATTTTCTGCTGACAGGTTGTGTACCTCATCCAGGAAAAGATAACCTCCATCCGCCTCTGCAAGCAGTCCCTGTTTTTCTTCATTTGCACCTGTAAAAGCACCCTTTACATGTCCAAATAATACAGATGACAATAACTCCGAGTTATTCGCATAATCCGCACAGTTTAATACAACGAAAGGAGCATTTTTTTCTACTGCCCCGGATTCTACCGCATACTGATGAATCAATGATGCAAGATAACTTTTTCCTACTCCGCTCGCACCACATATGATCATCGTCAGTCCATTTACCGGATAGTTCACAGCTGCTTTACATTTTTCGATTACTTGTTCCATCGAACCGTTATAGCCTATAAATTTTGAAAATACAGATACTTCTTTCTGAGCAGCCGGTCTTTCATCTATCATATTATTACACTCTTCCGCTTTCTTTTCTGTATCTGTCGGAATTGAAAAATGTACCGGCCGGTTAGTTCCTTTTTGCAATTTTCCTTCTTTTTCCAGCAAGTTTAGATAATGTGATGCAACATTTCTTTTTATTCCGAATATTTCCGCTATACTTTGAGCCGTTACACCATCTTCTTTTATATTTTTCCTGATATACTGATAGATTTCTTCTTTTGCTTCCATTTTATATCTTCCTTATTCTTCCTCCGCCAACTCCCCAAACTCCGTCTTCTCAAATTCCTGAATGGAAATATGTCTCTTATTCGGGTTCGCATACACGAAAGTCTTATCTACATTCTCCAGATAGTTCTGGATCTTATCGTTCGTCGCACTGATGATCGCTTGGAAGCCAAGTCCGCGGATCAGCGAGATACAGCTTGCCACCTTCTCGGCATCCATCTTGGAAAATGCCTCATCCAGCACAACCAGACGCAGTGTCGGAGACCGGTGCATCTTCGGCGACAGATTGATCTTATAAAGCTGTGCAAAGCTTGCCAGAAGCGCCACATATAATGGGTTCTGTCCCTCTCCTCCCGAGTTCTTCTTGATCATCTTACTCAGTCCGATCGTCATCTCCTTATCGCCATGTACGATCTGCTGCATATCGAATGACAGATAGGTTCGGTAATCCGCATACTTATCCATGTTACGTTTCGCCTCATCCATCTCGTCCTTCGTCGCATTCTCCGGCGGGATGAAGATGTTGATCAGCTCGTTCATCATCTCCCCATACTGATTCTCATGCTCCATCGTGAACATATCAAGCTGGTTGTCCATCGTATCATCTAAGTCAGACGGACGGATCTGCAGGGAATCATCCATGAACATCTTATAATATTTTCCATCTGCACCCTTGTTCTTCGTGATCACGAACTGATACTTATCCTTACCGAAGTCCAGTTTGCTGATGATCCGGTTCAGCTCATCCCTTCTCTGATAAGCCTCCAGGATCGCACTCCGGATCTTGAAGATGAAGTCATCTTTGAAATGCTCCACAGCCGCTTTCGCCTGTGTTTTCGCCGACTCTCTGTAAGTCTCCAGATGATCGCAGGACAGCGAATTCAAAAGCTTCTCATAAGGCGCGTTGTCCCGGATAGAAGTTGAGAATGTACGGTTCGGATATTCTCTGATATAACTGCTTCTCTCTTCCACCAGCTTCCGGTAAGCGTCTTCCTCTTCTTCCCTGAGCGTATATACCCGCGAAACCATCTGACGTCTCAGATACTCATAATTCTCTGATTTTCTGCCCGACAGATATTCCTGGAACTCCTTCTCGTAACGTTTATCTGCTACTTTTCTCTTCACGTCCTTCATCTGTTCTTCCGATTCGAGAACTTCTGCATTCAAACGTTCGATTTCTTTCTTGTTCTCCCAGATTGCTTCCTGCACCTTGGATACGGATTCTTTCTTCGCATCCTGTGCCGCCTGCACTTCTTTCTTCTTGCCTTCCCATGCAGCAACGGATTCATCCTTTAACTTCTGCATCTGTTCCAGAAGCTGAGCCTTTTTCTTTTCTTTGGAAATGATTGCCTTGCTGTCAGCCAGCCATCCGAGATAATCCTCTGCCGGCTGCTTCAACATCTCCATCTGCATTGCCTGGCGGATCTCTTCTAACAGCTCCTGTACCGGCATTCTCTCGCCATTTAACTTCTCACATTTTTCTTCCAGCTTGCGGATTCTCTGGCGCATACTCGTCTCACCGATGTAGGCTCTTCTGGTGTAATTCTCCGGATTCATGTGCTGCAGTTTGTAGCTCTGGTACAGCATACAGTCCGGTGTCACACCGATCCTGCACTCACGCAGTTCATCCAGTGATTCGCATTTCTTTACATTTCCAAGGAAGAAATTAATGTATTCCTGCACATACGCTTCTTTCGCTTTTACTACTTCTGCCAGCGCGCCCGGCTGTACCTGATGCTTGTCCTTCGTAAGCTTCTCCGTATCCAGGACTGCTGCCCGGAAGAAACGTTTCGTATCCATCTCCTGGTAAATGTCCATCGCAGCCCTGGCATACTTTGGTTCCACGATCAGCTGCAATTTATTATTTCCAAGATAACCCTCCACTGCATTGTGCCATCTCTCGTCCTTCACATCCAGAAGATCCGCAAGAATATGCACATTCACGAACTTGCCGCAGCGCTCATGCAGACGGTTACGCAGTTCGAATCTCGCCTCTTCCAGCTCTCTCGGATAAGCCTTCTTTCCCTGCTTCAGTTCTTTTAATTCTGCTCTTGCCTCTTTCTCTTCTTTCTTGATCCGGCGAAGGTCTGCATCCGCTTCCTGTCTCTGGTCTTCCAGCTCCTCCTGCAGATCTTTTAAGCCTTCCTGCAGGCGCACAAGCTCTTCTTCGGAAATGCTTCCGTCTGCGAATTTTTCGATATCCCAGATCACCTGATTTGGCGTAATGTCTTTCTCCGTCCATACCTTCAGATGCTCTGCAGTCTGCTCCCAGCGGACTTTTCCGTTATTCAGGCGCTCCAGCGTCTCATTTAATGTATCCAGATCTGATTCCAGCCTTGCATACCCACTGTCTGCGATCCGCAGAATGATCTCTTCATACTCTTTCTGCAAGTCCTTTTCTTCCTGCTCCAGCACCTGTTGCTGCTTCTTCAGATCTTCGATGGCTTCCTGTCTTACCTTGATCCGGTCTCTGGCTTCCTGACTCTTTACCTCATGGTTCATGATCTCCAGACGGTCGATCTGATAAGAGCACACCTTCTCCTCATCAGATTTTTCTGCATACTGCTCATACTTTTCACAGATCAGCTTCAGTCTTCTGATCTCCTCCATCGTCTCCTCGATCTTACTGCGCATGCGTCCATACTGCATGACACTTTCCTGCAGATCCTCGATATGGATATCCTGCTCCATACAGATATATTCCTTTACGAAATCTTCCAGTTTGATATTCATACGGAACGAGATCGCACGTTTGAATAGCTTTGGAAATTTTTCCATGTCCAGACCGCCAAGATAGATATCGTATAGCTGTCTCCGGAATCTTTCATTGCTCGGACCGCAGTAGAACTGTTCCGGCGTAAAGGAACGCTGCAGGTACTCACGCATTTCCGCAGTGGTAAGGCACCGGCCTTCCGAACGGTAATGATTCGGAAGTAATTCTCCCGTATGCCAGAAGAACAGGCGGCTTACGTCATTATTCGACGTATCCACGTCAAACACAACACCGACACACTGCTTATCTTTGGTATTCGTCTGTGTCAGCTCCAGCACGATCGTACTGGAAAAATTACGGTTTCTTAAATACTGTGATTCATTGTTTTCACTGATATTCACCATACCTCTTAAGTACTCGATCAGTGTACGGTCCGAATCATCTGCTGCCGCCTTGTTGAAAAATCCACGGCCATCCGTATTGGCATACAGCACGATCTGGATCGCATCCAGAACCGTCGATTTACCACTTCCGGAATGTCCGGTGAAGAAGTTGATTCCCTCATTAAGCGTCAGTATCTTTTTATCTATGTAATGCCAGTTATTCAGGCATATCTTCGAGAGTGCTTTGAATGGCTGCTTCGTCTCCAATTTGATCCTCCTCACTGAATGTTGCTAATAATTCCCTGATGTCGTCTCCTAAAAGTACCGTATGGATACAAGGGTAGATGACCAGGCGGGTCGACTCGTTTAATTCTTCCAGAACATCAAGCGGCTCGATGATCTGGTACTTCTTCAGAAGTGCGATCGTCCGTCTCATTTCCGTAATTGACGGAAGACTCTTCAATACATGAAATTCTCCCGCTTTTCCGTTTACGGCACCAAGTGTTGTCACCACATGGCTGCTCGACGATGCAGTCTGCATCTGCTCGTCATAGATAAGCTTCAGCACCAGTAAATAGATCGTCGCCAGACGCGGCAGCTTCTCACCCCATAACTGCTCTCCCTGGATATAGATCACACCCATATGTACATTTTCCCGCAGTATGATCCCCGCCACCTCAAAATATGCTTTAAAAAATTCCAGATGCTTCGTACAGGTACGGTATTCTTTTGTATACTGCATCCTTCCCGCACGTTTATCAAATTTTCTTTCCAGGAGAAATGTCTGACGGTACAGTGTCTGGATGACCTCTGTGACCTCTTCTTTTTCTTCCTGGGTTAGCTGTTCGTAGTAATCTATCATTATTCTTAGAACTCCTTTTATCAGAACTTCTTTATATTATGTTCATCACTTTTCTTTCTGTTTTGCATTACAAATTATTACACACTATTACGCCCGTCTCTTCACGAATCTTAATGCCGGATACCGGTATCCGTCCTTTTCCACCATCTCCGGTTCTTCTTCCAGCACCATATATCTGCTGTTCTTACGCGTACTGTAATCATAAGCCAAAATCAATTTTTCAAATTCTTCCTCATCCGCAATATTAATCTTCGACGCATCCATCACTTCATCTTCCATATTATTCTCGATGAATTCTTCGATCTGCTTCTTGCTGAATCGCATCTGGATCCGGTTCAGTCTTAAGATATCATCCTTATCCAGATCTCCCGTCGTCTCATCCGGAAGGAGCCGGCTGATGAAGTCTTTTCTGGATTTTCTTCTCTTATATAAAGACTTCTCCGACAGAATTTCCAGCAGCGACAGATTCATGCGCTTTCCGGTCTCTGTGATGATCTCTTCCATCTGATCCGGATCTTCCGACATTTTATTCAGAAGCTGTACCACCAGACCTTTCGTATCTGTCTCACCGCTTAACAGATAATTCATCCTCGTTACCGTCGCACGGACGTACTTCGTATGTTCCTTATCCATATTAGCGATTCTGTGCTCAATATCATCAAATCCCCGCTCGATCAGATCCAGCAGATCCAGTACATCATCCTGATTATCTCCAAGCATCTTCGACCGCGCCTGTACCTTCATGATAAATGCCTCATCATCCCGGATCTCTCTCAGACATTTCTTAATATCCATCTTATAAATGTAAAAGTTATCCGACGTCTTCAGAATATGATACTTCTTCCACACGATTTCTTCCACATAGCTGTCCAGATGCTCTCTTAAAATCCCGCTGTACGAATCCTGCTGTAAAAGTTTTGCAAAAAACTTGTTCATGTTATGAAGCATGTCCTGCAGTGCCTTATTCAGCCGCCTCGTATTCACCAGTGCCGTCCTCAAAAGTCCGATACTCGCCCTCGGATCATTGCGAAATGCATACAGCGTCGCATACACATTCTGGATATAAATATCCGTCTCCGACGCATCTTCCGAATTCAGCTTTTCAAATGCATCGATCATCACCGCCGCATAATCCGGAATGACAATATTCGTCACTAGTGTATTATAATCCTCGATACGCTTCAGCCATCCTGCCCGCAGAAGCCAGTTTAATATCCTTGATGACGGCGTCTCCAGCATATCAAAATCCGTATCATTTTCCTCCCGCTGTAACTCAAACCGTTTCTTCGCATTCATGTCACTTAAGATCTGGATGCACACCTCTTTCGTCAGGAAATAGTTATTATATTCGTATTCTTCATTAATACATAAAAGTGCTTCAATATAAATATCCCGGTTGACCGAACGGAACAGACTCCAGAACGTATCCGGGATTTCATTCATTAACTGCATCTTGTTTTCCTCCAAATGATTCCTTACAATTTTAACATTTTTAAGGGCTTTTTTCTACTGCAAGTTATTTTCCGCCGTTTTATACACTCTTTATTTGTTTTTTATCTTCATAGCTGATATGATAAGATAATAAAGATAAAATAAAAGACAACATACAATATAAGAATGAATACGGAGGTAAAATCATGTCCGAAAATATAGAAAAAGCAGTACCGACAGAAGAATCACCTAAGACTAAGGAATCTGAAACTAGCGCACCTGCTGCCACTGACAACGTTGTGCTTTATCCTGTTGCTGATATATCTGCTGCGCAAGAAACTACAGACACTGAAACGGCTGCTTCTAAGGAAATTACCGACCCCCAGAACACAGATAATCAAACAACTATCGACAGCAAAACTACCGACGATAAAGCTGCCGATAACGCAGACAAATTCAGTGACACCCGAAATACAAAAGAATTTTCGAAAAAAGATGCGGAAGAAGACGAAGACCTGGAAGAAGACTTTTACGAACAACAGGAAAAATCCCGCTCCAAAGATGAACATCCGTTCCGTGAGTTCTTCTCTAATTTCCGTTCCAAACGCAAGATCGAAATGAACCGCGATGAGCAGATCCTTTCCCGCATCAGCGATGAAGATCTGATGGAATATCTCCGTATGGAACAGAAACGTATGGAACTCCTTCAGCAGGCGAAAGAAGTCCGCGAAAAAAGATTCTGGACCACATTCCAGCTCTTTATCTGTCTGTTATCCGTTATCCTTGTTATTTATTTTCTGAAGGATAACCCGGTAATATTAGTCACGATCCTTTACACGGTCGGAATTCTCACTGCTCTCCGCATATGGAGCAAATCCCAGAACGGAAAAGACCACAGAGACAAAAAAGATTCCTCAGATTATCATAAGAAACCCTGGGAATAATTACATTTTCCCGTGACATTTTACCACATCACACGATCATGTCATCATACCCGCCAGCACTACGCTGGCAGTCACACCAGCCAGAGTTGCAAGCAGCGCACCCGTCAATGTATAGCGCATCTTCGTGACTCTGGCTGTCATATAATATACACTCATGGTATAAAAGATCGTCTCCGTACACGACATACTGATCGATGCAATCCGTCCGATATACGAATCTGTTCCATATTCTTTAAAAATGTCCAGCAAAAGTCCCGTCGCCGCCGATGAGGAGAACATCTTTACCACTGTAAGCGGAACCAGCTCTCCCGGAAAACCGATTCTGTCCGTAAATCTCCCGATTCCATTTGCAATCAGTTCAAGGAAGCCGGACGCTCTCAATATCCCCACCGCCACCATTAATCCGACAAGTGTCGGCATAATCTTGATCACTGTCAGAAACCCCTTCTTTGCACCTTTAATAAACGTATCGTATACCGGAACTTTCATTAACAGTCCATAACCTACAATCCCGAAGATTACCAGCGGGACTATGAAATCTGTAAGATATAACAATATTTGCATATTAACATTCCTTCTTTAAATTATCCTCTTACAGTTTATTCTATTGGCTTGTCATATATTAATATATAACTGAGATTGGTGCAATTTCCGGCAGCCCCTTACAAACGCATGGCGATTTATACCGTCATATTTTCCACACTGTTTGCATATTATACTTCAGATATCCACATACAGGAGTCTCACTTATGCTGAACTACCTCTGGTCTTTTATGATTCTTACAGGCATCGTATACGCCGCATTCACAGGCCGGATGCCCGATATTACAAATGCAGCACTTGATTCATCCAAAGAAGCCATCTCACTTTGTATTACCATGATCGGTGTCATGTCTTTTTGGGTAGGACTGATGGAAATTGCTTCCAAAGCCGGAATTATCCCGGCCGCTTCCAGAAAGATCCGGCCGGTCATTCGTTTCCTTTTTCCAAATCTTCCCATCGGTCACCCCGCCGAAGAACCGATTACCATCAATATGATCGCCAATATCTTAGGTCTTGGCTGGGCCGCCACTCCTGCCGGATTAAAAGCAATGGAAGAATTATCGAAATTAGAAGAACAGCGCCGCAAACATCTGGCTCCCGGTATCTCCCGCCCTGCCGGAACAGCAAGTAATGAAATGTGTACATTCCTGATCATCAACATTTCATCTCTTCAGCTTATTCCGATCAATGTTATTGCTTATCGGAGTCAGTATGGAAGCGTTAATCCTGCTTCTATTATCGGAGCCGGTATTGTATCAACCCTGATCAGTACCGCCATTGCTGTCATCTACTGTAAATTGAAAGAACGATCACGTTTTCAAAACTGATATCCTCTTCATCCACAATAAATGATCACATTCACAAAGTTATCCCCATTTATAAAATATCCTGTGGATAAATATTCTTTTGTCGTAATTTAATGTAGACAACTTCACGGAACAGTGCATATACCACCGACATCAACGGAATAAATATCAGCATTCCGACAATTCCCATCAGACTTCCGCCAACACTCACTGCTGCCAGCACCCAGATTGACGGAAGTCCAACCGAATTTCCCACTACATGTGGATAAATCAGATTCCCCTCAATCTGCTGAAGTACCAGAAACAACACAATGAACATCAACGCCTTAAACGGACTCACCATAAAGATCAGAAACGCCCCGACCGCACATCCGATAAATGCTCCAAAAACCGGTACCAATGCCGTAAATGCAATCACAATTCCGGTCAACAGTGCATATGGCAGTCTAAACAGTGTCATCGTGATTACAAACATTGCTCCAAGGATCAAAGCCTCCACGCACTGTCCCGTCAAAAAACCAGAAAATGTCTTATACGTCAGAGCAAGCACTTCCAATACAGCTTCTGCTCTCCCCTTCCTGACAAACGCAAATAATACTTTTTTCGCCTGTCTTCCCAGTTTCTCTTTCTGCAGCAAAATATAAACTGCGAATACAAATGCAATAAAAAACGTTCCCACTGCACCAATAATATTTTTTGCCGTATTAATGGTAGTCTCCAGCACACTTCCCGCTCCGTTTTTCAGAAAGCCTGCCGCCGCTTCCATAATTTTATTCCAGTCAAATTCCAGGTTGTTCACGACATTCATAATTTCTTTATTATTATGGAACCAGTGATCTGCCCACCCCTGCACCTGCGGGATAAACTCCTGAATACTCTTTCCCAGATTGGCAAATGTTCCTGCCAATTGCGGAAGCAGCCCGAATATTATCATTGCCAAAATTCCGGTTACACCGGCAATTACAAGCATCAGACTGATTCCCCTGGCATATTTTCTTTTATATTTTTCAGAAATTTTTCTCTCTGTAAATAATTTCCGTTCTACAAAGTTCATCGGTACACTTAAGGCAAATGCAATCGCACCGCCAAGCAAAAACGGATATACTATATTTAATACAAATTGAAACGCACTTATCACAACATCAAATTTCCACAGACAGACAATCAGTACTGCCGTAAATATGATCAATCCCCTGATCTGCTTCACTGTCTCTTGTTTTAATTCCATTTTGTCTTTCCCTTCAAATACTTCAATCCCTGAATCACAGGAAGATTCAGAAATGCAAGACCATATACTGTCATCAGCTGCGTCATATTTAACGTAACAACTTTAAACATGGCATGTAATCCTGGAATTGTAAGAACACCCGTGATCAGAACAGTACCTAAGACAAATGCTCCGATCAGATATTTATTATTAAAGAATCTCTTTGAGAATATTACCGGCTTATCGTCTTTGCAGTTAAAGCCATGTACCAGACGGCTCATACACAATGTTCCAAACGCCATCGTACTTGCCAGAACTGCACCCTGTCCTCTGTATCCGATCAAGAATGCTGCCATTGTCATAATCCCGATGCACAGACCTTCGGTTCCGATATTCACCAGATATGCTTTCGTAAGTATTGACTCATTCACAGGTCTCGGTTTCTGATCCATAACCGCTTTAGAATGCGGTTCCATACCTAGCGCAATTGCCGGCAGGCTGTCTGTCAAAAGATTAATAAACAACAGATGTACCGGGGCAAAAGGCACCGGTAATCCGGCCGTTGCTGCATACAGTACCGCAAGAATTGCTCCGAAATTTCCGGATAATAGAAATTGAATTGCATTTTTAATATGCTGATACAGATTTCTTCCATTTTCCACTGCCTTCACGATCGTTGCAAAATTATCATCTGTCAGAACCATCGCCGCCGCATCCTTAGCAACTTCGCTTCCGGTCACACCCATTGCAACACCGATATCCGCCTGTTTTAAAGCCGGCGCATCATTCACACCATCTCCTGTCATTGCCACAATATTTTCCTTTTCCTGCCACGCACGGACAATCCTGATCTTATGCTCCGGAGAGACTCTTGCGTAGACCGAGATTCCCTCTACAAAGTCTTTTAAATCTTCATCTGACATATTTTCAATATCAGCACCTTCACAGGCTTCTGACTCATCCTTTAATATTCCAATCCTCTTTGCAATTGCCGCAGCCGTGACTTTATGATCTCCCGTAATCATAATCGGCCGGATTCCGGCATTCAGGCACTCTGCTACCGCAACCTGCGACTCTTCTCTCGGCGGATCCATCATTGCGATCATTCCGATAAATATCAGATGCTCTTCATCCTCTGTACCGATTTCTTTTTCCTCTTCCAGATGTTTATATGCAAATGCAAGAACTCTTAACCCTTCTCTGGAAAACTGCATATTCTGCATGGAAATATTCTTACAGTCAGAATCTGTCATCTTTCTTACAGTATTTCCAACTCTGATTCTGTCCATACGATCCAGTAATACATCTACAGCACCTTTTACGATCATTATATGATCAGCCGTTAACATCTTATCATCCTGAATTCTATGAGCTGTCGACATCAATTTCCGCTCACTGTCAAATGGAACCTCAGACAATCTCGGATATCGTTCCCTTACCTGCATAATCTCGATTCCCAGATTACTTCCGAGATTAATAAGTGCCGTTTCCGTAGGATCACCAATCTCCTGTCCGTCTGTATTCGTTGAATCATTACACAGGATACTGAATCTCAAAAGCAGTTTTTCATTTTCATTTTTCAGATTAATTTTTCCGGCCGGTATTCTCTTTTCATTTACATAATAATCCTCTACCGTCATCTTATTCTGCGTCAGTGTCCCCGTTTTATCCGAACAGACAATCGATACACTGCCAAGACCTTCTACCGCCTGCAGTTTTCGTATAATTGCATGTTCTTTTGCCATCTTCTGTGTTCCAAAAGATAATACAATCGTCACAATCGAACTAAGAGCTTCCGGTATCGCTGCAACTGCCAGCGCAACAGCAAACATAAACGCTGAACCAATAGATTCTCCCTGAAATACATTTACCCCAAATATTATGCCTGAAAATACAAGAATTAATATCGACAATTTTTTTCCGAAGTCATCAAGATTCACCTGCAGTGGTGTGCGCTTTTCTGATGTATTCTTCATAAGATCTGCAATCTTTCCTACTTCTGTATTCATGCCGATTGCAGTCACTTCGTATCTTCCTCTTCCATACGTAACAAAACTTCCGGAGAATACTTTGTTCGTCTGATCGCCAAGTGCTGTTCCGACTGCGACTTCATCCAGATTCTTTTCAACTGCTATGCTTTCTCCCGTCAGTGCACTTTCATCTACCTTCAGACTTGCACATTCTATAAGTTTTCCATCTGCAGGTATACAATCCCCTGCCTCCAGTATTACTTCATCGCCAATCGTCACCTCTCTCGACGGAATCTGAATAATATTTCCATCTCTTGCTACTTTCGCTTCCGGAGCAGATAACTGTTTTAAACTGTTAAGCGATTGTTCTGCCTTTACGGTCTGCACCGTTCCAAGTATTGCATTCATCGTAATTACTACAAAAATAACAATCGCACTTTCTGCATCTCCTAAGATACCGGAAATCACTGCAGATATGATCAATATGATAACAAGAAAATCTTTAAACTGTTCCAGAAATATCTGCATGGTACTTTTCTTTTTCCCTTCTACCAGTTCATTGAAACCATATTTTTCCTGATTCTCCCTTGCTTGTTTTGTTGTCAGCATATTTGTTCTCCTTTCTTTCTTTAGCCAATAAACCCTTTTTAATTTTTGATATATCGAAAGTATACCTAGAATCTGCCACCGTCAACTTGTATTACATGCTTTTGCTTTGGTATAAAAAAAGAGACTTTTATTGCATAAAAACTATGCAATAAAAGTCTCATCATTTCATTACGATACGGATAGCTCTTTTGCCATCGTACTGACGTCATCGTAAACATCTATATCTTCCATTCTTATATCTCTTTTATGAAATATATAGATGCCGATTACTCCCTCTTATTAATTATAATATAATCACTTCAATAAAATATGTCAATATATTTCAATAACAAAGTATGCAAGAAAAGCTACCTGTTGCCAAAGCATCCGTAATGAGCTGCCAGTGGCAGGTCATGTAGGTGGCAAGTTCTTTAAATAAAAAAAGAAGTAGTACTTATATACTACTTCACTCTCATTCCATGAGCGTGCGGGGATTCGAACCCCGGACAACTTGATTAAAAGTCAAGTGCTCTAC
>OIWT01003165.1_pt1 | contig 15573 bp, 17 predicted proteins | sample 1587701 | NCBI WGS metagenome assembly OIWT01 (sample SAMEA3888904, study PRJEB22519) | human gut metagenome | biome: human gut; feature: human-associated habitat; material: faeces | place: Denmark | collected 2009
CAATATTCCGGGAAAACGTGGAATCCGAATGGATTTTGTCGCAGAATCTGAAGATGGTCGCGTTTTTGATGTAGAGATGCAGAATCGGAAGGAAGGAAATATTCCAAAATGAACCAGATTCTATCAGGCATTGATGGACGCACCAATGTTGAAAAGCGGTGAAAAAGGTTTTGATAAGCTAAAACCGCTGTTTATTATTGTAATTTGTGACTATGATCCATATGGAATGAAGAAGTATTGCTATACGTTTGAGAGTCGCTGCAAGGAACAGCCAGATTTATTACTTGGAGATGAGGTTACAAAATTATTTCTCAGTACAAAAGGGGAAAATGAAGATGAAGTATCGAAAGAATTAGTGGATTTTCTTCATTATATTACTGAGAGTAATGAACATGGACTTCCAGAGGAATGTGATGAAAGACTTCGCCGTCTGCATGAGAGTATACAGGAGATAAAAACAAGTACAAGTGTGGAGGTCGAGTATATGAAGATGGAAGAAAGAGAAAGACTGGTAAGAGAAGAGGCAACAGAGCGAGGCTTAAGAGAAGGGAGAATACGAGGAAGAGAGGAAGGAAGAAAAGAAGGAAGAAACAGCCGAGAAGCCCGTGGAGCCTGCGACGCTGAAGACGCCGAAGAAGGCGCGAGCGAAGGCTGCGCCGGTGAGTCCGCGAAAGAGCGCGCGGTTAGCAAAGAAGAGCCAGGCGGCGCTGGAGTCTCCCACTCGCACGCCCCGTAAATCCACGCGCGCTCGTAAGTAGCGGGGCTTTGTAGATTATGTGGAGTGTTTGTTGAACAAACCCGCAAAGAATGAAGCCGCAAACGATCCTGCTTCTCCGCCAGAACCGCCTTCTTTAGAGCCACGAGATAGTCTCGCAGGAGAATAAACTGCCCGCACAAGTACTGCGAATATGCCTATCGTTCAGTCGCACGATCCACACTCACTTGGAAGGGCAGCTTGCGCAGCGCACGACCGCTCAGACCCTCCGTTTCCTTCACAACCTCACACAGCCGCCGAAACGCCTCGTCTTCTCGCTGCTTCATTTCGCCGTACTCCACCCATGCCACGCCATCGCGGATGATTCCGACGCGGATTAACTCCTGGATGCAATCTCTCAAGATCACGAAGCGCGACTCCTCCCCAGGGTTGCCGATGTATCGCTTTATGTCTGCGCGGTCGATGAACGCATCGTCGATGCTTGTGGAGAGATTCGATGTGGTGAGCACCATCACGTTCGGATTGTTTTTCAATTTATCAATCTATCGCTCACAACGTGGACGCACAACAACTTGAGTCAGTAACGCGTTGACAACGCGCATTCCATCAGAGGGTTCGGTTCCCGACAGAGAGGCCTTCCGCGAGGAGGAAAGAGACTCCACTTCATCTAGTCCCTCACTCCACCTCCATCCTACTACCGATCAGGATGAACAGCATGGTGCCTTCGTTACTCAGCAGGTCATGGATGTAGTCGAACAGCTTCATCACCAGCTTTCCGCTCTCGCTAAACCACTTGCTGAACAGACTGTGGCTGTTGATCTCGATGAGCGCGATGTGGTTGAAGCGGGAAAAGGAACGAATGGCCAACTTCTGAGCAAGTGCGCGACATAGGGACGTCTTTCCGGTTCCGGGCGGGCCGTGGAGAAGAAGAACGCGATTCAAAGAGATGATGGACGGATTGACATTGTTGAGGGAAAAGATAAAGGCGGACGTTGCATAGTTGAGCAGATCGCTCTTGATACTCTCGTCATACACGAGACTACACTCAAGCAAATTGAACGCACCTACTGGTCCCACAGCGAATTGAACTCGGCACAGGGAAGCATCCACTCGTGAAAGGCGGTCACATCCTCATTGCCATCCAGCGTTTCCGCAGAGGATCCTTCCATATTTAGTGAATAGACGTGAATTCCGAGTTCCGCTTTCCAAAAAGGAACGACACGCGTTGTGGAGGGAATGTCGCTGATCACGATCGACGCCACGTTTTGCACTAGATAGGGGCTGTCGGAAAAGCAAAGAGGACCGTTTGAATAGTTCGTGCACGCAGTCTCCAGAAAAGAGCGCACCTCGCTCTCCACTTGGGAAAGCGGTTCCGTACAGGAGTTCAGCAAGAGTACTTCCACTACGCATGAGAATGGAGGCAAGACAACACCATGCACCACTTCCTTCGAGTTTACCTCGTCGTCAATGTTCATAATCGGAGTTCTTTCATATAGGGGGTGAAAAACAATAGTGCGTATTCAAACCTCCCTCCATCCTCGAATCTCTCCATTCCCGCGGTCACGATGGATGAAAACCGCGCCGATTTCCGGCTTCCTTCTCCTTTCCCCCATTTGTTGGGCATTGACGTTGAGGATGGAGAAGATATATGAGCTTCAGTGTAGATCGCTTGTGCGCGGATTCTGAGCGTCGTAGGGAAGGAAAAGTACCTCGATGGAGTGAAGCACATGGAGGAAATCATTTCCGGAGAGGAATTCAGCGACCTCCATGTCCTCGATATGTTTTGCATTTCCTTCTTCTTCCTGTGATCGGTAGACTGCGAGATTGGACTCGACGGAGTGCAGTACTTGAAGGAAATGCTTCTGTCAAAGCGCCTGAAGGGTTTGCAGGAGCTGAACTTGAGCGGTAACGCTCTCAAGGACGAAGGCTTCACCTGCCTGCTGGAGGCCCTTTCCACGGGCTGCTGCCCCGAGCTGCTGTATCTCAGTGTTGACGGTTGGGGTCTTGGCCGTGGGTGATGTGCAGACAACAAGATTTCTGCCGCTTCCATGCCCGCGCTGAAGGCGCTGGTGGAGTCGAAGGGATGCCCCAAGCTGGAGGCCGTGTCTCTGAATCGTCCGTTCTTTTTCAGTCTGCTGATGTGTAGTGAACGATCTGCAAGAGGAGGGAGGCAAGCTCTTTGCTGAGATTCTGTCCCTGTCTCCTGTGCCTTGGTGCCGCATCAATCTGAATGGTAATACGTTTTCCACACCCTATAAGGATTAGAGAACCACATCGGCAATGATGCGTTTGACCGCATTATGGAGGCGATCGATTCCCGAAGTGAGTTCATTTCCGAGATTACGCTGTCTCGTTGCCTCTTTCCCCTCTCCTTTACAAACAGAGTCTGGACTTTCCAGCGAGAAGCTTTCCGAGTTCGGCACCCTTCTGTCGAAGAACAAGTTCCCGAATCTCACCGTTCTGGACCTTTCTTGTGAGAACGGCGCGTCGAGATGAGAGGTAGACAACTACAGCGACGATATGCTCGGAGGCCTGCTGGAGGGCTTTGCCGCGGGAAACACGCTGAAGTTGCGGAAGTTGATCATCAGCGGAATGTGCATGGAGGCAGACGGCTGCGCGAAGCTCAGCGGCATTATTCGTCAGAAGGTCCTTCCGGAGCTTCAGGAGCTGTACATTGCCGGTAGATGTCATGCGTGGGAATGAGCGTGCTAGAGAACAACATCACGCAGAGAGGCGTTCTCGCGATCCTTCTGGCGTTGCGCGACACGTCCTGCCCCGTCCGAGTGCTGGATTTGTCTTGTCCGGTTTGGGGCGAGAAATGACGCAAAGGGAACAACCTGACGGATGAGGGCGCGAAGTACATCATCAACTTCTTGAACGGAAAGTCGAAGACGTCATTAGCGGTCATGTGTTTGAATCGTGAGGATGCTGGATGGAGATGAAAGGTAGAGAATGATATCGCGTTCAAGATCACGGATTTGCAGCGGGCCCTGAATCAGCGCAACATTCGCAGCCCGAATCTCCGAGAGCAGTGGCTTTAATGTTTTGTGGGTTTGTCTCTTTGTTTGGTCAAGGAGTTGCGTCAGAAATGAGTAATGAGAAGAGCGTCTCGATAGCAGAGAAAGTGTTATGAGGATATTCGGCATGAGGGATAGAACTGTTGCTGCATATGCTGTGAGCGCTTCACGAATAAGGGAGTCCACCAAATCACGTGTCTGAAATGTGGGCATGTGTTCTGCGCGCAATGCATCGATAAGGCAATCCGAGTGGGTATCTAGCGAATCCCTAATCCGTAGTCTCAGGGAGTTTGTCCTGTGTGCGGTAAACCAGCCAAACTGATGGATATTCGACGGTTGTTTGTTCAGGACGTGAGCGTGGTGGACGAGGCGTCGCTCCAAGCCTTAAGGGTGGAGTATGACAAGGAAAAGTACATGCATGGGATTGTGGGGATGGTGAAATGTGGTGAGTTATAGACGAAGGAAGAGTTGTTGAGGAAGGAATTGAGCATCCAGGAGAAGGACAGGATTATCGAAGAGCAGAGACTGGAGATTGAACGGCTTCGACGAGAGTTGATGGTGAGTTGTAGTCAATTCCTATTCCGTAGTCGAACACACATCCCGCCAATTCTTCTCACAGCGCCTCTGACGTAGAAACGATTGACATGGAGGAGCTGAGTCAACTTCTGGAGAAGACGGAAGAGCCGGGCCTTTCCATGTCATTCACGAAGCGGTTTCACACGGCCATCAGCGATCCGGTGTTTCTGTCTCCAAATAGCTGCGATTTGGTCGGAAATGCAACGGCGCAGACATCATCCGTGTATTGCGTCTCCCATCAGAGAACCGCCATCCATCAGGTCTTCCTCGATCGCGAAGACCATGTGCAGTCGTTCGTCACCGACATGCCGGACATTAGCTCTCTCCGCTGTCTCACGCCCTATTCCACGCCGCTCCTGCTGTTCACGCATGCCAACAACGCCTACGTGCTGGACACAAACGCGAACTGCATGGCGGCATCGGTTTCGGCAAAAGAACCAATTGCGTCCTCCTCCATGGGCTGCTCTCCATTCCAATTGTGGTTGTACTCTGTGTGATTCACTCTAGCTTTCTGTCCACTCCGACCCTGATTTCGGAATACGACACGCGAAGATGCGATCTTCCCGTCTCGTCCTTCCATTCTGCCCCGCCTCTGCTGTTCTTTTCAACGACATCACACTCTATCGTCACAATATCGTCCAGTAATGAAGGTATGGTTGGTTAAGTGGTAGATTGCATTCAGCAGTTCATGAAGATCGGAGACTACTGGAGCGTGGCGCACAGCACCCCTCTGGAGACTCCCATCTCCTCCGCAAGCGTTTGGAGAGAGGATCGTGCGTTTTTCCTCGCGTTACGGAGTCAATCGCAATTCCAGTTGTTGTCTTCTGCATTGAACGGGCTTTCACTGAACGGTACTGGCATGTGCTCTCATTCACTCTAGGTGATACAATGAAGAAGGACGTGTTTGACTGTGGATTTGAATCACGGGAGGGAATGAAGCCCTCGCTGTTTCGTCTGGATTCCGGCGAAATGGGTGTTTCCCTGTACGATGATGGGATGAACCGTACTCATTTTTACTGCATACAGAAGGCGAATGAGATGGGCGAGTGTGATGCGGGTGGTGGAGAGCGTCTGTGCGAGGAGGTGATCATCCCGAACAAGCAGAGAGGCATCCAGTCGGTGGTCTATGCAACAAACACAGGAATCGAAGTCAATTCTGTCATTACGCGATGCTCTGTTTGTTTCGTCAGTACTTCTCGCTCATGATGAGCACGATGAGCGTCGTCCAGCCGTTGAAGGGGTGCACGCCTCTGCCCTCGCCCGTGTTGGAATTGTAGTTCTCCCAGTAGAAGCCCGTCTTCTTGTACTATCGCTCACAACCACCGCATTCAAACTACCTGGGCCATCACATTCTTCACAAGGTTGTCGCGAAGCGCGTTGTAAATGCGCATACAGCGCTCACTGGCAATTCCCTCCTTTCCATACTTCTCGTGGAGAGCCCGCAGCACGAGGTAGTTCAAATTCACCCAGATGTTGCCTCTCCAGTAGTCTTCATCCACTCCGAAGAACGCGTCATTTTTGGCCAGGGAGCGCAATCCGTACGCGCTCCACAGCTAGTGGGTGATGAATGCGATGTAGCACTCACCTGATTCGGATCCTCGATAATGTCCAAGATTTCGGGAATACGAGGATCGTCGGATTCCATGAGCATCAAGGCAAACGGGAGGATCGACACGTACCCAACGTGCGTCTCGAACCCGATTTCGTCTTTTCCCTCCGATTGACGAATGACGCCGAGATCGCCGAAGCAGTGCTTCTCTTGGTCCCAGTGCTTCTCCAACAGGTAGGGCTTCAACTCGGCGAGAAGTGCGCGCGCCTCCTGCGAGTGCTCCGAATCGACATTGCTCATCACTTGGAGCGAGTACACGATCCACGCCAGCAGGTCGACGTGCGACTCCTTCTCGGAGATGATGCTGTGCCGCGGGTAGTCGTCAAGTCCCGAGGCGAGGCAGTGCCGGTCGGACCGCCCGAACCAGCGGAAGGAGTGTGCCAGCTGGCTCTTCTGCGACCGCATCAGGTACGCCAGCCACCTCCACAGCCGCGGCGCCGCGTCCTGCAGGAAGGGGGTCGTTGCCTCCATCACCTCATCAATCTCCATCGTGCCTTCATTTGTTATGGTGGCGTCATTCGTTACAGTGGCTTCATTCACCACACTCAATTCAGAGTTCACAACAGCGTCATTCACATTAGACTCAGACTTCACAGCAGACTGCCTCGCCAGCACCTCCACGGCAAGGAAGAAGGTGGGCGGGTTGGCGATGCGCGGGTCCTGCGCGATGAACTCCGCGGGCACCTGCGAGCGCGCCTCGTCGCCCAGAATCTGCTCGCGCTCGATGTACCCCTACGGGTGACCACCGCCCGCCACGCCCACAGACGCCTCCATGCGGTCCAGCCAGCTGCGCAGGATCGCCTCGCTCAGCGCGGGGTCCCAGCGCGCCACCAGCAGCTGGTGAAACCCCTCGTCCCAGAGAAAACCGCGGGGGAAGTAGGAGCGCCCGGGGATGCCGGTGAGCAGGAAGCCAGGAGCCGTGTGGCGCTCGTGACCGTCGGGATCTCGCTGGATGGTGTCGCCGTAGAAGTAGGAAATGCCCGCGAGAAGGTTGCTGAGGCCGGCACGGGCGACACGCTGCCATTCGGCGGAGTAGGCGGGCATGGCGAAAATCTGGTCGAATTTGGTCTGGAAGTGCTGACTGCGAGAGGCGAGGAGGGACGCGAGTTCCGGGTCGGAAGGGCGCGTTCCCGCGGTTCCTGTGGTTGCCGCCTTTCCGAAGAGGGAGTGTTTGAGTTCCCGCCAAAACGGCGCCGATTCGTCGTGGAGGGCATCCACGGTGATGGTGAGAGAGAAGGGGAGCGTGAGCACGCGCTGCACGGCAATGAAGTTGGCGTGACGCTCCACGGTGTTGGGCAGGAGCGGCTGGAAGGGCACGGCGAGCTGGCGCTGCGTGACGGCGGGCAGCGGCGCGCCGGGGTGGCTGTGGGTGAGATGGACGGAGGAGGAGGACTGTTGCTGGTAGGTGTGGAGGCGGTCGCGCCAGTCGTTGTAGGTGGAGGCGATGCTGTCCTGGAGGGCGTGCTTGACGTATCTAGGGGAAGAGAAGGAGGATAGAGCAACATGGGGAATCGCCAGCTGTCTTGGGGATTCATCTTCTTACCGAACCAGAAGGAGTTTTGGAGGATGGTGTCGTCCTTGGAAGGGAGAGAGTGAAGATGGAGGGAGGCGAAGGGATGATTGAGATTGATGGGCGATCGGTTACTCGTATCTTCGGAGATGGAAAAGTGGTTGGCAAAGGTGTCTTCAGACTGGAAGGAAACGCTGATCGGTCCCGCAACGCCCTGAAAAATGAGAACAACCTCATAAAGTCACGGCTTGTCTCTGACTCTTGGAAATGGAAGGGTAGGAGATGGAAGACTGTGGGCCCGAAACGCCGTAGTAGAAAATGAGGGTGACATTGTGTTTCTTCGGTCCGTCTTTTGTTTCCTTGCCGCGAATCCGCGCGGTCCATTTGTCTCCATCCTGGATATAATCCATGTCGAGTTTCACGTAGTTGTGAACATCGGTGAGCGTCTGCGTGCCGAAACTGCCTCGGTCGAACTCCTTCCAGCCCCAGCGTTTGATGTCGTCTTCCCGTCGGCAGTCATGACGAACGCTGTCCAGCCGCGATCCTTCAAACCACAAAATACCAGACTACAGGGAATAGAAACAGTGTTAAGAGTACTAAATGAGAGTCCTTTGATTGAGAGCGCGTTCCAAAATAGAGATTGGACCTCAACACGGTTTCCGCTTCACTGATTATCAGTATCGATAGCACCAATGATAAAAATGCCAGAAAGCGCATTTTTCAGGGAAGAGAACGGAGTATGTGGGATTGGGACTTCGAGTCGTTCTATTCGTTCTGTGGAAGATATGGGAATGCGTAGCATGCAGATAGCCTAGAAAGGGGTGAAGAGTGATTAACATGCGAAGGCTTCCATTTTGGGACAATAAGAATCTCTCATGAGTATAAAACGATAGGAAGTGGTATTTCACGTCTATTTTTTCTCCATTGGGAATAGATCATACAAGAACTTCATGTATAGCCTAATGATCAAAAGCAACTCAAAGGAAGTCGATTGGAATCCCTATAAACCACCTTCCGAAGTCATGATCACCCCTCTCTGCCAAGGTGCATTCCTCTCGACCCCTACCGGAAGACATGGAGCTGGAAGGACACATAGTCCCCTTCGTTTATCGAAAGGGCGTCGCTCTTTCGGAGTTTGAATTGGCCGAAGGGGATTGTACTCATAAGCTGAAGGAAAATACAGAAGTGGGAATGGTTCCCCAGGGTTCTCATTACTCCTTCTGTTGTAATGATAGGAGCACCAAAGGTGGTGCGCGAGTGTGATTGGACAATCTTCTTTGGGGAAGCGGTAACCGCGGTTATGGCATTGATGTGTAGGTGGATTGACTTTCGAGGTACAATGATGAACACATTTTTCAAATTATCGCTTTCTGCGACTGGTAGTATCTAGTTATGAGATCGTTTGTTACTATTGCTCTGCTTTTTGCTGCTCTCGTGTGCGCTGAGTCATTCCGCCCTGAGCTTAAGGTTATGAAGCCTGCTGAATACAAGTTCGACTGTGAGTGCATGGTTCGACGCATAATCGCCTAGTGTGTGGAACTTGGGAGGGAAGCTGCAACAAGCTGAGAGGTGAGCGATTGGGGCAGGGAATAATGGATAGTGACCAGAACCATTGTGAAGATGGTGGGCAACAAGGGTCTGATGGGAAAGTCCATGGACGTTATGTCAGTTACCTACACGGGTACGGAGTGCGACGAGGAGAAGCTGAGCTTCGCCCAGAAGATTTCCTACGACATTAAGAGCAAGGCGGTGGAGGATGGAGAGACCACCGTGACCGCTGTTACCACTGGCGCCGCTGTGGCTATGGTCAGTGGCACCTACGACAAGTGCAAGTTCATTTGCGACAAGGAGATTGAGGATAACGTCTACTACGACATTTCCTACTTCGATGGCTGCACTTGCCAGGGCCTTTCCTACAACCCTCTGGATTCCCTCAAGCAGCAGGTGGAGAGCAAGGACGAGAAACCGTTTACTCTGACCATTGGCGACAAGTCGTTCGCCTTCGACGGCAGTGATATGTCCCGTCTGAGCAACGATGGCTGCAAGGGCATTTCCTTCGGACTGAACCTGACTCTGATTATTGTGATCGTGGTCGTGATTATCGTGGTTGTCATCCTGGTCGTGATGTACGCCAAGAGAGGCAAGCAGATGCCCAAGCAGAAGAAGGCCGATGTCGAGCAGCCCCAGCCCCAGCCTGCCGCTGCTGAGCCTGCCGCTGCTGAGCCTGCTGCCGCTGAGCCTGCTGCTCCTGCTGAACCCGCCCCTGCTGCTGAGCCTGCCCCTGCTGCTGAGCCTGCTCCCGCTCCTGCCCCTGAACCCACCCCTGCTCCTGCTCCTGCTCCCGAGCCTGCTCCCGCTCCGGTGCCCGTTGCGATTGAGCCTGAGCCTGCTCCCGCTCCTGCTCCCGAGCCTGCTCCTGAGCCCGCTCCTGAGCCCGCTCCTGCTCCTGCGCCCGCTCCCGCTCCTGAGACGAAGGTGGAGCTGTAAACCATTTGTTTGTGTTTCTTGGATGAAGTGTTTAACTATTATCGTCGAGAGGATGAGGGGAGAGAAGCGGGAAGTGCGCACATATCTCGTATGCATAATGGCCTTTTGCCTTCTGTTCGCTTCCGCAAATGGCGTGTGAAACGTAGATTCTGCCTGGGGTCCTACTCCTGTATCCACAAGGTGCAAAGGACAGTAGAGGAGCCAGCAAACGGTGATTCATAGCTGGGGGAGTACTTCCAACGGAAAACCGTCATTGAGTACAATCACACGATTATGCTTCATGAACCATCCATGACTACTCTGCACAACGCAAATGAAGTCATCAAAACCGGGGATGCGAGTAAAACACTCCGTCTGGATGTGCAGTCTTCGCCTCCATCACCCGTTTTTCAAACTGCTGCTCCTTCTACCATCAAGACAATGGCGCCACGAACGGAGAGACCTAGTAGGTTCTGTTTCCTCATCGTGACTGCGAAGCCCCTCCGCCACAGCAACAATTTCAAGGACCTACCGATCCAATTCCGACCATGGCGACGACGACCCGAACTCCGACTCTCCGATCTCCGTTTTTCTATCAGAGGGAGTCGCTGAGGAGTGAGACCTCTCAGTCATCAGCCATAAAGCATGATGTGACGTTTACAAGTCAGGGAACGTGATGATCGCCTCCTGGTTGTGATGGGTAGGATTGCTCGCTATTCGTACTTCCCTATTCTGCTGCGGCGATGGTCCGGGTAGGTTTCTGTGTTGTTGCTCACGCTGAGTCCATTCTCCATCGCTCTGTGTCTGAAGCCCGAGGAGGTGGATGACTTCGAACGACAGTTGGAAGTCAGTCAGTTTGACTCTCGGCTGTCCATCGTGCGGTACATCCCCGAGAACAATCTGACGTACCCGATCAACAAGTTACGCAACCTGGCGATCGGAAACGTGAAGACGGACCATTTTTGGCTGACAGACCTGGACATGTGGCCTTCTGGTGGGAATGCGCGCACAGCCTGAGGAGTAGACCGTCTCTACAATGTCCTTCTTTCTCTTCCCGAGTCCGTCCTCAACAACGATCATCTAGCCGTCATCGTACCTGCATTCGAGATCTACGCCGGCAAGTGTGATTCCTTCGCTAACTGCTCGCGGATCGTCGATCGCATGTTCCCCGGGAAGAAGGACCAGCTCCTGCATTGCATTCGTTACCGCAAGTGTAATCGCTTCCGCCCTTGGGACGGGCTTCACGACTACCACTCTTCGCGGTGGATGATGAAGTCGTACACGCAGGACCTGACCAACGTGGTGTGCTTCAAGGGCAGCACACAGGAGCCGTACGTGATGGTGAAGAAGTCTCCGAGCCTGCCGCCCTTCGACGAGCGCTTCCTGAACTACGGGTACAACAAGGTGCAGTGGCTGGAGCACCTGCGCTATCGCGGGTACGCCTTTAGCGTGCTTACGCATGGCTTCGCGGTCGATGTGCCGCATCCTTTGTAGCCTTGCGGAAGGGGGATAATGTGTAGCTCCACGCTGCGGAAGCAGTTTATGGAGACGCGAGTGAAGCAGAACAAGACGCTGAACCTCGATTTGTACAATGCGTTCCGAGAGGAGCTGTCGCGGAATGAAGTGGATAAAAGTGTTGTGAAAATATGTGTTCCGAAGAAGGTGGCCGTAGCGAGACCTTTTCTTCAGCGTAAGCATTGAGCCCTGTCCTGTTTTGAAACAAACACGCGCAGAAGTCACGAATGTCATATGAAAGTGGATAAGTACAACGACCACGACAATGACACCACAATGGGGAGAATCAGCTAAAGGACACAACTAGACCATGACTTCGTGTCGAAGAGTGCGGTGAAACACGAGCTTTGCGGGGTAAATGAACTCTTTTCCGTTTCTCTTCTTCTTCACAATCCAGGAGGATTGAGGAACTGCGCACGTGTTTGCCATAATGGGCACAGTGCGCTTATGGGCAACTAGGTTTCCACCACGCGAGCCAGCACGGACGCACACGCGTGTACCTAGCCATCACACCCATCAGAGAGTACTACGGAAATTGGCACGCATTCTGCACACACCGCACATGCTGGTGAAGGAGCACGTGTGGACACTAAAATAATCCTCGGGTTTCCGAAGAGTCCGGCAGTACGGACACACAACTAGCGCATTGGGAAAAGGACGAAGATGGGACTGCATGGAGAGAGAGAATGGTTGGTGTGGGAGAGAATTGTGTTGGTTCCACGTTTACCGAGTCTGGTTTCCACGTTTCACTGCGATTCCTCTTTTTGGCACACCTAGGATTTGCTGAACAATGAAAAGTAGAGGACTTTATAGGATTTGATTTATGTGTTCAGTCTGGCGAGTTGTCATCACTCATTGGATCAAATGGGAATGGGGATACGTGTGGAAGGAATGAGGTGTACAAAGATAGTAGAGTGCGTGTGCAAGTTCAAAGGAGTGAATAATAGCTCCCGCATGATTTGGTTCCCGCTCCACGGAATGAGTCCAAGCCACAAAAGCATTAGAAGTGTAAGAGAATAGGAGATGGTTGTCAGCATAAAACCCACTTCTATCGCAAATGAGGAAACACTGCCTAGAAGGACAAAGCAGTGTGTAATGGGACAGCACGAACACGAATAGGGTTGCTCGACCCAGCTTGCAGCCACGCATATGACGCCAACTGCAACATAAAAACTCGTGCGAACGACGCACGATAATAAATGTCGTCAGAAAAGAGTATTCGTCCAATGGTTTCCCCCGTTTACCACGAACTATCCATAAATATCGCCTCCCCAATAAATGTCGAAACACTAATATGAAAGGGAATACTCAGAATAAAACATGCTGAATAAGACCCTCTTCGTTGTTTCTATTCTTCTTTGTTGGTACGACCTCTCCTGATAACGCCTAGACGCGATCGCTTCGAGCGACCTCACTTGCCAGCCCAGCGAAGTCTACGTGAAGTTCACGAAGAAGAGCATGAGCAGCTACGCGAGTGAAGAGTCGTTTAAGGTTTACTCGGGAAACGAGTTGCTGATGACGAGTCCCACCTTCGCCAACAACGAGCTCCGTGACATTGAGTACTGCCTTCCGGCGACCCAGAACAACCAGTACACTATCCAGCTGCTGGACTCTGGAAAGGACTCGTGGCAGTCGGGCTCCTGGGTGCGGATTGCTGGCGTCTACGGAAACACCGTGTTCCGTAACCTTATGTCGGACGCCAACAAGGAGGACTACTCCTTTTCCCTGTATTACGCCATCGCGAAGAACCAGCAGTGGAAGGCGTTCTCCTCGACCACGACCATCGACACTGCCTGGATGAGCCCCAGTTTCAGTGACGGGGAGTGGCAAGATGCGACTCTCGGCTCCTTCGAGACCTCGCTCACCGGCACGCAGTACTTCCGCAAGCACTTCACGTCCATCGCCGATATGGCCGCCTACGAGCTCCAGATGAACTACCGCTACGGCATCATCGCCCATCTCAACGGCAAGGAGATCTTCCGCGACCACATGCCCGCAGGCGCCGTGACGCCTGCCACGCTCTCCGACGGCGCCTTCCCCTCCACCGCCTTCTACGGCGTGATCCGCCCCGCGAGCGAGATGGTGGTGGGCGACAACGTGCTGGCGGTGGAGCTGCACTTCCCCGCGGTGGTGAGCACCTTCGTGGACTTCGAGGCGTTCCTGGCGCTGCTGGCGCCCTCCGTGCCGGCGGACCCGTGCTTCATCTATGGCGACGAGGTGTCGCTGTCGGCGGAGGTTGGCAGCAACGTGGAGAACATCTTCGACTTCGCGCGCAACAACTACTATACCGTGCCCTTCGGACAGTTCCCCAGTGCCGTCACCTACGCCTTCCGCGGCTCGCAGCCCTTCGTGAACGGCATCCGCATCTTCCCCTACACGGGCTACGCCGCCTCGCCGGGCTCCTTCGCGTGGGAGGGCAAGCGCGACCTGGCGAGCGCCGAGTGGACGCCCATCCTGACGGCGACGGGCGTGACCTACACCAGCTCCACCTACCGCTCCTTCTTCAGCTACCTCGCTGCGGGACTCTACAGGAGCTACCGCTTCGACATCCGTGCGGCGGCTGCCACGTCCTACGGGCGCGCGTACGAGGTGCAGCCGTTGGTGTGCTCCTTCAGCGCGCCGAGCAGCATCGAGTTCGAGCAGCCCGCCTACTCGTTCTTCGCAGACTACGACGAGGTGACGGTGAGGCCGAAGGTCATCGAGTTCACCAACTGCACCGTGACGCCCGCTCTGCCCGCTGGACTGACGCTCGACGCGACCACCTGTGTCATTTCGGGCAAGAGTGCAGTGGCGAGCTCGGGCACCTACGAGGTGACGTCCGAGACGTACGGGCAGACGTACCGCGGGTCGTTCGCGCTGGAGCTGGTGGCGTGCGACGGCATGCTGGCGAGCGTGGTGCGCACGTACAAGAGCGACGCGTACCTGGAGAGCTTCACGATCACGGACGCGAGCAGCCAGGAGGTGGTGCTGAGCGTGGCGGAGAATGCGGGCCAGGTGAGCCACCAGGAGTGGTCGGCGGTGGTGTGTCTCACGGGCGCGAAGTACACGGTGGCGGTGAGCACCAGCACCAACTACTGGGAGAGCATGTCCTTTCTGTACGTGCGCGCCGTGCTCAGCGGCGACGCCTACGAGACGGTGCTGCGCGCGCACTACGACGCCAATCTGGGCATCCCCGCCGTGCGCTCCTTCTACGGGCAGTGGGCCGTGGCGCCGAAGGGCAGCTGGGAGTACAAGATGGGCGAGGTGCCCGCCGGCTGGCAGACGGCCTCGGGCTGGGAGAGCGCGTCGATGGGCAGCTTCCCCGCCTCCACCAACACCATCCAGCTGTACAAGAAGACCTTCACCGTGGCCTCGGTGGAGAACGTGTCCGGCGTCGTGATCTCGCTGCGCTATTTGTACGGTTGTGTGGTTTACCTCAACGGCCACGAGGCCTTCCGCAACGGCGTGACGGGCGATCTGACTGCCTCGTCCATCGGTCTGAACGCCTACACGGACCTGCTCTACCGCCAGATCTCGCTGCCCGTGAAGACCATGGTGTTCGACGACACGCCCGCCGTCAATTATGTGCAGCAGGGTACCAATGGGATTGCCATCGCGATTGTGGCGCAGACCACCACCCAGACTGCCTCCGTGTTCGACTGCGCGGTGCGGCTGATGGGCGAGGCGGAGTCGTCGCGCCTGTTTGAGAACAACGTGCTGTACGGGTACATCCAGGGCAACCCGTCGCTGGTGGCGAACCAGCACTACGACTACGCGATGTACTACAACACCTGCAACACCAACTACTGGACCGCCGTGCTCAACAACGACCGCCGCGAGTGGATCTCCTCGGTGACGCTGTACCTGCACTACCAGCAGGCGGACCGGCAGCCCAGACGGTTCACGCTGAAGGCGAGAAACACCAACCAGGAGGAGTGGACGGTGCTGAAGGAGGTGACGGGCATGACGTGGTCGCTGGTGGGCCAGCACAAGAAGATCTGGCTGGAGAACAACAAGCCCTACAACCAGTACCGCTTCGAGAACTTCGCCTCGGGCAACCCATCGGATTGCAACTGGGAGTTCAGTACGCTGGACCTGACGGCGGACGCGACGGCCATCACGGTGCCCGAGCTGTCCTACACGACGCCTCTGATCATCAACAAGGACATTGAGATGGGCGAGGTGT
>OIWT01003166.1_pt1 | contig 15569 bp, 21 predicted proteins | sample 1587701 | NCBI WGS metagenome assembly OIWT01 (sample SAMEA3888904, study PRJEB22519) | human gut metagenome | biome: human gut; feature: human-associated habitat; material: faeces | place: Denmark | collected 2009
AGAAGAGGAAGAGAAGAAGGATGACGCCTTTGACTTTGGTTTTGGTGCTCCTGCCCCTGCTGTCCCTGCTCCTGCTGAAGAGGAGGAAGAAGAGGAGGAGGAAGAGGAAGAGCCTGTGATGGATGCAAGCCCCATGGTTGATGCAGTGGCACCTCAGTCAATGCCTCCCAGACCTGGCATGATGCCGCCTAGACCCAGACCGGGTATGCCCAGACCTGGTATGATGCCTCCCAGACCTAGACCTGGCATGATGCCTAGACCTGGCATGATGCCCAGACCTAGACCGGGTATGCCCAGACCCAGACCGGGAATGATGCCCAGACCTGGCATGCCTAGACCTAGACCTGGCATGATGATGCCTCCCAGACCGGGCATGCCCAGACCCAGACCCGGTATGATGCCTCCCAGACCCAGACCTGGCATGATGCCTCCTAGACCGGGAATGATGCCCAGACCTGGTATGGAGGCTCCTATGGAACCTGTGGAGCCTGTGGAGCCTGTGGAGCAGCCCATGGAGGACCTGATGCCTGTCGCGGAGCCCGCGCCTGCCCAGCCGACGCAGGACGTCATGGATGACTTCGTCGTGGAGCAGCCCGAGCAGCCCGCCGATGATCTGATGGGCTTCATGGCGCAGCCCGCCGAGCAGCCTGCGGAGGACCTGATGCAGTCGCTGGAGCAGCCCGCCGAGCAGCAGCCCGAGCAGCCCGCGGAGGACCTGATGGGCTTCATGGCACAGCCTGCTGCACCTGTGGCTCCTGTGGCCCCTGTGGCCCCTGTGGCCCCTGTGGCCCCTGTGGCCCCTGTGGCCCCCGTGGAAGAGAAGAAGGAGGCCGCGGACCTGGACGACCTGTTGGGCGGTCTGGGCGGCCAGCCTGCGCAGCCCCTTCCTGACACGGCTCAGCCTGCTCCTGAGCAGCCCGCGCAGCCGGAGGTGGAGCCGACGTCGGTGACGATGGCCGCAGAGCTGGGCAACCGCAACTACCTGAAGAACGAGTGGCGGCGAACGATGACGGAGTGGCGCAGCCGCCAGGAGCAGGTGACGAAGAAGAACGAGGAGGTGGCGGAGAAGCGCGCGGCGGTGAGCGCGCTGCACGAGCAGATCGAGAAGGCGAAGGAGGAGCTGGAGGCGAAGCAGAAGGAGGTGAAGAAGAAGCTGGAGCGCATCGCGGTGCTGCAGGCGCGCACGAACAACGTGCTGAACGGGCGCGTGAACGGCGGTCTGACGCGGCCGGCGGCGATCATGAGCGAGGGCGACGAGGTGGGCGCGAGGCGTGGGCGTGAGGCGTAGGACGACTTCTTCGGCGGCGCGTCGTCGGGCGACGACTTCGACAACTACTTCGGAGGAGGCAAGGAGGTGAGCTTGTTCGAGCGGACGAAGAAGAGCCTGCCGAAGCCGGCGGAGCCTGCGACGGAGGACGAGAAGGAGGAGCTGGACGACAGCGATCTGGACGACTTCTTCGGCAACGAGGAGGAGGAGGTGAAGGAGGAGGTGAAGGAGGAGGTGAAGGAGGAGAAGCCGAAGGAGGAGGAGAAGGAGGCGATTAGTGACTATTCCTACTCATACAGCGACTACTCGTATTCGTACAGCGACTACTCCTACAGCGACTACTCCTACAGCGATGATGAGAACACGGACATTGAGCCGATTTCTGCACCTGCTGCTGCACCTGCTGCCGCGGCGGCTCCTGTGGCTCCTGTGGCTCCTGTGGTTCCTGTGGTTCCTGAAGCGAGTGAGGCTATTCCTGCCGCGGAAGAGGCGCCTGCTCCCGAGAAGAAGAAGAGGCGTTGGTTTGGAAGGAAGTAATTTGCGGTTGCTTGTTGATTATGTTTTGTGTTTGTTGTGTGTTACTGATGTGTTGCAGTCGTTTGGTGGGAGAACCAGACGGGGCACGTGGTTTTGCCAAATCTCCATAAATTCAGGATTCATGTTCATAGAAAGGGCTGCACAATACTGGTGATACGAAAATGGAATCTATTATCCTGGCCCATCAAGAGTAGAATCCAATCGAATCCGTACAAGATAATCGCCACGTTTTTCGTCACTCTCTCCTTTTGGCACGAGCCTCATATTTCCTTTTATTCGTGTATTTCAAGTAGTTGGTTTTGAAGGATGAGTTCTCCCGTTATCTATGGATATGACTATGCCCCCAGCAAGAGAGGACAAGTGGAAACAGGGAAGGAGCGTTATCTCTAGACTGCCGTGATTATCAGTGATAGAACCCCCCACAATCAGCTTATTTGCAAGTTTTACCCTGAAGTTGAGACTCTGTATTGTGAGGGATGGAGGGAATCACCCCTAGTCATGACGCCTTCATGAGAGGAAGAAGAATCAGTCCCAACAGTCCTTGCTACGGCTATAGAAAGGTGTTCCCTTCTTTCCCGAGAGTGATCCACAGATTGTCGATGGTGTGGCCAGCGATTACATTTGGATGACGTACAATGAGGTGTTTGAAGCTGCCAAGCAGTTTGGTTCTGGTCTGGTGCACCTAAACCTGACCCCGAAGGTGGCTGAGGTTTGCCTTCTGCCCGCACTTCACCTCTAGTTCCCTCTTCTTGGTATCTACTCCAAGAACTGTCTGCAGTGGGGACTGGCGGAGCAGGCCTGCAACGCCTTCAACATTTGCGTGGTTCCCGTTTACGACACGCTCGGAGCGGATGCCGTGGAGTTCATTCTCCAGCAGACGGAGATGAAGACCTGCGTGTGCGGACCGAATGAGGTTCTGAAGGTAGTTTCACTTGCCGTTCCTGAATCATAGCTGCTCGCCCTCTACCCGAAGACGTCGAAGCTGGAGGTGATCATCCAGATCGGCGAGATCTCGGAGAAGACGCGCGAAGTGGTGAAGCAGTGCAACCTCAAGATCTACTCCTTTGACGAGATCCTGGAGGCGGGCAAGGCGCACCCCGCGGTCTTCAACCCGCCCTGCGCGGAGGACGTGTGCACCATCTGCTACACCTCCGGCACCACGGGCCTGCCCAAGGGCGCGATGATCACCAACCGCAACTTCATCGCGGCGCTGATGGGCACCATCCAGCAGGAGCTGCGGCCCGAGGCCTGGGACCGCTACCTGTCCTACCTGCCGCTGGCGCATGTGCTGGAGCGCTGCGTGCAGCTGGCCTTCATCGTGGCGGGCGCCCGCGTGGGCTACTCGCAGGGCGACACGCGCAAGATCGTGGACGACCTGAAGGCGCTGCGGCCGACGGTGTTCTGCAGCGTGCCGCGCCTGCTGAACCGCATGTACGACGCGATCAAGGCGAGCATCAAGAAGCAGGGCCGCGTGGTGGAGGCGCTGTTCAACTGGGGCCTGCGCAACAAGATGTACTGGCTGCAGCACGGCGAGGACAAGTACAGCCGCTTCTTCGACCCCGTGCTCTTCGACCGCGTGCGCAAGTCCGCCGGCCTCGACTGCGTGCGCGTCACCATCAGCGGCTCCGCGCCGCTCAGCGACGAGGTGAAGCAGTTCCTGCGCTGCGTGCTGAACGGTGCCGTGGTGGAGGGCTACGGCGCCACGGAGACCGCCGGCCCGACCTCCATCGAGCTGTCGATGGACACTTCGGTGGGCAGCGTGGGCGGTCCGATCGCGGCGAGCACCTTCAAGCTGGTGGACGTGCCGGAGATGGGCTACCTGGCGACGGACCGCGAGCACAACGGGCAACCGTGCCTGGGCCGCGGCGAGCTGTGCATCAAGGGCTACAACATCATCAGCGGGTACTACCACAGCCCCGAGCTGACGAAGGCGGCGTTCGACGAGGAGGGCTTCTTCAGGACGGGCGACATCGCGATCATCCTGCCGAACTACGCGGTGAAGATCGTGGACCGCAAGAAGAACTTCTTCAAGCTGGCGCAGGGCGAGTACGTGGCGGCGGAGAAGCTGGAGATCCTGTACGGCGCGTCGCCGTTCGTGAGCCAGATCTTCGTGCACGGCGACTCGCTGCAGAGCTACCTGGTGGCCATCGTGGTGCCGGAGAAGGGATACGTGATGCGCTGGGCCAAGACGGTGCCCGCGCTGAAGGACCTGTCCTTCGAGGCGGTGTGCGCCAGCAAGGAGCTGCACGACACGCTGGCGGCGGAGTTTGCTCGCGTGATGAAGGAGTCGCAGCTGAAGGGCTTCGAGCGCATCCAGAAGTTCTCGGTGGAGTCGGAGGGCTGGTCGGTGGAGAACGGCCTGCTGACGCCCACCTTCAAGCTGCTGAGAAAGAACATGAAGACCAAGTACCAGGACAAGATTAGTGAGATGTATGCCAACTAAGGTTCCTGTCTTTTGCTGTGTTGCTTGCACACACGTGGGTCGAACAAACACGCCAAAGGAGGGAGAAGGCGAAGACCGTAGTCTGTTTGTACGTCTCCGAGGGGTCCAGAACCGTCGACGGGAAGTCGGGGTGGTTCGGCGAGTCGGGGAAGTGCTGACACTCCAGCGCCACGGCGTTGTGCTGCAGGTGCGGGAACACACCATCGATCCAGTTGCCCATGTACACCTGCATTCCCGGCTCCGTCGTGAACACCCTCAGCAGGCGGCCCGACTCCTTGTCGTACAGCGACGCTGCCTCCTTCAGCTCCAAAGCGCCCTCCTTGTACCCGTCCAGACAGAAGCAGTGGTCCAGACCCGGCTTGCCGCCGCCGTCAATGGCCAGCGCCTGCTCGCAAGGACGACCCTCGCGGAAGTCGAACGGCGAGTCGGCCACGGGGCGTCTCTCTCCCGTGGGAATCTAGCCGTAATGGCGGAGAGGGACAACCACCATGTCGACGACGGGCAGGTAGGTGGCGGCATTGACCTTGAGGATCTGCGGGTAGATCTTCCGCTTGAAGTCGCCGCTCATGTTCCAGTAGGAGTGGTTGGTCATGTTGATCACCGTGCGCTTGGTGGTACGGCCGCTGTACTGCAGGGTCAGTTCGTTCTTGGTGTTCAGGAGGAAGGACACCGACATCTTGCGATGAGAGAATCACGATGTGCGTACAGTCACCTCACCAGGGTAGTTCTCATCGCCGTCGGGAGAGACGATTGCCATCTTCACGCCAATGGCGTCGGCCGTCTCCAGCTTTTCGAACTGCCACATCTTCTAGCGATGAAGACTGGGAAGAAAAAGAACATGACCCCAGCTCACCTTTCCTCCGTGCAGACTGTTCGGACCGTTGTTGACGCACATCTCGTAGTTCACTCCGTCCAGAGTGAACTTGCCATGGGCGATACGGTTCGCATATCTACCTGTCACGTAAGATTCATCGCGAAAAACCTTCCCACAGTGGCACCATTGAACACGCCCGCGTTGGCAAGGAGATCGTCGATGGTGTTGTAGTTTAGTGCAATTTCCTTCTCATCATATGCGTTTCGACACGACCAACCTCCATGTGGGACTGCTTGTCCTTCATACGAACAGACTGAATGGCAGCACCAAAATCAATGACAGAAACGATGATCTCTCCATTTCTATTACGATCATATCATGACAAGAAGGAGATACCCAAAAGTGATCTTGTGAACAATCTCGCCCGTAGGCAGCTTTCCAAATTCCGTGACCTACACAGTCATCTCTTTCTTGGATACGAACCTCGTATGTGAACATTTGGGATTCAAATCAATGAGAATGAAGTGGATTAGGAGCTGCAAAACCCGAACACTTCATTCATTTCTCCTTTTCCATTCTGTTCCGAACATGGATATGCTCGAGTCGCTTGTGAGCAGCAGGGAGATGGAGAGGGAAAGGAGCACAGTGATGCAGTTGTGATAGGTGGGTCTATTCATGCGTAGAAGAATTGACGAAGCTGTCCAGCACATGTGCCAAGCCGAGGGAGGCGAGGATGCAGACGAAATGGCTGTACTGGGCCGTTTATTCACTTCGATTCAGTCTACTGTCACTGACTACATAACAAAAAAGGATGAGATTGAAGGGGACATGAAAAGGAAAGTGGAAGCCTTTCATTCGAAGCAGAGTCAACTCAGCTCCATTACGGATGACCTACTTCCTGGCATTGAATATCCTTACTCTGATTCTGTGCGTGGCAGCCCTTCATACGCAGAGATCTCTATTCTTCTACAGTCAAGGAGATTGACGGACTGGAAGCCGATTATATGAAGTTGGTCGAACGGATTCGTTGCTACAACGTGATTGGTTTTGGGATCTGTTCAGTGTAGACTTGTCTCGTGAAGCTCTGTGTGGCGGAGGAGGTTGCTCACTTCTTGAGTGAAACGGACAAACTGAAATCCGAAATTGACTCTATGAAGGAGGACGATAGGACGAAGGCGTCATCCATCGCCGATTCCATCATCAAGGTGAATAAGGACTTTGAGTCCTCTATGATTCGAAAGTACCTCGACCCGAAGACCGAAATCCAGGTACCGCTCTCCCATCCATTTTCAGTTAGTGCTGCATTCTCCGCCGCATCACCTGTCTTTCTTCGCTCCTTCTTTCTCACCTCAGCCACTCCATTCTCTCCCACCTCGCCGCGTGCTCCTCTCTCCCTCTCTTCATCCTAGCATGGACTACCCCACATTTCCCTCCACCGCGCAAGATCTCCCGCCAACCGCCCACTTCTCCTTCCAAGAGGATGCCTTCACCCGGCTGCATGCCCTTCTTTCCCAGTATCTCTCGCTCCTCCTTCTCTTCTCCTCCGCACACGTCGCCAGCACCTCGCCGCTTCACGCCCTGATTTCCGTTCTCCTTCTCGCTTCTCTTCATCCTCAGATGCTCCTGCAGCCCGTGCGCACGCGCTTCCTCTTCCACTTCCTCTACAACGCGTCCACCAACACCATCTCCAACACTCACTACTACATTCTCTACATCCAAAACTTCTCCCAGTTCTATCTCCCCTTCTTCACCCGCCTCCTCCAATCTCTCTTCCCCCAAACAGACCTCTCTTCCATTCTTGTTTCCTCTCTTCTTCCTCCTCACACCCAGACTGAATTCTTCGCCCAGCTGGTTGTCATTCTTCGTCTTCGCCTTGACCCCGATCTTGACAGCATCATCCACAACCAACTCCAACTCGACGACGACGCCTTCTCTTCCCTCCAAGACGCCTCTCGCTCCCTCTTCCAATCACTTCTCTCTCACGCCATGCGCTTCGACGACCACATCGCCGCTCTCTGGGGCATTCGCGACGCGTCCGCTCGGCTCCTCTCCGCCTTTCAGCGGGAGACGGTGTTCGGGTACTGGGTGCAGGCGGACGCGGAGCTGTACGGGGAGTGCTGGCGCGAGCTGGGCCTGGAGAAGGCGGAAGCCAAGGTGGTGTGTGGAGGTGGGAATGAGGAGTAGAAGCGAGAAATGGTGTTGCACGTCATGATGGACAAAATCGAGCATATTTGCGGCATCGAGGCACAGGCGATGTATGTTCAGATCGTCCTGCTCCCGTCGCTGCGCGCGTCGTCGTCTCTGCTTCGCCTCACGTCTAGTCTGACTTCTCTTCTTCCCTCCGCTGTCACCACCGACTGGCCCGCCTTCGCCACCTGGCTCGCCGCGTGGTTCGCCGCCTTCGCCTCGCTCCTTCGCCTCTTCGCCGCCGCCCAGCAACACCCCACGCTCTCCGCCCTCCTGGAGACGGACGACGCGCTCGCCGCGGCGTTCCAGGTGGAGGAGGACAGTCTGGCAGGGCTGAAGCAGAGCGTGGTGCAGAGGGCGGTGGACGGCCTGGCGGAGGCGCTGAAGACGGGCGTGGTGGAGGAGGTGCTGCTGACGGAGTATTACACGTGCAGTGATTACACGACATCGCTTGATGATCATGCCGTGCGGGCGATTGAGCGCGCGCAAGAGCGGCTGGAACAGGAGGTTACGCTGATGCGGAATAGTATTCCAGAAGAGAGAATCCAGAGGGGAATTGTGTTCCGATGTCTGCGATTGCTGGACAAGGAAGTGAAGGAACGCACGCTGTTCATCCACTATAACAGAGTCATTTTCTTATGCGTGAGGCTGATGTGTAGGGAGGACAGGAAGCGTTGATTCGCGTGCTGAAGAGAATTGTGGAGATGCGGAGTGTTTTGGAAGTGGATTCGTTGCAGCCGTTCCCAGTAGCAACCTTTCGCAGAATTGAAACGTAGTGCACTGAATCGGTAATCGCCGTGTTGGAACTGAGCGACATGCAGGTCCACTCGCTGATGCAGCGCATTGACGACAAGGATTCGACGAGGGAGGAGAGCTATTACCAGCAGTATTTGGTGGTTGTGGAGAAGTGTCCGTGATGCGTAGAACCCGGTGGGCATTTCGTCTTTAACAAAAGCAGAGGTGATACAGCTGATTACGAATTGTACATTTGACCGATAATTCACTCTTCGCGTTTTTGTTGCTGAAATGCGCGGTACACATTTAGCACACGCTTGTCTCCCATTCCGGGGAGTTCGGACAGGTCATCCAGACTGGCCGTCATGATATCGCTCATCGTTCTATACTTCTTCATCAGATCGGTGGCATTGTTCACCTACCCCTCACTCTCACCCCATGCAACCACATTGACCCCGTTGATATTCGTGAGGACACGAACCGCTTGCGACTCCAAATCCTTGTGCGTGTGCTTCTGAATGATGTCACTTCCCCGGGTTTCGTACGCCTATTTCTCACGAGGGCAATATAAACACACCTTGATTGTGTTGAGATAGGATGCGCTTCCTCCACGCTCCAACATATCAAGAAAGAAAGGCCCTCGAACACGCATTTCGCAGACACTTCCTCCACTGCTATCGTGTTCATGGCGTCTCTCCCGAGAATAAGAAGAAACACGCTCAGGACATACGAGTGCGAGGTTGGCTGATTCGGGGCGCTGAGTTTCCTGTGCATGGAAAACACCTCTCTAGGAATGACGAAGCATATACTACTATGACTCTGGACGTTTTGTGTAGTCACTGATATCCCTCACAAACACGCATATATCGTCGTTAATCTCGAAATCGGGAAGCATGCCGAATTTCTTGATCATTTTTAAAGAGGGAGAATTGCCTACAATCCTGTTATTCAACGGATTGGGCTTGTAGTACACCACTACGATTGACTCCATTTCTCCTCCACTACTTCTTTCGTTCACCGTGTACTCTTTTTCTTCTTCCATGTAAAACGTGACCCCCGCATTCCTCTTGTCACTCAGAGATCCTGAGGAAGGCGTGCCTTCTGGTGCACTTCGCTTCATTATCTCTTTGCTTACAGAACCAACTGCTTTTTGATGGTTTTCGAAAGGGATTGTGTGATTAGGTGAAAAGAAGCCAGATTAACACGGGGGGATTTGGATGCTCTTTGCTAATCAAATGTGCGTACTCATGTGGGTAACCATTGCATCATTGGGACCCCCTCGATTTGAGTCGACGGAAATCAGCCCCCCAGCGTCAAACACAGTAATCTTTTGCATCTGAACAACATGGAATTCCCTATGAAATCGTACCACATGGTACAGTATTACAAGCACGCAGATTCGAATCCTCGCGTGTTCATTGCACCCTCGAAGTACATCCAAGGACCCGGTTATTCCTACGTATATCTATGACTGCTAGGTGTAGTAAAGTATCTGGGTGATTACATTTGCTCGATCTCTCCTCTGAAGAAGGATCGCAGTTGTCTCCTTCTCTGTTCTGAGGGAGGCATTCGACGCTTTGGAGCAAAGAGTACGGATCCGTATGATGTGGTGAGTGTATAGTTGAGGCGTCGTTGAATGAGCACAACATTAAGTATTCGTTTGTTCCCATTGGCCACCAGTGCAGGTATCCAATATGCAGTTCAATACAATACGTAGCTGGAACGAGATCGATCGTGTGTGCAAGATCGCCAAGGAGATGGATCATTGCGACTTCATCGTGGCCATCGGCGGAGGCAAGGCCGTGGACCTGGGAAAGGGAGTAGCTACGGTAATCCATTCGTTTCTCATTGTAATTCGTAGACGCTGGATCTTCCCTCCATTATCATGCCGTTCTACACATTCCCTTGAATGACACGTAGAACCCTTGCATCTAACGACGCCCCCACTTCCTCCCTTTCGGTTATCTATGATGAGCACTCGGACGAGCGCCAGGGAGCGTACTTCAACTACAAGAAGTGCGACAGTCCATATTGACTTATGCGTAGTCCGGATATGGTAGTCGTTGACACGGAGATCATTGCCAACGCTCCGGTGAGTGACTGACTTTGGGGTCATACACAGGCTCGCTATCTCGTCGCGGGCATGGGAGATGCGCTAGCTACCTTTGTTGAAGCACGCTGTTCATCGGAGAATCCTCTGGTGCATTCTCTTCCTTGGAATCATTGTGTAGGGTGAGTCGTCAGTTCGTGTGCGTCCGTCGTACGCATTGGACATTGCGTTGAACGTAGATTGACCGCCTTGGCGATTGGCGAGGTGTGCACCAAAACGATCCTAAGAGAAGGACCGCAGGCAATTGAGATATCCATTTCACGCCGCATGCTGTGATTCCTTCACGATACGCTGTGAATCGTCATCAGCCTGACGAGCATCTGGAGGCGGTTGTGGAGGCGAACACATGTGGTTCTATTCCATCTATGTCACTTGTAGTGATGAGCGGACTGGGATTTGAGAATGGAGGCGTGTCCGGAGCCCATGCTCTGGGAGTGGGTATCACTGCGTTGCCGAACATGGAGAAGAAGTACCTGCACGGAGAAATGGTCGCTCTGGGTGTGATGACGGAATTGGTGATGGAGAAGCGTTTCAGCGAGTGCAAGGAATTGGCTGAGTTCTTTACGACGGTGGGACTGCCCATTTGCTGGAAGCAGATGAACATTGATGTGAATAACGAGGATGAGGTAAAGACAATGCTGAACAGCTGTTTCGCCAAGTTCTATGCGATTAAGAATATGCCCTTTGAGAAGAGCATTCCGGTGTACTGGAAGGGCATGAAGGACGCGGAGGCCTTCTGTTCCCCCATTCTGGAAGAAAAGGGACAGGAAATGTGGAACAAGTATCACAACTGCGCTGTTTGAACCAAACACCCAACACAACTAGCTTAACCGGAGGTTGACAAAAAGGAGGTGGGATTCTCGGGTTTGCGATAGGAGGTCGAGGTTAGGAAGGTCGCTACGCCTCACTCTTCTCTCCACCACCCACACTTATTCAGCGAGCTATTCACCGAACTGTCCGAATCGCTCTGAATTCTCCCGCTCTTCATCAGAAGGGAGTCCAGCGTCATGCGCCGGTCCGACGACGGCGTGTACGTGTACGACGGGTGCACCTCGGGCTCCGCCACGGGTCGACTCACCGCCATGGTGTAGCGTCGTTTCTTGGAGGGAGACACCGTCACCTTCACCTCCTCCTGCTCCGGCTTCTCCTTCTCCGCGGAGCCCGGCTTGCCCAGCAGCGAGGCCCTCCGCGGCCGCGGGTTCAGCCGCGCGCTTCCCACCACCATCCCTCCACTCACTGTGCTGGTGGTTGTGCGCATGGTGTCAGTGGTGGTGCCAGTGGTGTTCGTGGCGTGGGTGGTGGTGCTACTGCTCGTGGGATGGGTGGCGGCGCGGGAGACAGTGGCCATGTAGGAGCGCTCCAGCAGGCTGATGCGGCGCGAGGGCTGGTGCCCGGTCGAGATGGCCGTGTAGGGCCGCTTCACGGGCTCCGGCTTGCTCGCCACGGACGGCCTGCCGACTGCAGAGGACAGAGGCGCCACAGACGGTCTGGACACGGGAGCTATGGACGGTCTGGACACGGGAGCTATGGACGGTCTGTTGCCCGTGGAGGCCAGAGGTTTCACCGAGGGTCTGGAGGGAGGAATGGAGGGTCTGGAGGGAGGAATGGAGGGTCTGGAGGGAGGAATGGAGGACCTGGAGGGAGGAATGGAGGACCTGGCGACGGGGTGAAGGCCGACGGTGCTGAAGCGACGTGTGGCGCGCGGGTTGTGCGTGTCGACAAAGGAGCCGAAGCTGTCGCGCGGCGGATCGCTCTCGCGCGGCGCCGACGCCTCGGCCTGGAGCCGGGCCACGGTAGCCTAGAGAACAGAGGCTCAACACAACCCACCTTCAGCTCGCTCACTTCACTCACTCGCTCCTGCAGGAGCCGTGCCTTGGCCGCCACCTCCGCGTCCGCCAGCTCCAGCTTCTCCTTCAGGTCGTCCAGCTATGCCTAACGGTTCTCTTTCGCCGCCACCTGTGCGTTCTTCTCGCTGAGCAGCGTCTGGTAGGTCTGGTTGCGCTTCTCCGCCTGCTGTGCACTGGAGGCGGAGAGCGTCGACTTCTCCTTCAGCACCGCCAACTCGCTCTTTGCCGCCTCCAGCTCCGCCTTCAGCTTCCCGTTCTACGCCTCACGCCACTATCAGAATCTCACAGCGTCGCCCATCTTCGCGATCATCGCGTGCGTCTTGTTCTCGGCGCCCTTGCCCAGCTGCACCTTGTTCACGCGGTTCGCGAACTCCAGCGTCTGCAGCGACTCCTGCACGCTGTCCAGCGCCGGCGACAGTTGCGCCACCATCAGCACCTTGTTGCCCTCCGCCAGCACATCCTGTAGCACGAAGGTGAGCGTGCTGTTGCGGAAGGGCACGTGCTTGTGCTTGTTGTTCAGCGCGTGGATCACGTCGCCCAGGCTGCTCAGCGACTTGTTGATGTGCTGCCCCTCCACCAGCCGCTGGCCCGTCGACTCCGTCTTCGACACGCGCTCGCTGCCCGCCAAGTCCACCAGCACCAGACGGCCCTCGCTCGTCTGGTTCGAGTCGCGCGTCTCGCCCTGCACCGTGATCACGAACAGCATGTGCGAGCGCGAACTGTGCTCGTTGCTCGACGTCGCCGCCACGCGCCGGCTCGCGTTGCCCGTCGCCAGCAGCGCCATCATCTCCTCGAAGTCGTGCACCGGCTGGCTGCAAGCCTGGGGCAGGAGCACGCGGCCCTCCGCGTCCAGACGCGCCTCCACGGGCAAGTTGTTGCCCAGCAGGTCGAAGATCTTCTCGTTGTAGATCTCGATCATCCGGATGTGGGTGGTGAAGGCCGTCTGCGGGCGCGCCGCCATCTCGTCCGTCAGCTGACGCAGCGTGCGCGGGATCACGCCTTCTGTTTCCCCTGCACCGCCCTCCATGGTGTAGGTTTTGCCGGAGCCCGTCTGCCCGTAGGCGAAGATGCACGCCGAGTAGCCATCCAGCACGCTCGTCACCAGGCCCTTCACCTCGTCGAATACTTGAAGCTGGCTGGAGGAGGGAGAGAACACGTGATCGAATTCGTAGATCTTGTCACTGCGGCGCTGGCCCTTTCCAGAGTCCACGGTATTCTGCAGGATGTGGATTTGGAGGGATGTGTCGTCGATTACTCTAGCGGTGAGCGCCATTTGAAATGCGGACTCGATGGCCTCTGTTTTGTCCTTCTTGGCCTCGTCAGGGAGAAAGGGACGCACACGGCAGAACACACGAATCGCGCCACGGAGATCCTGAAGATCGTTGTAAATCTAGCCGTCACATGGCCCAGCGATAACAACTTTCCGTCGACGCGCACACTCCACTTTATAGGCCTCGCTCAGTGTCGAGTACTTAGAAACCAGGGACTGGAAGGAGGCATTCACTTGGGAGAGCAAATCCTTATTGTTCTCCCTCTCCATCTCCAACGACAGTCTCATCTCCATGCACAGATTAGAGAGATCCTCCTTGATTTGCTTCAACGAAGAGACAGTTATATCCGATGGACCAACGGAGTGCCCCACCCCAGCAACTGCACTCCCTTCTAATCGTTAGAAAGCACAGACCGTTTCGAACCCCTCTGAATCAGTTCATCACCAACCGCTCTCGTTGGACTCGTTGCCTTGGTATTGGCTAGCTCTTTTTCAAGTTTGCTGCATGTTTCTCTTAATGAATTCATCTCCTTGAGAGTCGTCGACGTTTTCGAGCGGACTTGCTCCTGGATGTCCTTCTCAAACTTGTTTTCTTCCACACGAATCTGCTCGATCAGTTTGCCTATTTGAACCTTCTGATCCTCGGGGAGGTCCATTTTTGACAACAGGGAGTAGATATCCCCCCGCAAACAATCCAGAAGTGTTGGCATTTCAATTCTCCATGATGCGTCTTCCAGCGACTCCATGATTGCCAAACAGTGGGCCTTCTCCATCGAAAAGAGTGGGTCGGTGCCTGCCCATCCTATTCAGTTCTATGTGTCTTGCCGAGAAAAATAAAAAGGAGAGAAAGGGAAATAGTTTGGTTTTCATCGGCTCCATTCCATCCGTGCGAAGAAAGAACACCTTTACTCTGCACTGTATTGCGTGATAAGAAGAATGAAATGGGCAGATACAGGTGACAGAGAACAACGCCATTCCCTTCAGTCTCCCGCATGTCGAATCCTTTCTGTACGCCATAGCCTCGCCTGTTTCGGAAGGGTTTGGAAGGGGCGGGAGTTTCGTTTAGAAGAAGAACAGTTTTTGTATCAATGGGTCGTAAGAAGAAGCAAACTGATAAGGAGTACATTTGGTGTTACTATTGTGATCGTGAATTTGATGATGAGAATACGCTGGTCTCCCATCAGGTTGCGCGTCACTTCAAGTGCGAGGAATGCGGTAAGAAGCTCGGAACATTCCGTGCCCTGATGGCACATAGCAAAACAAACCACCACCTCGATTTACAAAAGTGAGGCGTGCTGGGAGGGTGTCAGTCCTAGGGTCCCGCACGCACTGCCGGGAAGAGATAATGTGGCCACTGATATTCATGGAATGTCTGGCATTCCCGAAATAGCGATCTTTGGTTTGCTTTACTCCCTTCCTATCACAGGTAGAATATAAAGTGAAGAAGGCGAAGGAATTGGGACTCCCCATTCCGAAGCGTGAATTGACTGTGATTCGCAATCCAAAGCAGGAATTTGCGGCGAAGCTGGAGGAATCAAGGACGAAGAGCCAGATGGCAGGCAGTCTTGCGACGATGGTAGTTGTGGTCCGATGGGTTGAGGTGTAGAACATCGCTCCAACGTCTTCGAATCCGTTCATATCTACGTTTGCGCTGTAGTGGGGTATCACCAGTAGCATTCGTCAGCCGCCCCTCAATACTCCCAGTCCTGCGATACCAGCGGGTCCAATGGGTGCTCCTGTTCCGTCTATCCCTACTGGATATGGCGTTCAGGCTCCCGCCTCAAAACCCACATCGACTCCTCGCATGGCTTTCTCGAGAACGGATATCTCCATGGAGGAGTGGAAGGCGATGCAGCCACAGTACCACTACCAGGACTATGTAACAGCGGCGAGTAGCAAGTGATGCTCTTTTGTTTGTTGCACTGACAATCTGTATGCTATTCTACTCATAGGGGTAGTGAAATGGGAGTATCAATCTGGAGTGCGTATCAATCCCGAAGGACTGTGAAATTCTATTGCGTTGCTCCTATTACGCAATAGCCGAAATGATGGGTAGTAACAGTTGCGAAATCGTGGAGAACTGTCAAGGAGAATGGGAATCCAGGGGGTGAAATGCGAAACTAGGCCTATTTACTGGGCGTTGAATAACCCCCTCATCGTCTCTCCTTCTCTCTCTCGTAAAACAGAAACATCCACTTGTATTCACTAGTATGGCTGCTGTCGCTGAAATCAAGCTTTTCGGAAAATGGTAAGTCTATTTCTATTCGTATTTGCCTTCCCGCTGTTTCATTTTTCGCAGAGTGGAGCTAATTGCGTGTAGGACCTTCTCCGATGTGGAGGTCGCCGATCTCGCTCTGAA
>OIWT01003172.1_pt1 | contig 15552 bp, 22 predicted proteins | sample 1587701 | NCBI WGS metagenome assembly OIWT01 (sample SAMEA3888904, study PRJEB22519) | human gut metagenome | biome: human gut; feature: human-associated habitat; material: faeces | place: Denmark | collected 2009
CCCAATGACTAGGTCGGGCACATTGCTTTGTGAGTTTATTCAATCTTCTTTAATAGCAATTAAGTTGTTTACCTGCTTAAATTTACTTATCATTTTTAAAAATAATGCTCGAAAAATCGTTCAAGAAGTCGCGGGGCGATTTTTGATGCGTCGCGCGTCAAGCGATGTGGCAAGTATTTGGTTAGATATTGGTCAGTTTTGGGGCAACCTTGCCAAAAGCTTGACGGATGCAGATTAAGACGTCGACGAATGAGCACTTTGAGCGAGCCCGGTGCAAAATTCTGGGCTGATTCTCGATAATCGCCTTCAATCGTCCCTTGCCAAGCGCTGGCCTCGCGTACAATCTGCTCCGACATTCGTGCGCCGCCCGGCGCTTAAGAGGGGAGGACCCCATGGCAAACGAGATCTGGACCATCAAGCGTTGTCTCGAGTGGACCAAGGAGTACCTGGCCGAGCGCGGCGAGGAGCACCCCCGTCTTTCTGCTGAGTGGCTGCTCTGCGCTGCCACGGGCTTGGCACGCATCGACTTATATATGCGCATGGACGAGATGCTCGACGCGGCCCAGCTCGAGACCATGCACGCGGCGGTCGTCCGCCGCGCCAAAGGCGAGCCGCTACAGTACATCACGGGCAGCACGCAGTTCCGCATGATCGATGTCGCGTGCGCCCCCGGCGTACTCATTCCGCGTCCCGAGACCGAGATGCTCGTCGAGGAAGTCCTCAATTATCTGGATGCCGAGGTACTGGGCCCCGAGGCTGCCGCCCGCCAGCGCGCTGAGCTGCCCTGGAACGACGAGGTCGAGCAGGCGCGCAAGGCCGAAGCCGCATTGGCCGACGAGCGAGCGACAGCCGAGCGCCGTGCCGAAAACTTGACGGCTGCCGACGAGGCGGCGCTGGGTGAGCGGCTGCTGAAGCACGGCAGCGCCGGCGGGAATGTGAAGCAGCTCCAGCAGTACCTCATCCGACTGGGCTATGATCTGGGCAAGTGGGGCGCGGACGGCGAGTTCGGCGGCGCGACGGAGCTGGCGGTGAAGGCATTCCAGAAGGACAGCGCGCTGGCAGCCGACGGCCAGTACGGAAAGAAGAGCCACGAGGCGCTGCTTCAGGCGCTGAAGCGCGATGAAGAAGCTGGCGGGCGACAAGCTGCAGATCATGGCGGGAGGAGGTGTGACTGCGGACAACATCCGCGAGCTTGTGCAGTACACGGGCATCAAGGAGGTCCACGGAAGTGGTGGGGTCTGATCGTGCGTGTGAGGAATAGCCCGTGATTACGTCTTCAGCGAGATGGAGTACAAGAAGCAGGGCGTGTTCATGGGAGGCGAGAAGAAGAACACCCAGGAGCTGGAGTTTAAGTGGAAGCAGACCTCGACCACCGTGGTTGCCAAGTTCGTCGGCCAAATCGCGGACTTGTGGCGTGTTTGTTAGGAAACAGAAGAATACTCCTTCCTCACGATAATACTTATTCAGCCTCAGCCTCGACCTTAGCCACAGCAGCACTACAAGTAACATGGAGAGAGAATCGCTACGCTCCGTTGATCACACGAATGGACAGCTCGTCAGCACGCTTGAGGATCTCCACTCTCTTCTTGGAGGACACTCCGTGAGCGATCTCAGCACAGTAGGTGTTGTTGTGCATCATGAGGAGCTCCAGGTCCTTGACGTTGCTCACGGTGAACTTGTAGAGTCCGTTGGGGAGCATGTACTTGGTGCGGGCGTCAGAGCCGTAACCAATGTTGGGCATCAGGGTGGCACCGCGGAAGCGACGTCTGCAGCGACCATCAATACCCTTGGGCTTTCTCCAGTGCTGCTACCGTATTAGACGCGAGCAATGGAGGAACTTACGTTCATTCTCTTGAACTTATCAGCCTGGAAGCGAGGGAAGGAGGTGGTTCTCTTCTTCACAATCTTCACCTTACGAATAGGGCTCATCGTGGTCTACAGACGCGATTAGCCAAAGCACGTTCAACAGGACGGGAAGTGATGCCAACTGCATCTTCATGAAGAGCCACGCAACTTACCAAAGTGAGATGTTAAGGAATATCTTCAACTGGCAGTTCAAGAAGCCCAAAGGACGGAGAAAGGAAGCAAGGGGAGTTTTTTCTTCAAGCTGAAGGATAGAATCGGCTCGTATTCACCCCACCCGATTATGGATTTGCATGAATCCCGTGTCCTATGTTCCAAATGGGAAGGAGTTTGAATTAGAGAATGATGGTAGATCTCTTTGGTATCGTGAATTGGGATGTGAGCAGATCACTGCGTTTTGTCATTCGTAATAGGACCATTCGATTCCATTTCACACAAATCCCAAGCCACATCCATTCCGAGAGAGAATTGACTGTCACAATCCAATTCGAATGGAGGAGGAACAGGCGACGGCGGAGGATATCCTCACCTTTAATGCTGTCGGCAACTGGAGGACGATTAAGAACGATGACGGCAAGTATGAAAAGGTGTTCGTGCCGGGAACGGATGTAACGCGAATGGCGCGCATCATACTGAGGTTGGAAATCCAATGAGCAAGAGAATCACGCCGTAGAGAGATTAAGGAGGAAAGCGAGGAGTATCGAGAGTATTCTTTGAAACTGAAAAAGTTTGGTGTTGTAGATGACAAGCTGATCCCTCTGTTTGTAAAGTGGGAGTGGGGCGGTGGATTGAGGCGTAGTTCCACCGAGGACACTGTTCTCTTGTTGACGATTTTGAAGATTTTTGTGTGCTATACGCTTCCCATAAAGGAGGACGACTCCTGCTACAAGGAGATGCGTGCTGCCGAACTGCGCTTCCTGGACGTGTTTATCGCCAACGTCCCCTTTCGCTCTCCTTTTTACTTCTAGAACGCCTTCTCGAGCGTGCTGGAGCTGATTTCGGAGCCGTTGTCTACCGATCCGATTGATCGCGACGAGAAGGATACGACGCTGATCGAGCTGAGCCTGACGCTCATCCGCAACCTCTGCTGCATCGAGAACACGCACTCCGCCACGGCCGGCAGCCAGTACGTCTACCACTACGTAATCATTTCCCGCCAACCTCACGCCAGATCCACGAGCGTCTGGTCGCCTCCATGAACGAGCAGCTCATCACGGAGTCGCTCGCCGCGCTCAGCGTGGTGCGCGCCGCCTCGCCCCATCACCCGTAGGAGGACCGTTCTTCCTTCCACTGGATGCTGCTGGAGATCTTCGTGCTCGTGCTGCGTGACGCCTCGCCTGAGCTCGTCTTCGAGGCTGGTGCCTCTTCTCCCTCCAGAGATGCTCCCAACGCGGAAACTGCGTCTAGTGCGTCTAGTGGTGCCAATGGTGCCAATGGTGCCAATGACACTCATGGCGTGACGGGTGGTTCGAGAACTCCGTCAGGTGCAGTGGTGGTGAGCGGTGGGCGTGAAGCGTAGGTGTCGCTGCAGGCGCTGCTGGCGGCGGAGCAGGCGAGGCGCGAGCGGGCGCTGCGCGAGCTGCCGTCGTCATTCTCGGGGAGCTTCGGCGCGACGAGCCTGAACCGGCTGGTGACGGAGGGCCACGTGGTGACGGACCTGGTGTACCATGCACGTAGCGTGTGTGTGTGGGCGTGTGGTGAGGTCTAGTACGTGCCGCGCAAGGCGAAGAAGTACCACACGACGGAGCGCGCGGTGAGCGGGAACAGCTACTTACGCGCTGTGTTCCGCGCGAGCGTGATCCTCGCAGACTCCTGCTACGACGACTTCGTCGCCATCCTGCAGAAGCACCTGAAGAAGCCGGGGTGGGTGTGCGCGTCGACGCTCACCCCTAGCGAAGCGCTGCCCTCCGACCTGCTGCACTACCAACAGTTCACTTCCTTCTTCAATCGCTTCGTCTGGCTCTTTCTCACCTCGCCCCAGCACGACTTCCCCGCCCTGCGCGGCGACGACCCGCTGCCCCCGCCCACGCTGGCGACCCTCGCACACTCCACCTCCCAAGAGTTCTTCGCGGCGTGCATCGAGGACTGCAAGAAACTGCTCTGCGACGAGATGGACTGGCATGACGCCATCTTCCCCATTCGCAACATCTGCACGCTCTTCGACATCTATCACTTCCTCCTCACGCAGGAGCAGGACGCGGCGTTGCGCTACAAGGGCGAGATCGTGGTGAACGCCGTCTTCGCGCAGCTGTCCACCATTCAGCTGTTGCCGGACGTGCTGGTGCAGTGGAAGACGAAGGACGGCGTTCCCACGCTGTTCGCGCTGATCGCGGGAATCGACAGTTTATTGCGGATCTGTCAGAACATGAAGGAACGAGGAACGACGGTGCTGAAGAAGAAGCGAACGCGCAAGACACAGGGAGCGGAGGAGGAAGTGCCCTCACGCATGGAGGAATTCAGGGAGTTTTTGTTCAACCTGCGTTTCATCTACAACATCATTTACCGTAACGCCGTGTTCGAGAAGTACGTGCAGTGGTTCTTGATTATCACTAGATTCGTCCTCATCCTGTACAACTACCCGTTCCACCCTCCAACCATCAACCGTTGTCTCTGCAACTACTTCGCCAATCTCTTCGACTACGTCGACGAGGACGACAACGCCTCCACCGACGAGGACTACAACGCCGCCCACGCCACCGAGCTGCGCGCCACGATGCGTCCGCGACTCTACAACGCGCTGCTGCTGGAGGTACTGAACCGCGTGCTCCACGACCCGCTCGCCAACCCCGGCCCGCGAGCCACGGCGCGGCGCGACGACCTGGAACAGCTGGGCCGGCTTGCCAAGCGAATTGTTGGGGTCGTTGGGGGCGGTGACGGATAGTTCGGAGCCTTCGTGGAGACGGCGACGGCGCACCCCGTGGTGTTCGCTGAAGCGCTGTTCGCCATGACGCCGGGCACTGCCAGTCTGATCGCCCGTGGGTATCGTGTGCGGGCGGCGGGCGGCGCGTCGGTCGCGCTGTCGGCGAGCGCGCTGGGCCAGGCGGCGGGCGAGAAGGAGGTGGATTTGGACGCGCTGCCTGTGCAGCCCGAGAAGGAGAAGGCGTCTCGTCGTCGTGGTCGTCGTCTGCCGGACGTGGGTGTGGGCGTGTGGCGTGAGGCGTAGCAGATCGTGTGGAGCTCGTCCTCGGAGGAGGAGGCGGAGACGGCGCCGCGGGCCCCGGAGACGCGGCAGTTCGACCGCGCGAAGCTGAACGTGCCGCTGGCGGAGACGGAGGTGGATCTGGACGACGAGGTGGGCGTGCCGCTGTTGGCGCCCGCGCCGGAGGCAACGACGGCCGCTCCGCTCTTCCCGTCCGGTGCAAAGTCGAAGCGTAACATCGTCGTGTTGTCGAGCGATGAAGAGAATGAAGGGAGTGATGAGGAGAAGGAAGCGAGTGATGATGAGAGCGAAATGAGTGATGAGGAGAAGGAGGCGCCGCTGGGCAACACGGCGCCGTGGTCGGCGGAGGAGGACGCGAAGCTGCGATGGCTGCTGGAAAGCTATCAGGGCATGGTGGACCCGTGGGGCATGGTGGCGTACGACGCGTTCTTCCTGAAGGCGCGGCGGTCGCAGCGCAACGTGATGCAGCGGGCGATGGAGCTGGGGCTGCTGGACCCGAGCACGGAGCTGCCTGAGGAGGAGAATAGTGATAGAGAGAGGGAAGAGAAGGAAAGTGATGAAGAGAAGAATAGTAATAGAGAGAGGGAAGAGAAGAAGAGTGATGAAGAGAAGGAAGAGGAGAGTAATAGAGAGAAGGAGAAGGAGAAGGAGAAGAAGGACGCGTACAGCTTCGAGCAGCGCAGCGAGTTCATCAAAACGAACCTGACGCGCATCTGCCAGAAGGTGAAGGTGGAGAAGGCGGTGGAGATTCTGGAGCCGCTGCTGTGCCTGCTGGAGAGAGGAGTGACGCGTAGGCAGCTGCTGAAGCAGAAGGGAGAAGAACGAGTTGGAGGGAAAAGTGTGAGGGTGACGCTCTCGCCCAGTGTGCCTGCGCAGATGCGAGGGCAGGTCGCTCTGCTTCTTCGGTCCTTGCGGCTACAGCCTACCGACACGGATGTTACGATTCCGTCCGAATTGGTGCCTCAGGACTTCCAGCAGATGCTGAAGGTTGTGGAGACTCAGGTGAAGAGGTGGAAGTACCAGTTGAATCGAAAGGCAAACAAGAAGAGAGTCGCATCGGAAGAGGAGGAGGAAGAAGAAATGAAAACGAAAAAGCGGAGAGTTGTTGTCGATGATAGTGATTTGCGTGTTTGTTAGCAGGAAACAGCGGCAGAATCGAAAGGGCAAACACATGATAAGAAGCAAACGATGGTATTACGGAATGGAAGTGACAGTAACTACTGACTTGGATTACAAGAAAAACGACAATTCCCTGCAAGAAGCACAGAATCGCGAGAAGTGTCAGACGCATGAAAAGAAAAAAAAACGACAGGGATGGTGACAAGGGAGTGGCACTCTTTTCGGGAGATCACTCCAGCAAACTCCATTCTCAAAACGCCCATAAAAAACGGAAGAGGATACATATACAACACGGTTTTGTAAGCGCATTTGAGTAACGCATTTGAGCTCTTCCACAGACATGTCCTGATGGATTCTACGGATAATGCTTGCTGAACAGGACTACGATGGGAAGCGCACGTTGGCGTCGTCAACTGGCCTGATTAACACAAGATTGGAAAGCGTTGAACTCCCTTGATCCTCCGAGTTTCCGTCGTCATTGACATTGACGGATAACTCGCAAGGGGTTATCATGAAACGGTATCAAACAGTAATGCGAAACGGAATGCAGTTTATTCCCGTGTACGGGCGTTTCATCGGTTATCAACCCTCTTTGATTCTCTTTCCTTTGCATTCGCTGTTGCCTTGCTTATGAGGTATCCATGCTACTAGATTTGTTGTTTCAATTAGGAGTGCTTCATAGGTCATTCCTTCATTCACAATAAGAGTCTCTTAAGTGAATTGGGTACGTATGGCTAGTTGAATGAAGAACAGCATTCATAGTTCTAATGAATAAGGGTGATCATGCGCAATTCAGAGAACAACTCGTTGCTTTGTATTTGGAAAGTCCAGAGTCGTGTGCTGGCGATGAGCATGAGTGATGAGTATGATTCTTGGTGTTAGTTCCACACAGAGAATCACAAACAAACAACCCCACTTCATCAATTCCCTCTTATCCAGCGCCAACACCGTAGGTCTTCCGTGTGCGCACACAAGCGGCAAAGCACACTCCATCAGGTGGTTCACAATGTCCTTCGCCGTCTGTGCTTCCAGCGGGGTGTTGAACTTCACCGCGTTCTTGCAAGCCTATTCATGACTCCCCAAAGAGGCGCCCACTCGCTGCGCCAACAGTCGTTTCACCGCCGGCGGAGCGAACCGTGCGTACTCCTCCGTACGCACCGCCTCTCCCGCGATTTCGCCGAGGTACTCCTTCAGATCATCCGTCGTCAGAGCGAATCCGTCGATCAGGGGAATCGTCTTGACATCATGAACCCTACCAGATACTACTCGGATGGTGATTCGTTGTCTGGCATGCAGATCGATGTCCCACTTCCAAAACGAAAGCAAGTCCCTGTGTTGCTGGAGTGTGGTGTACTGCTTGGTGGTGAGGGCAATGGGTCTGGCGTGAATGGGATCTCTTGCGACCACACCATCTGGATTGGCCTTCAGCTCACTCAAGTAGAAGTCGAGATTGACTCTTTCGTGAGCGGCGTGCTAGACGTGAGTCACAAAAGCAAACAAGACTTGGTCAATGAGAAAGAGGTGTGTAGTGGACTCAAACAGAAGAAAGCTATCAAACACCTGACCGCAGAACCGTGTTTCCTTGACTTCTTCTATGGAGGACAATGGCTTCCATTGAAGATCGCTGCCCTGTGAACTGAGTTTGGAGGGAGGTCTCCGAAAGGGAGTTTCCTTGTGAGAGGGAGTTTCGTTTTGATAAGGCGTTTCCCTGTGAGATGGCGTTTCATTCAAGGGAGGCGTGGAAACGGTAATGGTGAATGTGTTTTCAATGGAACTCTCAAGACTCTGAGATATCGTGGATTGCTCCTGCTGAGTGAGCTGCAGAGGAGGGTCTGTGAAGGCGGAGTTGATGGTTTCGGTGATGGACAGAGAATCATCAATCAGAATCATCACAATGAAGGGACGTCTAGACTTCAGAACCAAAACGAAAGCGCACTGGTTCGCTAAGACATGTGAAGAACGCATGCACTTACTGAGTTTGCTGTGTTTGCTAGAATGAACACCATCGCACACATGTACGTGAAAAAGAACTTCCATATTTTGTAAATGGGATTGATGATAGAGAGGGTGGTGAAGAGAGGGTAGGAATTGAGATAGAGGAAAACATGCTCATTCTCAGCAGTAGAGATGACATGGGAGACTATTCACTCACAAAATAGAAGTAACCGACACAGGGGGAAGACAGATATAAAACGAAACGAGAAGAGTGGATCTCGAAAAACGATGAAGAAGTGTTAAAGAAAGACTGAATCTCTTCTTGAACATAGCGAGTTGGGGACAGAGACAGGAGAATGGCGCTCGTGTTCATGTCCACTCTAGGAAAGAAGATTCTGCGAATGGATACACTGTCATGCACACGTGTGAAAACACAACGTGCATTTGGTGAACTGCTTGGATGAGCATGGCTCGCCAACCCGCATTTGCTTTTGCAATCGACTCGCTATTAAGGAAATACGTTAAAAACAACTAGGATATTCGAATGGGGGAGTAACGATGTGCAGACATCGCAGAAACGGTAATTCTGCAACTAGCTGCCTTTTGCTTCGTGTCACTCCTTTGCTCTTTCACCGTGTTCACTCCATTCACAATGCGCTATTTCTGACCCAGTTTCAGCAGAGAGACATGATGGACAACTGTGCCAAATGCTTGCGTTTCCACGTCCACAGGAACGACATAGGAGAGGTCACGAAGGATGTCCAGTCCTTCTTCCGAAAGAGAAGCGATGTCTGACTGAAAGACCAGTTTTTCTTGGTCGCTCTGGACATACACCGAAATTGTTGTCGGAGTGCAGTTCAATATGCAGTAGAGCACTGGGGGTGAACAGCGCATTCTTCTCGTACTTGTGTGAATGAGAGAGGAATGGCTCCCATACTGGTACTCGCTCTGTATGCTGTTTGCTACGAATGCGTCTAGCCTATGCATTTTTGACCAGCGAACGGTACAGGTCTTTTCCCTCCAAGTCGTTTTCTGTGTGTAATTTCGAACTGTTATTGTGCTATGCGCGCAATCTTCATTGCAATTTCCTTAAGAAATCGTACTGGAGTTGATCTTACGCTGTGAACTCTTCTTTGCAACGGAACATGTGCACCCCCTTCCGGAAGGGAACGTGGAACTGAGTTTTCACGAATCTGATTGGACTTCACCGCCATGTCAAGATTGACAAGTCGCTTTGAAAGATTACCATTATCTATTCCATCTTCTATCTACAGCGAGGAGTTTCTCTTGCCCATCGGTCCGTTCGTAGCCGCTTGTGCCCTGCAGTGAGTTGTAGATGGAATTGATGCCTCTTCAGAATGATTGTGCACAAAGTCCCTTCGACTTTCTGTCATCCGAAATCAAGCTTTCTAACCCGAACACGGTGTCCTTCCACACCAATGGTAGCTCGATTGCCATTCCGATGCGCAGTTTCACTTCCTTTGATTCTCTCTCGTCCGAGAACATAACGTCCTGCTCTGAGTGCTGCGGAGACGGAATTCTCTCTTCCGACACTCTTCCTCCCTGTGACGCTTCCACGCCGCTGTGCACCGAGCCAACGATCGACGCGGACCCCTGCATCCCCGCTCAGGATGTGCCCTTCTTCCCCTGCGGTTTTTCTGCCGACGCGTGCGATTCTTTCCTTCTGCACGATTGCATGAACGAATTGACTCTTCCCTCTCCGCAACACGACTTCCAACGCGATGGTGAGTGTTCTTTTGAATCCTCCACGATTCGAACACGGGACAATTCCCTCGACTCCGATTTCCTCGTATCCGATGCGTTGCTTCACGATGCCGATTCTGTTGCCATGCATGATCTCCATCTTTCCTTCTCTGATTGTGTCCTGCCCGTGTCTGCGCCTCTCAAACGGAGGTACACCGTATGTGGTGACCTGGCGAAGTCTCGCCTGAGCTTCCTGACCAGGAATGACAAGCGGGTGGATTCTTCGTCTTTGAAGCCGGTTCGTCACGATACTCGTTTCGGTGACGTTTATCAGTGCTCTAGTGATAAGGACTGCTTTTTCATCTTTTCCAAGAAGCATGTCGAGTATCTACGTAGCTACCGTAGTTTCTAGTTCATTCTGTATGTTTTTGTGCTCCCTCCGGGTTTGTTCCTAATCTCAAGACTGCATTTGTGGTTCTATCATCCCCTCTGAAATGAAAATTGTCACATCTCCAATGTAGCATTCGCAAGTATCCAAATCACATTATCATAATCACACACGCGAGATGGAATCCCATTCTCTCCTAACACAGTTCCACTGCTTGCTACGTTCAAGTCACTTTTGCGTGAACAGGATTCGCACCCCTGCTTCTTTATCTCGCGCGTATTCCGAGAGTTGGGTTACGAATAAATGCCCGCCAAATCGAACAGAGAAGCAGGAAATAACACTTGTGGAGTGGAAACTGGGCCCGCTGGGATGAAAAAGGCCAGCCCTGTTTCTGTTTTGTCAAAGAATTCCGTACTAAGAGCCTCAAATGAGAAACGTCACCGTTGCTGCTACCCAGATGTCCTGCACGTGAGTCGTACCCCATGAATCTGAGAGATAGCCAGGTTTGGGAGGAAAACGTCGCCAAGGGCGAGAAGCTCATTCGTGAAGCTGCCGCGAAGGGCGCCCAGGTCATTCTCCTCCAGGAGCTTTTCGCTGGCTGGTACTTCTGCCAGGTGGGGAAATGGGCGTGGGGTGACGGCTAGGATCAGAAGCAGGAGTCTTTCGCCCTCGCCGAGCCTGCCTCGTCCAGCAGACTGATTGCCCACTTCCAGAAGGTGGCTAAGGAGCTCTCTGTGGTGCTGCCCATCTCCTTCTTCGAGAAGGACAACCAGGCCTACTACAACTCCATTGCCATCATCGATGCCGATGGTGAGGTCCTTGGCGTGTACAGAAAGTCCCACATTCCCGATGGTCCCGGCTACGAGGAGAAGTTCTACTTCAACCCCGGCGACAGTGGCTTCAAGGTGTGGAACACCAAGTACTGCAAGCTGGGAGTGGCCATCTGCTGGGACCAGTGGTTCCCCGAGGCTGCTCGCATCATGACCCTCATGGGTGCTGAGGTGATCAGTGGGCGCTGCGCGTTGCGCCTGACGCGTAGTGTATCCCACTGCCATCGGCACGGAGCCTCAGGACAGCGGCATCAACAGCAGCGGCCACTGGAGACGCACGATGCAGGGCCACTCTGCTGTGGGCGCTGATGGGCGCGGTGATGATTAGGCCAACTACATTCCCGTGGTGGCCAGCAACCGTGTGGGCAAGGAGTTCGGCGACAACAGCTTCATCACCTTCTACGGAACCTCCTTCATCACCGATCCTACCGGCGCCATCGTGACCGATGCCAGTAGGCGCCGCGGAGGGGGCTGAGGGGTAGAGGACGAGGACAACGTTGTGCTCACTGCCACTTTCGATCTCGATAAGGTGTCGGCCTGCAGAGCTAGTTGGGGTCTGTTCAGGTGATGGGCGCTGGGCGACAATAACGCGTAGAGACAGAAGACCTCAGCTCTACAGACCTCTTCTGACTCTCGATGGACACACCGATCTGATTTAAGTACATCATTCTTTAGTGTGACCTTTGTTTCTGTTTGTTGCCATTCGTGCGCACCGTTTTCTCTCTCTCAACTATTCTTTTGCAGCGCCCCTTTCACTCTTTTCACATGATATCCGTGTCTGTAGAAAAGGTTGGCGTTCCCTGCCGTTGCTTTCTGATGCATAGCCGTCATTGGAGTCTTACAAGGCATTGCTGCTACAGAGAAGACAGCTGCGTGCTATGGTCCAGCCAGACGCTCTGGAGGCCTTCCGCAAGGAGTTTTCGTCGGTGAAGGGTTTGGGGCGTTCCTGATCGACTAGAAGAAGAGAAAGCCGGACCTGTCGAAAGCCTCGAAGTATACGAACAAGGTGAAGGCGTTTAGCTCGGATCAGGTGGATTCTCTCATTTCTCAAATGGACGTGCTGAATCTCAACAAATTTGACAATGAGGTCGTGATTCCAGTGCGCAGTGAGCTGTAGATTGCGCAGGCCATCATGACCTACCTCAATGAGGGCAAGAAGATCAAGGAATCGGACATCCCGCAGCTTGCGAAGTTCATCGTCGAGTTCATTCGTCGTTATCCGACCGGAGAGGAGGATTTGAGCGCGCTCTTCCAGGAAGCGTTCAAGGGGATTGGTGTGAAGACGGTTCCAGCGGCAACGGCGATCAAGAAGAGCGTCATCCTCACATACTGCGAACTGTGCCTCTGCGGCATTGTTGCGAAGGAAAATGTGGTGGGAAAGATGATCAAAGTGATCACGGACCTGGCTTCCGTGGATAACGTGGAGTTCCCGGCGTTTGGTCATCTGTAGTCGGATTCCAGCATCTATTGCGACGTCCTGTACTCCTTCGTGAAGCTGTATGGATACGAGTACATCAGCATCTACCCCGCCTTCATCACCTCAGAAGCGACGATTCGTGAGGATCTGAAGGACTTTTCTCCAATTCTGAGTCCCGTCATTCAAAGCCGCTTTCTCACCATCTTCGACGGCTTCTACAGCACGATTCTGGGAAGAGTGGTTGAAACGCCCGTTTCTGATGGCTAGGCCAACAAGGTGTGGAGCGCGTACAGCGAGGCGAAGAAAACGCAGGTGCACCAGGAAGCATTGCGCGGAAGTGTACCAGAGGCTGTGAATCAGCAGGTGAAGGAGGGAAAGGAGCGCATGGAGACGTTGAAGGCGGAGCTGCACCTGCTGAGCTTCTATATGTGTCGTGACGAGCCGGAATTCGTGGAGGAGGAAATCGAGATTAAGAGCGGCTTTGAAGGACTCAGCATCACGACCTTCGACAACACTACCTCGAACTACAACGGACCCTTCGCGGACCGTGAGGAGCACATTTTCTACACAGTGGTTCCGAAATTGGAGGAATTGCTTCCATCGCTTCATTTGAAAAGAGGCAAGAAAACGGACAGTGATAATGACAGTGATGATGTCAGTGACAGCGACAGCGAATTTGAAGACGAAGCGAAGATCGAAGATGAGATGAAGCGATTGGACGCGGAGCTGCCGGCGGGCGCGACGATGGAGGAGGACGACGAGGAGGATGCCCTGGTGTCGCACAGCGCGTCGGAGCACGTGGCGAAGGAGGTGAGCGTAACGTCCCTGACGACGGCGACGCAGCAGGAGAAGGCGGAGATCCTGATGGAGCGGCTGTTGGAGTGCTTCACCAGCGAGGAGGTGGACCGAGTGGGTGTGTGAGGCGGGCGTGACGTGCAGTGGTGCCTGGAGTTCTGCGACTTCAACAACGCGGTGTCGCGACCGTTGCTGGTCGACACCATTCGCTACTCCTACATCCGCCACCGCGAGAACCAGCGCTATTTCGCGCGCGCCATCCGCGAGCTGAAGCCGGTGTTCGAGGCGCTCTCCGAGCAGGTGGAGACGTTTGTTCGGGTTTTGATGGCGTGGGCGTTTCATTCTAGAATCGCTTCTTCGCCACCGTCGAGACGCTGACGGCACGTTCGGCGTCCTCTCTGCTCAGCATCGCGTCCTTTATCACCGAGTTAGTTCGCTTCCGCGTCAGCTCGCCCTCGCTCTTCTTCTGGTGTCTTCACAAACTCTGGGTCAAACGCAATATCGACACCATTCAAGCCATCGCTCTGCTGGTCGAGCGCCTGGGGCCCCTCCTCCTATTCGTGGAGCAGACCGCCTCGCTCATGAACAAGGAACTCGATCATATCGCAAACGTCTGTCGCAACAACGTCGTCGACTCGGACTGCTCCGCCATTCTCATGAACGCGTATTACTGCTGCCGACCCGCCGAGCAGCCCAAAGTCAAGCGAGTGAAACTCCCGCCGGCTCAGCGCTATCTGCGTCACCTGCTGACGGAGTGCGTGGTGGAGAAAACGACGGACGCGGAGCTGACAGCGCTGGCATCGCACATTCTGCGATTCAATTTGAAGGATGACAATGTGATGATGTTGGTGGTGATGGAAGTGTTACGCGCACCGAACGAGGCCTTCACCGCCATTGAGACGCTCGCGCGGCTGTTGACGATCCTCTGTCACAGCATGCCGAAAATCAGGGTGTTTTTGATCGACGCGATTTTCGAGCAGTTGTGCTTCCTTCTGGAGTTCATGCCAAACGACTCGTTCCAGGACGCCATGAGTCTGATCGAGTTCGTGGGGTGGTTGTACATCTACAAGGTCATTCACAACAATCACATCTTCTTCATTCTCTACCTCCTCATCGAATACGGCCATTACGTCACTCCGGAGGCGCGCGAGCGGTACTCCTTTCTGCCGCAGCGGCCCATGGCGGTCCACCCGCTCGTTCCCTTCGAGAAAGACTCGCCCTTCTCCTCCGTACGCCCCAAGATGGCGATCCAACTGGTGCGCCTTGTGGGCGGGTACCTGCCAAAGACGCGTCTGAAGGCCTATTTCCTGTATCTTCAGCACTACTTCCTGAGTAAGGAGGGATCGGATTTGTCGGCGCTGTATGACTACCAGACGATGCTGGGCGAGTTCGAGTCGTTGGTGGCGGAGTACAAGTCGTACGAGGAGGTGGACACGGTGGTGGCGGAGGTGGAGCGCATCCTGCTGGAGAAGGGCATTGCGCTGAAGCCGCACACGGCGGTGCTGACGCTGCGTGGAGAAGAGGAGGAGGACAAGGTGGAGCAGGAGGAGTCGGAGGGTGTGGAGAAGACAGCGTCGGAGCGCGTGCAGGAGGAGGTGAAGAAGAAGGAGGACGAGATGTTCGAGAAGAAGTACGCAGAGCAGATGAAGGGGAGCGTGGGCGTGTCGGGGAGCAAGCGAGTGAATTTGGACAACATGGCAATTCCGATGAATCTGCAGGGCAGTAGCAGCAAGGAGTTCAAACTGCTGGTGAAGACGAAGGGCGCGGTGTCCGTGGCGGGAAGCGTGAACATCGAGATTTCGGAGAAGCAGAGAGAGCGGAAGATGGCGGTGGAGAAGAAGATGCTGAGGGAGCAGAAGGAGCTGAAGAGCAAGACCATCAGATTGGTGAGCAATCAGGACAACAACGTGGCGGACGCTCCGCTTCAGAGCATTCACAACGATCGTGTTCCCGTGTGTCCTCAGGCCAATGCGAGGCGCTCCGGAAGGAAGGGAGGAATCGTTTTGTTCTGTGTTTGTTTGAGTCAACGCAGTGCTGCCTTCGATTTGGCGAAAAGGTCGTTCACGATAGAATCCAAGGGGCGCAATTCCTTCGCAAAATAACAGGGTGGTGCACGGCGGAATCTGCGATCGCTTTCGGAAATGGTCGCTCTCTCTCTTCACGAATACCTTGTGCCATTCGTAATTTCATTATCGAATATGCCTGTGAGTTATGTTCCTGTCGATCCGCCTCCGTTCTGTCTCATCCACACAGGCGTTGCTGATTTCTGTGTAGATTCACTACTACCAAGTCGTTGGCCGCAGACTGCCCACCGAGACGGACCCCGAGCCTGAGATCTACA
>OIWT01003175.1_pt1 | contig 15529 bp, 18 predicted proteins | sample 1587701 | NCBI WGS metagenome assembly OIWT01 (sample SAMEA3888904, study PRJEB22519) | human gut metagenome | biome: human gut; feature: human-associated habitat; material: faeces | place: Denmark | collected 2009
TCTATAATAAAAATTATCTTATTTGTCCCTTTAATTATCTTAATATCAATATATGCTCCTGCAGATACTGAAAAAAGACCATTAAAGAACAAAAAAAAGAGAATTATGTATAAGATACTTACAATAATAGTAGCAACTATATATATCATTCTATCAATAACTATAAAAGATAATACATTAAGTAATTGCTTCCTAGTTGCTACTATTATAGAAACAATTATAATATTACCTCTCACTTATAAAATATTTAAAGTACCTTATAATAATTATAAAAAATACGAGGTTAGTTATTGACCATAGATTTCGAAAGGAGTAAAGATTAATGAAAAAAATACTTGGTGTTGCATTAGCAGTAGTTGGAACTATCATTGGTAGTGTTGCTACTAGCGGATGTTTCTTCGGACTACTTGATGAGCCTGAAATGCCTGAATCATTAAACTAAAAAAATAGATTTTAAATCTATTTTTTATTTTAAATCAATTATAATTACTTGTTTATACATCTTTTCATCTGGATCACTAAAAGTTTCTATTTTATCGTTATTTTTAGCAATATCTTTTACAATTGATAATCCAAATCCATGCCCACTGCCTTTTGTTGAAAAGCCTTTTTTACCAACTTTATTAATATCTACATTTTTATTATAAGTATTACTTATGGTAATTGTTAGATATCTATCATCTACTTTCATCTCTAATTCTATTTCTTTTGGATTTGCATCTTTAGCAGCATCTATAGCATTATCAATATAAACACCTAAAAGTTTTGTTATATCCCTATAAGTATTTAAATCAAATTTAGTTTCAAATATATCTTTTATACTAGGATCAATATAAAAATACGGCTTTATTTTACATTCTTCTATCTGTCCTAACTTATTATACATTAGACCTTTTATACCACCATTTGGAAAACATCCTAATTGCTTTACCATATAGTTTTGACCCACCTTATGTTCTTCCATAACAAGTTTTAAATATTCTTTTAATTTTTCTGGATTATCTACATAACCAGATATTACCATTAATTGATTATTATATTCGTGATTCTTTTTACCTTGTTCATTTATAATATTTTCATATTTACATACATATTCCATCATTTGATTATATTTATCTTCATAACGTTGTTTACTAAATTTATTAGAAATAACATATATTAACGATAATAAAACAAATATAACCATACCAGCATTTATATAGAAATTAACATTATTATCTAAATTGTATCTATTAAATGTCAATAAGCAAATCAACAATAACATTATTATACCAATATATATCCATTCGTTATTATTTTTTGAAATAAATTTATTTAATTTTATAACATTATTTTGAATAAATTTAATCTTTGAAACAATCAAAATAAGTAAAGAATTACATAAAGAAAATATAAATAGTGAAAATGAAAACTTGTCATATTGATTTTGTAAAAGAGAAACAAACATTATTGACAAAAGAATTTCTATAATAATTACAAACAATTCATATACAATTGCATAATATACAGATTTATTAATATCCTTATAAAATAAAGAAAAGTTTAAAGAAAGTATCAAAACTATAATGGTTAATATTAATTTTGTTATTCCCCTAAAAAATGCACAAACTAATATGCCTAATGGTGCCATGATGCATACAAATATTAAAATATTCTTTAAACTCAATTTTTCTTTAGAAAAATTACTTATAGAAAATACTGCTATTATTGAGGATACTACTCCACTCAACACTAAGTTTAACCAATTCATATTACATTACTCCTTTCTTAGTTGTTTCCACTCTTTTTTGATCTTTTAGTTCTTTTAATATTCTTTTTATTGCATTAGATAAATCCTCATTATAATTACTTAATTTTGATACATAGTCAAATATTAGGAGTTTTGATTTTAATGTATATGGGATATACTCAGAATGTACCGTAGAAATTATTATAAAACTTGTTAAATCAATTTTTCTTATATCTCCTGCTAAATCTATTCCAGAATCACTACCAAGTTCTATATCTAATATGTATATTTTATTTTCTAATGGTTCCTTTATTATATTTTTTAGTTCTTCATTATAAGATTGAAATTTATATATTCTATATTCAATATTATTATTGAACATAACCTTATTTATTACATCTATATTCCTTTCTAAAATAATTTCGCTATCTTCACATACGATGAAATTAATCATAAAACATTACTCCTACCTAACACATTACGATTATACCATATTTTTGGTATTTTTTTCCATTTTTTACAAGTAGAAACCAAAAAATAAGCTAGTAATAGCTTATTTATTTTTTGATTTTATTTTATCTTTTATTTCTTCTGTTATCTTCTTTCTATCAAATAATATGTCTGTGGTTAATACAAACCATAATATTATAACTAATAGAAATACATATATTACTTGTCCAAGTTTTGCATTACCTAAAACATAAACTATGGATGCGATTGAGAAAAGTATATTTATTGCATATATTATTAATACGGATTTTAGCTGACTTGATGTTCTTTGCAATAATTGATGATGAAGATGTTGCTTATCTCCTTTTGTTGGTGATTCTCCTTTTAATATTCTTCTTATTATTGCGAATAATGTATCTAATATAGGAATTGCAAGTATTAATACCGGAACTATAAATGATGTAATAGTTACATTTTTAAATCCTAATAACGATATTACTGAAATCATATATCCTAAAAACATTGATCCACTATTTCCTAGGAATATTTTTGCTGGATAAAAATTATGTATTAAGAATCCTAGAGTTGCTCCTGCCATTATTAAAGTTAATGATGCGTCTAGTCCGTTATATATTCCTACATTATAAATTATTATTGATATTGTAATAAAGAATATAGATGCTATTCCACCTGCTAGTCCATCTAGTCCATCTATAAAGTTCATACAGTTCATAACTGCGACTATAAATAAGATTGTAAGTGGTTTTGCAAAAATACCAAAATTTAAATATATTCCATATGCGGATATATCTTGCATTACTATTCCACCATAATAAACTACTACTACTGCTGCTGCAATCTGTCCTACAAATTGTACTGAAGCAGGTAGTCTTTTTAAGTCATCAAAAAGTCCTGTTAATAATATTATTATTCCACCTATTAGTATTGAAATCATTTGTGGTGTTTGTTTACAGAATAACATATATCCAAGTAAAAATCCTAAGAATATTCCAAGTCCACCTAATTTAGGCATTTCTTTTGTATGTATATGTCTTCCTCCTGGAATATCTACTGCACCTACATATATTGCTAATTTTTTAATTAAAGGTATTATAAGTGCTACAAAGACAAATACTATTAATATTACCTTTAAGTTATCTAATAAATTACTACTCATACTCTTCACCTAATAAAATTATAACATACTATTTATAATTACTTAAATAGTTTTTTTAATAAAATTAAAAAACATCTAGTAATGCATTATTTTTCTAACAGTTTTATGTTATCTAGCATTACTGATGTTCCTTCTACTACACATGTTAATGGGGAATCTGCTATTTTTATTGGAACTTTTAACTCTTGTGCTAAAAGTTTATCAATTCCATTTATAAGTGCTCCTCCACCTGTTACTACTATACCTTTATTTACTATATCTGCGGATAATTCTGGCATAGTATCTTCTAATACATTTTTTGCAGCATTTATTATTTTATATACAGAATCTTTTAGTGCTTCTTCTACTTCTTTTGATTCTATAGTTACACTATTAGGTAGTCCTGTAATTAAGTCCCTACCTCTTATTATTTTCTTTTCTTTTTTTAATCCAGGAAATACTGTTCCTATTTCAATTTTTATTTCTTCTGCAGTTCTTTCACCAATTAATAATTTATATTTATTTTTTACATATTTAATTATTTCTTGATCAAATAAATCTCCTGCTACTCTAATTGATTTACTTGTTACTATATCTCCTAATGAAAGTATTGCTATATCTGTTGTTCCACCACCTATATCTATTACCATACTTGCAACAGGTGCAGATATATCAAGTCCTGCTCCTACTGCAGCTACTTTTGGTTCTTCTTCTACGAAGACTTTTTTTGCTCCTTGTACTTCTGCTGCTTCTTTTATTGCATTTCTTTCAACTTGAGTAATATTTGATGGACAACATATTAATATTCTAGGTTTTGTAAATGTTCCTTTTGCTTTTATTTTTTTAAGGAACATATTTAGCATTACTTCTGTTAATTCAAAGTCTGCTATAACTCCATCTTTTAGTGGTCTTACTGCGAGAACTTTTCCTGGTGTTCTTCCTAGCATTTGATGTGCAGTTTCTCCTACTGCTAGCACTTCTTTTGTTTCTGCACTTACTGCAACTACACTAGGTTCATTTAATACTATACCTTGTCCTTTTACATATATTAATACATTAGCTGTTCCTAGGTCTATTCCTATATCCTTGCTAAACATTTTAGTCACCTCTTAGTTTTTCATATTTTAATTTAGTTGCATTTCCTCCATTTATATGTCTTATTTGTAAATGTTTTTGTAAAATAATATCTACTTTTTCATAAAGTTTTTCATCTATTTCTAATAATCTTTCATGTAAATCTTTATGAACAGTACTTTTACTTACTTTCATATATTTTGCAACATCTCTTATTGTCTTATTAGTACTTATTATATAATTTGCCTCTTCTATTATTCTTTTATATATTTTATTATTCAAGATAAACACCCCTATAATAAAATATATAAATATCTTTATTTTTTATGATTATTATAATTCATTTATTTTTTTATCAAAGTAATTTTCTGGATTTACTATTTTTCCGTCATATATTAATTCAAATAATAAACCATTTTCTATTTGTTCAGATATATTTAAGTTACCACTTTTTCCTATTACATCACCTTGTTTTAATAACTGGTCTTTTTTGACATTTACTGTGGATAAACCTTGATATGTACTTATCATGTTATTTGAGTGTTTTACTTCTACTACATTACCTAATACTTCATCTTTTTTTACGCTTATTACTGTTCCATCTAATATGGATATTACATCAAATGATTCACTTGCTTTATATAATACTCCTGTATTTTGAATGTAAGTATCATTATAATATATTATTGCATTTTGTTTTTCTTCATCGCTCGCATTCATATCATAGAACTTTTTTGATACTTCTACCTTATCTGATGTGTATGGTTTTACTATAGTAGTTTCATCTTTTGTAACTGGTGTAGTCTTTTTTAGAATACTTCCATTAACATATACGTAATCATCATATTCATTCATTACTGTTTTTGTTTGTTTACTATCTACAAATATTATAGATATTATTAATGACGCACAGGCCATTCCATAAATCACTGGTACTACAAATGGTTTTAATTTTTTTCTTTTCATATTTTCCACCTCATTTTAATTTTGGTAGATTTTTGAAATTTTATACATTTTATTTATAATTTTTCTATTTGAGTACCTTGATAATAATATTTTAATATTTCTTTATAATTTTTATTTTGTTTTGCAAGTGCATTAGCACCATATTGGCTCATTCCAACACCATGTCCATAACCTTTTGTTGTTACTATTATTTTTTCATTTGTTTCACTTATTTCAAAATCATTAGATCTAAGTGATAGTTTTGACTGAAAGATTCTTCCTTTAAATGTTACATTATTTAATGTAATATTTTTTACTCTTCCTGATGATGTTTTTTCCACATTTGATATATTTAATTTATCACTATATGGGATTTCTAATTTTTGATAAAATTCTTGTTTTGTAAATTCTTTTTGACTTTGAAATGACCTTGTTTCGTTTGCATCAAAACTACTATCTACTACTTTTAAATATGGTAAATCTTGTCCAAATACATCTTTATTATCTTCTGTTTTTCCATTGCTTGTTGAAAAAAAGAATGCATAAATTACTTCGTTATTGTATGTTATATATTCTCCTTCAGTTTCATTTACACATTCTTTTATTTTATTTATATATTCATCATATTTATTTTGCCATTTTTCTTTTAATTTATTATCATCTTGATATACTTGTGATAATGTATCATCTGTTACATCATAATCTCTATTTGTACTATTTTGTATTTGTTTCATTGCATATGTTCTTGCGGCAACTGTTTGGGCTTTTATTGCTTCTTTTTCAAATGTTACTGGAACTTCTGCGGATACTACGCCAATTAAATATTCTTCTAAATCTAAGTTTTCTACTGTTCCATTACTTCTTTTAACTCTTACTACTTGTTTTTCTTTATTTGTATTAAATCCTGTTTTTATCTTTTCATATGAGTAATTAAAAAAGAAGTGAATTACAAAAGTTGGTATTGTTATTACTAGTACTATAAATGCTAATATTTTTTTCACAATTATCACCAATAAATTATATGCTAATTTCTCTTTTCGTATTCACTTATTTTATTTATTCTTCTCATATGTCTTTCATCAAATGAAAATGGTGTATTTATAAATTCTTTTTATTTTATCAAAATTTATATCACTACTAAATGCTATTACATTTGAATTATTATCTATTTTTGTTATTTTTACATCTTTTATAGTAGTTACTCGTGCACATCTTATTCCTTTTACTTTATTACATGCAATACTCATTCCTATTCCTGAACCACATATTGCAATTCCAAGATCTACATTTTTATTAACAACATTTTTACATAATTCAAATGCATAATCTGGATAATCTACACTTTCTCTTGAATTTGTTCCATAATCCACAAATTCTATATTTTTTAGTTCTTTTTTTATTTTATTTTTTACATCATATCCTCTATGATCTGATACTATTCCTATTTTCATATTTATCCCTCTACTTTCTAAAATTATAACATAAAATAAAAAATTAGAACATACGTCCTAATTATTTTTCTTCTGTTTTATTAAATCCATATTTAGCATTGAATTTTTCTACATTTCCTGCTTTTGAAGCTCTACTTTGTTTTCCTGTATAAAATGGATGACATTTTGAACAAACTTCTACGTGGATTTCATCTTTTGTAGATTTAGTTGTAAAAGTTTCTCCACAAGCACAAGTAACTTTTGCGTCTTTATAAACTATATTTCCTTCTTTTGCCATTATTCTTTCTCCTTCCGCCATAATCTATATTGATTATAGAATTATCAAAATCGTTACTATTATATCAATTTAATTTATATTATGCAAGTGTAATTCATCGATTTTACTTATAATTTTACTATATATTGCCATATTTCCTTCATTTGTTATATATGTAGGATTTGTTTTTGTTAAATAATCTGAATTTTTATTTAATATTTCAAATAAATTTATATAATCTATATTCTTACTATTAAATTCATTAAGCATTTTTTGATTTATATAGGAATAATACTTGTCATTTTCTATATTTCCTGTGTCATTATAATAACCTAATACTATTATTTGACATTCATTTAATTTTTTAATTTTATCAATTAATACTGATACATCATTTACTACTTCATCTAAATATTTATATATTTCAGAATCGTTATTTATATCTTTATCTATCTTTGAAAGTTTATAACTTATTTCGTTATTTCCAATAGATAAAACTAATATATTTGTCCTTTTTAATATATTTTGAATTGTTATATTATCTATTGAAATATTATTATCTATATCATTTATTACATCAATTGTTCTTATATCTTTTCTTATAAAGTCTTTAGAATAAAATCCTATTAAATTTTTATCATCTAAATCTTTATAAACAAGATCTGTAAAATTAACTGATTTTAGATTATTTGAAAATAGTTCTTTATTACCTAAAATTGTATAATTTATCTCCTTTTTATTTGTTTGCAAATAAGAAATAAATACTAAAAAGGAAAAAAATGCTAAAACTATAACTATTTTCATTTTCATAAACACACCCTCTATAATTTATACTAAATTATATTTGAATAAGTTTAATTTTAGCACCTAAATTTGTTAATTTTTCTGTAATATCTTCATATCCTCTTAAAATATAATCTGCACTATTTATGATTGTTTTTCCTTCTGCAATAAGTGCGGCTAGTACAAGACTTGCTCCTGCTCTTAAATCACTTGCGGAAACTTCTGTTCCATATAATTTTGTTTTTCCTCTAATATATGCTCTATTGCCTTCTAGTTTTACTTTTGCACCCATTTTACTTATTTGATATAAATTTAAAAATCTATTTTCATAAAGTGTTTCTTCTATTTTTGATTCTCCTTCTGCTTGAGTCATAAGACTTGCAATTATTTGTTGCAAATCAGTTGGAAAACCTGGATAACCTAGAGTTATTACATTAGTACTTTTTAATTTGTTTTTGTTTGTTACTGTTATTTTATCTGTATCTACCTTTAAATCGACACCCATTTCTGTTAATTTTCTAAGTAATGAGTCAATATGCTCTGGTATTACGTTTTCTACAATTAATTTATTGCATGCTGCTGCACCTATCATAATATATGTACCAGCTTCTATTCTATCAGGTATTACTTCGTGAGTACAAGCTTTTAAATATTCTACCCCTTTTATAACAATTGTACTTGTTCCAGCACCAGATATTTTTGCACCCATTCCATTTAAGAATGTAGCAAGATCTACTATTTCTGGTTCTCTTGCAGCATTTTCTATTATTGTTGTTCCTTTTGCTTTTACTGCAGCTAAAATTATATTTACAGTTGCTCCTACACTTGCAACATCAAGATAAATATTATTTCCTATTAATTCATCCGCAGTTATTGTATATTTATTGTCTTCTTGAACTACTTTTGCACCTAATGCTTCAAATCCTTTTAAGTGTAAATCAATTGGTCTTGCACCTATAGTACAACCTCCTGGGAAATACATTTCTATCTTTTTATGTCTTCCTAAAAGTGCACCCATAAAGTAATATGATGCTCTTAATCTTTTTGATGCATCTTCTGGTATTGGTTTATTTTCTATATTGCATGAACCAATATATATTTCTCCATCATTTGTTCTTTCTACTTTTGCATTTAAATATTTTAATATTTCTTCTAATGCATCTATATCTGAAATTTTTGGTATATTTGTTATTTTTACATTTTCATCACAAAGAATTGCGGCTGGTATTAATGCAACTGCACTATTTTTTGCACCACTTATTTTTACGGTTCCTTCTAATTTTTGATTACCTTCTATTTCTAATATTTTCATATAAACCTCCTAAAACTATCTATTATTAACATATGCTTATAAACTTTATTTCAATTATAATTCTATCACATATATTAAAAAAAAAATACTCTTATATAAGAGTATTTAATTAAAATATTAAACTTAAGCTTTTTAAAATATCATTAGATGCAAATTCATTTTGAACTGTTTTTTCTAAGTTTCTTCTTTCTAATTCTTGTAATAAAGCTAATTTTTTATTGTTTAAGTTAGTTTTTTGTTCACTTAATAAGTGTCCAGCTTTTTGTTGTAGTTGAATTTCTAAACTACACTTTGTATTTAAATATTTAGTTGTGACTAATTTAGCCATATTTCTTGCATATGCATCTTTTGCTGTATCTGAAGCACTTTCACCATATAAATTTACTTGTAAATTTTCTTCTTGTTCTTCTGGAGTACTTGATATTTGAATTATATAGTCTGTTCCATCACTATATTTTATTCCAGTATTTAAATAATTCATATCTGGTGATACTTTTGTGCATAAAGTACATAAATAAAGATTTGCTAATGAATTTGCATATTGTAATCCTATATTAGATACTTCATTATCCATAGTACTATCACCTTTATTATATTCAGATACTTCCATATCAATTACAGCTTTTCTTATTTCTTCTGCAGTAGATTCACTATAAGTACCAGTACTTGATAATTCATTTGATACTTGTTCTCTTAATGCTTCATACTTTTGGATATTTGAAACAATATTAGTATCACTATTTACAAATTCACTTATTTTTGGACTTGTTAATACTGTTACTTCATTTGTTGGATTTGGAATATCTTCATTCTTTTTAGCATTTGCATTATCTATTGCTTGTGCTAAATTATCTGAATACATAATTTGTTCTGCTAGTGCAAATGATCTATCTATTTGATCCATAGTTAAACCTTCTACATTACCATTTATAACATTAATCATAGTTTCTATTTCGTCTATTACGTTATCTGAACTTGTAATACTATTATAGAAATCTGGATAACTATTATATGAATTTGTTGCAACTTCTTTTGCACTTATACCATTAATAGTTAATGCATTTGAATTTTCTTCTGTAGTTGATATTTGTTCTTCTGTTATTTTATTTTCTTTTTCTGATTTTTTATTTTGATTCATTGCGACTAAACTACCTGTGAGTGCACTTAATCCTACACCTGCAAGTAAGCCTGCAGTTATTAATGCTGGTTTAAAGTTTCTCTTTTGCATAATTATAGTCCCCCTTTATTTTAATATTTTTGTATAAACTTGTTGTGCAGCAATTGCTTTTCTTGATGATTTTATATTTAATAACTCTTGTTTTAATCTAGACAATATATTTTTCTTTGAATTAGATTCTTCAATAGGCATATCTGGATCATATGGATCTGCTGTTGTTGGTTCTTCAGTTGTATCATATATTACTGTTTCTGTAGTACTTTCTGTTGTTGTTGCTTCTGTAGTAGTTGTAGCAGTAGTTGGAACTTCTGTTGTTGTTACTTCTGGAATAATTTCTGTTCTTTCTGTTGTTGTTGGTTTCTTTGGTGTTTCTGTAGTATTTATTATTATTCTTGTAGTTGTTGTTGGTTCTTGTGTTGGAACACTTGTTGTTACAACTGGATTTGTTGAAGTTGTTCTTGTTGTAGAACTTGTTTTTGTACTATTTTCTTCACTTAACATTTCAGCAATTTGTTCACTTGATACTGATGTAGTATCTTTTATTTGATGTTGTGTACTAATATTATCATTATTACTTATACTTGATTCTGTAACTCTATCAGATTTTGTTTCTGGTTTTCTTGTAATATTATAACCTACAAGACTACTACCAACTAATAATGCTGCCACACCAAATATAGGTACAAGTGTTCTTATTTTTGATTTTTTACCTGTATATGCTTTATATTCATTATATTCTTTATATGCTTCTATATATTCTTCTTCTGTTTTTGCATTTTTCATATTTGCTTTTAATTCATTAACGTCTAATGAAGCAAAGTATTTTTTATTATCCTTTATTTCTGCATCTATTTCAGCAATTTGAGACTCTAAAGATTCAATTTCTTGTATTTCTTCTTCATCTGTTGTATCTAAATCATATAAAGAAAGTTCGTTTTCTAATTCTTTTCTTCTTTCTTGTAAACTTTTTATTTTTTCATTTATCATAAATATATCCCCCTTCGTTAAAAGACGTGCTATATATTATCACAATGTTACTGTTTTGTCAAATTTTTACTTGAAGTATTTATCGACTAATTCTTTTACAAAAAAAGTATAATCTGCATCTTTAACACTCTCTTCATCTGCCTCTAATAAACATAATGGTGGGAATAATACACACCACCAATTATCTCCATCTCCACTACCTAAAGTTATTACTAAAGATTCATATTCTCCTTCTTTATAAGTTATACCTTTATATTCTTTTTTTGGAAAGTAATTATATCCATATTTTACCTTAAAATCTTTATCATAATTTAGTTTTTTTAATGTACTATCTACAAGAGTATTAATTTCATCTATATTCTCATTAATAATAGTTCTTGTTTTATTTATATCATCTACTCCATTTAAAAGTTCAAATATTTTATTTTGGATAACATTTCTTACTTGAATTTTTATATTTTGATCATATACGGTATTACTATTAGCAATTACTCTAAATCTAATTGCTTCATCAGGTATTACTGTTTCTTTCTTATCAAAGTTTTTAAATACATAGATTGATGCGATTATTGCTAAAACTAATAATATATATTTTTTCATAAAAAAATCATCCTTTCACATAATTTATGGATGATTATAATTATTTTATTCAAAATTATAGATAAAAATCATTCTATCTCTTTTTTCTAAGTCTTTTTTTATTATAACTTTTGCATTAGTAAGATATTTATTGCTGATTTTTTTTATTTGTTCTCCTTGGGTATTTCCTATTTCAAAACATATTAAATATTTATCTTTTAATATATTTTTTGCATTTTTAAGTATTTCTTCATAAAAATATAATCCATCATTTTCTGCGTATAGTGCTAAATGTGGCTCATTATTATATACTATATCCATTATTTTTTCACTTTTAGATATATATGGAGGATTACTTATTATGCAATCAAATTTTTTAGTTATACCTTTATAAATATCAGTATTTACAAAAGTAATATCTGCATTATTTTCTTTTGCATTTAACTTTGCGACTTCTAGAGCATCTCTTGATATATCACTTGCGGTTATATTTACAATTTCTAGTTCTTTTTTAAGAGCAATGCTAATGCATCCAGATCCTGTGCCTACTTCTAATATATCTACTGGTAAACTAAAGTGTTTCTTAATATAATTTATTGTATTTTCTACAAGTTCTTCTGTTTCAAATCTTGGTATTAAAACTCTTTTATCAACGTTTATTTTATAACCATAAAAATCAACATTACCAACTATATATTGAACAGGTTCTCCTTGCTCTAATCTTTTTATTCCTGATGTAATATCACCATCATAATATTTCTTTAAATATTCTATATCAGTCATTATTCTCCTGCTAGTTTTCTTCTTTGGTCTTCATTAATAAGTGCTTCTATTATTTCGTCTAATTTACCTTGCATAATTCTGTCTAGTTGCATTATAGTTAAATTTATTCTATGATCTGTTACTCTATTTTGTGGATAATTATATGTTCTTATCTTTTCAGATCTATCTCCTGTTCCTATTTTACTTTTTCTAGCATCTGATATTTCTGCATTTTGTTTTCTTTGCATATCTTCATATATTCTACTTTTTAATATTTGCATTGCTTTTTCTTTATTTTTAAGTTGGCTTCTTTCATTTTGACAAGTTACTACTGTATTTGTTGGTAAATATGTAATTCTAACAGCACTATCTGTTGTATTTACTCCTTGTCCTCCAGCACCACTACTTCTATATACATCTACTCTTATGTCTGTATCTTTTATTTCTATATCCACATCTTCTACTTCTGGCATTACAAGTACTGTCGCAGTTGATGTGTGAACTCTTCCTTGTGATTCAGTTGATGGTACTCTTTGAACTCTATGCGCTCCTGACTCATATTTAAGTTTTGAATATACATTTTCACCTTTAATCATAAATTCTATTTGTGAATATCCACCACTTGTTCCTTCTTCAGAATTTATTACTTCTATCTTCCAACCCATATTTTCTGCATAATGAGAGTACATATCAAATAGATCTCCTGCAAAAAGATTTGCTTCATCTCCACCTGCTGCTCCTCTTATTTCAACAATAATATTTTTATCATCATCTGGATCTTTAGGTAATAGTAATACTTCTAAACCTTTTTCTATATCTTCTTTTTGTTTTTCTAAAGAACTTATTTCTTCTTTTGCAAATGAGGCCATTTCTTTATCTTCTAGCATTTCTTTTGCAGCTTCTAAATCCTCTAATACGCTTTTATATTTTTTATATTCTTCTACTATCTCACTAAGTGATGCTTGCTCTTTTGATAGAGTAGTCATCTTCTTAACATCACTAAGTGTTTCTGGCTTACTTAATTCATCAGTTAAATAATTATATCTTTCAAGTGTTGTTTCTAGCCTCTCTATCATTTTATCACCTATTCCTCTATATCTTCATCATCAATTATAGTTAAGTCATCTATGTCGTCATCATCATCTATATCATCTATTGCGTCTTCACTATAATCGTCTTCGTCCATTTCTTCCTCTGTTTCTACTTCTTCTTCTTCATTTTCTTCTTCAGATTCATCTGTTTCTTCATCTGATTCTGAATCATCATCTACTACTACTTTTACGATATGATTTTCTTTTAAATCCCAATTAACACTATCTATTAGAATAAATCTTTTATCTGTAGAAAGTGCTGTAAAGAAATCACCTATTTTTGCTTCAAATTCTTCTTCTGATAATTCTAATAAATTACATACTTCTCTAAATAAATTAGGAGTGTTATATTGTTTTTTATCCTCTTTTAATATTTCATAAGCTATATCTGTATAACTCATTAATTCTAAATCTAATTTTTCTTTTTTTCTTATACTCATAATATAAATCCTTTCATTAAATATACAATATATGTATATGTCTTTAATAAATTTATGACTCTACATTTTACTTGGCATTTGTATTCCAAGTAATTCACAACCTTTTTTTAGAACATGTCTTACTATATTTATTAAGTATAGACGTGCTTTTCTTTCTTCTATATCATCTGATAATACTTTATTTTGACTATAGAATGTACTATAACTCTTTGCCAAATCTATTAAATATCTTGATAATACATAAGGTTCATCTTTTTCACTTGCTTCTTTTATTATATCAGTGAAATTATAGAGTAACTTAACTATACTATATGATAGTTCGTCACTAAGTTTACTATAATTTATATCATTAATCAATACATTTTCATTAGATTTTTCTATTATACTGTTAATTCTTACATACATGTACTGAATATATGGACATGTTTCTCCTTGAAAATTAAGCATTATATCGTAATCAAATATCTCATCTTTTATTCTACTATTGTATAAATCATTAAATATTACTGCACCTACTCCTACTTTTTTAGCAGTTTCTTCTATATCATCTAAGTTAGGATTTTTTTCTAATATTATATTTTTAGCTCTTGTTATTGCTTCATTTAAAATATCGTCTAATTTTACTATATTACCTTTTCTTGTAGACATTTTACCTTCTGAAAGTCTTACCATACCAAATGAAACATGTTTAAGGCCATTTACGTATTTATCTTTTAAATCAAGATATTTTGCGACTGCAAATATTTGTTTAAAGTGTAAATCTTGTTCATAACTTGTAACATATATACATTTATCAAAATCATATGTTCTTGCTCTATAAAGTATAGCTGCTAAATCACGAGTTGCATATATTGAGGAACCATTTGATTTTTGAATAATACATGGTACTTTTATTCCTTCTTTTTCTAAATCTACTACTTTTGCACCTTCTGAAATAGTTATTTTTTTATTTTTTTCTAATATTTCTAATACTTCATTTGTCTTATCACTATAAAATGCTTCTCCTTTATAGCTATCAAAGCTAGTTCCAAGTAAATCATATGTTTTCTTAAATTCTTCTAAACTAAGTTCTTTAAATCTGTTCCAAAGATTCATACAATATTCATCTTTTTCTTCAAGTAATTTAAAATTATTTCTGCATCTTTCTAATACTTCAGGGTCTTCTTTACATAATTCATTTATTCTTATATACATTTTAGTAAGTTCATCTATTGGATTTTCATCTATATTGTATTCATCGTGCCAAAGTTTATATGCTTCTATTAACTTACCAAATTGTGTTCCATAGTCTCCTAAATGATTTATTCCAACTACATCATATCCAAGGTTCTTATAAA
>OIWT01003177.1_pt1 | contig 15515 bp, 11 predicted proteins | sample 1587701 | NCBI WGS metagenome assembly OIWT01 (sample SAMEA3888904, study PRJEB22519) | human gut metagenome | biome: human gut; feature: human-associated habitat; material: faeces | place: Denmark | collected 2009
GCTTTACAAAAAAAGTTCAAGAAGAAGTAAAAGGAAATATTTTAGTAAAATTATGCTCAACCCATGATACAGCTTCAGCCGTTGAAGGAATACAAATGCAAGAAAATGCTCCTTATATTTCATCTGGTACATGGAGCTTACTTGGAATAAAGGAAGATCATGTTATCACATCAAAAGAAGCTATGGAAGCTAACTATAGTAATGAATATGGCCCAACATATATTCGCTTTCAAAAAAATATTATGGGTCTTTGGATTATTCAAGGCTTAGCTAAGCAAATGAATCTTGATTTTGTAACAATGGTTAATATGGCTAAAGAATCAAAATATAATGAATTATTTGATGTTAATGATTCTTGCTTTCTTTCAAGTTTAGATATGAAAAATGAAATAACTAATTGGTTTGTTAATAAAAAGATTAATCCACCAATTGAAAATAAAGACATCATTAACGCAACATATAGAAGCCTTGCTTATTCATATAGAATAGCTTTAGATGAGCTTGAAAATATAACTAATAAAAAATATGATTCTTTATATATTGTAGGTGGAGGAGCTAAAAACACTTACTTAAATGAATTAACAAAAGAATTTACAAAGAAAAATGTAATAGCTTTACCAATTGAAGCTACGGCAATAGGAAATTTAATATCACAAATGGAGGACTAATATGCGAAAAGAAGTAATTGATATTTATAAGAAATATGGTATTGATGTTGACGAAGTATTAACAAAATTAAAGAATGTTAAAATAAGCTTACATTGTTGGCAGCTTGATGATGTTAATGGCTTTGAAAATAGTGGATCTTTAACTGGTGGAATTCAAACTACTGGTAATTATCCTTATAAAGCTCGTAATTTTGCTGAATTAACACAAGATTTAGAATTTGCTTTAAAATATATTCCAGGAAGCAAAAAAATTAATTTACATGCTAATTATCAATGCCTTGATATTGTTGATAGAAAGGATATAACACCTCATCAATTCAAGCCATGGGTAGAATTCGCTAAGAAAAATAATGTAGGTTTGGATTTCAATCCAACAATTTTCTCATCACCTATGCTAGTTGACAATATGAGCTTATCATCACCTATTAAAGATGTTCGCGATTATTGGATTACACATTGTATTAATTCATTAAAAATAACAGAATATTTTGGCAAAGAATTACACCAAAAATCATTAATGAACATTTGGATTCCAGATGGCTTAAAAGATGTCCCAGCCGATAGAATTGGACCTCGTAGTCGTTTAAAAGATTCCTTAGATCAAATTCTTCATGGCTATAATTATGATAAAAATGTAATGGATATTGCTGTTGAATCAAAGGTGTTTGGAATTGGTGTTGAATCATATACAGTAGGTTCTCATGAATTCTATATGAACTATGCTATTAAAAACAATATCCTATGCTTATTAGATACTGGCCATTTCCATCCAACAGAAAATGTTGCTGATAAGATTTCATCTATGCTTTTATTTAATGATAGATTAGCCTTTCATGTTTCTCGTCCAGTAAGATGGGATAGTGACCACGTATTAAAGCTTAATGATGATTTACAAGACGTTGCTGATGAATTAGTAAAATGCAATGGGCTTGATAGAAGCTACATTGGACTTGATTATTTTGATGCTTCAATTAATAGAGTAGCTGCTTTAATAATTGGTGCTAGAAATATGGAAAAAGCTTTATTAAAGGCTTTATTAACCCCATGGGGATTATTAAAGAAATATCAAGACGAATTAAACCACACAAAGGTTTTAGCTTTACAAGAAGAATTAAAAACATTACCTTGGGGTGAAGTTTGGAATGAATACTGCTTACGCGAAAGCGCTAAAAGCGAAGAAGAATGGTTTAATGATGTAATGGATTATGAAAAAAATGTATTAAGCAAAAGAGGTAACTAAAATGAATGTAATTGAACAAGTAAGTGATATCTTAGATTTATTATATAAGCATGGTTGGGATGAAAGAAATGGTGGCAATTTATCTTACATTTTAACTGAAGATGAAGTAAAAAGCGTTTGCAATGTTAATGATGTAAAAAGAACATTTACATTTGACTTTGATATGAGTGATATTATTGGCAAATACTTTATTATTACAGGTACCGGTACATATTTTAAAAATATGGTTAAAGCTCCAAATGAAAATTTAGGAATCATAAAAATAATTGATAAGAATACTGCTGGGCTAATTTGGGGATATGAAAATGGTGGTCGCCCAACTAGTGAAGCACCAACACATCTTCAATGCCATATTGAAAGATTAAAGCAAGATAGTGAACATCGTTTAGTAATCCATTGCCATCCTACAAATATTATTTGTATGACTCATGTATGTCCTTTATCATCTGAATTTTTTACAGAAAAGCTATGGAAAATGCAAACTGAAAGTATCGTTGTATTTCCAGAAGGCGTTGCTGTTCTTCCATGGATTTTATGTGGAGGCGTTAAAATTGGTATTGAAACTGCTAAATTAATGAGTGAATATCGCAGTGTTATTTGGGCACAGCATGGAATATTCTGTACTGGTAAAACATTAGATGAAGTATTTGGCTTAATTGAAACCATTGAAAAAGCAGCAGAAATATATATGAAAGTATTTGATAAAAAGATTTATCAATCAATTAGCAATGCAAATCTAATTGAAATTGCCAACGCTTTTAAAATCAATTATAGACACGGTATTATTGATTAATAATTAAGCGCCAAGATTTATTTCTTGGTGCTTTTTTCTTAGTGGGAATATATCTTTATATTAAATTCTTTGCTATTTTATTATAAATAAAAGCATTAGAGATAGATTTTAATTTCTATTTTCTAATGCTTTTTAATTATTTAATTATACTTTTTAATATATTAGCAAATTTTAAATATCCAAGCTCATTTGGATGAGCTAAATCGTTAGAAAAGCAAAGGCCGTTATATTTGCCATTTAAGGATAAAACTGTAATATTTAATTCTTTAGCTTTTTTACTTAATAAAGTGTTATATTCCTTTTCTATTTCATAGTATTCCTTAAAACAAGGTGAATAGGTAACATCAAAAATATAAATATTTTCAATTTTAAAATTATTTCTTAATAAATTTATAAACTCCTCTAGATGGCATAATACATCTAAAGCACTAACATTAGCATGTAAATCATTATATCCTAGATTTATAAAGATATTTTTAAAGCTCGGTAAATCTAAATAAGCCTCTTTATAATAAAGCCAATCACTTATTGTTGAGCCAGCCACTCCTAAATTTAAGCATCTTTTTCTATCAAAATGCTTAAAGAAAGTGTTTTTACCAGCATATTGTTCATATAAGAAAAATTCAAAATATGAATCACCTAAAAACAAATAATCATATGTTGTTAAATACTTTAAATGTGATTTTTGCTCTAAAAAGTTTTTCTTATGAATTTCAAAATCTTGCATTATTATTCATCCTTTTCAAATAGCTTTAAGCTACCTGTTCCTTTAGCTAATTGTTGGTATACATAAGCATATGGTTTTGCTTGTCCTTGCTTTCTAATAACACCATCTAGCTCATCAATATGATTATCAACGGCATCATAAAACATACCAGCAAAATCACCATCACCTTGAATAGCATTATCAAAATATCTATAATAATGTATTGATTCAACGTATGGCATTTTTTCTTTTGCATTACTATATAGCTTAGTTATGCATTCAGAAATTTTATCAGCCGGGATATTCTTTTCGTTCCAGCCAATTTCAGTTAAAAAGACCTTTTTATCTTTTCCTTCACGCCTTTTTATTACCTCATATATTTTATTATTTTCTTCATAGAAATAATCATCTGGTGCCTTATAGTAATAATATGGATGCCAAGCAGCCACCTGGAAGAAATCATCTGGGTGAAAGCTTCCGTGCTCGCCTGATTCTATTTCGTCATATAAATCCTCTAAATAACCAACCATTGTTATTTTTGATTGAGCATCCATTATACCCAAGCCATATGGATCCACAATACCACCAAGTATTGTAATCGCATCTTTATTAGCTTTATGTATTGCTCTTGAAGCTCTAAATAGCATATCCGCTGATATTTTTGCGCTTTCTTTAGATGTTAAAAATTCCTTACTTCCTTCAATAAACATAAAGTCTTTATTATTTAATTCATTATCTATTTCCCAATATGTTATTTCACTAAATTCCTTAACTAATGTATACCAGCACTTTTCATAAACATCTAGCCATTCTTGATAAGACGATCCTTCAAACGTTTGATATTTTTCCTTACCAATACAAAAGCGTTGATATTTGATACTCCAGTTAACATGATTCATCCCAATAATTTGAAAATTATACTCATTAGCAACACTTAGCATATCATGCATAAGGTCACATTTTTCCTTTTTTAATTTATCAGGATTTTCAAAAAAATAACTGAAATGCATCCAATTTCTAATACTTTTAACTCCCATATTGGCTAAAGTCTTATATCCTTTTACATAATCAATTCCATGACTATAACATTCATATGATAAATAATCCATACCAAAAATATTTTCTTGATTTGGCTTTTCTAATTCTTTTCTATAATTTTCACCATATTTGATTATATCCATTTGTCCACTATTATCCTCACTATTTATATTTGTATTACATGTATTTAATAATGATAAAAAGCTAACAATCACGGCTATTTTTAATTTATGTATTATTTTCATTTTTTATATACTCCATGTATGATTCAATAGCTAGCATATTGACACCAGTTTCCCAGTTTCTCCATCTCATGCCACAGCAATTACCATCGATGTAATATTCTGACCAGGCATGCTCACTATCTCTAGCCATTATACATATTTTATAAATATCATGCATGTATTTACTATTTAATTTTACCAAACCATATAGCAATAACCCATACTCATATCCAGATATTTTTGTTAAAGTTTTTTTATCATTATAATAAATATCAATAAGATTTATAGCAAATTCTTCATACATCTTTATTAGTTCATCTTTACTAAACATTAAACTATCAATATATAAAGGCATTAATGAAACACTAGTTAAATAAAATTGCTTATGATTTCTTATATCTTCATCCTTATTTATACAATTACTACAAGCATATAGCTTATATTTATTTAAAAATGTTTTTCCATATGAATAGCAATAAGGACATACTCCCTTTCGTGTTTCCTTTAATGTAGCATTTATTAGCCTTTTTGGATTATTAGCCATTATCTTATTATTAACTACAAAGTTTCCTTTATATTTACTAGTAGCTTCATTAACTAATTTTCTAGCTTCCTCTTTTTCGTTTTCATCTAAATAAGGAATAAGCATTTTCGTTGATTCTATAAATAATAATGTTGCTTCAGCTGAGCCTTCATCAACACAAACACGAGGAATTAAATTACCAGCAACATATGTTTCATCGCCAGAAAAAGGCATCATTCCATCAACAAGAAGCTTTTTTGCACCGTTATAAGCCATTTTTAATAATGGAAGCAAGGAATTAAAAAATTCAACATCGTTAGTATATTTTAAATATAAAAAAGCAAGAATTATAATATATCCTGTATTTTCAGAAAAATCATTTTCATGAATATGTAATGTTTTATCATTGCCTAACGAGATAGCTGTAGCTATTGTTTGCTTTTCCATAAATCTCTTATTAAAAAATGCTAGAATATCCTTTGTCTCCTTAAACATATTCATAGATAAATAGCCTCGACACATACCAAAGGAATCACGAACATAGCACATATTCCACGGAATTGCTGATAAGGAAGCCCCATTTTTATATGTTAAGCTTTTATGGACATAATACGCATCCTCTTCAATATCCTTAATGGCATCATTAGTTACTTTAAAATCAGTAAAATTGTATTCCTTTTCATCCTCTGATGATAGCTTTTCTATATCTTTATTTATACATATCATCATCTTACTTTTTCTTTCAATATAATAAACAGTATCTCTTCCATAGCAGCAAATACTAGTTGATGCTCCATCAAAGCGAAAATATACATCCTCAGCTGTTTTATAATCATTAACGTATGGCGTGCCTTTTTTCATTACCATAATACCTGGAGCATAGGTTGTAACGCCATTTTCTAAGCGAAGCTTAAAGCGGATTGGTGTTGCTAAATTAAACTCTCTTATAAATGTTCCATCATTAGTAATATAATCATAAGCAGTTCCACAAACCTTGCCATTTTTAAGCAAAGTATATTCCCAAGCATTTTTACCTTGAACTCTTCTTGAATAGGTTTCAATTTTAATACTATCAAATTCCTCACTGCATAAAAAGCCTTCAAAAAGCTTTGCACCATCCATAGAACGAGCATCTGTAATATCAAATCCTTTGAACTCATAAAGCACATCATTGTTACTTAAGACGTGCTTAGAATTATCTAAATTTCTATTTCCCTCACAATAATGTCTTCTAGATAAATCCTTCATCATTTTTCCTCCTCATTAAGGATAATTTCAAGTAAATTTAACGGCCCACTTCCACCAGTCATTTCCTGATATGCATAGGCAGCCTCTTTAGGAGAACCAGGATTTGCTCTAGTTTCAGTTCCGAAAATATAGTCAATTCTTTCAATATTTGGATCGTGGAAAAGTCCTGAATTATTACCATTATCCAAAATGTTATCAAAGCATCGGTAATAATGAATTGATTCAACAAATGGCAAGTATTTTAATGTTACTGCATAAACCTCTTTTAAATATTTAGCAGCCTTTGTAGCATTTTGACATGAAGTCCAGTTTCCAAGTTCAGTAAAATAGACCTTTTTAGCTTTTTTTTCATACTTTAAGGAAATATCATAAATGGCTTTATTATCCCTTACAAACGATTCCTCATCAAAGTTTTTAGTATAAGGATGCCATGCTAAGCATTGAAAATAATCATCAGGATTTTTAGAACCTTCGCCAAAATTACCAGATTCAATATTTTTATAAACTCCTTCTAAAAATGCTTCTCCATTCCATGTTACAAAGCCACCCATTACTGTTTGAATATTAGGGTTAGCTCTATGAAGCCCTTTTGAGCCATAATAGAAAATATCTGTAGAAATGTCAATCATTTCCTGAAGAGTAAATTGACCTCCTGTTGCATTTTCCATAAATCCATTATTATTAGTTTCATTGTCTATTTCCCAAATTGTAATTTCAGGAAAGGTAGTAGCTAAAACATAATATGTCTCTTCAATTGTATTAAGCCATTCAAGATAATAGCTATTAGGGGTCATATCTCTTGCAATTTTAGCATTATCCTTGCCATATTTATTAAAGTTTTTATGGTTTAAACCAATAATTTGCATATTGTATCCTTGCATTATATTAATCATATCCTTCATTAATTCAATATTACTTTCATTTCTATTAAATTTTGAATCGAAAAAATAAGTACAATGCATCCAGTTTCTAACGCTTTTAACTCCCATATTATTTAGCATTTCATAAGCCTTTTTATAATCAATCTTATTAAATACGCCCTCTAATGATGTATAATCCATCCCATAAATATATTCTTGATTAGCTAAGTATTCAATTTTTTCTGAGCTGGTGCTTAAAGTGTTATTAGAGCTACATGAGCAAACTGCTAAGCAACATATTAGTGCTTTTATTAATTGCTTTAATCTCATAGTTATTCCTCAATAATCTTACATTCAATAGCTTTAGCCTTCATTATTTTCTTAACTGTATCTAATCCATAGTTTTGACAATTTTTAACCATTTCGTCATAATCAGATGTTAAGTTTTTCTTACAAGCCATAGCTTGAACAGCATAGCTTGCTGCTTCGTTTTCTATTTGGCTTCTCTTTTTTAAAACACTAGAAGTGAAATCAGTAAAGTTTTCAAGCTTAGTTTTATGAGTAACCATAAGATTATTAGCATCCTCCATTAGCTTATAATAGTAGCCATCAAACATTTGATAATTTACACACATTGTATATGTATTAGTTTTTAAATCATAAATATGAGGAGATGACAATAAATAGCTGTAAAATCTATATGTGCCTAAAGGTTCACTTGAACCATTTTCATCCTTAAAATAAGTAAATGAATCCTCTGTTTCTTTATATCTATTCTCTAAAATAGCATATGGTTTATTATCTTCTTTCATTTCATAATGAACATCCTTAATACCATATGAAGCTGTTAAAGCCCCCTCTGGTGAAAGTAAATAATCAAATAATCTTAAGGTGCCATCAATATTTTTACATGTTTTAGTAATTGAAAAGCCTCCCCAAGTTCCTCCCCAATCAGAAAATCCTTGTGCTCCTTCCTTTCCACATGTTTTAGTACCAATTGGTGCTACCCCCATAATGGTTTTATTTTTTCCAAAAATATCCTCCATTGGCTTAGCAACATACATTACATGTGCTTCAGCATTTGTAATAATTACTCCAACCTTACCATTTTCAAATAGTTTTCTATCAGAATCGTTTTTATTCATATAGAATTGTGGTTCAACATAACCAGCATTATATTGCTTTTGAAACCAACTTAAATAATTTTTATATTCAGGAGATAAATACATATATTCAATATTATTTTCATCATTTACATCCCAATCAGTTGGCACACCAAAGGCATGGTATAAAGGATTAGTCATATGAGCTCCACTACCTGGTGATATTCCATATGTATCGTCCTTGCCATTTTGATCTGGGTCAGCAATTGTAAATAGTTTTAAAACCTCACTAAACTCATCCATAGTTACTGGAGTTCTGGCTATTTTATTTCCATTTTCATCTAAGACTGCTTTACCACTTTCATCCTTTTGATAATAGCCAACATTAATTAGCCAATCTGAACGATAATAAATTCCCCAGCCACTTCTTAAACTTGGATTTGGAATTAAAGTATGAGCTCCGTCAAAACGCATATTTACAAATTGTGGTGAATTAATTGTAGCATAAAGATAAGGGTATTTATCTTCGTTTCCTGCTAATAATTCATCTAAATTGTATAAAACACCTGTCGTTTGATCGGCCCATTTATAATATGAGCTATCTGTTCCTTGAGGAACTGAAAAAAAGGCATCAGGCATATTTTTAGCAGTATTGATTTTAGGAGATAACGTTGTATAATAATCCCCATTATTAATAGCTCCACTAATAGAAAATGAAACATCAGCTTTTTCTTCAATATATTTCCAAACCGAGTCCTTTTTTACACCTTCTGCATAGTTGCCATTTATAGTAAATATATTAATTGCTTCATTATTTGTATTTTCTGAATCATTATTATTACTATTACATCCACTTAAAGATGCAATTGTAAGTAAAGATATTATTAAACATAATTTTTTATTATTCATAGTCTTTTCCTTTCTTTATTTTTTATATATTTTCATAAAATCATCCATAAATTTTTCTTTATCAAAGCTATAAGCAATATTTATTCTATTACCTTTTCTTTTTTCTCTTTCATATCTAAATAAATAGTCAATATTAACTGTTTCACCACTTGTATAAGTTCCATTAACTTCAACCTTTATTAATTGCTTTTTAACCTTTACGTAATCATTAAATACGGCATAAAATAAAGCTAATGGATCATGTAAATAAGGTCTAAATGTTTTAGGATTCTTTTGATAATTTTTATGCATAGTAATTAAAGAAACCATATATTTATAAAAATCATTTGGAGTATAGCTTAAGATATTCTCATATTGCTTGTTTGTTAATCTTGTTTTTTTAGTAACATCAATTCCAAGACACGTTACATCTAAACCACTTTCAAGAAGCACTTTTGCATTTTTCGGATCACAATAAATATTCCATTCAACAAAAGCCCTTGAAAAGAAATTACCACCCATTGTAACTATTTTACATTTGCTAAAAGCCTCTTTATCTTTTGCTATAGCCCTTCCTATATTTGAATATGGTCCAATACAAACAATTGTTAAATCATCTTGATATTCCTTAGCTTTATTTATTAAAAATGAAACAGCCCCTTCACCATTATCCTTATAAACATCATTATTAGGCTTGTATTCATCATTTAATAAATCTTTAGTAAATTGACAGCATTCACCATCAATATTTATACTTCCATCGCCCTCTCTAATTCCAGCATAAACTGGTATATTATCATCATGATGTAGATGTAGTAATTTTTTTACCATTCTTGCACGATGATCACTATTAACAAAAACTGTTGTTATACCTACTATATTTACCTTGTCTTGCATATTTAATAAGCAAGCCAAAGCAAAAGCATCATCAATATCATCACCAATATCGGTATCTAAAATAATATTTATTTTTTTCATATGTTACTCCTTAACTGATCCTAAAATTACACCTTTTACAAAGTATTTTTGTACAAATGGATAAATCAAAATTATTGGTAATGTTCCAACAACTATAATGGCCATTTTTATATTTGAAGCTAAAGCCATTGTTGTTGTATCACTTCCAGCACCTGATTGTGAGGTAGTTGTTGAAAGTATTCTTCTTAAATAATTTTGAATAAGCTGTAGCTTTGGCTTATCTGTCATATATAAAATACCTGTCATCCAATCGTTCCATTTTCCAACAGCAAACCATAAAGCTAGTGTTGCTATTATTGGAAGAGATATTTTTAAATAGATTTTAAAAAATATTTGATAGTCATTAGCACCATCAATTTTAGCGGCTTCTTCTAATTCCTCAGGAATTGATTGGAAAAAGTTTTTAGCAATAATTACATCAAAGCCACTTATTAAGCATGGAACTATATATATTAATGGATTATTAAATAAATGTAAGTCATCCATTAAAATAAAATATGGAATTAGGCCTCCTGAAAATAGCATGGTTATAATTATATAAATTAAAACAATCTTTCTACCTCTTAGTCTTTTTTTAGATAAAGGATAAGCACTTAAAACGCAGCAAAATACATGAATAATGGTACTAATTAAAACAACTATAATACTCCATAAAAAACTCCATAATAAATCTAAATCCTTTAAAATATAGCCATAGGCTGATAAGCTAAATTTATATTTAGCTATGCCTGTATCTTGAGGTATTACAACCTTTAAGCTTTCGACTACTACATATAAAAATGGATATAATGTTATTAAAGCAACTAGTGTTGCTAATATATATACAATAATATTGTATACTCTATCTTTAATAGTTTTGCCTAAAATTCTATCTATAAAGCTCTTTACCATATTCCATTACCACCTAACTTTTTAATTATTTTATTAGCAATTAAAGTTAAGGCTAAACCAATAATTGAATTAAATAAACCTAAAGCTGTACCAAGTGAATAATCTCCGCCTAATAAACCACTTCTAAATAAATAAGTTTCTAAGATATCACCTTTTCCATAAACTGTTTCGTTATACATATTATAGATTTGATCAAATCCTCCATAAATAATGCCAGATAAAGCAAAGATTAAATTAATTGAAATGGCTGGAACTAGTCCTGGAAGAGTTATATAAAGCATTTTTTGAAAACGATTAGCACCATCAATTGAAGCAGCCTCATATAATTCTGGTGAAATATTGCTCAATGCTGCAAAATAAATAATTGTTCCCCAGCCAGCATTTTTCCAAATATCTGTTAATATAACAATTAGTAAAAACAAATTATCATCACCAAAAAACTTTATTTGATGGCCAAAAATACTTTCAAGGACTAATTGAAATCCGCTATCGGTTTTAGTTAAATCAAAGAAAATATTTGAAATAATAACCCAAGAAATAAAATATGGTAAATATGATATTCCTTGTACTAGTTTTTTATATTTTTCACTAGTTAATTCATTTAAAAGTAATACTAATATAATTGGCACTGGAAAGCCAAATATTATTCTTAAGCTTGATATTCTTAAGGTGTTTTTCAGAGTTGTCCAAAATTTTGGATCACTAAATAATATCTTAAAGTTTTTTAATAAATCTATTTGTCCAAAATCATTTTTAGCCCATGGGCTTCCCCAAATTCCACCTTTTCTATTTCCAAGGGGGGATGATATAATCCTTAAAAGCAATTTGTATTCCTGCCATTGGAATATAGTTAAATATAAATAAAGATACAACTAGTATTATAAGCATTGTATAACATATTATTTACAATATTTATTTTATAATTATTATCTATGGTAATTAAACTATAAATGACTTTCTTTTCATTGTAACTACAGTCATTTTATACCTCCTTTTTTATTAAACAAGATGCCTTTAAACCTTAAAGGCATCTGAATAATAAATTAATCTTTTTTCCTTTTTAAAGCGATTAAAGTATATAGTGATGCTACTAAAACAAATGTTGTTTCAACACTTCCCTTACAGCCCTTCTTTTTAGTAAATGATTGTAATCTATTTTCAAATTGAGCAACTATTGTATTAATTGTAGCCTTTGATATAGCACTATCAATTTTTGCTAATGACTCTTCAAGTAACTTGCTAATTTCCTTATAATCCTTGCTTGAATAATCCTTTTTATTAACTAAACTATTTAAATACTCTCTCTTTTCATCCTTAAGAGCCTTTAAATTATTTTCTTCTTGTGTTTTATTTTCAACACTATTAATTTTACTTATAAATTCATCATATATAGCTAAAGCTTCTTCCTTAGTTAAAGCTTTTTCTATTAATTCCTTATAAGTGATTGTAATATCTTCAATTTCAATCCACTTAACTGATGAATAATCATCCATATTTAAGTTTGAAACATAATCAGTCATGGCTTGATTTTTTTCTTTTTTAATATTATTCAATTCAATTTGTGTTGCAAAGTCTGGACGTTTGCTTTCATCATATTTTGAAGGAATCGCCTTCATATTGAATTCGAAATTACTAGTTGAAGTATATATACCACCATTTGGATAAGAAAAGACAATATAAGCTGTGTCATTTTCCTTTAGATTAATATCTAATAAGTATTCGTTCTCTTCACTAACTAAATTCATAATTGTTGATTTTAATTGAATGATAATACCATTTTCATCAGCAACATAAACAGTAACACACATATTTGAAGCATAATCTAAGGTGATTGCCTTATGAGTAAATGATAATAAAGTATTATGCTTTGCTTTTATATAAATAATACTATCATCTGTGCCTGAACATCTAACTTGCCATCTTAAGAATATATTAGATTTCTTTTCCTGATCACTGCTTGCATCAATATCACAAATTTGATCATCAGCATTTCCTTCACCATCTCCGCCTTTATACATAAACTTCTTTAATTCGTCTACCTTCCCATAAGCAAAACCATAAGAAATATTATCTAATGAAACATCATTTAAGTCATTGTTTACAAAGCCTGTAACCATATCGAAGTAATTTAATTCTTCGCCATTAGAAATAATTTCAGTATATGTAAAGTTAGGATCATATGATTTTGTATCAATTGTGAATATAGGATTTGATACTATAATTCCCCAATTAGCAACATATGTATAATAGAATGATTCACCTTTCTTTAAACTAACTGTAATTGCATAATCATCTTTAGCTGAAACTGCTTGAATATTCTTTGAATAAATCTTTTTAATGCTTCCATCTACTAATTGAATATAATATTCATTTTTAGCATTAGCATTACTACTCCAATCAAATAATTCACCTTTTTCATTTTTATCAGTTGTAGGACTAGTTGATACATGAAGGCCAATATTTTCTTTAGCCGTAAATTTGATTATTGCTCCCATTGAGGCAGAGCCGCTCTTATACATCCAAGGATAAAAATATACCGGATATGAATCATTATGGTTTTCTTTTTCTTGTCCATCTTTGCAATAAGCAACATATTTTAATCCGTCACTTAATTTAGAAAAGATATTAGCTTCATACATTTTTCCTTTTACATTTCCAGCAAGTAAAGACACATCATAAGTACTTCTACTATAAGTTCCTTGATTGTTATTAACCTCTTCAACAATCTTACTATAAGAAATATCACTATTTTCAATTGGATTAACCAAAAGCTTTTCGTATTCTTCTTCATTAAATTCCTTAGCTACATTAACGCTACCTTCAATGTTACATGTTTGCCAAGCAACATTCTCTGGAGCACTCATTATAAAGAATAAGAAATCTCCTTCTTTTAAATAATAAGAATTAGTAAAATCAACACTTCCAACACTAGCATTTAATTCATAGCTATTTACTTCATATTGTGTATTATTTGATTCAATTACTACCTTATATAATGCATTTGCCCAAGTAGTTGAAGCATTTCCTTTAAGATTTACCTTACAATTACTTTTAGCTGTTAGTTTTACAAAGACATTTTCATTTTGACACCCTGCTCGCCACTGCCATGTTTGAACTATATTTCCTTGATCGTTAGTAGATGTATTTAATCCACATAAAAATGGTAAGCCATCTACTTCAAAAATATTGAAATCATTATAAATATTTTCATAAAAGTTTCCATAATAGAAATTAACAAATAATTCTGTTAATTCACTTATTTCTTTATTATTTTTAGCATAATCTTTAACCATTTCTTCAAAGGAAATAGTAGAAGTTAAAAATTGATTTTTATAATAAGCTTCATCAAATACTAAAGAGTTTTTTATAATAGCCTCAAAATTATTTGTTTGCCAACCAACTCCATCATTTGCATCAACTACAAAATATAATATATCATTTGCCTTTAAAGCATAAGTTTTTGTAAAATCTACTATACCATTGGCTACTAATTCTTCATTATATAATTCTTTTTTGCTATTATTTGTTTCAAATACCATTCTATAAATAGCACTAGCCCATAAAGATGTTGCCTTAGCATTGAATGATATAGCCATATCCTCATTAGCTTTCATTTTTAAAATTGCATTTTCATTTCCACAACCACCACGAATTTGGAAATCCCATAGCATAACTCCTTGATCAGATGCTGTGCCGTCTATTGTATATAAACCATCGTTTACATAGCTAAGTGGTAATATTTCATTATCAATATCACCATACATTAATGAATATTCAATATTATTGCTAGTACAATTATTTGTTTTATTGGCTGCCATTTTTTTGAATATTTCATTATATGTGGTAGTACTTGCCTCTTCTCCATTTAATTTAATAGTATCATTACTTGCACTAACCACATCTTTTTTATTAGTTCCATTAATTAATGTAAACAATGAAACTAACGAAAACACTGCAACGAATAAGCTATTAATTCTTTTGCTTTTTTTCATAATTTTCCTCCTGAAATTTTATTTTATATTGCTTTTTCATATTAATTGTAATTGTTTTTTAACAACAAAAAAAAAAGTCGAATGAACACATTCGACCAAAAGCAAACAATATTAAATAAAATAACCATTTTTTGATATCGTTTTCCCTAAAATATACCAATTAATTCTTTTTTTGGTTGTTTTTAACAAGCAATTTAAACTCTAAAGGTGTTTAATTAGTGACATTTTAAAAAACAAAGATAAAATAAGAGATGATGAATAAAAATAGCATTTTAAGGCAAAATTTTAAATTAATATCCCTTAAATATTAAATATTTATCATTCCTTTGTCAGATAAAAAATAGATAAAATGAAAAATAAGCA
>OIWT01003180.1_pt1 | contig 15509 bp, 14 predicted proteins | sample 1587701 | NCBI WGS metagenome assembly OIWT01 (sample SAMEA3888904, study PRJEB22519) | human gut metagenome | biome: human gut; feature: human-associated habitat; material: faeces | place: Denmark | collected 2009
TGTTTTTATTTTTTATTATAATTATTACTTTATGTAAAGGACAAAAGTGCCCCGTCCCCAAATGTCCTTTAAAAAAATATGTTTTTGTTAAAAAAAGCTTGCTTTTATAAGCTTTTTGTGATATTATATTGTTCGTAAAAAATACACACACCTTAATTAGTTTAAAAAGTGTGCTTTTTTAAAGTCTTTTTAAATGTATAAGTTATGGTGGAGGTAAAACAAAAAGGAGGAATTTGAAATGGCAGTAGTTGCAATGAAACAATTACTAGAAGCTGGTGTTCATTTTGGACATCAAACAAGAAGATGGGATCCTAAAATGGCAGAATACATTTTTCAAGCAAGAAATGGTATTCACATTATAGATCTACAAAAAACATCTAAAAAATTAGATGAAGCATATAGCTTCATTAAGGAACAAGCTGAAGAAGGAAAAACATTCCTATTTGTAGGAACAAAAAAACAAGCTCAAGAATGCATGAAAGAAGCAGCAGAAAAGAGTGGTATGTACTACGTTAACCAAAGATGGTTAGGTGGAATGTTAACAAACTTTGGAACAATTAGAAAAAGAGTAGAAAGACTTAAAGAATTAGAAGCAATGCAAGAAGATGGTACATTTGATGTATTACCTAAAAAAGAAGTAATTCTTTTAAAGAAAGAAATGGAAAAATTAGAAAAGAACTTAGGTGGAATTAAGGAAATGACTGAAATTCCTGGAGTTATGTTCGTAGTAGATCCAAAGAAAGAAAGAATTGCTATATTAGAAGCTAAAAAATTAGGAATTCCAGTAGTTGGTTTAATCGATACAAACTGTAATCCAGAAGATTTAGATTATCCAATCCCAGGAAATGATGATGCTATTCGTGCAGTTAAATTAATTTCAGACACAATGGCAAATGCTATCATTGAAGGTAGACAAGGAGAATCTATGGATTCAGATGTTGAAGAAATGGTAGAAGAAACAGAACCAGAAACTATTGAAGAAGTAGTTGCTGAAGAAGAATAATATATTATTATTATATATAAAAGGGTAGAGCATTTATCTGCTCTATCCTTTTAAAATAAAATTTATAAAGGAGAGAGATAAAATGATAACAGCTAGTCAAGTTAAAGAATTAAGAGAAAAAACAGGTGCAGGAATGATGGATTGCAAAAAAGTTTTAACAGAAACTGATGGAAATGAAGAAAAAGCAATCGAATTATTACGTGAAAGAGGACTTTCTAAAGCAGCTAAAAAATCTGGAAGAATTGCAGCTGAAGGTTTAGCAGCAGCTTACGTATCAGAAGATAAAAAAGTAGGTGTTGCAGTAGAAGTAAATGCAGAAACAGATTTCGTTGCTAAAAACGAAGAATTTAAAGCATTTGTTGCAGACGTTGCAAAACAAATTGCTGAGAAAAATCCAGCTACAGTAGAAGAATTATTAGCACAAGAATCAATGGTTGAAGCAGGAAAAACTGTACAAGAAGTATTAACAAATAAAATAGCTACAATTGGTGAAAATATGTCAATTCGTAGATTTGAAAGATTTGAATCAGCAAATGGAATAGTTGCAAGCTATATTCATGGAGAAGGAAAAATAGCTGTTTTAGTAGAAATGGAAAATGCTGATGAAACACTTGCAAAAGATGTATGTATGCAAATAGCAGCAGCAAGACCAGAATACTTAGATAGAGAATCAGTACCAGCTGAAAGAGTAGAAAAAGAAATGGAAATATTAAAAGCACAAGCTATGAATGAAGGAAAATCAGCTGAAATAGCAGAAAAAATGGTACAAGGAAGAATTGGAAAATTCTATGGAGAAATATGTTTAGTAGAGCAACCATTTGTTAAAAATCCAGATGAAAAAGTTGGAAAAATGGTAGAAGCTAAAGGTGCTAAAATTGTTAGATTTGCAAGAATTGAAAAAGGTGAAGGACTAGAAAAGAAAGAAGAAAACTTTGCTGAAGAAGTTGCAAAACAAATAAATGGATAATAATCTAATATAAATATTAATAAAAAAGTACTTGAGATTTTTTGATAATTTATAATTATTAAAAAAATTTAAGTACTTTTTTATATTCTATTGACAAAATATATTTTTTGCAATAATATATGAATAGATATTCATATATTCATTTGAAAGGAGTATAATATATGGAGAGTAAAGAATTGTTATGTAGTGAAAAATGCCCGCATTATAATAAAATAGAAGAAGTAAAAAAGAAAGAACCAACATTTGATGAAATAATAGAAATGGCAGATATGTTCAAATTATTTGCAGATAGCTCAAGGCTAAAAATAATATGCAGTATTTTAAATAATGAATTATGCGTGTGTGATTTATGTGAGTTATTAAATCTTACACAATCAAACGTATCACATCAGCTTAAACTTTTAAGAACTTCAAAGCTTGTAAAATATAGAAAAGAAGGAAAACAAGTATATTATAGCCTAAAAGATGAACATGTTGAAAGAATAATAACAATGGCATTAGACCATATTAGAGAAGAGAAAGGAGAATTTTCAAATGAGTTGTAAACATTGTTGTAACTGTAATCATGTACATCATGAAGAAGATAAACATGAGAATAATCATGAAGAAAAAGAAAGTAAAATAAGCTTAGTATTATATATTGTCTCTGTTATTATATTTTTATTAACATTTATTTCAATAGATATACCATATAAATTTGTAATGTATTTAGTGGTAGTTATACTTTCTGGATATGAGTTAATATTAAAAGGAATAAAAAATATTTTTCATTTAAACTTTGAGGAAGATACATTAATGACAATAGCAGTAATAGCAGCTTTTGCTTTAGGAGAATTTCCAGAGAGCTGTATGGTAATATTATTATTTAGACTAGGGGAATTTATAGAAGATAAGGCAGTAGAAAATTCAAATAAGAATATAAATGATATAGTTAAAATTAAACCTAAAACAGCAAATTTATTAGATGAAAAAGAAGAAGATAAAATAGTAAAAGTAGAAGATGTAAAAATAGGTGATAAAATTATTATAAAACCTGGAGAGATGGTTCCACTTGATTGTAAAATAATAAAAGGTAAATCAAGTTTAGATACATCTGAAATAACTGGAGAAAGCATACCAGTATATGTAGAAGAAAACCAAGAAATATTATCTGGAAGCATTAATTTAACAGGAAGACTAATTTGTGTTGTATCAAAAGATGATAAAAATTCAACTGCTTCACAAATAGTAGATTTAGTATATCAAGCAACAAATAATAAAGGAAAAACAGAAGAATTTATAACTAAGTTTTCAAAAATATATACACCAACAGTAATAATAATTGCTATATTAGTAGCAATATTGCCACCAATGTTTCTAGGTGTTGAATTTAAAACTTGGATAATGAGAGCTTTAGTATTTTTAGTAGCTTCATGTCCATGTAGCATAGTGATATCTGTGCCACTTGCGTTTTTCTCATGTATAGGAGCAATATCTAAAAAAGGAATGTTAGTAAAAGGAACAAAACATATAGAAGATTTATCTAAAACTAAATATGTAGCATTTGATAAAACTGGAACAATTACAACAGGAAAAATGAAAATAGAAAAAATAGTTTCAAAAGGGAATTATACAGAAGAAGACTTGATAAAATACATGTATTGCTTGGAGAAAAATTCTAACCACCCAATATCCACAGCTATTAAACAAATAGTGGAAAACAAATCAATAAAAACAGAATATAGTGTAGAAAATTATGAAGAAATAGCAGGTCATGGAATTACAGGAGAAATAAATGGTAAAAAAGTCTTATTTGGAAACAAGAAACTTTTAATTAAAAATGAAATAACAGAAGAAACAATAGAAAATGCAAATTATTTGATTATAGATGGAAAATTAGAAGGATATATAACTTTAGAAGAAGAAATTAGAGAAGATGCAAAAGAGCTTGTAAAAGATCTAAAACACATAAATGTACAAAAAACAGTAATGTTAACAGGTGATAATAGAAAAAATGCAGAAAAAATAGGTAAACAAATAGGTATAGACAAAGTGTATTATTCACTTCTTCCAAAAGAAAAATTGGAAAAAGTAAGAGAGTTAAAAAAAGATGGAAAAGTAATATTTGTTGGTGATGGAATAAATGATAGTCCAGTTTTAGCAGAATCAGACTTTGGAATTTCTATTGGGGAAGGAACAGAGATTGCAAATAATACAGCAGATGGAATATTAATATCTAATAAAATTGGAAGTATACCAAGTATAATAAAAATAGCAAAAAAGAGTATGAAAATTATTAAGTTTAATATAGCATTTTCATTAATTTTAAAAGCTATAGTATTAACTTTAGGAATATTAGGATATGCACCAGTGTGGTTAGCTGTTGCAGCAGATACAGGAGTAACATTACTTACAGTATTAAATAGTATGAGAATTTTTAGAAAATAAAATATTATGTAGTAAACACCTTGCGTAAGCATAGGTGTTTATTATATAATATGGTAGTAATTTAGAAAAATAAGTAAGAGAGGAAAATAAAATGGATTTAAAAGATAGAAAAATAAATGCAAAATTTAATGTATTAGCTATAATTTGTATTATTTTATTTTGTTTTGCGGTTTCACCAGTTAGTCTTCAAAATGATACTTTTTATACTATAAAAATAGGAGAATATATAACTCAAAATGGAATAGATATGCAAGACCATTTTTCATGGCACAAAGATTTGGCATATACATATCCACATTGGGCGTATGATACAGGAATTTATCTTATTTATCATTTAGGAGAAATTACACAAATTCCAAACGGAGGAATGCTTTTTGTATATATATCTACAGTTATATTAGCATGTGTTTTAGGAATAGTTATATATTTAACAACTAAAAAAATTTCTAAAGATAATTTAATTTCTTTTTTATTTACTCTAGTTGCAATGTATTTACTAAAAGACTTTATTGCTGCAAGAGCACAGCTTGTGACATTTATTCTATTTGTGCTTACTATATTATTTATAGAGAAGTTCTTAGAAAGTAATAAAAAGAGATATTTAGTATATTTAGTACTAATAGCAATAATAATAGCAAATGTTCATGTTGCAGTATGGCCATTTTTCTTTGTATTATTTATGCCTTATATAGGAGAATATATAATTGCATGCATAATAGAAAGTAATATAATATATAAAATAAAGTTATATATATCCAAAAAGAAAATTGATATATTAGAAAAGAAATCTTTGAAAGAAAAAAATGAAGATGCTAAAAAAATAATAGAACAAAAAATAGTAGAAAGCCAAAAAGAATTTGAATTAAAAAAACAAGAAGAAGAAAAGAAATTAGAAAAAGCAAAACAAAGAAGAGAAAATCCTTATAAAATAAGTGTTAAGAAAAATAAAGCAGTAAAATGGATTATACTTGTAATGGTAATATGTGTATTTACAGGATTACTTACACCACTTAAAGACACACCTTATACATATTTAATAAAAACAATGCAAGGAAATACAACAAAGAGTATTAGTGAACATCAACCATTAACATTATTTAATAATATAAACATGATGGTATCATTTGCTCTTGTAATAGGAATATTAATATTTACAAAATTAAAGGTAAGCTTAAAAGATTTATTTATGGTTGGTGGGTTAATGTTTTTAACATTTATGTCTAGAAGACAAGCATCAATTTTTGTATTAATGGTTATTCCTATATTTGCAAAATGGGTAGCAGAGTTATTTGAAACATATGACAAGGGTGGAACAAGGAAGTTTGCTCAATTAATGCAAACATGGACAGGAAAAATTATAACAGTATTAATTATAATTATATGTTGCTTAGCAATTTGGACACCTAAGAAAAATGAAAAATTTGTAGATGATACAAAATATCCGGTAGAAGCATCAAATTGGATTTTAAATAATCTAGATGTAGAAAATATTAGAATATATAATGAATATAATTATGGAAGTTATTTGTTATTTAAAGGAATACCAGTATTTATTGATTCAAGAGCTGATTTGTATACACCAGAGTTTAACAAAACAGAAGAAAAAGAAGGAAGAGATATTTTCTCGGACTATATAAATATATCTAGTATAAACCTTTATTATGAAGATAAATTTGAAGAATATGACATAACACATGTAGTAGTACTAAAAAGATCAAAATTAAACATGTTTTTATCAAGAAATAAAGATTATAAAGAATTATATAAAGATGATAGATTCGTAATTTATGAAAGGAATATTTAAAAAATATTCCTTTTAAAAAAAGCAATGAAAAGAGATGAAATAAATTGATTAAAGAAATAATAGTAGAGCAATCAGAAGAAAAGAATAGGTTAGACTCATATATAGCCAGTAAGGACTTAGAATTATCTAGAAGCATGATAAAAAAATTACTAGAGGATGGAAAAATAACAGTAAATGGAGAAATAACTAAAGCATCATATAAAGTTCAATTAAATGATAAAATAGAAATTGATATAGAAAAACCAAAAGAAGTAAAACTAGAAGCACAAGAAATCCCTCTTGATGTTATATATGAAGACAATGATATATTAGTTGTAAATAAACAAAAAGGATTAGTTGTACATCCTGGAAATGGAAACTTAGATGGAACTTTGGCAAACGCTGTTATGGCTCACTGCAAAGATAGCTTGTCTGGAATAGGTGGAGAATTAAGACCTGGAATAGTACACAGATTAGATAAAGATACATCAGGATTATTAATTATAGCTAAAAACGATAAAGCACACATAAAAATGAGTGAACAAATAAAAGATAGGAAAGTTAAAAAAACATATATTGCCTTAGTAAGGGGAATAATATCAGAAAATGAAGCTACAATTAATATGCCAATAGGTAGAAGTACAAAAGATAGAAAAAAAATGGCAGTAACTAAAAATGGAAAAGAAGCTATTACTCATTTTAAAGTATTAAACAGATTTACTACAAATAAAGCAAGTTATACTTTATTAGAAGTAAAGATAGATACAGGAAGAACACATCAGATAAGGGTACATATGGCAGAAATAGGACATCCTGTAATAGGAGATACTGTATATTCAAATGGAAAAAATGAATTTGGTGTAGTAGGTCAATGTTTGCATGCAAAGAAACTAGAATTTACTCATCCAATAACTGAAAAAGAGATGAATTTGGAAGCACCATTACCAGAATACTTTGAAAAAATTATTGAAGAATTGGAGAAAAATTAATAAATTATAGAAGGAAGTAAATATGGAAGAAGAAAGATTACAAAAATATTTGGCTAATAGTGGAATAGCATCGCGAAGAAAAGCAGAGGAATATATTTTACAAGGAAAAGTAAAAGTAAATGGAAAAGTTGTTACAGAGCTTGGAACAAAAATAATTCCTGAAAAAGATATTATAGAATTTGAAGGAAAAAAAGTAAATAATGATATAAAAAAAGTATATGTTTTATTAAATAAACCAATAGACTATGTAACAACAGTAAAAGACCAATTTGATAGAAAGACAGTAATAGATATAGTAAAAAACGCAGGGAAAAATCTTATTCCAGTTGGAAGATTAGATATGTATACATCAGGAGCTTTAATATTAACAAATGATGGAGACTTTATTTTTCATGTAACACATCCAAAACATGAAGTAGAGAAAACATACACGGTAACATTAAGAGGAAAAGTTACAAAAGAAGATGTAGAAAATTTGAAACAAGGTGTAATAATAGATGAAGAATATAAAACTAAACCTGCTAAAGTCAGAATAATGAAAATAGATGAAGAAAAAAATATATCTAGATTAGAAATAATTATACATGAAGGAAAAAATAGACAGGTTAGGAAAATGTGTGAAGCAATAGGGAAAAAAGTTATAGCACTTCATAGAAGTAAAATTGGAAATATTGGAGTAAAAGATTTAAAAATAGGTGAATGGAGATATTTAACTAAAAAAGAAGTAGAAAGTTTAAAAGTTTAAATTTTAGGGACGGGCTTAAAATTTTAATTGTTTAATTAAATTTTAACTCGTCCTATTTACAAAGAAAAAAATTATCTATATAATTAAAAAAACAAAAGAAAAAGGAGAAAAGAATTGGAATATAAGAAATTTATTCCAGTAAATTGGAATGAGAATTTAAAAGAGGGACAAATAGTAGAAGGAACAGTAAAAAATATTAGACATTATGGAGCTTTTGTAGAAATAGATGGTGGAATAGTAGGACTTGTTCATATAGAAGATATGTCTGTTGCGAGAATAAAATCACCATATGAAAGATTAAAAATTGGACAAAAAACAAATTTTGTGGTAAAATCAATAGATAGGGAGAATAAAAAAATTCTTTTGTCATATAAAGAAATATTAGGTTCATGGGAAGAAAACGCAAAAAAATTCCATGAAGGAGTTGTAGTTACCGGAAAAGCAAGAGAAGTAGAAAAATCTAAAAATGGTATTTTTGTAGAGCTAACTCCAAACTTAGTAGGACTTGCTGAATATAAAGAAGGTATAGAATATGGGCAAGACGTTAATGTTTATATAAAAAGAATTATCCCAGACAAAAAGAAAGTTAAATTAATAATAGTTTAAAAAATATTTAAGATGAATATCTTAAAAGGAGGAAGTAAATATGGTAGAAGATAATGAAATTAAAGCTCAAGTATCTCCATTTGCAATTCGTGATGGAGAAATAAAAACTTTTGATGGCAAAGATGGATATGTTTCAATGAATCAAATTATACACAAAATAAACATAGGTCATATAAATGATGTGCATTTTTCAATTATGGAATTAGTTAATGAATTTGAATTTATGACATCAAGACAAATTTTTCAATTATTAGAATGGAAAGGTATTGATGTAAAGTCACAAGATAAATTGAATAATAAGCTAGAACAACTTGTTAAAGCAAAAATATTAACAAGATACTATTTTAGCTCTGAAGAAGGAAAAGGAATATACCGTATATATTGTTTAGAGAAAATGGGAAAATACTTGCTAAATTCTAGAGGGGTTGAATGTAAATGGCAACCTACAGATAATACAAAACCTGTTGCTATGATAAAAAAACGTTTAGCAGGAAATCAAACAATTATTGCTTACTTAAGGAAAGTAAAAGCATTTGATTCATATATTGCAAAACCAGCAATTAATGCAAAAATGTTGGGAAAAGTATTTAAAGCTACAGGTGGAAGTGTAAAATTAACTAAGAATGGAAAAGCACTTCAATTTGTATTTGAAGTAGTAAGAAGAGAAGATGACTGGGAAAAGAAATTAGTAGATAAAATGAAAATGTATCAAGATTTTTATGATAATTTTGTACCAGGAGATTCAGGATTTGCTTCAATGCCACAATTAATTCTTATTTGTGAAGATGAAAAACATATGGCAGAAACTTTTAAAACTATTGTTGTAAATAATGTAGGAATAAAACAAATAAAATTATATTTTTCTACAGATTTAAGGCAAAATGAAGAAACACTTGCAAAAACATTAGTAGAATTCAAACAAGATCCAGAAACTAAAAAGTATAAAATGGAAGATGTAGAAGTTAAGTTGTTAGGAATATAACCAAAAGAGAGGAGATAATTAAAATATATCTCCTCTTATTTTTTATCCATTTGGATTACCTTTTTTTAAATCATATACTACAGCATCTTCATTATCATATAAAAATTTTGTATCATTATTGTCCGTTTTTATTGGATCAATATCTCCATTTATATCTTTTTCATATTCTGGGTCATCTTTCCAACTATTTGATTTTTTCTTCTTAGGTTCTGCATCTTCTGCTATACCATTTGTAAATTTTTCAAAATCATATTTTTTGTCTGTATGTTTTTCTTTATATTTAGCATCCATAAAATCTAATTTACCATCTGCTAGTTGAATTACACCTTTATTATTTTTATATTTAAATAGACAAGACTTAAATGTTGTAGCTCTTACTTTATCTGGAGCAAATTTTGGTTGCCAAGCCCATTCTATTCCTGTTAATTTAGAATCATATTTACCTTTTTCAGTATCATACGAATTTCCAAATTTCCATTTTCTTATGTTTCCAAATTCTTTAGACCACCAATCATTTTCTTCAATTGAATTGTTACCAAATACTAATTTATTAATGCAGTTTGAAACGATTGTGTTTCTGTATTTTGAGTTTACATCACCTAATTGAGCAAGTGTTTGTGAAGAAATAGTTGTACCTACTTTATATTTTCTATATAAAGTAAATATAGGTTCTGTTACTTTAGAAATGAATTCAGGGAATTCATCTATATATAAGAAGTGAGGTATTCTTGTATTTTCATTTCCTGGTCTTCTTAAAATAGCATTTTGCATAAATAATATAAAGAACATACCAAATGTTTTATGAACATTTGCACCCAAGTCTCCTCTTCTTGTACATAAGAAAACTACTTCACCATTTTCAAGAATTTTTTCGTAATTTATATTATTAGTTCTATTACAAATAATGCTTTTTACTCCTGGATAACGAAGCAATTTTTCAAGTATAGAAGAAGCATATTGTACAGCTTTTTCTGTATCTAATCTTCTAGGAGCATTTGCATAAAAGTGTCTTTTAAAATATTGAATTGTTAATGAATGTTCTTCTGCTATTTCAGGTATTGCTTCTAATTTTTTACACATATCTTCAACAGCATCCATATTTTTGAATAATTTTAAAACATCTTCTAATGTTGGTAAATAATCTTTATCTTTATAAATAATTGGATAACTAGCTTTTAGTAAAGTACAAGTATTTTCTAAAGCTTCTGTTACATCATTTTCCATATTAACTTTATCCATATTAGATAATGTACCTTGATACATTGCTTTTAAAACATATGAGAATACTCCTGCAGTTTTTAATGGATTCTCATATACAAATGGATTTAATCCTATAGAAGATCTATCATTTGGATCTACAAGATGATATGGAATGTTAAAGTTTTCTGCTACTTCCATCATATGAGATATAGATTCATAATCTGGAGAAATAGATGTAATACCTAAAGTTTTATATATAATTTTTCCACCAGATTCACCTAAAATCATATTTTTCATATAAGCTTTATATAAGCCTTCTTTTCCTTGAACAGGAGTAAGCATGTTTAAATTAAAATGTTCATTAATGTAATCGTTAGTATATGGACAATTTAAAGTTGCAATTCCTGTTTTTAAAGCTGTATACCCCATTTCTTTGGCAGTACTACGGAAGAAATATTTTTTTTCTAAATCTCTTGCTACCATTGGTTCAAAGACTAAAGAAGTTTTTCCTGTGCCAGAAGGTCCAACAACTAAAAATTGATTAAATCTACTTCCTTCAGGAATAATTTCTTTTGCACCTGTTTCTTTATTCATACATACAAACATTTCACAAGAATAAGGACCTTTTCCAGTTGTAACATTAGTTAATTTAATTCCACCATAATCCCAAATTGATTCTTGTAATAAACGTGTATCATTAACTTGTGTATATAAAAATTTAAATAATTTTGGTACTGTTACTATTGGTAAATATATTGCTATGGCTGATAATGCAGGTCTAAATAATTCGGAGAATTCAGTAGCAAGTGTTGTATATCCTGGCAAAGATAATAAACCAAACCATATAGATGCATTTAACCATTGTATAATCATTGATATAGTAATAGTGTATAAACAAATTACATATAAATTAAATAATGTAGATTTCATATTATTTGAACTTGCAAATTTTGAAGCAAACCCAAATAAAAAAGCAAATACAGGACAAGCTAAAGCAAATGTGTACATAAATGGATTCCAATAAGATACTCCTACTCCTGTAAATATTAAAAATAAAACTTCTACAATTCTATCTACCATGAAATAAATAGAAAGGAGAGTTAATATATATGTAACAAATGTATTTCTATCTGTTTTTAAAAACTTTAAAAATTTGTCTATATATTTCAAGTTTTTCACCACTTTCAAAATATTAAAATAATTCATATATATTATCTTACAAAATAGCGAAAAAATCAAGTGTTTTAGGGAAATTTGTAAAAAAGGTTATATGGGACAATAACAAAAACTAAATATATAAAAAGGAAGTATAAAATGTTAAAAGTTAAAAGGAAAAAAAATAAAAAAATAAAAGGTGAAAGTTTTATGCAAGGCGTGATAGCACTTATGATTTCTCAAGTGCTTATAAAACTTTTGGGGTTAATATATAAATGGTATTTGACAAATAGAAATGGATTTGGTGATGAAGGAAATGCTATATATAGTGCAGGATTTTCTATATATGCTTTACTTTTAACTATCTCTTCTACAGGAGTACCAAATGCTGTTGCAAAATTAGTATCTGAGCATACAGCAAAAAATGATTATAAGGGTGCTTATAGAATATTTAAAATTGCATTTGGAACGTTTTCTATTATAGGTTTATTAGGAACATTAATTTTATTTTTTGGAGCAAGTTATATCGCAAGTGATTGGCTTGCAATACCAGAGGCAGAGCTTAGTTTAGTTGCTTTATCACCAGCAATATTTTTTGTTGCAATTATTAGTGTTTTTAGAGGTTTTTTTAATGGAAGAGAAAATATGAAAGCAACCGCAAATTCACAAACTATAGAGCAATTGTTTAAAACAATATTTACTGTACTAATAGTTGAATTTGTTGCAATATGTTCAGGAGTTAATACAAATTTGATGGCGGCAGGAGCTAATCTTGCAACAACGCTTGCAACAGTAGGGAGCTTTTTCTATTTATTTACTTTTTATAAAATGAGAAGAGAAGATTTATCAAAAGAAATAGTATCTTCTAAAATGTACAAAACAAAAAGTATTCTAAAAACAGTCAAAGATATATTATCAGTTTCTATACCAATGTCATTAAGTGCAGTTTTAACATCATTAAATAGAAATATAGATTCTACAACAGTAAAAAGAGGATTACAAAAATTTTTAACGGAGGCAGATGCTCTTAAACAATATGGAATTTTGAGTGGAAAAGTAGATACATTAACTTCGCTTCCGTTATCTTTTAATATAGCATTTGCTACAGCATTAGTTCCAGCAATTACTTCAGCTAAAGCTAAAGGAGATATGAGCACAGCTCAAAAAAGAATTTCTTTTTCACTTTTAGTAACAATGCTTATAGGGCTTCCTTGCATGGTAGGAATGATAATATTTGCACGGACCAATTTTAAATTTATTATTTCCAAACGCACCAGAGGGAACTCTTATATTGCAGGCAAGTGCAATTTCAATAATTTTTACAGTATTAGAGCAAACAGTTAATGGGGCATTGCAAGGATTAGGAAAAATAATGGTTCCAACAATAGCATTAATAATAGGAGTATTCCTAAAATTTATTTTAAACATAATATTAGTGCCAATTCCAACTATAGGAGCAGCAGGGGCTGCACTTGCGACAGTTGCATGTCATGCAGTTGCATTTTTTATAGGTTTTCATGTTTTAAAAAATAGTATAAATTTAAATCTAGGTTTTTTTAAATTTATTTTTAAACCAATTACTGCAACAATTATGATGGGAATCTGTTCATATGCAAGTTATTTATTACTTGAAAGTATAAATATTGGAAAAATGGCAACAATAATTTCAATATTAATAGCAGGTTTAATTTATGCAATATCAATATTTATATTAAAAATTTTTACAAAAGAAGAGATATTTATGATTCCTTACGGGCAAAAAATATACAAAATTTTAGAAAAGATAGGAATTTATAAAATAAGCGAAAATGCGGATAAATAGCCACTTTCAAGACTCATAATTCAACAAAACTTACAGCCGTAAAGGTTTTAAAGAAGAAAAAATAAAAAAAAAGAAGGATTTTGAAAAAGATTGGCGAATAATGTTAGTAGTAGATAAAAAATAGTCTACATATGATCTTATAGGAGGTAATTTAAATGAACAAATCTGATTTAATCGCAGCTATCGCAGCTAAAACAGGAGACACAAAAAAGAATGCTGAAGCATCATTAAACGCTTTCGTTGATGTTGTTACAGAATCTTTAGTAAAAGGAGACAAAGTTCAACTTGTTGGATTTGGTTCTTTCGAAGTAAGAAAAAGAGCAGCTAGAAAAGGAAGAAACCCACAAACTAAAGAAGAAATAAAAATACCAGCTTCTAAAGCTCCAGTTTTCAAAGCAGGAAAAGCTTTAAAAGATTTAGTAAATAAAAAATAATAGTGATTTCAATATATAATATGAATTCATAGGAAGAGCAAGAGTTAATCTTGTTCTTTTTATATTCTAGAAAATTTATCATAGTATGATAAATTTTTGTAGAAGATAAATATTGCGAGCCTTAGATTTTTTTAAAATTTATATTTGTTAGAAAATCTTAGGCTCGTTTTTTTTTTACTTTAATGCATTTTGTTATAAAAATAGAATAAATATAGAGAATAGGAGAGATAAAAATGATTATAAAAACAATTAGAGGAAAAAATATTTTTATTATATTTATTTTATTAATATTAATGGTAGTTTTGTTAAGTTCCTTATTTATTGCCAAGTCTTTTGCAGAGGAGCAAAAACAAGAAGAAAAAAAGTATATAAAATGGATTGATTATAATGTGCCTTTAGAAGTTATGGAAAAAACAGCAAAAATAGATATAGATTCACATACAAAAAAGGAACAAGTAAAATTAAATTGGATTGAACTTATTTCATATTTAGGAGCAAAATATGGAGGAAACTTTGAGCAGTTTAAGCAAAAAGACTTAGATGATATAGTGGAAAGATTAAAAAATGGAGAAAATATTAATGAAATAACAAAAGATATGAAATTATATTCTTACTATATAGAAGCATATACGGCAATATTAAAAGAATTTATAGGAAATTATCAAATAGAAACTATAGATGAAAATAAAAATAAAGTATATAAAGAAAAATATGGAATAAAGGCATTTTTACCTATTGCTAAAAATTATGGATTTAGTCATTATGATGATTTTGGAAATAGTAGATCATATGGGTATAAAAGAGTTCATTTAGGAAATGATTTAATGGGCTCTATAGGAACACCTATTATAGCTGTAGAAAGTGGAATTATTGAAGCATGTGGATGGAATCAGTATGGAGGTTGGAGAATAGGAATAAGAAGTTTTGATAAAAAAAGATATTACTATTATGCTCATTTGAGAAAAAATCATCCATATGCTAAAGATATATGTGAAGGTAAAGTAGTAAAAGCAGGTGAAGTAATAGGATATTTGGGAATGACAGGATATAGTACAAAAGAAAATACTAATAATATAAATATTCCTCATTTACATTTTGGAATGCAGATTATTTTTGATGAATCTCAAAAAGATGGAGTAAATCAGATTTGGATAGATGTATATCAAATAGTAAATTTCTTGAAGAAAAATAAATCGGAAGTATATAAGGCATATGAGGATACAAAAGACTATGAAAGAAAATGTAATATAATTGATCCAATAATAGAAGAAAATATATAGTTAGGACAATTGCAAAAACTATTAGGGACGGACTGATTTAGTTTTTGTAATAAATTTGAATTTAATATAATAAAAACATATGAATTTTCAAAAAATGCTCGTTCAAGCTAAGTTAC
>OIWT01003185.1_pt1 | contig 15475 bp, 19 predicted proteins | sample 1587701 | NCBI WGS metagenome assembly OIWT01 (sample SAMEA3888904, study PRJEB22519) | human gut metagenome | biome: human gut; feature: human-associated habitat; material: faeces | place: Denmark | collected 2009
ATGTGTATCGCATGCTCCGGGAGTTCGTGGATTTTGCCAATGTATTTAACTAACTCTCAATTTTGCAATCTTTACCATCAAAGCAGAAAATATGTCTATGGTGTACAAATATTATGAAAAAAGCTGAACTTCCTCCTACTTTTTATCCTTTCGCAAATACATCAAAATTCCATGGATCACTCTGCCAAGGCATGCTCCCACCACTGCCCCGGCAATGGTGATTCCCAGTATTTCCACATAGCGAAATCTGTTTGCCGAAAATGCCCATACGCATGCTACGATGCCGCACAAAACGATCAATCCGATATAGATATCCTTTATACTCTTATTCTCCCTCGAACTCCCGGATGACATCGCATCATTTCCCACCAATTCATCAATGCTTATGTCGAATTGCTTTGATAAGAGAATTAATTGCTCCGGGTTCGGCGCAGTCTCTCCTAATTCCCAGTTTGATATGGTCTGCCTTGTAACATTGATTTTTTCTGCCAGCTTCTCCTGCGAAAGCCCCTTCTTTTTTCTTAAGGTCTGAATATTGTTTCCTAACTGCATCCGTCACCTCTCCTTTCGCAGGAAGTATAGCATGCTATCGCCATGCAGCGCTATCAACATCTCCGGGAATTTGCGCAAAGGAACTTAACATTTCCGCAAACCTCAGAGTTTCTACTGATTTGCCGGTTTCTCCGGTATTCGGCATTGTCCACATGTTTCGAGTGTTCCTATGTACCATTTCAGGATTGCTGCCACAAAATTGCTACTACCAAAAACATAATTGCAAAACCAAATTCAATCACTGTCGTGAACCTGATTCTTCTCTTCAAAACACATACTCCCGGATGTTTTGAATGAATATAGATGGGATAAGTGTTCCCTTCTGTCATCCTCCGCAGCAGGCGATAGGGTACTGTCAATGTGGTCTGCTCATGGTAAGCCGTGCCGTTACAGACGTATTCAAACACCGGTGCATAGCTGGTAATCCCATAGCGTCCGGGGTAGCTGTTATATCCGCAATAGATAGCTTCTATCTTCTGATTGCAGCAAAATACAGCATAGATATCATTCACACCCAGTAAAAACAGAAACAATCCAAACACGCTCATAATCAGCAGCGCTTCGAGAGCTTCATTCCCTACAAACAAAATAACAAATGATGTGATGGCAAAACCAGCAAATGTCAGGATGATGTCCAGACATATAAAAGGTACAACCTTATATCTCTTATTTTTTATAATGATAACGGTAGATACTCCAAACAATAATGTCAATATGCATACCAGAGCTTCCATTACCATATCCCTCTCCTCCGATCCAATAAGCAAAATTTATGAGTTTTTCATTACCCAGGCAAATGCCTTCGCGGTCCGCAGGCCCGGATCTCTGAAATGATTCCCCGGATTCCATTCCAGCGTACTGCCGATCCCACACTGCTGCAGCCACGCATGTGCCTCCCGGATACAGTCACCTACAGTAGCCATAACAGGATTTTTCGTCTTTTCCTCTTTGTCCCCCAGGCTTAAGTAAACTGCCCGACTCTGATTCTCGTGCTCCTTCATATAGGGCAGAAACCCTGGGAACCACACCGAGGGCGATGCCGCCGCTATCCCCGCAAACCGATCCGTCTGATAAGATGCCCACAGAGAAAACAACCCTGCAAGAGAATATCCTCCAAGATAATAAGTTTTACTTTCATCCGAGCATAAACGCAAAATTTCTTCTAACAACGAGGCTGCACCATCGCCAAAATCCTCTTTTCCGAACACCGCCGGTGATCGCCACGGAGACAGATCGAGGTTCCAGTCATCCACCTTCACCGCAATCATTTGAAAATCCAATGCTGTCAGTTTCCGGATCTGTGCCACTTCGCCCTCTATTTCCGGAAGATCATGATCTCCCACGGGCTGGATCAAAACAATGGGAGCCTCCGGATTCCCATATTTATATTTAGTCATGCCGTCCTCTTTCTCTATCAAATATCCTTTTCTATCAAGTATCCATTCTATTTTATCAGTTTCAGAATCCTTTGCCTGTTATATCGCTGCATGATCACAAACATCATATCAAACATGGCCGCAAGGATCGATGTAATGATAAATGCCGGATATCCACCCAGCCAATGACCTGCCACAATCGGTGCAAAGCTGAGCACTGCGATCGTCTCATGCCCCAGTTCCGCCTGACATGTGACCTGCGCTATTTCCTCCCAGGTGTGTTGTCTCGGATCAAACAGGCTGGGATTATAGGTAGGCATACAATTCTTCCATTTTTTCACACGCAGCTTTTCATATAATTTCATTTCGGATTTACTTACCTGATACCAGTGTTTTCTGTAATCTGCCCTGTTATGCATGATAGAATTGTAGATAAATGCTACCACCCATCGCATGATAAAATGATAAGCAGTGGTTCCAAAGGTAATGGCAATCGTCAGCCAGATTCCTAACAAAGTTTTTTGATATAAAATAGCCGTGACCATGGTTCCGATCAGGAACACGACAGGCGCTGCCTTTAAAAAATTTATCATAGGTCATTCTCCGTTTTTTCCAACTTCATATACCCATTTTCTTAATGAGTTTTGAATAAATATGTTCCACGAACCATGGTTCCGTAGATTTCTCCAAAGCATCTTCCGGAGAGAACCACATCACTCCACTATTCTCATCGGCTTTTACGGATACCTGCTCTTCCGAATCTGCCTCCAGTAAATACGTGATATTCAGATGCAAATGGCTGGACACATAGTTCCCTTTTTTCACATGTCCGTCCACCGTCAGAGATTCCAGAGAAAAAATCTCCTCTGATACCGGTCTCACATTGGAAATTCCCGCCTCCTCTTTCACTTCCCGGATGGCAACGGACAGCAGATCCGTCTCCCCATCCGCATGTCCTCCCAACCAGGACCAGGAATTATAAATATTATGATATACCATAAGCACTTTGCTTCTGTCCTTATTTACCACCCAGGCAGAAGCAGTAATATGCGCAACTGTATTTTCTCTGGAAAATGCGTTCTCATTGTTACTGATCCATCCCAGGATCAAAGCTTTGTCCTTTTCTTCCTGTTCATTGAATGGGGGATAGTTTTCTATTTGTCTGATTAAATTTTCTTTCATCCTGTTTCCCCTTTCACTTATTAACAGTACCTATCCGAATAACGATTTTAATCCGGCCGTCATCAGACCGTAATTTCGACCTGGTTGCCTTCCATTACAACGATGCAGCTTTCGTAATAGCCGTCTCCTGTAATTCTGGGTCCGCTGACAACGTCATATCCGTCTGCTTTTAATTCTGCAGTCAAAGCATCCACCTTTTCCCTGCTTCCTACACTGAAGGCAATATGTGCATATCCGGTTCTGGCAGCTTCTTTCGGCAGGTTTACCATTTCCGGTCTCTGCATGATCTCAAGTCGGGCACCATCCTCAAAAGAAAGAAAATAGGAACGAAAGTCTGTCTGTGGATTATGGTATCCTTCGTTTGATTTCGCCCCCAGATACTTTATAAAAAAATTTCTGGCTCCTTCCAGATCCTCTACGTAAAGTGCAATGTGTTCTATTTTCATCCTGTTGCCCTCATTCTATGTTCCTCTTTGCCTTTTTCATCTAATATAATTCTTCTGTCGCAAGCCTTGTCTTTGCCACGACATTTTCCCCATGCTTCGGAAACCTTTTCAAATACCCGGTCGATCTCCTGCCAATCCTTACATCTCACAAACCTGTCATTGGGAAGCTCTGCCCGGCTGTTCCATGGCCGGTCGAACACGGCTGTCCTGCAGTTGTCAAAATGTATTACATGCTCAAACGCCGCCGGAGAATCCTCTACCGCAAAATCAAAGGTCATGTTGTAAAGTTCCGCCAATGTCATATTATATCTATAATCCTGTTTCGCAGTTTCGCGCCCGTATTTGTCTACGCAGAACAAGGGAACTCTTTCCAAATGATGTTCGTCAAGCCATTTCCTCGATGGTTCATAGGAATTGAACGGCCTTCCGGTAATGATAAAAACCTCGTGTCCCTGATCCACCCACTTATTAATTGCTTCGGAAGCCCCCGGAGTCTCCTCGTAATTCAGCAGATTTTCCGGCAAATGCCCCGCTTTCATCAGAGCTTCATACTGCTCATCATTTAAATCAAATGATTTCTGGAGATTAAAAAACTGAACCTGCCGGTAAGGGACATCAATGTCGAACAATTCTTTTGCAATTTTTGTAAAATATTCTGCGGTTTCACATAGTACATCATCAAAATCTATGTAGATTTTCATTATTTCTTTCCTCCTATACCTTCGCATTATTCTTCTAATAGATTTTTAAACACCATTGTGATTTCCGACTCTCCCCCATGGTTCCATTTAAACTTAACATCACTTCCTACCTTTGGTTTTTCATTAATATCACCCGCCAATTTTGCAGGAATGAGTTTTTCCCAATAACGTACATTATATATATCATTTTCTACAGATTCAACCACACCTAAATGTTGCTCAAAAATCTGCATAAAACCCTCCTTAACTTTTACTTTGCGGTACTCGGGAAACTCTTCACTGATTCTAAGCAACGCTGCTTCATCACCGAGCTTTTCAAAATCAGAACTTTCAATGAGCTTTCCTCTGATTAATGAAAAATCATCATTTAATGGTAATACCATTATTTCATCAAATGATTTTCCCCTGGCATCTGTAATTTTATATTTGGAAGCTCTCTCAAATCCAAAATGCGGATAATAATAAGGTTCTCCAATAATTACAATTCCAGCTATTCCCTGCTTTTGGGCCAGTTTTATTGTTTCACGCATAAGCGCTCCACCGATATCGTTTCCTTCCCATGTTGGTTCAACTGCTAATGGTCCAAATGTAGCAATTTCATGCCTACTATTTCCGTCTACGATCCACGCTTTTGTGTAATATATGGCTCCGACAATCTGGCCATCAATTTCTGCAATTCGGCTTATTTCCGGTATGTAGTCTTGAGAATCACGAATAATGCGAGTCAATAAATGCTCCGTGCATCCGGGCCAATATTTATTCCAAAAGCTTCTCATTATCATTAATTCCGTTTTTTTATAATCTTCTTCGGTCTCTTGTCTAATGATTAAATTATTTATCATTGTATCCTTTTCCACTCCACAGGCCTCAATTCTCCTAACCATTTAAAACTAAAATTTGTCAGTTGAGTTCATTTTCCTCCGCATCATTGAAAATATACTTCGATGTTTCCTTTGCAAGGATTTTAATCTTTCAATTCTGCCTCAATCTCTTCAATTGTAGGCAAGCTTCCCTTAAATTCTTCTGGTATCAACTTAGATAATTCATAGCTGGATATTCCCAAAGGTTGACTTGTTGATTCCAGTGCATACTGTGCCTCGACTTTATCCATATCTTTACAGATTAACAATCCTAAAGTTGGATTATCATTCTCTGTTTTCATTTGGTGATTAATTGCGACAACATACGTTCCAAGCTGTCCGGCATAAGATGAGTCAAATTTACCTGTCTTAATTTCTACAACTACATAGCAATGTCTTTGTGTATTGTAAAACAACATATCGATGAATTTCTCTACTTCCCCCACTGTGATACGGACTTCGCGCCCCATATAAGCGAATCCTGTTCCGAGTTCTATTAGAAAGTTGTTTACTTTATTAATTAATGCATCCTTTAATTCCTTTTCATCATATTGTTCCCGTAATGTCAAAAAATCAAAATTGTACGGATCCTTTGTAATTGCCTGCGCCAAATCACCCTGCACTGAAGGTAATGTATTTGCAAAATTTGTTATAGCTTTTCCTTGTCTTTCAAATAAATCCGTATCTAAAAAATTTACCAGGACATCACGAGACCAATTATTTTCTAGTGTTTTTCTCACATAAAACAATGCCTTATCCACATTGTTTTTACATTTGTCTATTATTGTTCTATTATGTCCCCAAGGAATTCTAAAAACGATAGTCGAATCGTCCACAGCTTGTGGACGATTTCCGGCACAAGGATATAATTCATAGAAATAACGCATATATTTTAAATTGGTTGGTGAAAATGACTTAACATCCGGTAATACCTTTTTTAAGTCATCACTAAGTATCTTATAAAATCCTGATCCATATCCGTATTGCTTGCTCATGGTTGAAATATCTTTTCCCGTTTCACCACAACTTTTATCACCGCATCCACGATGGATTCCCCCGGCTCGATATGACCTCCCGGAAGTGTATATCCCTTCCAGTCATTTTTTATTCTGTCCTGTAACAAGTATCTGCCATTTTTATGTATTAAGCATAAAACGGTAAGTTCGACGCTTTCTGTTCTCATTTACTTTCTCCTGCAATGTTTTCGACAATTTGGGAATTTCCACTCTTCCTACAAAGATTTTCCACGCTGCCATACCATTACATAGTCTTTTTCCCCGGTAACTTCATCCAATCCTTCTCGTTGGATTTCAAAACCTTCTCTTTGATAAAAGTGAATTGCACGTGTATTCTTTTGGTAAACATTTAAGTATAATTTCGTCTTTTTTTCTTTTACAAAATTCAACAGAAGCTTACCTATACCCTGCGACTGCATTTCATCACGAAAAAAATGCCTTCCATATATTCATCATTTAACCCTATAAAGCCTTCTATCTGGCAGTCATTCTCATACACATAGACCTCTGCCTGTGGCAACATTTCTTTCACTAAATCAATATTGTTTTTCCAATATTGACCCGGAATAAAATAGTGTGCTTTTAAGTTGGTATCTAACCATATATCAACAACTCGTTCGATATCTGCTTTTTGTAATACTCTGATCATACTTCTTCAAACACCCTGTTCTGCTACAATTTACAAAACCACCTCGAAGATCGTCCCTCCGGATGGATTGGACTTCACCGTAATACTGCCATCATGCACTCTTACAATTTCACGGACCAGGGCAAGTCCCAGTCCTACTCCACCAAGCTCCCGGCTTCTGGATTTATCCACCCGGAAAAACGGTTCGAACACGCGCTCCTTAAGTTCCTCAGGGATTCCGGTTCCCGTATCCTCCACTGACAGATACACATGTTTTTCCTTCCGGTCTGCGGTTACTGTGACCTGCCCGCCCGAATGATTATATTTTATGGCATTCTCAACAAGATTGTATACCAGCCGGTAAATAAGGATGTCACTTCCGACTATCGTTATATCCTTGCATTTTCCGATCAGTCTTATATTTTTGCCCTCTGCAAGAGGTTCCAGATCCTCCAAAACCTCATCCACCAGAGCATCTAAGATGATTTCATCATCCCGTCCTACTGTCTGAAGCTCACTCATGTCGAGAAGTGTCTTTACCATTTTGTTGAGTCTGTCGTTCTGTTCGGTAACCATCTTTATCATCTGTACCGTGTCTGCATCATTGTCCGGATGTCTGTTGGAATGATACAGATCAAGCTGTACCTGCATCAGGGCTAATGGCGTACGAAGCTCATGGGCTGCATTTGCAGTAAATTGTCTCTGTATCTCAAATGCATCCGAGAGGCGTTCCAGCATACGGTTATACGAAACGCTAAGCTGGTTCAGTTCCTTCACCTGGTTTTCTTCTATCCGTGAATCTGCCAGATTTTGCGCCTGCACCTTTTCGATCTTGTCAGAAAGCTCTCTGATCGGTCTGAGTGCATGCCCACTTATAAAATAGGTAGCCACTCCACCCAGAAGAGCCAATACTGCTGAAATGATCAGGCTGTTTTTCCTGTAATCCGCCTTATTATTATACACCTGGACAGAAAAGTCATTGGCGAACTCATCCCATTTGTCCTCCGGAATGCTGATATATATTTCCTCCGCATCGTCCGGCTGATCATCTCCCCGTGTATCCACAGCCTCTTGCAGGGAATCCATATAATATACACCGTTTTTATAGACGAGCATCGTCACGCATCCACATATCACCGCTATATATAATGTAATGATGCAGGTAAGTCTCCATTGCAGCGACATTTTTTTCATCTATCGGACTCCTCTCGTATTTTATACCCTTCTCCCACCTTGTTCAGAATCGGATCATATCCCAGCACAGCCTTAAGCTTTTTTCTAAGGGAAGACATGTGTACTCTGATCGCTCCGCTAAAGCTATCCACAGATGCATCCCAGACATGCTCCATCAATTCCTCCTGACTTACCGGTCTGCCCATGTTCAGAAGCAGATATTCCAGAATACCATTTTCTTTTCTTGTCAGGGATACCATTTCTCCTTTTGCATAGGCCTCACGCCTTACGGTATCAAACTTTATCTCACCGCTTTCCAGACATACATCCTTCTGCACAAACTTCCTTCTGGTCAGGCTTCTGATACGTGCCTCAAGCTCCTGTAGATGGAATGGTTTTTCCATATAATCATTTGCCCCTGCATCCAGCGCCTCAACCTTATCCGCTATCTGCCCTCTTGCAGATAATATAAGAACCTTCGTCTCCTCATTTTCCTGCCTGAGTTCCTTCAGGATCTCCATTCCATCCATGCCGGGCAGATTCAGATCAAGAACGACCAGATCATAGTTCTCCGTCAGGATACCTGCAAGAGCTTCTTCCCCATCATAACAGGTATCCACCTCATATCCTGCGTCATACAGACTTTTCGCAACTGTATCACATATTTCTTTTTCATCCTCAACAATGAATAATCTCAAAATTCCTTCCCCGCCTTAACAAAGATTTTACAACAATTATTGTATAATAGCGAAGTCAACTGGTCAATAAATACCACGATCGAAAGGAGAAACAATAACTTGAAGTGCAGAAAAATATCTCAGATCGTTCTGCTCGTCACCGGGATCACTATGATCGGCTACGGTGCAGTCAGAGGCGAAGCTGCTGTCGTGCTTGGTAAAGCAATAAAATTATGTCTGGAGTGTGTCGGAATTGGATAAGAGAAAAAAATCACTGTCAGGGCTGACAGCCGGGATACGCGGATGGATACAGGCTGCTGCCACACTGCTTACTAATATTCACATCCCTAATTTTTTTAGGGGCAAAATATATCAGGGAAACGCTAAGACCGTATGTGTACCGGGATTAAACTGTTATTCCTGTCCTGCTGCCACGGGAGCGTGCCCCATTGGCGCATTTCAGGCGGTGATCGGATCCTCCCGATTTAAATTTTCATATTACGTCACGGGATTTTTTATTTTACTGGGTGTGACACTTGGAAGATTTATATGTGGTTTTTTGTGTCCGTTTGGATGGTTTCAGGATTTACTTCATAAAATTCCGGGAAAAAAATTTTCCACAGCCAGACTGAAGCCGCTAAGATATCTGAAATATATGATTCTTATCGTTTTCGTTATCCTTCTGCCGCTGCTCGTAACGAACTCTATAGGAATGGGCGACCCTTTCTTCTGTAAATATATTTGTCCACAGGGCGTTCTGGAGGGAGCCATCCCGCTTTCCCTGGGAAATGCAGCCATACGGTCCGCACTTGGAAAACTCTTTACTTGGAAATGCTTTATTTTGATCACAGTTGTCGTGTTAAGTATTTTATTTTACAGACCCTTCTGTAAATGGATCTGTCCTCTTGGCGCGATCTACTCGCTGTTTAATAAGGTCAGCCTTCTTAATATTAAGGTGGAGGACAGCAAATGTATCGGTTGTGGTCAATGTTCAAGGGTATGTAAAATGGATGTGGATGTGTGCAGGCATCCAGACCATCCGGAATGCATACGGTGCGGAGCCTGCATCAAGGCTTGTCCCAAGGATGCGATCCACTACCGGTTTATGGGAAAATAATCTTATTACGATTACTTAAAGGAGAATATAATCATGAAAACAAACAAAAAATTCTTTACTATTTTAACACTTTTAACACTCTGCATAGCTTTATTGCTTACAGCCTGCGGCGCAACGGATGCTGCCGGCACGGACAAAACCAATGAGTCTCTGACGGAAACCGGCACAGTATCCACAGACAGCTCCAACACTGCACTGGATGATCTGTATCAGCAGGAGAACCAGATTTTTGCAGATCATGAGGCTGTATGGAACAAGGTATTCGGCATGATGAGCAAAAGCGATGCTGATCCCAGCGGAAATTATGCTGATTATCTGGCTGATACCGTCGAAGCAAACAAGGACTCCTTTACAGAGGATGAATTGAAAACGCTTACGGATGATATGGAAACCATACGGAAAATCGAAGAACAGATAACAGAACTGGAACAGGGAACTACCGCAGCCGCTCATACTGCTCCGGAAAACAATTCCGAAGCTGCATCTCCCTTCCGGAATTTCTCCGGTCAGGATTTTGATGGTAATCCTGTCGATGAAAGCCTGTTTTCCGGCAATGCAGTAACCGTTGTCAATTTCTGGTTTACCGGCTGTAAGCCCTGTGTTGCTGAGTTGTCTAAGCTGAACGAATTAAACAATACGCTCAAAGCAATGGGCGGCGAAGTCATCGGCATCAATACCGAAACCTTCGACAGCAATGAAGCTGCCATGAAGGAAGCTGCCGCCGTTCTTGAAAGCCAGGGTGCAAAGTACCGCAATATTTCCATTGACTCTGCTTCCGATGCGGGTAAATATGCCTCTGATATTATGGCTTTTCCTACAACCATACTTGTCGATAGAAATGGCAATATTGTAGGGGATCCGATCCTTGGGGGAATTGATAACCAGGATAACTACGACTCTCTGATGCAGCAGATTCAATCGGTAATTGATGCAGACAGCGCAAACCAATAATGCAAAACACTCCCTACGAATTCTTCATTCACCTGTTGACACCGGCAATTGATTTTGATATTATTTATCAAGAAATGAATATTCCATGAGGGAGTAGTTAGCGCGAAGGTGTGATTTGTCAACATTCTGATTATAATTTTAGAGTATAATCTGGCAAATCTTAAATAATGAGACTCATGTATATCTATTAATGGTCTGTGTATAATACACACTGGCTGATAATTGATATACATGAGTCTTTTTTATCTCTGTCGATACTTATCATCGCACAGCCTTCGGCTGACAACACTATAATGGATCACGCAAAGGAGAAAAACATGGAGAAACTTATTAACAATGCCCCGTTTGCCCTTGTTCTTGTATTCCTTGTAATCGGTTTTGTACTGCTGATTAAAGGTGCGGACTTTTTCGTAGAAGGAAGCTCCAGTGTAGCGAAGAGACTGCATGTTCCGTCTATCATTATCGGACTTACCATCGTAGCAATGGGAACCTCTCTCCCCGAGACAGCGGTCAGTGTATCGGCTTCTATCACAGGCAACAATGAGCTTGCGGTCAGTAATGTCGTCGGTTCCAATATCTTTAATCTGATGGTCGTGATCGGCGTATGTGCAATGATCGCCACCGTAGAGGTTGCGCGGGAAACTATCCGGAGAGATATCCCCCTTTCCCTGATCTGCGCCGGTCTTTTACTGCTTTTGGGGACCATGGGACTTGGTGATCAGGCCAACATGACACTGGGACATTTCGATGGTGTAATATTCATAGGTCTTTTTGCCGGATATATCTTCTACATGATCAGAATTGCCTTAAAGGCAAATAAAGAAGGAAAAAAAGTAGAGATTGAGGGCAGTTCCGATGAAGAGATCAAGCTGATCTCCGTACCGCTCAGCATTGTTTTCATTGTCGGCGGTGCTGCTGCGATCGCCTTCGGTGGGGATCTCACTGTCGATGCTGCATCCAGAATCGCAAGCGACCTTGGAATGACGCAGACGCTGATCGGACTTACCATCGTTTCCATCGGTACATCTCTTCCGGAGCTTGTGACTTCCATCGTTGCAGCCAGAAAAAATGAAGTCGATATGGCACTGGGTAACGCCATCGGTTCCAACGTATTTAACATCCTGATGGTACTGGGTATCGCTTCCGCCATCAGTCCTATCAGCATCATTACGGAAAACATCATTGATCTGTGTGTACTGATCGCATTTACTGTATGTGTATGGATCTTCGCAGGAAGCAAAAAGAAAATCGGAAGAGTCGAAGGCTTCTGTATGGTTGCACTTTATGCAGTATATGCAATTTATATTATAATCAGATAAATGAGGGATATACAAATGATATTGTTTTTTAAAGTATTTCTCACGGAATTCATCGCTGAGATGGGCGACAAGACACAGCTTATGCTGATCGCCCTTACTTCAAAATACAAATTAAGAGATATTATACTGGGAACCGCTGCCGCAATCCTGGTACTGAACGGTCTGGCTGTCCTCGCCGGCGGGCTCGTCAGCGAATTCATTCCCGGCTGGCTCATCAAGATCATTGCTGCACTTGCATTTCTTTATTTTGCCGCATCAACACTTGCGGGCGATGATGACGAGGAAGAGGAAGGCAGCGGCAAATCCAGGATCCGGTTCGCACCGCTTGCAGTTTTCTGTACCTTTTTCGTAGCCGAGCTTGGAGATAAGACACAGCTTACCGCCATCACCTTCGGCGCCAATGAAGGTATGAGTTCCGCACTGATCGTATGGATTGGCTGTTCTCTGGGACTGTTTTTAGCAGATATCCTGGGAATGCTTTTAGGCTATCTGTTAAAGAGCAAGACACCGGAAGGGTTGCTCAATACTCTAGCCTTCACCATCTTCTCTGTATTCGGCGTCTTCACACTGTATCAGGGACTGAAGCTCATCAGTACAGATATCCGTTCCATACCGGTACTGCCGATACTGATCGTCGCAACGATTGTTTTTGCCGGTATCTGTGTGTACCTGTTCTTAAAGAGAAAAAAGGCAAAAGCTGCAAACTAAGAACCATCGTATGAATTCGCTCTAATTCTTTATTACCCACTTTTTCAATTCTAATAAATGTAAAGGCGAAAGCATACGCTTTCGCCTTTACATTTATTCCACTCACTTAACATACTTATACGAAGTACTTGAATTTAAAAGAATAATATCATATTTATTGAACAATGCATCTATATTTGCCCTTGCATTTTCACAGTTAAAAAGTGATGTCATAATTGTTATTTCAGACATTTCAATTGTTTTAAGCAATTCTGGAACAGAAAACCCATGCGCATTATTAAGCGAACAGAATCTGAATTTCTCTATCTTTATGTCCAACCCGTATTTTTTGTAGGCACCTTTTTGTTCTTCACGTAATCTTAAATAAAGGTTTCTTTTACTTTTTCCAGCGCTCTTCGTATCCCCGACAATACCTACATATAGATATACTGTATTTGAATTTTCAACTTTACCATACCATATATATAAACAATCCGTTACGGCCTTATAATTCTCTATTTCAGAAAAATTGGTCCATGCACTCGGCGAATTCCATTCGGGTGCCTTAGATTCTTTTTCAGAAGACGGTCGAATCCCTTGTTGCAATAATTCACATATTTTTTTGTAGCATTTGTCTTTGGTTTTTTAATTACATTAATAACTTCTAAAAAAATTTGATTTTCTTCTTCATATATTTCACACTCAAGTTTTTCTGACCATTCTCTTTTAGAAATTCTAGCTTTTTCCCCTTCTGCATATGTATAAACACCATCAATCCTCAACTTGGAAAATTGAATGGAATCATTAATTGTAAACTGCCAAGCTCCTGCTGAACCATACACATCGTCAGAAGGTTTACGTTTATGTTTTGGTGAAAAGGTAATAGGGCATTCTCTGCCTGCATATATTAATTTTCCCGGAATGCTCGTTAATGCATTCCAATTCCTGCACACATCCACAGGTAATCCCATAACTCCGTTTTCCAATGACATTTTCGTAATATTCACCATAAAGCTCATACATAAGGTCTTCCATTTCTGATTATTATTTGCTAAACATGTTCTGTTCAATACTGTAATTTTATTACCTATTATCTAAATACTTGAGGCAGAATTCTTAGATTTCATCGAAAATTCCCTTACCCTGAATAATCGTCTTTATCTCTTCTACCGTTTTATCCGTAGCAGATGCAATCTGCTCTGGCAAAAGGCCGTTCTTATACATTGTCATAATAAGCCCTGCTTCACCTTCTGCATAACCCTCTCTGCGTCCTTCTTCCAAGCCTTCTCTGCGTCCGATTGCAATGCCTTCTTCCTTAACTCCCTGACTCAAATTACACATAGTGCTCATGTCCTTTCTGAAATTCTCTTCTAATGGGATATCATACTCATTTCCAATAATGTCCAGCTTTTCATCCACCGTAAGCTCTCTGGACAGTAATGCTCCCAACAGACGATGCAATTCATAGGTCTCATCATGCTCCGGCAGTTCCTTAGCAAGACCTATCATAATGATATTCAATAGATCCAGATTGCCCTTCCATTCATAAGAACCGATCATGTCTTCTTTGGTAAGATGAATATGGCTCATGGTGTTTTCCTCCATATTCATACAGATCCAGATGGAATAGACACATTTGATGTCATCGTAACTCGAATTCTCGAAATCCTTTTCCTTCTGGGAGGAGATCAGTCTGCTCACGTAGAAAACTGCCCGGTTTAGGATCTTATAGTCGCTGGGTTCGTCCTTTTGCGCTTCCACATTGATGATGATCTGCGAAAGGCCATCCTTCATCCGCACATAAAATACAATGTCAAAACGCACCAGACCTTCGTTCAGTTCCTGATTCTCCGTGTTAAAACCAACAATCCGCTTTCCATTCTGAAAATGAACTGCATTCGTCAGTCCCGGCTCCACCGGTACTGTACTGATGTAGGGAATTCCCTCTATAAGCGCTGCGACCTCCAGCGGATCCATTCCCTTAAATTTCTCCACAGTCTTTATCAGGATCCGTGCCAGAATAATCTTATGTGCTATCAGGCGTTTCGCGCTGTTATCATATTGTGCGTCTCTGTCTGTTGCCAGTACTGCATTTTTTAACTCCGTATTCAATGGTTTCCTCCTTTTGTGTCAGGTAATCATAGATACCGCCGGAAATAAAAGGATTTCACCATATCTACATTATAACTTACCTGTTTTTCTGATACAACTGGTTTTCTGAGTGGGTTTTTGCCTCTCTCTGCTCTTCTTGAAGAGGCGGGCGGACTTTCTTAACAAAAGTCTCAGACATCAGCTTCCGCTGACAAAGAAATTTTTTATAAGTGACATGTACTTATAAGTGGAGTATATCTTATACTTTTTAATTATGCAACAAATATGTTTTAAATAACTAAAAGGGAGAGCTGTCTTTTGGAAAATAGAACATTCTTTTCAAAAGTCAACTCTCAGAAGCAGAATCACAGTATCTACTGTATTTTTGGCCCTTTTTCCTATACCCGCAGTCGCAATAAGGTCCGCCGGAATATCCTCATACTCATGAAATGTAATTTGCTATATTCTGTCCCTATTTCTCGGCATTCCCTGCCTTGCTGTGCTTGTGTCTCTTGCGCACTTCTCTGGCGTGATCTCTGCGGGCGGCGATAGCGTCTGCCTCTTCCTTAGGGATCAGCTTCGTGGTCTTGACAATATATACACCGCCGTCATATGCCTTGCGTACCCGGATCTTGCCCTTGAGGTAGCCGTGCTTCTCGCAATAAGCCACGCAGTAATAATGCCTGCCGTTAGCGCTGA
>OIWT01003186.1_pt1 | contig 15474 bp, 17 predicted proteins | sample 1587701 | NCBI WGS metagenome assembly OIWT01 (sample SAMEA3888904, study PRJEB22519) | human gut metagenome | biome: human gut; feature: human-associated habitat; material: faeces | place: Denmark | collected 2009
AGTTGGTAGAGCAATTGACTCTTAATCAATGGGTCCAGGGTTCGAGCCCCTGAGGGTGTACGAAAAGGCAAGTCCACAAAAAATGTGACTTGCCTTTTTTTCGTATTCCAAGAAATATTTATCCCTACTTGTCTTCGTCCAAGCCAAATTTTTTCTTATAATACGATTGTGCCGTATATAAAGCTGCAACTGGATTATTACCTGTCACTCGATCTTTGGTGACCAATGTCGTGACATACGCATCGGAATATTTATAGAATAAGCTGTCATGTCCCACGCAAAGACCAACTACTACATTTAAATCCGTGTGCGCCCGATTGAGCAAACGTGCTTGCAAAATAGGATTGCACATCGCGCTACCTATTCGTTCACATTCTTTAGGAATCCCGACCGATGATTTGGCCCTTCCTTCCACTTTGCAAATGACAGCATAGGGTTCAAATCCATTCGCTCGCAAAATTCGGGCGAAGATACGCGCTTCACTTATAAGACCAATGCAGTTGGCAATGCCGATTTTATGGGCTTTTATTTTGCGTGCAAATTCCATGATTTCCTGCACCCTTGTCCACTGGCAATATCCCTCATATTCCACCTCAGCACTCGCCACCATCACATCATGATTTCTCTCCTCGGCATACCGTTCTAAGGCCCACTTTTCATCCTCTTCACTCAGATTTGTCGTCAAACAAAATTCAGGATAGGCACGCACTTTGTATTTACAATTTTGAGTTCCGCAATCTATACAGCTCAAAACTTCTTTGTTTTTTAAGTCTTTGTCCATAGATTTCTAGCTTTTACTATTACTAACAGTATAAAGATAAGGTTTTTCTCATTATTTTTCCAAAAATATAAAGGTTTGACATCCGATACTGGCTATTTAGCGACAGACTCAAAAAAACAGCAAGAAGAACGAATTGGAAATCCATCCGGCTTCTTGCTGTCGTATATACGAAACGCACAAAAATACGTCAGCTTCGACTCACTTTCAATCCTTTTTCAGAAAGATACATGTCGACAAAACGTGCCCGATCGTTCGGTGGCGTTTCCGTCAGACAAGTCTTAATGCGAGCTGCCGCTTCAGGGTCTTTAGCTACCATGTAGAGGAAACCTCCTCCACCTGCTCCCGGCAGCTTATAGCCCAAACAATAGTCATGAATACGACTGATAATCTGCTCTACAGCTGGAGGATTCGTGCCTGCATCCAACCGCTTATTCTGTTCCCAAGTTTTGCCAATCAGACGGCCCATGTCTTCAAACCGACCACACTGAATGGCTTCAAACACATCAAGCGCATGGGCCTTCATCTCATTGAGCATCTCCAGATGTTCCGTGGAGTTGAGAAACATGCCGCGCACGATTTCCGCCAGAATATTTTTAGCCGTACGAGTTATACCGGTATAATAGAGCAAATGACATTTTTGATATTCTGGATTCGTAAAGAGAAAATCAGGAAGCCAACGCACGACCGGACATTGTTCAAAACCACTTCCGGTCTGCAATAACTTGACTCCTTGCAATACGCCTCCATATTGATCCTGCCAACCACCACCGGTGGTCAACAGTTGTTCAAGCACCAGTGTCCGACGGCCAATTTCATTCTTGTCCCACGGCAATCCACAGAAATCAGCCACAGCACCCAGCACTGTAGAAGCAAGAATCGAACTCGTTCCCAGTCCTGAACCTGCAGGAACAGCCGAAAGCAACGTGACTTCAATGCCAGAACCAAAAGCACGAAGCTGCGCTTCCAACGAAGCATAACATTCTGTTGAAAATCCTGGTTGGAAACCTGCCAACACCAATGCAGCCTTCGGTATAGAGAATGGAGAACCCACCTTAGCAAAATCCCGCAATTCTTCATAGGTCTTCACCTCTTCCATTGCTCCCAGATCTATCGAACGAAGCACAATCTTATATTCTTTACACGGCTTGACATAAGACTGTAAAGGAGGCTGTCCATTCAATTCGATCGCCATATTCACCACATTGCCTCCATCATTCAAACAATATGGAGGAGTATCAGTCCATCCGCCAGCCAGGTCAATACGTACCGGGCTACGTGCCCAAACAATCTGATCAGCATAGACATCCAAATGTGGGTTCTGCTTGTCTGCCAACACCGTTGAGGTCAATCCCTCACGCAACAGTCGGAAAGCTTCCATATCTTCACCCATTCCATCCTCCCCTCTCAATTTCAGATACTGAGAACGAAACATGTGATCATGAATTCGCGTCATCAAAGGAGCTTTATCTGACAAAGACGCAGGTAACTCCAACTGATTTGCGACGAACTCTTCTGCCGCATCTTTCAGATTCAACTGATAAAAAACACTTTTCTCATAGTTGTGTGCCAACATCGGCCAATTTTCTGCACGGAATGTTTTTCGCTGGCGGACCAAACGACGCAGATTGGCATATGCTGAAATCTCATCTGCCGACATACGCCGCCTTGACATCCATATCATCCGTCCTTCCTCATAAGAAGGATCCATAATCATCCAACGGAACACTTTGCCAGCTTCATCCACACTGTCACACACCGGGAAAATTCGTGCTGATTGAAGATCAGCATTCCCTTCAATGTCGTCACCTTGCAATCCACGGGCCTCCAACCACTCTTTCATCGGACTGCCCATAAACAACGTAGTGGCATCGCTCAAAGCCCCCCGGAATGCATCATTGAAACCATAACAACGGGACACATATCTGTCTTCTTCCATAGGTACGACATCCACACACACGCCAGCAGGCAATGTCAACTCCCAATCATTGCATGGGACTCCGGTAATGATATGCTGATGACTCAGCGTCCACTTCGCTCCAATACAGCTATTTTCTATCCAGACTTCGGAATTGTCAGCCCGGAGCGGGATGTTTACTAATGCATTTTGGACAAATATGGCCGGATGAGGTTTCACTTTCAAATGCATGATTTCACGCTGGTCACTTACCAGATTCTGTATGGCAACCGTCGACGACAACAATTCCCGACTTGTCCCATAATGATAAAACTCCCCTCCAGGCAAAGGCAAAATAGCTACGCTCAACTGACGAAGTTCATCATCTACGATTTGTGGATGTTCGCCCAAAGCACGTCCAAAGTCAGAATACAAATCGTAATATTTCCATCTGCCATTTTCTTTCGAACGGCTTTGCAACAACTGCACAGCACGATCACTTAAAAGCCAAATGCCGATGTCCATCAAAAATAAATGCGTCTGCATCAATTTGCCCAATTCTTCCACAGAAGGCTTTTGAAGCATAAAATCCAAACGCTCTGGAGTCTGACGGGAAGAGACAAATACACCATGATTCTTTGCCAAGTTAGGGTCAACCCACAAACCATAGCAGACTACATCTGCCTCAGGTATTTCCTGCAAAGGCTTCTCACTTCGGATATAGACATCTCCACTTGCAATCAGCGTATGCAATGAGGCCGGAGCTTTCTCCATGATTTGCCGATACAGCGGCAATTGCAAAGAAAGCAAGTTTTGCTTCAAACGCTGCCCTTTGGCCCAACGGAAAACCGGTATGGGAGTCAATACCTTCCCCGATGGAGCATAACCCGGCAAACGCCGACTTTGTCCTCCGGCATGCAACAAGATGCGCTTATCTTCGCTCAACCACTCTATAAATGACTTCTCTGGGGCCCACTGGCGATTACAGGCTTCCAACAACCAGGTGGTGCCACCACCTGAACCCAATTTTTCACCAATCGGATCGGAAGTGCAAAACCATTCATCCGGGCTCACTCCTTCCAATTCATGAAAACATTCCACCAAATTAGGGGGTAACGATAGCAATTTCTTCATAAATCTATTTCCATTAACAGAATACAACTCATTTAGATGCATCTGTAAACAACTTTATCTTCTGTTCTTCACTTGCCTTGCAAATCAACAATGCATTATCCTTTTCCGCTACAATAAAACCGTCTAATCCCATTACGACGACTTTCTTCTCCTGCGCTGTATGGATGATGCAATTACGCGTATCGTACAACTGTATATTCTCCCCGATACATACATTCTTATTCAAATCCTGAGGCATCTGTTCGTATAGAGCCCCCCAAGTGCCAAGGTCACTCCAACCAAAATCTGCAGGAAACACAAATATTTCTTCCGCTTTCTCCAGGATGGCATAATCGACTGAGATATTCTCACAATTAGGGAACTCACGGTTGACAGCCTCTTGTTCTTGCGGTGTATAAAAATAAGGCCGGAGATTCTCAAATATCTTAGCAATGGCAGGACAATAAATGCGGAAAGCATTTACGATGGTACTTATATTCCACACAAAAATCCCGGCATTCCAGAAATAATTATTTTGTTCAATGTAATGTTGAGCCGTATCTGCATCAGGCTTTTCCTTGAATGAGTCCACCCGGAACACTTCTTTATTCGTCACCGAAGATGCACGCAAATCGGTTTCTATGTATCCATAGCCTGTTTCCGGACGTGTGGGTTTCATTCCTAAAGTCAAAATCGCATCCGAATCTTTCGTGAAGTTCATGGCTGAATTAATCACCCGCTGAAACTCCTGCACATTCATTACAACATGGTCACTCGGAGTGACAACAACATTCGCTTTCGGATTACGCGCTTTGATCTTCCAACTCACGTATGCAATGCATGGAGCCGTGTTTCGCCGGCATGGCTCTTTCAGAATATTTTCTTCCGGAATATCAGGCAACTGTTCTCTGACAATGCCCGCATATTGTTCCGACGTCACCACCCATATATTTTCAGGCAAACATATACCCTTGAATCTATCTGCCGTCAACTGAAGCAATGTGCGTCCACATCCCAATACGTCAATAAACTGTTTAGGTTTCTCCGGAGTACTCATGGGCCAAAAACGACTTCCGACGCCTCCAGCCATAATCACTAAATGGTTATCACTCTTTGTCATATTCAAACTATTAATTTATTCTAAGGCAAAATTAGGGAATATTTTACGTCGCACGAAGAAATCGCATAAAAAGAAGTTGAATACATAGGTGGCAGGGAAATATGAGAAGCCCATGAGCAAAAGGGAAGGAAGTTCCCCCACCCGCTTCCGCATGGCAACATCCCAGGTTGCAGCAAGGTGCCTGTCCCGGCCTTGGGAAGATGCCCCGGAAGGCCTTGCAAGGGGTATCGCGATAGCTTTATAAGAGGTACTTGAATACCCCTTGCAAGGGGTATGAAGGTAGGTCTTGCAAGGGGTGCGGTGATACCCCTTGCAAGGGGTCCTGCGCACGTGTACCACGGGCCGGACCGACATGCCGCGGCATTCAAAAAAAAGAATGATAACCTCCTTTTCATCAGAGATTATCATTCTTTTCATCAGAGAACTGTATCAGGTCCGGTTAGCAATACATGCTGACGATTCTTTCATACAATTCTTGTTTGCCGCTGACTTGTTTGGGCTCACCATTGGCTTTGGCATAGTCAACCAACTGCTCCAATGACATCTTGCCTTCTTCAAATTCCTTGCCTTTTCCGGAATCAAACGAAGCATAGCGGTCGGCAAGCATTTTTTTGTAAGGAGACTCCTCCAACAACTGGGCAGCACACTCCAGAGCACGTGCCATCACGTCCATTCCTGAAATATGCGCAATGGCAATATCTTCCAAGTCGGTCGAATTACGACGTGTCTTAGCGTCAAAGTTGCAGCCACCATTGCCCAAACCTCCGTTACGGATAATCTGCATCATAGCCTGCACTAATTCATAATTGTCAATCGGGAATTGGTCGGTGTCCCATCCATTTTGATAATCTCCGCGGTTGGCATCAATCGAGCCCAACATGCCATTGTCCACAGCTACAGCCAATTCATGCTCAAACGTATGCCCGGCCAACACGGCGTGGTTCACCTCGATGTTGACTTTGAAATCCTTGTCCAATCCATGTGCTTTCAAGAATCCGACAACTGTTTCCGTGTCCACATCATATTGATGCTTCATCGGCTCCATGGGCTTCGGTTCCACCAAGAAAGTCCCCGTAAAGCCTTTCGAGCGGGCATAGTCGCGAGCCATCTTCAACATTTGGGCCAAATGTTCCTTCTCGCGTTTTTGGTCTGTGTTGAGAAGGCTCATATACCCTTCACGGCCGCCCCAGAACACATAATTAGTTCCGCCCAACTCAATCGTGGCATCAATGGCATTCTTGATTTGCACAGCAGCACGAGCGACTACATCAAATTCAGGATTAGTGGCCGCACCGTTCATATAGCGGGCATGGCCGAATACATTAGCAGTTCCCCATAACAGTTTAATGCCGGTTTCTGCTTGTTTTTGTTTGGCGTAAGCCACGATTTCTTTTAAGTTGGCTTCGTATTCTTCAATCGTATCGGCTTCCTCACACAAGTCCACGTCATGGAAGCAATAGTATTCAATGCCTAACTTCTGCATGAACTCAAAGCCTGCATCCATCTTATTCTTTGCAGCTTGCACCTTGTCAGAGTCACCATTCCACGGGAATTTTTTTGTCCCGACGCCAAACTGGTCACCGCCTTCGGCACACAGCGTATGCCACCATGCCATCGAGAACTTCAACCAATCTTTCATTTTCTTGCCCATGATGACTTTTTCAGCATCATAATAATGGTAAGCCAATGGATTTTTACTATTCTTTCCTTCAAATTTAATTTTTCCCAATCCGGGGAAATACTCTTTTGTTGCCATAATATTTATACTTTTAAGGTCAATAACATATTCGAATTATAATATTTTCTCAAGACGTTCTTTCCACAAAGCGTAAGCGGCTTGATACTGCTCTTTATGCCGGACATCCGGCTCTATGACTTGCAGCTTCTTCAGGGTAGCAAACGCTTCATTGTGATCTTTATATAGGCCCAATCCCATACCAGCTCCTTTCGCTGCACCAACCGAACCATCCGTATCATAAAGCTCGATTGTCGCTCCTGTAACACCGGCCAATGTATTCCGGAAAATCGGACTCAAAAACATGTTGGCATTGCCTGCATGGATGTTGGTTATATGAATACCCATTTGCTCCATTACTTCCATACCATATTTAAAAGAAAACACAATTCCTTCCTGTGCAGCCCGCATAATATGGGCACGAGTATGGAAATTAAAATTCAATCCTTGAATGGCACATCCCGGTTCTTTATTTTCCAGAACACGTTCTGCCCCATTTCCGAAAGGAACAATGCTCAACCCTTGACAACCAATAGACACAAGTGAAGCTGCATCATTCATCTCAGAGTATGACAAATCTGTTCCCATCGTACGTCTCACCCATGAATTCAATATACCGGTGCCATTGATGCAAAGCAACACGCCCAAACGTGGACTTTCCTTTGTATGATTTACATGAGCAAACGTATTGACACGCGAACGAGGGTCATAATTCACACTTCCATTCACACCATACACCACTCCGGATGTTCCTGCAGTCGACGCGATTTCACCTGGTTCGAAAACGTTTAGTGATAATGCATTGTTCGGTTGATCTCCAGCCCGGTAAGTAACCGGGATGCCAGCTTGCAAGCCCAATTCTTGGGCTACATGAGTAGTCAAACAACCTTGTTCTGCAAAAGTTGGACATATATCTGGAATCAGAGATAAATCAAAACCGTAGTAATCCATTAAAAAGCTTGCCACGCTTTCACTCTTAAAGTCCCAAAACATGCCCTCGGACAACCCGGATACAGTCGTACGCACTTCTCCTGTCATGCGCATCGCTATATAATCACCAGGAAGCATGATCTTATATATCTGATTATAAACTTCCGGTTCATTTTCTTTGACCCAAGCCAATTTAGAAGCTGTAAAGTTTCCTGGAGAATTTAACAAATGTGACAAACAGACGGACTCTCCAATAGTCTCAAAAGCTTTCTGACCATAGCTGACTGCACGCGAATCGCACCAGATAATGGCAGGACGAAGCACCTTTAAATTCTTGTCTACACAGACCAATCCATGCATTTGATAAGAAATGCCAATGGCCTTCACTTCTTCAGCTCGCACATGAGAAGTTGCCATCACATCGGCCGTAGCCAATTTTAGATTATTCCACCACATTTCCGGATCTTGCTCAGCCCATCCAGCCTGTATAGCCATAATTTCAGCCTCAACTTTCGGATAAAAAGCAGAAGCTACACATTGGCCATTTTCCGCATTCACCAGACTAGCCTTAACAGAAGAGCTTCCTATGTCATACCCTAATAAATACATAGTCTTTCTTTTATCTAATATTAATTTCTCATCTGATTATAAATCACACGATCAAAGCGATAGAACCTTGCAGCCCGATGTGAAACGCCCTGCTCTTTCTCATCCAACGGTATAACGTATTTCATCATCGAAATGCGCTTATGAAAATTGCGCACATCAAACACGCGATCATAAACAATCTCATATACGCGACGTAACTGTGCAGCCGTAAACTTACGCGGTAACAAATCAAATAATACAGCCGGTGACATGTCTACATACTGACGTATATATGCCAATGACGCTTCCAATATCTGATTATGGTCGAAAGCAAGCTCCTTCACATCCTTCACCGGAACCCAGCAAGCTTCATATTTATGTGAAAGGCGTGTATATTTACGGTCTATCTTCAACAAAGCCAAATAAGCCACCGTCACAATACGGTCTATCTGATTAGGCAAACTATGAAAACGCTCCAACCATCGAACATCTCGAGGATTACGCGTACGATCCTTAGAGCCAAATGCACGGAATTGTACCATCGGGACACTCTTTAGCCCCGTCAATTCATACAACACTCTTTTTGCAGCATCGTCCAAATCCTCATCTGCATAAATCAAACTTCCAGGAAGCTTATACATGCTTTCGTCTGCTATTTCTGAAGCCCCAATCTGCCTCACCAGCAACACTCGAAGATTCTCCCCATCAAACCCGATAAGAGAGCAATCGACCGAAATATTCGGGCTTACCTCACGTTTATCATCACTTGTTTGCGTATTCATGACCTTAGCTTTAATCTTTTATTTATGCAAATATAGTCGAGTTATATTTAACCAACAAATCAAAAGAGGGCTTTTTTCATGTTTTAAAACACTATTTTCCAAATTAGTAAATATCATCCACCCAACAATAAGACGCTTGTTATTCCAAGCTGCCCAACAAGCCTGTTCTCCTTTAATAATATATACATCGTCCAGAACTTATTTTTTATGTTTGGAAATTATTAACCTCCATAACGATAGCACCAAAATAGTTTGGTTCATTACATACAACAACAATAGAATGATACACAACGACGGAAACTGGTCTTTGCAACAAGTCTCCTGTTAACATATTTTCAAGCGCCAACCCTTTCACTGATTTTGCCCGACTCACAAGGGAAGCTATCTTTGCGACTGGAAATTCAAGCAAAAAACAAATTGAATCAAACACATAGACTCTCTCCATATGATATTCTACTTTACAGGAACCGGCAACTCTGCATACATAGCATCTTTTCTAGCCACACAAACTCAGGAAAGCTTACTATCAATATTTGATGCATGGAAAAAACATCAATGGACTTATACCTTACGACCGGACGAGCGTTTGGGATTTGTATTCCCGGTTTATGCTTGGGGACCACCTGCCTTACTTATGGAATGTATTCGGAAACTGACCATCATCGGAAACGAACATCCCTATTGTTACCTGGTCTGCACTTGTGGCGACGACTGCGGATGCACACGCCACATCTTTCAAAAAGCCTTATACGAGAAAGGATGGGATTTAGCAAGTGGTTTTTCTGTCACAATGCCCAATACATACGTTTGCTTGCCGGGATTTGACATAGACGACCCACAGACCACACAGCAGAAGCTGAAAGCTTTGCCTCAACGGCTTACCGGTATAGTTCACACACTTTTGAAAAGAGAACACGGTTTTGATGTCTACCCGGGAAAGTTTCCCCGCATGAAAAGTTATATATTACGGCCACTATTCAATCTATTCTTGGTCACAGACCGCCCTTTTCACACCAATAAAGCATGCAATGGCTGTTCTTTGTGCGAGCGCATTTGCCCAATGGGGAATATTCAGGTGATCCAAGGAACACCTCATTGGAAAGGACAATGCACCGAATGCCTGCGCTGCTATCATAAATGCCCGCACCATGCAATCGAATTCGGGAAACAAACCAAAAAGAAGGGACAATACTCCGGCCCGCCATCAACCTAAAAACGTCAGAATATCCGCAGGCTCACGGGCTATATACCGTGGATGATAGGCCTCCAGTTCGGCAAGTGGACGAAATCCCCACGTGACTCCCACAGCATCGACTCCGGCATTTCGCGCTGTCTGCATGTCGACATTAGAGTCCCCCACATAAAGCGTCGCAGCTTCAAGCACTCCAGCACGCCACATACTGTCACGCACAATACCGGCATCAGGCTTGGCAGGAATACCTTCACGCTGCCCCAGCACGGAGATGAAATGTATCTCAGGAAAATAATATGCTATCAATTTTTCAGTGGCAGCTTGATATTTATTTGAAGCGACGGCCAACTGCAACCCCTTAGCCTGTAAAGCTGCCAACAGTTCAGGAATACCGGCATAAGGCTTACTCAAATCATGGTTATGCACATCATAATATGGAATAAAAGCAGAACGGATTTTCTGAATGTTTGCCTCAGTCTGTGCCCCCTCGGGTAATGCCCGTTCAAAAAGCTTGTTGATACCATTACCCACAAAATAGTTGTACGCCTCTATCGGATGCGTAGGAAAGCCAAAAGCCTCCAATGCATAGTTGGTGCTCGCAGCCAGATCGGCTATCGTATCAAGCAATGTTCCGTCTAAATCAAAAATGACCAAATTCTTCATTTATTACTCTTCTTTACCTCATTCCCTAATCATGATCTTGCAGTCGTCCAAACTCTCTATGACAGCCAAGGATTCTACTCGGATGCCCATATCGCGCAACATGTCGCCCCCATGCTGAAACGCCTTTTCAATGACAAATCCCATCCCGACCAATTCAGCCCCGGCCTGAGCCACCAAATCCAATATGCCACGGGCCGCATTGCCGTTAGCCAGGAAATCATCAATAAAAAGCACTCTGTCATCAGGGCCTAAAAAGTCGCGGCTGACACACACATCATAAGAGTGATTCTTTGTAAAAGAAAAAACGGATGTCACCAACATGTTGTCCATCGTGCTTGGCTTTTTCTTCTTTGCAAACACGACCGGGAGTTCCAGCAAATAGCCAACCATAATAGCCGGCGCAATGCCGCTGGCCTCTACCGTCACGACCTTGTTAACATGTTCGCCGGCAAATCGACGGACAAACTCCACGGCGATTGATTTCATCAGGACTGGATCCATCTGATGATTAATAAAACTATCGACTTTCAGAATACCACCCGGCAAACACCGGCCATCACGAAGTATCCGTTCTTTTAGTACTTTCATCTCATTTATTATTATAATAGATGTGCAAAAATAGTGAATATCGACAGACTATCATTCCACATCAGCATGATTCTTCCTCGGCAAACGGTTCAACTGATAAATGCCACCTCTACGTCCGGCTATATATGCACCCAAAAACACACCATTCCGATGAAGCCCTGTCACAATCAGTGGCAAGCCTAATGAAAACATCGTAGCTTGAAAGGTGTCGCCGTCTCTCAATTTCCCGTGAAGCGACTCCAATACTTGAAATCTATTGTCTCCCAAATACATCACACGGCAAAACCGGTCTGGCGCCCAACTGAATTCCAACATATCCCCTTGAGACAGCTCATCTGTCCGGATTTGAGGCTCCGAAAGGAATGCAGATTCCTCTTCTCCTCCACCATCGCTGCATGCATCGACAAAGCCGGCCCAGTCCCTATATCCCACAAAACGGGCCAGACAGGCCAATGTGTCCACACTCGAATGATGATGTGAAGACACATAATTCCACACGCGTTTCACAGTTGATACACTGATGGATTCACCCATTTCTTGCTGCATTTGCAAACTCAAACGGTTAAAGTCCGTCGGTGTCACCAACGACCGTCCCATTTTTTCCTCCACTTTGGTCTTCAACAAGCCTATAAGTTCTTCTTTATTCATTTCGATATGTTCTACAGCTTGCAAATGTACTAAAAAAGATATTTCTACGATGCGTGAACCGCTTTGAACCAATTCAAATAACATCTATATGATGCTAAACTGCTACTTTTAACGCATAAATGAATACACACTATATAAGGATGAACATGAAAAACATGAAAACGTTAATAACCATAAGCATGGCAGCCTGCCTGTACATGCTTTTCACTTCGAGCATCAACCCCGAAAGAGAAAAGCCTATGACTCCATCCACCCATTACTATTGCGAATATTGCGGACACAAATTCCCCTCCGTGCGTCAACTGACATCCGCCACTTGCCCCCGTCATCCAGACGGTTCTAACAAAGGCCATCATAAACTCTATGAAGGCAGTGAAAAATCAGAATACACCTGCAAATATTGCGGCAAGAAGTTCCCCAGCATCCAAGTGATGGTGGGCGGACTATGCGTGAATCATCCGAAAGGAAGTAATAAAGGCGGGCATGCTCCGGCTTTGTAACTCCTATATATAAAACCTTTAAAAATTTATGACATAATTAAGATACAGCTGGATTGTTTGTTCGGATTATCGGGAAGATTAGCGCACTTACAATCCTGCAATATATTAACTATAAAAATGAAAGGACTCATTAGTAGAGTTAAATATGCGCTAATTTAATTCCGCCAACAAGCCAGAAATAATAATTAATCTTTTGAAGTATGAATAGTGAATTGAAAGCCCGAATCAAACGGGCGGATGCAAAGTTGGAAGGTATTAAGAGGACACTGGTAGTAGTATCGACCTCTCTAAACAGGGATATAGAAAGATTTGGAACTTACCGTTGGAATGTACTGAAAAACACCGTAGGCAGGTTTAAGAAAGACTTGGACGTATTGGGCAAGAAGCTGAAGGGAGGCGCGTATGCCATACCCGAAGGCATCGAAACGCCGGACGTGGCTGCACTGTCTTTCCAAGAAATCAACTTTACCTCCGAACAGAAGTGGCGCATTGCGGACGGTGTGGGCAAGGCAGCGCTCATTGGCACGAACAAGGTGCTGGAGATGATGTCGCGGCGCAAAGGGTGGAATTTCACCCCGAGTAAGAATACGGGAGGCGGAAATTCTGGTATTTGGTGGCTGGATCTGTTACAGGCCGGGCTGGGAATCGCTTCTGCTGTAACCGAGAAAAAGCTACAAGAAGAAACCGCGGTGCAGCGGTATGAGGCCGAGACGGACGTCTTGTGCAAAAAGGTGGATGCACAGATTGTTTTCTGCAACTCCATCTCCCACCGGTTGAAAGAACTCATTTCCGTTTCGGATGAACTGGAGAAGCGTTGCGTGGTGGAACTGGAGAAGTTGGAAAGCGTGATGGAGACGTTCGATGTGGAGAATCGCACGCACTTAGGCTATTACCAGTCCGCAAGCATCTTGATAAAAGGCATCAGCGAACTGTCGAAAGTGGAAATCTTGGACTCCAACAATCGGCTTTCGCTGCTTGACCAGCAATACATTGTGAAGTCACGGAAGTTATTAACCGAATCATTGTAACAATCATGGAAGAGAATAAGAACCCGGAAAATGCGGGAGGCGAGAAAAAACTGGACCCGCAACAGGCGCTCAATACGCTGAATGACTTATATAATAGGTATGCGACGTTGGAGGAAGTGAGGGAAGCCAACCGTACGGAACGCGAACGCATCAAAGCGAATAAGAAAGTGGCCTTGGCGCAGATAGAAGCGACCAAAGCCGTGCTAATGGACTATCTGAACCGGAGCTTCGACGAAAGGGCATCCATCTTCAAAAAGGATTTCGAGGCCATCGATACAGCCATCGCCAACAACAACATGGAAGCGCTGGCCCTGATGGTGCAAAGCGTCAACACGCTGGCTGCCCAATCGCCGTTCAAAGCCTTGGTAGACCTGGCGCAAGTGAAACGAAACTTTTTGACCAGCGATGAAGTAGAAATCTAAAAAAATGCAATAACATGAATATTAACCAGAAATAAGATAACAATGGTAACAGTATATACAAAAGAAGAATTGGAGCAAGCTCTAAAAGCGAAAGAATCCCATATTCGAATAAAAGGAGAATTAGCTGAATCCATAAAGAAAAAAATAAAAAGGCAGAAAACGGCTAAGAAAATCGGTATAGGTACTGCGGCCGTAGGTGTCGCTGCATTAATTGCTGCTCCTCTGACAGGCGGTGCATCATTGATAGCCGGAGCAGGGGCAACAGCAATGGGATTAACCATAGGGACTGTCAGTATCAGCGTAGCCGAAATAGCCATTTTAGTTGGAGGAGGTGTTGCAATTACAGCTCTTTTGAAAGGATATAAAAAGGTGAAACTTAATTCTGACGGTAGTATAGAGCTTGAAAAATAAATATAATCGTATGGGAAATAAAAGTTGGGGTAGCGGTTATAACCCAAAAGTATAAATTAATCATCTTCAAAAAAGTATATGGAAACATATGTATCATTTTTCAATTCCCATTGGATTTTACTATGTATCTTATGGGTATTACTAATCATTTTGGCAAGAACAAAGATGGAAATGCACTGGTTGGACATCATTATTCCTGGAATAGCTTTTGTCCTATGGGGTATATTTGCACTCATTGTCTATGTGTTTTAGAATAAAATATCCAAATAGAAGTGCTACGTTTTGGCATTTGCACACTCTAACTTTGCACCTATTAAACAATTACAAAGGAGTCTATGGAAACATTCAGAAAGAAAATCCAGCAAATGACCGGATGGTCGGATACCATCGTTAACACCATTCAAAGTGAAGCCGAAGCGCGTATCTACATCGGTGCAGGACTGAAAGAAGCTCTCGTCAACGGGAAACCGGCCTTAATCCAACCCCGAATAGATCCGAACTATCAAATGCCGGAATGGTGGATAAAGGAGCATGGAGAAAAATGGCGCGGATGGACAAACAGCGACTTGATGGGCGAAGGTTATCCTCCACATGATGAAAACGGAGATCCCTACGAACTGCACCACATCGGGCAACTGACCGATTCGCCTCTTGCCGAACTGACTTGGTCGCAACACCGGGAAGGGGGGAACTATGCGGCGCTGCATACGACCGATGATTATTCGGACATCGACCGGAGTGCATTCGAGGAAGAGAAAGCTGCACACTGGATGGCCAGATACAAGACTTTATAATCAGTCTTAACATATTTAAAGCCTTGACACTTATTCTTTTGCGTATTTTGAGTTGAGCCATCTTATGTCAAACCAAACATGAAAGCGCAAAGATATAAAGGGCATAAACTCCTCATCTTTGTGCTTTCGCGTTTTCCCTTCCCCCCATTTCAACACATCATCAAAGATTCAGTATTTTTAGAAGCTGTTTTGAATTTATCGTGTGATGATTTGGGATGAGTTTTTGAGTGATTTTTGCTTCTGTGATGAGGAAGATAGCGGGCTATCTGACGAAGAACAGGAACG
>OIWT01003190.1_pt1 | contig 15453 bp, 10 predicted proteins | sample 1587701 | NCBI WGS metagenome assembly OIWT01 (sample SAMEA3888904, study PRJEB22519) | human gut metagenome | biome: human gut; feature: human-associated habitat; material: faeces | place: Denmark | collected 2009
CTTCACCCATGGCCTGGAATGACTTGATCATACCGGTTACAGTACCGAGAAGACCTGTCAAAGTACCAAGTGTTACGATTGTAGCGATGATAGGCAAGTTCATTGTCAAAGTTGGCATCTCCAACTGAGTTGCCTCTTCGTGAGCCTGCTGAATCTTAGCTACCTTCTGAGCCTTCTTCAAAGATGCGTTAGCACCAGACTCCATAGACTTGTAAGCGTTCAAAGAAGCCAATACTACGTTAGCAACTGTACCGCGCTGCTTGTTGCAGAGCTGCTCAGCCTTAGCGAAATCGTTAGCGTTCAATGCAGACTTGATGTTTGCTACGAACTTAGGAAGAGCACCTGTACCTGTAGCTGTCTTAAGAGCCAACCAACGCTCGATAGTCATAGCCAACACTGTGAGCAACAATGTGTGGATAACTGGTACGATTACACCACCTTTGTAGATAGTACCCCAAATGTCTGCTGGGTGATCCTGTACACCTGGATCCTGGAAGTGCATGTCATTACCGAACCATGTGAAGAACAATGTGAATGCGATGATAGCACATACCACGATGATCCAGAATGCGCCTCTTACTCCCTGAAAGCCCGCAGACTTCTTAGCTGGGGCTGCTTGTTTTGTAGTTGCCATAATTTTTACTTTTTTAAATTATTAGTTAATAAATTATTAATATTTCTTATTTATTTCTCGCTCTATTTTAGTTGTTTTGTATGCCTAGTTTGTGTTGTCTTGAATAAACACGCTTAGGTTATCCAAATTCCTTTGGCAAAGATAATAAATATTGAGAAACTATCGTCCTAATTAAGAAGTTTTAACGAGATATTGGCTCATTTTTTACCAATATCTCGCTTTTTTCTTACAAAGTTGACCTTTTTAGGACTCTTTTCTCCTATTTTTATTTCAATTTGCTCAGAGCTTCCTTGATGCGGCGGATTGCCTCTACGATGTTTTCATCGCTTGTGGCATAGCTCATGCGGAAGCAGTCTGGATCACCGAAGGCATCTCCACCTACTGTGGCTACGTGAGCCTCCTCCAGAAGGTACATTGCGAAATCTGTAGAGTTGTTGATGGTCTTCTCACCATTGCTCTTGCCGAAGTAGCTGTTGCACTTAGGGAAGAGATAAAAGGCACCCTGTGGCATATTGACCTCAAGTCCTGGAACCTCCTTGGCGAGCTTCACGATGAGGTTGCGGCGACGCTCGAAAGCTACGCGCATCTCCTCTACAGCACCCTGATCGAGTGTGTAGGCTGCCTCAGCAGCCTTCTGGCTTACTGAGCAGGTACCGCTGGTATATTGGCCCTGCAACTTGTTGCATCCCTTGATGATCCACTCTGGACCAGCGAGGAAACCGATTCTCCATCCTGTCATGGCGTATGCCTTGGATACACCATTGGCGATGATCACCTGCTCCTTCATGCCTGGCTCCTGTGCAATGCTGTGATGCTTGCCGATATAGTTGATGTGCTCGTAGATCTCGTCTGCCAACACAAATACCTCTGGGTGCTTCTTCAGAACCTCTGCCAATGCTGCCAGCTCCTCCTTGGAATATACACTTCCGGTAGGGTTGCTTGGTGAGCAGAGAATGAGCATCTTGGTCTTTTCGGTGATTGCGTTCTCAAGCTGCTCGGCTGTCATCTTGAAGTCCTGGTCGAAACCTGCGTTTACGATGACTGGAGTACCGCCTGCCAATTTCACCATCTGTGGGTAGCTTACCCAGTATGGTGCAGGGATGATTACCTCGTCGCCAGGGTTTACGAGAGCCAGTACGGCGTTGCATACGCACTGCTTGCCACCGGTGCCCACGATTACCTCGTTGACTGTGTAGTCAAGTCCGTTTTCTTTTTTCAATTTGGCAACAATAGCTTTTCGCAAGTCAGGATAACCAGGAACTGGTGAGTAACGTGAGAAGTTCTCATCAATAGCCTTCTTCGCAGCCTCCTTGATATTGTCAGGCGTGTTGAAGTCTGGTTCACCTACACTCATGTTAATTACATCGATACCCTGAGCTTTCATTTCACTACTCTTCTGTGACATCGCCAGCGTTGCTGATGGTGCCAATCTGTTAAGACGATCAGATAATTGTGCCATAATTCTATTTTATTGTTAATTAATCGTGTGCAAAATTAAGCATTTTATTTCTTTTTCGGAAGAAAATCATTCGATATTTCGCGATTTGATGCAAAATAATAACATAATTTACATTATCAGAGGTGTAAAGTGTGCCCCATGCGGTCTCTCTTGGTCTTGAGATAGCGCTCGTTGTACTCATTTGGTACTACTTCGATAGGCACATTCTCTGTGATTTCGAGTCCATAAGCCTCCAGGCCAACACGCTTTACAGGGTTGTTGGTGAGCAGGCGCATCTTGTGCACGCCGAGGTGGCGGAGCATCTGTGCGCCGCATCCGTAGTCACGCTCATCTGGCTTGAAACCGAGGTGTACGTTGGCATCTACGGTATCGTATCCTTCTTCCTGCAGCTTGTAGGCTGCAATCTTGTTCATCAATCCGATGCCTCGGCCTTCCTGCTGCATGTAGATGACTACACCCTTGCCGGCTTTCTCGATCATCTGCATCGCCTTGTGCAGCTGCTGTCCGCAGTCGCATCGCTTGCTTCCGAGAATGTCGCCTGTGGCGCAAGATGAGTGTACACGGACCATGATAGGCTCATCTTCCTTCCATTCGCCCTTGATGAGTGCCATGTGTTCAAGTCCGTTGCTTGCCTGGCGGAAAGGAATCAGACGGAAGTGTCCGTATTCTGTAGGCATATCTACCTCTTCGCCCACCTCGATGAGCGATTCCTTCTTGAGTCTGTACTCGATCATATCCTTGATAGAGATGATCTTGAGGTTCCATTCCTTTGCCATCTCTATCAACTGTGGAAGGCGTGCCATGGTTCCATCTTCGTTCATAATCTCCATAAGGGCGCCTGCAGGATAGAGTCCTGCCATTCTGCAGAGGTCAATGGCTGCCTCTGTATGTCCGCTTCTTCTCAAAACACCATTGTCCTGGGCATAGAGAGGATTGATGTGACCTGGGCGACCGAATGTCTGTGGGGTAGATGCCGGATCAGCAAGAGCCTTGATGGTCTCTGCGCGGTCGTGGGCTGATACTCCTGTTGAGCAGCCCTCCAGCTTATCCACGGTAATGGTGAATGGGGTGCCGAGCATGGATGTATTGTCTGATACCTGGTGAGGCAAGTCGAGTTCCTCGCATCGGCTCAGGGTGATAGGGGCACAGAGCACACCTCTTGCGTTCTTGAGCATGAAGTTTACCTTCTCCGCGTCGATTTTTTCAGCGGCGATGATGAGGTCGCCCTCGTTTTCGCGATCTTCGTCATCTACAACGATGACAAACTTACCTTCCTGGAAGTCCTTTACTGCATCTTCGATGCTATTTAGTTTAATATCTGCCATTTGTTTGATACTTTTTATAGTTACATTTCCTTTATCTGACTGATGATGTTTGCGTTACTCTGCCTGATGGTGTTCAGGTCTCGGTAGAGTCGGATTCTGAATCGCCACATTCTCAGGTAGAGTACGATGCCCACAGGTACGATAATGGCTGCAAGGATGTTGAGCCACTGGCGTTCGAATGGGCGGGTATGAGCTTTCGTCGCAAGAATAGGGTAGAGGTTGAGATTGTGAAGGATGACCTTGTTCCTGGTATTGGTCAGATCCTCTATCACGTTTTCAAGCTCATCGCTAATGCGTTCAATCTCGTTGTCGGGCTGGTATTTGAAGAACACATTGATGAAGTTTGGAAGCTTCTTCAGCTCGTGTACCTTATTATATATATAGATATCGCCGTTGAGCTTTTCCAGTCGCTGTGCATCTTCTGTATATTTCGGCTCTTCGATGATGACCTCCTTGCCGAAGACGTGGCGTTTGATACGGAGACCGAGCAGTTTCATGAAGAACATCTTATACATCTCCATATTGAACACCGTAGAGTCGTTGGTTGCCTTGTAGGTGACGAATATGGCGATTGGTGCCAGTACGGCTGGAGCCAGTCCTTGACCGAACCAGATGGTCCAGGTTCCCAGTCTCGACATTCGGTAGCCCGTATTGTCAAGGATGTAGAAGATAATGAACACGAATACGGAGATGATGACCGGGAATCCCAATCCACCCTTTCGGATGATGGCACCCAGTGGGGCTCCGATGAAGAAGAAGATCAGGCAGGAGAGTGCCAGCGTGAACTTCTTGATAGCTTCTATCTTGTGTTGCCTGATGATATAGTCGGCATCGCTCGTAACCATTGCCTTGAAGTTGAGGTCGGTGAGCTCCTGCTGTGCTGTCATCTGTGCATCATTGAGTGCCCGAAGTTTCTTGTCGTTCGAGAGCTTATTATATAAGGTGTCAAAATTCTCCGTTTGTCCCTTCTTGATTTCTTTCAGCGAATCTGCCTTGTTTACCTGCGCCGTGCGGTAGAATCGGGCATTGGCCTCCGAAAGATAGTTCTTTCCTATGGAATCATACAGTCCGTTGATGGAGTCGATGGAGTGGAAGATCTCCGACAGTCCCTTTCCCTTGGCATTGTTGGCAAGCGACGAGGCATCGGTAAGGTTGAAGTCGGCATCAAAGTCGAGTACAATCTTCTTGGAAACGAAGGTCTCTCTTCTGTATGGTACGGCAGCACTGTTGCCGAATTCGCTGCTCTTCATATTCTCAAACCATTCTCCGCTGTAAAGACTCAGCACGAGGTGCTTCTTCTCGGCTGTACTTTGCAGCATTCCCGAGTCGGCAAGGATGATGGCGGCATCTTCGTAGCTGTCTGTCATGCGATAGATCATGATGCCGTAGAGCTTTCCTGTATTCAGATCCTTCTTCTGCACATAGAGGTTGCAGTTCGGGATTCCATCGTAGAAGATGCCTTCCGGGATTTCCAGTTCCGGACTCTTCTGCTTCATGGATATGAGGAGTTGTGCCAGCTTCTGGTTGGAGTGAGGACCTACATTATTCTGGAAGTAGAAGGAACCGAACATGATGATGACGGTGATGACGATGAGCGAGCGGAAAGCCTGCATCAGAGAGATGCCGGCAGCCTTGATGGCAGTGAGCTCTGAACTTTCGCCGAGATTACCGAAAGTCATCAGTGAGGAGAGAAGGATGGCAAGCGGCAATGCCTGAGGTACGAGCATCAGGCCCATATACCAGAAGAACTGCGCCATTACGTCCATCGAGATTCCCTTTCCGATGAGGTCGTCGATATATCGCCACAGGAACTGCATCATCAGCACAAACTGGCAGATGAAGAAAGTTCCCATGAAGAGAAGTCCAAATTGCTTGGCTATAAATATGTCTAATTTCTTAATTCTAAGCATTTCTTTTTTTCTAGTAAGCTGTTTTCTCATAGTTTTGAGGTGAACAGCTATCGTTTCAGCCTGCAAAGTTACACAAAAAAATTAGAAATCCTTTCTTTTTCGCTTTTTTTATATATATAATAGGTGTAAATAGGTTGAGATTTGGACAAAAAATAGAAAAAACAAACTTTTTTCGAAAAATTCTCTGAAAAAATTTGGTGGAATCAAATAATTGTTGTACCTTTGCACCCGCAAATCAGAAATGACTTGTAAAGGATGGCGGGATAGCTCAGCTGGTTAGAGCGTCGGATTCATAATCCGGAGGTCGAGGGATCGTGGCCCCCTCCCGCTACATTGAGACACTAACTTTTTAGTTAGTGTCTTTTTTGTGCGCCAAACTTTTCCACATTTTTCCACAAAAGTCTTGATAAAGTTTTCCACAGGGGTGTTGATAACTGTGGAAAAGAAATATAAGTACCTGATAATCAGTTTCGCCTTGCTTGGATAACGATTGTTGATAACCGAATCTGATAGAAGTTCTTCACATTTTTTATCCATACATTACTTGCATTTTTCAAAAATAAATAGTAAATTTGCCCCCAACTAAGAATTTGAGTCTTTATGAAGCAGCAACAAGTTTACAATTTAAAAGAGTTTGCCGCTCGCCACCATCTTGAAAGTATCTTTGGGGCTTATGCCGCACATATTTATATAGACGATCTATGCGAAAAGGATTTTATAGAGATGGCTCAAGAGCGCACCTTGTTCACGAAACTCGTGTTGGTGACCAGGGGAAAAATCAAAATGGGGGTACTTCAGCAAAGTACTGAAGCCAATAATTCCGACAGGACGCTTTCGGCAGGTGAATTGCTGGTCGTCTCGCCCAAGCATGTCATTGCTTTTTCCGAGATGTCGGCGGATTTTGAGGCTGAGTGCATCCTGGTGGATGAGGAGATTACAGCCGATGTGGTGTATCTGTTATCGGATGACAAGCAGAAAGCTGCCATCGATATCTTTCACATGATTCGTGATATCGTGCGTCATCAGCACATCTACAAGGTAGAGATGATCCAGTCGATGGTGAATGTCCTGAAGCTTCTGGTTTCGGAACTTCCTTACGAGAATGTATCGGTGACTCGTGATTTGCGCCACAAGAAGGAAGTTTATGAGATTTTCCTTCATCTTCTGTATCGTCATTTCAAGACCGAGCGGCAGATCAGGTTCTATGCCGACAAGTTGAATGTCTCTGCACCTTATCTTTCCAGGATGATCAAGGATATTTCGGGAACCACCGTGAATGATCACATCACCTCCCTGCTCTATAAGGAAATCTGCAATCTCCTGAAGCAATCGGACATGACGATGGGAGAAATTGCAGACCATCTGCATTTCAGCGATCAGAGTGCTATGACAAATTTCTTTAAGATGAGAGCGGGAATGACGCCGCTAGCATATCGGAACCAAGGCTGATGTTGAAGGCTTTTGCCCTTACACGGCATTTAAGCTTTATGTATAACAAATAACCTGTAAGCTATATTCTTTTGGTGAGAATACGCTTACAGGTTTTTTGTTTGTCAGCTAATCAGCTGACTGGTTATGGAAAAATTTATTTCAGGGTAAATTTGTGTGACTGCAACATCTCCTTAGGATCGAGTGCCTTGTCAAGCTCTTCCTTGCTCAGAATCCCCTGTTCGATGACGATGTCATAAACGGAACGGCCTGTGGCGTGAGCTTCCTTAGCAACCTTAGTACTTTTCTTGTAGCCGATGATAGGATTGAGAGCAGTAACGATACCGATACTGTTCTTTACCATCTCGTAGCAGCGCTCCTTGTTGACGGTGATGCCGAGGATACACTCAGAAGTCAAAGTCTCGATAGCGTTCTTCATCCATGTCAAGCTCTCGAAGAGGCTTTCGGTGATGATAGGCTCCATTACGTTCAACTCCAACTGACCAGCCTCTGCTGCGAAGCTTACAGTAGCATCGTTACCGATTACCTTGAAGCAAACCTGGTTGGTTACCTCAGGGATAACAGGGTTCACCTTACCTGGCATGATAGAAGAACCTGGTGCCTTGGCAGGGAGATTGATTTCGTTCAGACCGCAGCGAGGACCAGAAGCCATCAGACGGAGGTCGTTACAGATCTTAGACAGCTTGATAGCCAAGCGCTTCAGAGCAGAAGAGTAGCTTACGTAAGCACCGGTATCAGGGGTAGCCTCTACCAGGTCGGTAGCTGTTTCGAAGTTTTCGCCAGTCAACTTGCTGAGGTTGGCAGCACATAGTTTAGCAAAGCCAGGAACTGCGTTCAAACCTGTACCGATAGCAGTACCACCCATATTGATCTCATGCAAGAGCTTCACGTTGCGTTCCAGGTTGAGGATTTCCTCTTCCAGGTTGTTGGCGTATGCATTGAATTCCTGACCGAAAGACATTGGAACTGCATCCTGCAACTGAGTACGGCCCATCTTGATAACGTCTGCATATTCGTCTGCCTTGTAGCGGAATGCGCTGATCAAACCAGTCAAAGCACCTACCAGGTGTGTATTCATACGAATCAAAGCCAAACGGATTGAGGTTGGGTAAACGTCGTTGGTGCTCTGTCCACAGTTACAATGGTCGTTAGGAGAGCAGAATTGATAGTCACCCTTCTCGTGACCCATGATTTCGAGTGCACGGTTAGCTATCACCTCGTTGGCATTCATGTTTACAGAAGTACCAGCACCACCCTGTACCATGTCGATAGGGAAGTTCTCATGCCATTTGCCTTCGATGATCTCGCGGCAAGCCTGAGAGATAGAACCCGAAATTTCATCGTTGATCACACCGAGGGTATGGTTGGTCTCGATAGCTGCCAACTTCACGTAAGCGATAGCGATGATGAAATCAGGGTAAGCTCTCATAGTCTTACGGGAAATGTGATAGTTGTTGATGCCGCGCTGTGTCTGTACACCGTAAAGTGCTTCAGCAGGAACTTTGAGTTCACCTAAAAGGTCTGACTCTACTCTAAAATTTTTAACTTCAGCCATGATATAGTTAGTTTTGTTGTTTATACTAATGTTATCTATTCTCTAGTTATTGTATTATTTTTATTGATTCTCTGTTTTCGGAAGAAGGAGTTGTTTCCTTTATCCGCTGCAAAGATACGATGATTTCTGTAGATTCTCTTTATAAAAAATGAACCTTAATTTGTAAAAAACGCACCAAATGCGCTAAAATTCAAAAAAAAATAGTAAATTTGCACCGAAACTCTTGTAGAGGCAACTCTTTTAGAGCCTATCAATCTATAAATTTAAACAATACAATATATATGAAACGATATTTATACCTTATTATATATATAGGTTTGGGACTTTCTTTGGCAGCATGCAAGCAGCAGCCAAAGAAGTTTGTCATTGGCGTATCCCAATGCTCCGAGGATAACTGGCGCAACAAGCTCAATGATGAGCTGAAGATGGGAGAATATCTCAATGATTCGATTATCGTGAAGCTTGCTTCCTCGAATGATGACAATGTGTTGCAGAACAAACAGGTTAATCAGTTCGTGGATGAGGGCGTGGACTTGCTGGTCATCTCTCCTAATCAGTTGAGTGCGATTTCCAAGGCGGTTGAGCGTGCCTACGAGAAAGGAATCCCGGTGATTCTGTATGATCGTATCTCCAATACCGATAAATATACAGCATTCATCGGCTGCGACAACTATCATATCGGTAAGTCGATGGGTACCTTTATAGCTCAAAAGCTTCAGGGTAAGGGACGCATTGTTGAAATCTGTGGATTGGATGGATCTTCGCCTGCTATGGAGCGTCATCTTGGTTTCATGGATGCCATTAAACCATATCCGGGTATCCAGGTGATTGCTTCTGAAGAAGGCAACTGGAAGGAGGAAGGAGGCGTTCAGGCAATGAAGCGCATCCTGAAGAAGACACAGGATTTTGATTATGTCTTTGCTCACAGCGATCGTCTGGCATGGGGTGCCTACGAGGCTGCCAAGCAGATGGGGCTGCAGCATCGTTATAAATTTACGGGTGTTGATGGAATGGCTACCAAGGGTGGTGGCCTGGAGCTGGTGCGCGATGGCATCTTCGAAGCTTCCTATCTTTATCCTACCAAGGGTGATGAGGTAATTGCCTTGGCGATGAAGATCCTGAAGCATCAGCCTTTTGAGCGGAAAAACTATCTCAGTACATCTATCATTACCCAGGAAAATGCGGAACTTACGTTGATGGAAGCCAGAGACGCTGAACGACAGGCTCATAATCTGAAGGCTTTGCATAAACAGGTGGATCGGTATCTTTCTGACTATAATTCCCAGAAAGTGATGTTGATAGGCTTGTGCCTGTTCTTGCTGGTTTGTATAGTCGCTGCTGCTATGATTTTCCGCAGTTATGTGGTGAAGGCTAAACTGAATGAGGAATTGGCGAGAACCAATGGAGAGTTGAAAAGAGTGAATGGGGAATTGGAAAGCAAGAATGCGGAGTTGAAACGACTGAACGAAGAGGTGTTGGAACTCACCCATTCCCGCCTGGTGTTCTTTACGAATATCAGTCATGAGCTCCGTACTCCATTGACATTGATTGCCGATCCTGTGGAAATGCTGCTGGAGGACAGTGGTATCAAGGGAAAGGGTCGTGAGCTCTTAAAGATGGTGAAGCGTAATGTAGTAGCTCTGCAGCAACTGGTGAGCAGTATCCTCGATTTCCGAAAGATTCAGAACGGAAAGATGGAGTTGATTCTCTATCGCTTCGATCTGGTGAAAGCATTGAAAGTGTGGGTAGGCGATTTCCAGCTTACTGCTGAACGTAAGCAAATCAAGCTCCATTTGGATATAGCTGACTCTGTTGGTTCTCAGGAGGTGGTTGCAGATAAGGAGAAGATAGCTCGTGTTGTCTTCAATCTTCTGAGTAATGCCTTGAAATATACACCTGCCGGTGGCGATATTTTCGTATCTCTGAAAGATGAGAATGGAAAGTTCCGCCTGGATGTAAGGGATACCGGTAAGGGTATCTCGCAGGAAGAGGCTGGCAAGATTTTCGAACGTTTCTTCCAGGCTAAGGGAGCAGCAAGCGGTACGGGCATCGGCTTGGCTTTGGTGAAATCGTTTGTTGAATTGCATCATGGCGAGGCTTGTGTAGAAAGTGAATTGGGTAAGGGATCCGACTTTTTCGTGGTGATTCCTCGTGAGCAGGAGGATAAGTCGCTAGTTATCCACACAGATGTGGATAATGTGGATAACTCTGTAAATGCTTCTTTATCAGAATGTAAAACTTTGATTAGTGAGTCAGAACTGCAATATATCGACGATGGAGAGAGAAAAAGTGGAAAAGTACAGCAGTTGCTGAGCGAACATACGAATAAGCCAACCATCTTGGTTATCGATGACAACAATGATATCCGTCAGTATGAGCATACCCTTCTGCAGGATGATTATATCGTTCTGGAAGCTGCTGATGGTAAGGAAGGACTGGATGTTGCCAAGAAGGAAGTTCCCGACCTGGTGATTTGTGATGTGATGATGCCGGTGATGGACGGTTTGGAGTTTACCCAGAATCTGAAGACCCATACGGCAACCTCTCATATCCCTGTCATCATGCTTACGGCGAAGAATCTGGAAGAGCATCGTGCCGAGGGGTATGAACATGGTGCCGATTCCTACATCACCAAGCCATTCCACAGCAAGGTGCTCCTGGCACGTATAGAGAATCTGTTGAAGCAGCGCAAACTTCTGAAGCATCTTTTCCAGGGCACTCTGGAGGCAGAGCAGGAAATCGCCGATTCTCATCTGGAAGATCGTGATAAGCAGTTTATGAAACAGCTTCACGCCATCATTCAGAAGAATCTCTCGAATAGCGAGTTTGGCGTCGAGGATATCGGTAAGCAGATAGGCTTGAGCCGCGTCCAGCTTTATCGCAAGGTGAAGGCGATGACGGGTTCTTCTGTCGTTGATCTGCTCCGCAAGGCTCGCTTGGCGAAAGCAAAGCGTTTGCTGGAATCCCGCAGTATGAGTGTCTCAGAGGTTGCCTATGATGTGGGCTTCTCTGCTCCTTCTTATTTCACCAAGTGTTTTAAGGATGAGTATGGCATTTTACCGGGAGATGTAGGAAATGTATAATATGGCATCATATAATTTACGTAGTTTCTAATAATAACTAATTTTCAGAAGAAAATGAAAAGAAAATCACTTTTGTTACTATTTGTATGTCTCACCTTGCTGGCACATGCTGTCAAGGTGAACGTAAAGAATGCCGTAGATTTCGTCAATCCACTCGTGGGTTCAGATGGACAAGCTCTATACGCCAGCTCCAGATGGTTATTGTGGTGATGAAGATAATGGTCAGACCTCGGCTTGGTATGTCTTCTCGGCGATGGGATTCTATCCTGTTTGTCCTGGAAGTGGTCAGTATGTGTTGGGAACTCCTTATTTCAAGTTGATGAAACTTCATCTGGAGAATGGAAAGGAAGTAGATATCCAGTCGGAAGGCAAGGGATGCTATGTGGATGAAATGTTGCTGAATGGCAAATCTTACCAGCATAACTATCTTGATATGCATTCTCTGATGCAGGGAACACAGATTACCTATCGACTTTCTGAGCAACCAAACTTGCAGCGAGGTACTCATAAAGATGATGTTCCTTACTCTTTTTCAAGGAAATAACCGATAGCGATTCAAAAAATCGTTCGGGAAAGGTGCAAAAATCGTTCATTTTCGATGAAAAGAGTGCAAAGTATCTTTTTTTTCTAGTTTTTGAACGATAATTATCCATGACTTTCGCTAAATCTTTATACTTTTGCACCAGAAATTTGAAGTTAATAAATTGTTTCAAGTATTTGAGGTAGTAATATTTGCAAGTTTTTAAGTTTAGGTTTTAATGGTTTATAAAGTTTAAGGTTTAGTAAGTTCATAGGTTTAGTAAGTATATAGGTTTTAGTTATTTAGGTTTATAGGATTGTTTTTCAGAGGTAATTAGTCTCTTTTAGGTAAAAGATTGTTTTGGGAAAATGTTAGTTAGTTGTTTAAGATAGGTTTATGTTAGTTTTGGGAAAATGAATAGTTAGTTTTTGGAAAAAAACAGTAAAAATGAAAAAGCAGCTGCAGGAATATGCCTGTCAGCTGCTTTTCACTTTCTATTCGGGGCTTATCTCCTTTTCTTCTTTCATTTCATCTCCTTCTCATCACCTTTCTCATTCTTTCCATTCCTCAAACTCGAGTTCCAACTCCCGGTACTCAGGTTTCAGGGTACTGTTCTCCTTGTCTTCCTTCCGGGCTTCTTCTGAGGTGGCATTGCTTACGGATAGGCCCAACAGACGGATGGGACGGCTCGAAGAGTAATTTACCTGTTGAAGCAGTCGCTTGGCCAGGGGAAGGATATCGTCCTTTTTCGTCAGAATCTTCTCCTGAGAGATGCTGCGGGTAATCTGGGTGAAATCCGAGAACTTCACCTTTAGTGTTAAGGTCCTTCCTTCGAAACCGCTCTTGGCGATTCGCTCCAGCAGTTCAAGAACCGTATGGTAGAGTTCGATAATCACTGCCGACTTGGCATAGATATCCTCCAGGAAAGTCTGTTCGCATCCCACAGATTTGCGTTCCCGATAGGTGATGACGGGGCGTTCGTCTATACCTCTTGCAAAATGGTAGAAGATATGTCCGGCTTTCCCGAATACTTCTACAAGATGTTCTTCGGATACTTTCCGTAGGTCGGCACCATTGTAGATGCCCATGAAGTGCATCTTCTGTAGGGTCTTCTTGCCTACGCCCCAGAAATCCTCTACAGGGAGCTGGGAGATGAAATCGAGAGCCTTATCGGGATGGATGGTGCAGATGCCGTCTGGCTTCCGGTAATCGGATGCCACCTTGGCGAGAAACTTGCAGTAGCTGATACCTGCCGAGGCTGTGAGACCTGTTGCCTCCTTGATACGGACCTTGATTTCCTTAGCGATATCCACCGCCAGTTCTATCCCTTTCTTGTTGTGAGTGACATCCAGAAAGGCTTCATCAATGGAGATGGGTTCAATGAGATCGGTGTATTCCTGGAATATCTGATGTATCTGATGAGATATTTCTGCATAATAAGAATGCCGGCACGGCACGATGATGAGATCTGGACAGCGCTGCTTGGCTTGAGCAATGGATTGCGCCGAGTGAACGCCCCATTTTCGAGCTTCATAGCTGGCTGTAGAAACCACACCACGAGGTCCGTCGAAGCCCACCGCTACCGGTTTGCCCCGAAGTTCCGGATTGTCTCTCTGCTCTACAGCTGCAAAGAAGGCATCCATGTCGATATGTATGATCTTTCGCTCTTCCATTGTCTGATATATTATGCTCTTATTATTAAAAGTTTGTTTTATGTATCTGCAAAATTACGAATTATTTCTTTTTTATGCAAATCTTTCTTCTTGTTCTTGATAATAATCGTTCATCAGCTAGCAATTATGTTACAATGAACGTTTTTTTTAATTCAATGATATGAATTTTAAAGCCTTTGATGATACTATTATATAATTTTGTAGCAGAAATAAAAAATAGGATTAACAAATTAGAAATTTTAAGTATGCACAACTTTTTAAATGGAAAGAGCGCAGCTATGATGCTTGCACTTTCATTGGTAAATGTTACAGCAGCTTTTGCACAGGATGATAATTCAAGTGCTAAGGAAGAGGGTAACCGTAATGTAATGCTTAATGCAGCCAGTGCGAATGGACCTCGTGAGATTCAGATAGGTTTGCCTTCTGCCGATGTTAACGTATTGGAGAATGGCTTACCTGTAACTTACGCAACCAATCCTCATTCTGTCAATACCATCTGGCGTGGCGATGCAAGTTTGAGCCATCAGGGATTGCTCAAGATTGCAGAGACAGCTATCACTACAGGTAATATCGGTTATGCCGTGAACTCTTTCACCCAGAAGGGTCAGAAAGGATTCAATGGTACTCTGAATTATAAGAGCAATCACTTCGGATTGCAGGAATTCTCTTTGAATATGAATGGCGATTTGGGAAGCGACTGGTACTACAGTTTTAACATGTATCAGGATTTCGACCCAGGAACCTTCAAGATCAAGTCAACTCCTTATCAGGACCGTACCCAGATTTACAAGGCGCTCCTTACCAAGAAGTATAACGGCAATCGTGGTGAGTTTACTGCCATGTATAGATATGCCAATAGCCATAGCGTATATAACTATGCTACTTCGGGTGCTCCATTCATCTATGTAGGCGATGGAAGCGTAAAGGAGTATGGAGATTTCAAGCTCGGAACTACCTCTTATCTTCCTGTAGATAATGATATGACCTATCGTGATATGCGTACTGGTGAGTTGAAGCAGACTTCTCTCTATGATGCCTGTCTGAACAAGACAAGCGAGGTAACCCTGATGAACAACTACCGTTTTGACAATGGCTTGAACTGGAAGGCTACCTTGAAGTACGATCATTCTCGCGGTGCTTTTGTATTCCAATCACCAATGTCTATCATCGATTTGAAGAGCGATGCCAACAAGGGCGTATATAATTATATGTATCGCGACATCGACGGACAGACTAAGGCTTACAATGGTCAGTATGTTCAGACCCGTATGTCCTGTCTCAATGCCGGTAAGATTGATGAGGCTCTTTTCACCACCGAGCTCAGTAAGAAATTCAGTACTTCCACCTTCCGTCTTGGCGTGAATGAGTGGTTCTACCATATCGATTATTGCTCAAATACAACCATGTATGACCAGAGTATTCCTGCAGATGGCAGTTATGCCTTGCGAGTTTGGGATGCCAACCACCACAACGGCTATTTCTACGATTTCAACAAGAATGCATCTGAGTATTACAAGGGAAGCGAAAACAAGCTGGCTCTCTACTTCACTCACGATTGGGATGTCACCAACAAGTTGAATCTCTACTATGGTGCCCGTCTGGAGTGGCAAAAGCTGAAGGGTGAAAACGCTGCAGTGAAGAATGCGCAGGGGGATTACGTTGGTCGTTTCACTGATTACCATCTTGGTGCTACGGCAGCTGATGGAACCACGATTGCTCCGGTAGATTTGAGTTACAACTGGTTGAATTACGATTTCTCTGTTGCAGCAACTTATAAGTTGACCGACAATTTCGGCTTCACTGGCGATTTCACTTACATCGTTCAGCATCCAAAGTTTGAGGCTT
>OIWT01003200.1_pt1 | contig 15417 bp, 17 predicted proteins | sample 1587701 | NCBI WGS metagenome assembly OIWT01 (sample SAMEA3888904, study PRJEB22519) | human gut metagenome | biome: human gut; feature: human-associated habitat; material: faeces | place: Denmark | collected 2009
AAAGAGCCTAAACTTAATCAGGCTCTTTGAGGGCGGAATTTATTCCGCTTTTTTATGTACTTACTATGAAAAAATAAAAAAGTGTGTTATAATATGAAAAAAATTATTATAAGAGGGAAAAAATGGATAAAATAGAAAAATTTTTAGCATATAATGGGAAAATAAATATAACTTGCGTTTCAACTACTAAATTAGTAGAAGAAGCAAGAAAAATACATGATTTAAGCCCAGTTGCAACAGCAACACTTGGAAGATGTTTAACAATGGCAGTATTAATGGCTTCTAACACAAAAGAGGCAGAAGATAGCTTAACTTTGCAAATAAAAGGAAATGGACCAATAGGAAGTATTATAGTAACATCAGATAGTAATTTAAAGGTAAAAGGATATGTAACAAATCCAATAGTAGATGTACCATTAAAAGAAGATGGAAAATTGGATGTTGGTGCAGCAGTAGGAAAAGATGGATTTTTATATGTAATAAAAGATATAGGTTTAAAAGAACCATATGTTGGAATGTCAAAATTAATAACAGGAGAAATTGCAGAAGATTTTGCAAACTATTACTATATATCAGAACAAAAAAATACAGCAGTAGCACTAGGTGTTCTTGTAGATAAAAATGGAGTAAAAAGTGCAGGAGGATTTATAGTAACATCAATGCCAGATGCCACAGAAGATGAACTATTTATATTGGAAAATAGATTAAAAGAAGCAAAGCCAATAAGTCAAATGTTAAACGAAGAAATGAGTTTGCTAGAAATAGCAAAAGATATAACTGGTGATGAAAATATAAAAATATTAAAAGATGAAAGAAAGCCAGAATATAAATGTAACTGCTCAAAGGAAAAAATGGAAACAGCTTTAAGTACAATAGGAAAAGAAGAGCTAACAAAAATATTAGAAGAAGATAAAAAAGCAGAAATAGTATGTCATTTCTGTAATAAAAAATATGAATTCAATGAAGAAGATTTAAGAAAGCTTATTGGATAGGAGGAAAAATGTATTTAATAGTAGGACTTGGAAATCCTGAAGAAGATTATAGTAAAACAAGACACAATATGGGATTTAATACTATAAATAAAATAGCAAAGGAATATAATATTGAAGTTAATAAGAAAAAATTTGATGCATTGTATGGTGAGGGGTTTATAGAAAATGAAAAAGTTATTTTACTAAAACCTCAAACTTATATGAATTTAAGTGGAAAATCAATTATTCAAGTAGTTAATTTTTATAAAATACCAGTAGAAAACATATTTGTCATATATGATGATATTGATGTTGAACCAGGTAAAATTAAAATCAGGAAAAAAGGAAGTAGTGGCTCGCACAATGGGATGAAATCTGTAATTGCAGAGCTTCAAACTGAAGATTTTGCACGAATTAGAGTAGGTATAGGACAACCTAAATATAAAAATGATATGGTAAATTATGTAATAGGTTCTATACCAGAAGAAGAAATAGAAAGTCTAGACAAAGGAACCACAAAAGCTGCAAAAGCTATGGTAGAAATATTAAAAAATGGAATAGATATAGCTATGAATAAATTTAATTAAGTAAAGGAAAGAAGAAATGCTAGAATTATTAATAATAGAAAATCAAGATGAAAAAAATATAGCATATTTAGAAGATGGAATTTTAAAGGAATATTATAAAGAAAGTAAATCTAAAAAAAGATTAGAAGGAAATATATATGCAGGAAAAGTAAAAGATGTATTGCAAGGAATGCAAGCAGCTTTTATAGATATAGGAGAAGATAAAAATGCTTTTTTACATATAAAAGATGTACTACCCAAAAAGAGTAATGTAACAGGGAATAAAAAAGAAGATATAGAAAAATATAAAATAAAAGATTATATAAAACCAAATCAATCTATTTTAGTTCAAGTAAAAAAAGATAGTAACAATATAAAAGGAGCAAGAGTGAGTACAAATATTCAGGTACCAGGCAAATTTGTTATAATCCTTCCTGAAAATGACTTTATTACTGTTTCTCAAAAAATTGAGGATATCGAAGAAAGAAAAAGACTAATAGATATAGTACAAAAGAAAAAAGAAAATATGAAAATGGGAATTATTATTAGAACAGCAGCAAACGGAAGAAATGAAGAAGAAATAAAAGAAGATATAGAAAATACATTAAACGAATGGAAAAGCATTAAAGAGAATTTTGAAAAAACAGAGGGAAAAGTTCCTAGAATAATAAAAGAGAATGAAAGTATTTTAGAAAAAATAATATTAGATATTGCATATAATGGATTAGAAAAAATATATGTAAATACTAAAAATACAGAAGAACAAGTAGAAAATATATTAAAAAATATGAATATAAAAACAATTAAAGTTAAATTAGAAGAAAAAGATTTAGAAAAAAAATATGATATATGTGAACAAATAGAAAAAATGAAAAATAGAAAAGTATGGTTAAAGTGTGGAGGCTTTATAACTATAGATAAAACCGAAGCATTAACTGCGATAGATGTAAACTCTGGTAAATTTACCGGAAAAGAAAATTTAGAAAAAACTGTATTAAAAGTAAACAAAGAAGCGACTGTAGAAATAGCAAAGCAACTAAGACTTAGAGATATTGGTGGAATAATAATTATTGATTATATTGATATGGAAGAAGAAAAAAGTAGAGAAGAAATTAAAGAAATATTAAGACAAAATTTAAAATTAGATAGAGCAAAAACACAAATAATGGAATTTACAAAATTAAATTTATTAGAGTTAACAAGAAAGCATATGTTTAGTGAAGAATAAAAAACTAGTTGAATTATAATTTGAAGATATAATTCAACTAGTTTTTTTATATTAATCTAAAATTTTCTTAATTTCTTCATGTCTTTTAATTTTTTGAGTAGTAGTTTTTATTAAAGGTTCAGTAGTAATTTTTACATCTCTAATATTTTTATAAGTAGGAGTTTGTAAATTTACATTTTTAACCTCTTGTTTTAAAAGTTCATAAATTTCTTTTTTAGTTTTTCCTTTAAAAGCAGTGTTATCAGCTTTATAAACTAATTTAGTACATAATTTATCTACTTCTGTAGGAGAAGGATAAACAAAACTTTCCTCAATTAAAGAAGATTCATTTAGTAATAGTTCAAGTTCTTGAGGGAATATTTTTTTACCATTTTTTAAAACAATCATATCTTTTTTTCTACCTGTAACAAATAGAAAACCTTGCTTATCTATATATCCTAAATCACCTGTATGGAAGTAACCATCAACTAAAACTTCTTTAGTAGCATCGCTATTTTCGTAATAGCCAAGCATAACATTAGGACCTTTTACAATAATCTCTCCAATGCCATTTTCGTCTTTATCAATTATTTGTACATCTTCGCAGAATAATGGTCTACCAGCACTTCCAACTTTTTGATATTTATCACTCTCGCAAGAAATAACAGGAGAAGTTTCAGTTAATCCATAGCCTTGAATCATTCTTACACCAATGCTATTGAAAAATTTTATAACTTTAGGGTCAGCAGAAGCAGAACCATATATAATTGTACGAAGTCTACCACCTAGAGGTTCTAAAACAGATTTAAATAATTTCTTTCTTAAATCAATATGGAAAAATCTTAAAAAGTTAGAAAATGCAATTAACATTTTCATTGGAATTTCCAACTTCTTTTGTCTTATAGTTTTCCATATTTGACGATACATTACATCTAAAACTGCAGGAACACATACCATACCAGAGATGTTGTATTCAACTAAATTCTTTTGAATGTGTTTTAAACCATCACAATAACAAATATTAAAACCAATAAAGAAACAGAACAAATAAGTTGCTGTACATTCAAAAGTATGATGTAAAGGTAAAAATGAAAGTACTTTATCATCTTTTTCATATTTTATTAAAGTTGTCATTGCAGAAACATTAGAGCATATATTTCTTTGAGAAAGCATAACAGCTTTAGAAATTCCTGTAGTTCCTGAAGTAAATAATAAAATAGACATTTTATCACTATCAATTTTTATATTATCATATGTATTATCACCGTTTTTACGAAGCTCATATCCTTCTTTTAGTAACTTATGAAGAGATAAGAAATCTTCAGTATCATCTTCTAAATCCATACAAATATAATATTTTAAGTTTGTTTTCTTTCTTTCTTTTATATTTTTGAATATAGTTAAAAATTTATTATCAAAAATAATAGCTTCAGAATTACTCCTAATTAATAAATTTTCAATTTCATTTTCTGGTAAAAGATAATCTAAAGGAACAGTTACCATATCGCCAGTATTAATAGCCATATAACTTAAAGGCCATTCATATTTATTATGTCCAATTAAAGCAACTTTTTTCCCTTGAAGACCCATTTGCAAAAGTTTAGTTGAAAATGCCTTTACATCTTCATGATGTTTTTTAAAAGAAACATTTATATATTCTGGAACCTTAGCAGTAGAATCCTTTTTATAAGAAAAGGCTATTCTATCATTATAATTAGTTGTTGTATAATCTAAAAATTCTCTAAAATTATCCACATGAACTTCAGGATAAATTTTATTTTTTTGAGGCTTAAAATTATTTTCCAATTATTTCATCTCCTTAAACATAAGGGATGGTCCTTTTCGTTTCGAATTCGGAACATAAGGGACAATCCTAAAATTTATATAACTATTTTATACAAAAAACATAAATATTTCAAGATAAATTGACTTTTTATATAGAAAAAATATATAATATATAAAATAAATGATAGGAGATTAAAAAATGCCTAATATTATATATATAATGGGAAAAAGTTCAGCAGGAAAAGACACTATATATCAAAAAGTAAAAGAAAGAATAGATATAAATTTATATATTCCTTATACAACAAGACCCATGAGAGAGGGAGAAATTCAAGGTAGAGAATATAATTTTATAACCAGAGAAGAATTTAACAAATTGGAAAATGAACAAAAAGTAATGGAAAACAGAAATTACAATGTAATAAATAAGAATGGTGAGAAAGACATTTGGACATATGCAACAATAGCAGATGATCAATGGAAACAAGATGGAGATTTTTTAAGTATAGGAACTTTAGAATCGTATATGAGTATTTTAAAATATTTAAAAAATCATCCAGAAAAAAATTTAAGAATGCTACCTGTATATATTCACATAAGTGAAGAAGAAAGAAGAAAAAGAGCAACTGCAAGAGAAAAACAACAGGCAAAACCAAATTTTGAAGAGATGGAAAGAAGATTAAAAGCAGATAATATAGATTTCTCAGAAGAAAATTTGAGAGAAGCAGGAATTTCAAAATTTGAAACATTTGAAAATTATGATTTAGAAAAATGTGTAAATGAAATTATTGAATACATACAAAGAAAAAAAGATATAAGAATAACAGAGAAAGAAGAAAGATAAAAAGTAAGGAATATCAAAGGATATTCCTTAAATCAAGGGAATAATTTGAAACAAAAAAGAGAGGAATGGAGTAATAAAATGAACGTAGGATTTGTACATTTAGGATGTAGTAAAAATTTAGTAGATACAGAAATGGCAATAGGGTTATTTAAAGAAAATGGATACAAAATAGTAAATAATGAAGAAGAAGCGGATGTGTTGGTAATAAATACATGTGGATTTATAGGACCAGCAAAAGAAGAGGCAATAAATACTATTTTAGAAATGGCAGAATATAAGAAAAAAAGATGTAAATATCTAATAGTAATGGGATGTCTAGTAGAAAGATATAAAGAAGAACTTTCAAAAGCAATTCCAGAAGTAGATTTATGGATAAAATATAGTTCATATAGCACAATATGGGAGCAAATAGAAACAATATTAAAGTCAAAAAAAGAAAATAAAAATAACTTAGACTTTTTAGATAGAGTAATTACAACAGGAAACAATTTTGCATATTTAAGAATAGCAGAAGGTTGTAGTAATTTTTGTACATATTGTGCAATACCAAAAATACGTGGACCATTTGTAAGTAGGAAAATGGAAGATGTAATTGAAGAGGCTAAAAAACTTGCAAATGAAGGATATGAAGAGTTAATTATAATAGCACAAGATACTACAAAATATGGAATAGATATATATGGAGAATCTAAGCTAGCAGAATTACTTAAAGAACTTTGTAAAATAGAAAAATTAAAATGGATTAGATTTTTATATGCATATCCAGAAACAATTACAGACGAATTAATAGAAGTTGTAAAAAATGAAGATAAAATCTGTAAATACTTTGATATTCCAATTCAACATATATCTAATAGTGTTTTAAAAAGAATGAATAGAAAAAGCAATGGAGAAACAATAAGGAGTCTAATAAAAAGATTAAGAAAAGAAATTCCAGGAGTAGTAATTCGTACAACAGTAATGGTAGGATTCCCAGGTGAAACAAAAGAAGATTTTGAAGAATTGTACGACTTTGTTAAAGAAGCAAGATTTGAAAGATTAGGGGCATTTAGTTTCTCTAAAGAAGAAGGAACACCAGCAGAAAAATTAAAAGACCAAATTCATCCAATGACAAAGAAAAGTAGATATAACAAAATAATGAGTCTTCAACAAAAAATAGCAAGTGAAACTCAGCAAGAAATGGTAGGGAAAGAATTAGAAGTATTAATAGAAACAAAAACATTTGACGGAAAATATTATGTTGGAAGAAGCTATAGAGAAGTGCCAGATATAGATGGATTAATTTATATAGAAATGGTAGAGAAAGCACTAGAAGGAAAATTCGTTAAATGTAAAATAACTAAAGCAAGTGGTTATGACTTGATAGGAGAAATTAGCAAATTATAAAAGTACCCAAAAGAGGCCCAACCTATGTAGGTTGGGCCTTAACTTTTATTTATTAAAATCAACTTTAACATTTTTTCTTGCTTCATCATTATCTACATTAAATAAAGGTTCAGCTTTGAAATTAAACATAGAAGCTACAATGTTATCTGGGAATACTTCAATTTTTGTATTGTACATTGTAACAGTGTCATTGTAAAATTGTCTAGAAAAAGAAATTTTATTTTCAGTTTCTTTTAAGTTGTTTTGTAAATCTGTAAAGTTTGTATTTGCTTTTAAATCTGGGTAGTTCTCAGAAACTGCCATAATAGTTTTTAAAGCACCAGATAATTGATTATCTAAGTTTGCCTTTTCTTCAATTCCTTTAGCATTTGCCCAAGAAGAACGAAGAGAAGTTACTTTCTCTAATACGTCAGATTCATGTGCCATGTAACCTTTTACACATTCTACTAAATTAGGAATTAAATCAAATCTTCTTTGAAGTTGTACTTCAATTTGACTCCAAGCATTTTTCACTTTTTGTCTTGATTTTACTAATCCATTGTATACACTAATAACAAATAAAGCTATAAGAGCAACAACGACTAAAATTATAATAAGTGCTGTCATAATATTTTTTCCTCCTTAAATAAATTAATATTATAATACTATAAATAACTTAAAATTACAAGTATTTTTCTCAATTAGGGACAGACCTTTAAGAATAGGAAAATTTAGTTTAACTGTACTACTAAACTAAAACGGCCCGTCCCCAATAGTTTATTAGCGTCCTCCCATTCCGGCCTCCGCCACCGCCGAAGCCTCCACCTCCTGAGAAGCCACCTCCTGATCCACTACCAGAAGAATAGTTAACACTATTATAAGTGTTAGTTATAGATGTATTAATACTATGAATGAAATTATTACTAAAATTACCATGACTCATTAAATATAAATAATAATATCCATTAGCATTCATATAAGTTTCATCTAGCATTTGTGGATAAACTACTTTTAGTTGTTTTAATACTGTATCTGCTATACCAAAAGCTGTTGCAAATACTAAATATTTTTCCCACAATGCAAGTTCTGGAACTTCTTTTTCTTTCATCATTGAGAAATCTTCCATATAATTTTTTAAGCCTTTCCAAGCTTCTTGCTCATCTACACCTTTTTGAGTAAGAGTATTATATTTGCCAGCTATTTTTAAAGTATATACTGCACATATAATAGCTGGAATAAAACTTGCAATCATTAACAAAGAACTAAATATTGCAAGAAAGATGTATCCAATGCCTAAACCGGACCATTTAGAATGTTGGCTTTCTACAGTATTATTATAATTGTTTTCTTGAATTGACTCATCTTTTGCATTATCAGCAATTGAATTAAAACTACTTAAACAAGAAGATGAATGAGATTTACAATATTTTTGAAATTCTTTCATTGTAAAAGAATTAGTAGAATTTACTTTTTTATACATATTAAATACTGATTTTTCACTTTCTGTTAATAAGTTCTCATCCATATTAGTATTTAAAGTAATTTTAATACTATTCTTTTTCTCATCTAAAATTTCAAAAGTTAAGAATTTCTTCAAACATAAATTAAGTGTTGTTGCAGAAATAACATCTGCTGTATGCATAGAAATGTTTGAATTTTTAAAATAATAAACAAAGGCTGCTTGTGCTGCTGAAGAATTTTCATTAGGTATATCTCTATAATATTTTGATCGTGTTGTTGGACTATAACTTGGCACTTTAGCTAATTCTTCTTTGTATAATTTAATTTTCTTAACTAAATAGATAGCTAAGAAAATACCACCAATATTAGTAATACTGATAAAAGATAAAAATACAGTTTTCATAATTTTTTCTTGTTTTTGTAATTTTTCTCTTTTAGCATTTGCTTCGTTTGCCCATTTAGTTTCTTGAGCTAATATATTATCTAAATTTTTAGAATAAGAAGTATTAAGATTATTGTAAAAAACATACGTAGGAGTAACAACTCTTGCTTCTAACATAGTTTTACTTCTTAAATTATCTACTTCAAAATAGACTACATTATTTGATTTTCTTTCAATATTACCATTTAAAGGACCATGAGCCCATACACGTAAGTTTTCAATATCTGTAACTTCTGCTGGAAGTATAATAGTTCCTGTAACTTTTTTTGCAGGAATTGCTGAAGAAGTTGAAATAAATTGCCAATAAAATTCACTACAATCTGCATAATTTTTAACAGCATCTATAATAGTATAATTCATTTCAAAAGTTCTTCTTGAATAGCCATCTACACTAACTCCCCAAGCTATTTCAAATTCAGTAGAAGATGTATTTAAAGCATAAAAACAATCTTTTGTAACATGGTACATTTCTTCAAAAATTTGCGTAAATTCTTTTCGTGAACCATTAGTGGTTTCAATTAAAGAAAAATCTTTAAAACCAGAAAATTTATTAGAATCTAAATTAAATGTTTTAAATAAAGTGTTTGTATCTTCTATAGAAATATCCCATGTTTCTGTTACATTTGCAGTTCCATCCGAATTTAATTTAACTTTATAATCTAAATTTTTTAAAGTTAAATCACCAGATGCATAAGATTTACTATTCCATAGTATAACTACTAAAAGCAAAAATAGAATAGTAAAAATAAATTTTTTTAATTTCATAAAACCCCTCCTATTTATTGGAAATATTATATAAAAAAATATAAAGAAAAACAATAGATTTTTACAATTATAAAAAATGAGTTTCTGTATTACATACAAAAACTCATTTTTGGATTATATATTAATAATTTTCAGCTTTTATTTCAAAATAAGATTGTGGGTGTTTGCAAACTGGGCAAACTTTTGGAGCTTCTGTTCCAACAACAATATGTCCACAATTTCTACATTTCCAAATAACAATACTTCCTTTTTTGAATACTTCGCCTTCTTCTAAATTAGATAGAAGTTTTCTATATCTTTCTTCATGTTCTTTTTCTATAGCGCCAATTCCTCTAAAAGTAGCAGCTATTTCAGTAAATCCTTCTTCTTCTGCTTCTTTAGCAAATGTATCGTACATATCTGTCCATTCATAATTTTCACCTGCAGCAGCATCGGCTAAATTTGCTTTTGTATCTCCAATACCATTTAAATATTTTAAATGTATTTTTGCATGTTCTTTTTCATTTTCAGCTGTTTCTAAAAAGATAGCAGCAATTTGTTCATATCCTTCTTTTTTTGCAACACTTGCAAAATAAGTATATTTATTTCTAGCTTGAGATTCACCTGCAAATGCAGCTTTTAAATTAGCTTCTGTTTTTGTACCTTTTAAATCCATAATAATACCTCCTAAATTATTTAAAATTTCATTTATTAGTTATAATATATGAAAATGAAAAAGTCAACCATAAATATAAATAAATTAATATAAAAAAACTTGACAAAAAAATGTTAAAATGAAAGAATAGGGAAGAAGTAATTAATAGGAGGAAATAATATGGAAAAGGTAAGAGGATTTGAAATAGCAAAAGGTTTTGAAGATAAAAAAATAAATTTACCAGTTAGAAAAACAAAATATTCTGCAGGGTATGATGTAGAAGCAGCAGAAGATTGCATAGTACCATCTTTTAAAAAAGGTATGAAACCAACATTAATAAAAACAGGAATAAAAGCATATATGCAAGATGATGAAGTCTTAATATTAGCTAATAGAAGTTCTAATCCAGGAAAAAAAGGACTTATATTAGCAAATAGTATAGGAGTAATAGATAAAGATTATTATGGAAATCCAGATAATGATGGACATATAATGTTTGCGTTTTTTAATATAAAAGATGAAGATATAGAAATAAAAAAAGGAGACTGTATAGGACAAGCAATATTCCAAAAATACTTTATTGCTGATGAAGACGTAGCAGAAGGAGAAAGAACTGGTGGATTTGGATCTACAAGTAAATAAAAAGACTAACAAATAGCAGTTAGCCTTAGTACAGAGATAATACGTCTTCAATTACGTAAGAAACAGGAAGAACATCATCAGTATCTGTTTTTATGTAAAATATGTGAGAACCAGAAAATTCATCTTTATAAACAGAAACGGTAACAGTGCCACATTTCTTTCCAATAATAGAAGATTCAGATTGCTTTGAGTTATCTTTTACAAAAGTATTCATATAATCCACCTCTTTTCGACTACAATAGGCTAACTATAACATATGATAAATGCAAAGTTTGTCGAAACATGGAGGAAAACTAAAATTTTTTAAATTTTTTAAAGAATAAAATTAAAAAAATATAATTTTATTCTTTTTCTTTACTTTTTGATAATTAGATGGTATAATTTACATGTTTTAGTCAAGTACTAATTAATTTTGTAATCTCCTAGAGAAATGGAGTTTTAATAAAGAAACTAATAAACAAAAGTCAATTGACAGGAGGAAAAAATGAAAAAAATAATTGTAATGGATGGAGAAAAGGACAAAGAATTAAACATGTCTATGTATGAATTTGTCGATGAATTGTATCGGAAAGCTATTCCAATGATAGTTTGTAATGTAACAAAAGAAGAATATGAAATAATGTTAAAGCAGGTAAAAAGTGGAGGGTTAAAAGAAAGATTGCCTAGAATAACAAGTCAGGAGTTAGAATATGACAGGTTTAGATACCTTTTAGCTTATGATGCTACAAATAATGTTCTTCGAATTGCAAATTACGAAAATCCAGATCAAAAGGGTAGTTATATAGTAGATTATAACGGAATTCACTATAATGAAAATGAATTACAATTTCCTAATGCACCTCAAATAAGCAGAATAATAGGGTGGAAAATAAGAATATATACTACTGAAACTTATAAAGAAGTTATTGAATATTATAAAGGACGTCATAATGCAAAAAGAATTTATTTGTTAAATGATGAAATTGAAAAAATTGAAGGAGCATATAGACAGCTATTAACTTCGTCAAACATTAAAGATTATGCTGATGAGAATTTAAAAGAATTTCGAGATATTTTTAAAAATATTATCGAAAAGTTATATTAAGAATAACAAACCTAAAAAACAACTTTTAAAAGCTATTGCTTTAGGAGGTAAAATTATGGCAAACAAAACAACTTCAAGTAAACGGACAAATGTAGATGGAAAAATCGGATGGAACAATTATGACGGAACAAAAGGATCTCATGATGTGAATGTAACACAGATGAACGTCAAAGACCCAATAACAGGTGATCATATGTACTACAACCCTAAACAGGGAAGACAGGGAGTTGCCCTTGGTGGAGCTGAACGGAAAAGCAAAAAGTAGCTAGACAACTGAATAATTTAAAAGCACTGATTAATTTCAGTGCTTTTTTCATTTTAAATATGATTTTTTGTAAAATCTATATCTTCCCAATCGCTTTTTTTCTTGTAGCCAATTTTTTCATAAACGTGATTACTTATTGGATTACTATCATCTGTATATAAAACGCAATATTTATCTCCACTATCTATTAAATCTCTAGAAATCCTATAAATTAAATTATAAGCATAGCTTTTTCCTCTTTCTTCTTTTGGAGTATAAACACTACTTACACATTTTCCATATTTCATAATTCTACTTATATTTGCTTGGCATACAATTTTATTATCTTTTTCAAGAACATAATATCCATTTTTTAAATATTTATTGAATTTTTCTTCAGCTTTCTCATAATCGCATTCTTCATTTAAAGCTTCTTTCATAAAATCTTGAATATATTTTATCAGTGTGTTTTTATCATTTAATGTACATTTTCTATAAGTAATATCTTCTAATAATTTTCCATCTTCAAGATTTTCCAATAATAAAATCCTAAGTCCAGCGTGAACAGAATACATCATATTACTTAAATCACAATAATATTTTGCAAATTTATTAGCAACACTTTTTTCTGTCAATATATAAATTTGTTAGAACTAAATATTATTAAATCTATAACAGAATTTTATCTTATAATATTAAAAATATTTTCAAAAATTTTCCAGTATTCGCTTGATTTTATTATAAATAGTACATATAATATCAAAAGAAGATGAGCAAAACAGAGTGTGACGTGTCGCTTTCCTTATGAAAGGAGGGCGGTGCATATGTTATTAGAACAAGTTTATTTATTTTTTATATACATACTTATATTTGAACTTGCAATGGTAACTGTTGTCGCTATTGCCTTATTTGCATTATTTGTAGATGCGGTAAGAAAATTAGACAATAAAAAAACACATCTCTGCTTGGCCGTTAGAGATGTTGTTTTAATTTTCTAAAATATTATTTCTTGCGACACGCCACATTTCTGTGGTGTCTCACCTTCTATAATTATTATATGAAAAATAAACTAAAAAGTCAACAATTTAAAAAAATAATAATTCAACTAAATCTTTCCAGTATTTTTTTGGCATATATTGCATTTGAAGTCTTTTATTGGTTCTTTCTTTAATAGCAATAGTCTTAAAAAATGTAGACCATAATTCTTCATATTTTTTTTCTTCATCTGAAAGTGTAAAAGCTGGCATAGAAAAATTATTTATTATTTTATATTCTTTAGTATTATAAAGAAATGCAATATTTCTATTTTTGTCGTGAATAATAAAATTTTGAGTAGATAATCTGTTTATAAAATGATGACCTAAATTTTCAATTATATTATTATCAGGGTGAATAGAGGCATAAAATAAATTTTCTTTTATTTGGATAAAACGAAGTAATCCTTTAAATTTATGAGCTTCATGTAACATTTTTTTTCGCATAGAATGTACGGCAAATACAAAATCTATGGAAAGCATAGTATCAATTTTAGGACCAATAACAAAACCATTTAAAAGATATTTTACAATATTAATCTCTTTATTTTTTGTATTAGAAAGAAAAGCATAATAACTATTATATAAAGTATCATAAGAAATATTTTTAATGATTCCGTTAAATATTCTATCAAAATGTTCATAATTAGTTATTTGCTCCTCAAATTCATCTAAAAAATTTATTTCTAAATTACTTTTTTCTATAATTTTTAAAGGAATATTTTTACTTATATAACAATTAAAAACAATACTAAGAAGCCCTTCAAAAGAGCCATCATATACATAAGTTTTATTTATAGTATTCCAGTTAAACATTTTTGTTTATCCTCCTTTGTTGGTGAAAGTGCATCAAAAATAAAATTATCTGCATTTGAAACATTATCAAATAAAGAAGTTTGCATATAGTTTAAAGAAGATGTGGATGTACGCTCTAAAAAAAGTAGATTTTGAGTAATAAAATTTTCGTTAAAATGTTTAATAGGGTCATAATATTTTCCATTACAAGTAATAAAATAACGAGCACGTTTTAGTACAATTCCAAGTTTTTTTAAATTCTCAAAAGTTAAGTTAAATTCCCTTCTTGCAGTAATAATACGTTTAGCACTAATGACGCCAATGCCTGGAACTTTTAATAAAGTATTATAGTCAGCTTTATTAATTTCTACAGGAAAATGTTGTAGATTGCGAAGAGCCCAATCACATTTTGGGTCTAACATGGTATGAAAGTTTGGATGAGTATCATCTAATAAGTCATCAATTTTAAAACCATAAAAACGAATAAGCCAATCTGCTTGATAAAGCCTATTTTCTCTAAGAAGAGGTGGAGAAGAAAGTGCAGGTAAATTGCTATCTTCATTAATAGAAACATAGGCAGAATAGTAAACACGCTTTAAGTTTAATTTGTTATATAGACTTTCAGACAATTTCATAATTTTCAAATCCGTTTCAGGAGTGGCACCTACAATTAATTGAGTAGTTTGACCTGCTGGAACAAATTTTTCTTTATATTTTGATTTTTCCTGTTTAGAAATGCTTATTTCCTTTGAAATATATTGCATAGGAGTTAGAATTCCTACTTTTTCTTTCTGTGGGGCTAAAAGTTTTAGGCTATCATTAGAAGGAAGCTCAATATTAATACTTGTTCTATCTACTAAATGACCTAATTTATCAATTAATTCTTTACTTGCACCAGGAATAGTTTTTACGTGGATATAACCGTTAAAATTATATTCTTTTCTTAATATAAAAATTGCTTTGTATAAACGTTCCATTGTGTAGTCAGGATTTTTGATTACAGCAGAACTTAAAAATAAACCTTCTATATAATTACGTTTGTAAAAGGCAATAGTTAAATCGGCAATTTCTCTAGGAGTAAAGGTAGCTCTTTTAACAGAATTTGTACATCTGTTAATACAATATTTACAATCATAAATGCAAGCGTTACTCATTAGAATTTTAAGAAGAGAAATACATCTGCCATCAGCTCCGCCAACTATGACAAATACCAGAAACATCTCCGTTTCCAATTCCATCCTTTGTATTTGAACGTTTGCTTCCAGAAGAACTACAAGAAGCATCATATTTTGCTGAATCTGCTAATATTTTTAATTTTTCAAGAATATCCATTTAATTACTCCTTTCTATATACACAACAAAAAAATGTTTGCGTAAATAATATAACATATTGCAAAACAAAAGTCAAACAAAAATTCGCAAAGTGATCTATTAAAGTAATTTTTTTGTGTAGAAAAAAGTAAATATTTGACGAAAAAATTATGTAGACAAAAGATAAAAATATGATATAATAAATCTATTATTTTTTCTAATGTTCAAAAATATTTTAATTCATAAAAATTTAAATCTTAAGGTTTG
>OIWT01003202.1_pt1 | contig 15416 bp, 18 predicted proteins | sample 1587701 | NCBI WGS metagenome assembly OIWT01 (sample SAMEA3888904, study PRJEB22519) | human gut metagenome | biome: human gut; feature: human-associated habitat; material: faeces | place: Denmark | collected 2009
TCTGGATAGCAGCTCCAGCTTAACCGCCCTGAAGTCTTAGGACTTCGGGGCGGTTTTCGTTTATCCTTTCAGCCATACTACAAAAATACCGCCGCACAGCTGTGCGGCGGTATTTTTTAATCCTCGTCGGGGATATTCTCTGCGTCCAGCAGATACTCGGTCTCGGTCTGCTGTTCCATCTGCTGCTCTGTCCAGTCCAGCTGCACAGCGCCGCTCAGGTCCAGCGAATAGTCCTCGGTGTATAGCAGACTGCCGGTGTTCAGGCTGCTTTCTGCCGGGCTGCGGGCATCCCATGTAAAGTGCAGATTTTCCGGCGGCACGGTGCACTGCTTTGCCAGTGCGGTCAGGGTGTAGCAGTCCCGGGCAAAGGCGGCGGCGCTGTCATACGGGCCGAACAACTCCACGGTCAAGGTCAGGTAGGTATCCCCGGCGGGCAGGGCGGCGGCCTGCTGCAAAGTCTCGACCTGCGGGCCGCTCAGGTACAGCCTGCCGCTGATATCCCGGATGGCGATGTCCTGCGCGTCCCGCTTACAGGCGGTGTACAGTTCGTCAATGGCCTGTGCGCTCAGGCGGTTCATGGTCTGCTGGTTTTCGCCGCTCAACTCGTCCCATAGCATGGGCAGCATCGCCATGCAGAAGCAGCCCGCCATCAGCACCAGACAGACCAGCACGGACACAAAATCGTACTTCCAGCGGCCGGGGCGGGCGGCAAAGAACAGCACCTCGCATCCCAGCAGCACCAGCGCCACCGCCGGGGCAATTTTCAGGGTCAGCTGCACATCAAAGCCCGGCACGAAGAAATACAGCAGGAAGAACACGCCCGCCGCAATGAGACACGCGCCCAAGGTCAGGCTGCCCACCCGGCGCAGGGGCTTTTCAGCGGGTCGTTTTTCTGCCGGTTTCTGCTCCGGCGCGGGCGCACTGCCCGGCTGTGCCGTCAAGGGGGTCTTATTCTGCTCGGTCATCGTCATCCTCCGCAGGGGTTTCGTCCTGCTCTGCACCGGTCACCGGTTCCCCCAGCAGTGCCGAAAGCTCCGGCATGGCAAAATGGGTGTCCGTGTCTGCGGTGTCCTCTGCATCCTCTGCATCCTCTGCCTGCGGCGCAGCCGTGTAGGCGTGGAAGTCCTCGGGTTCCTCCTCGGCAGGCTGCTTGCCCTTTTTGTTTTTCGGGCCGCGCACCAGCCACATACCGCACACGATCAGCGCCACGCAGACCACGATCTGCGGCAGGGCGTCCAGCATCAGGTAGATGGCGCGGAAAACCGGGTTATCCTGTCCCCAGCGCCACATCACATCGCCCAGCACCCGCATGATGATGTTGTTGTAGAACACGATCGCGCCCAGCGCGATGAGCCCCCAGCCCACCAGCTTGTGGCTTTCGCCCATGAACTGGGTCATGCGGGCATCGTGCCAATTAAAGTGCACCAGATAATCGTCCTCCGGGGCCTTTTCTGCCGCCAGCTGCGCGCGGAGGTTCAAGGTATCGAAAAAGCTGTACATATACACAACGATACAGCCGACTACCAGTGCGTCCAGCCCCGTGGTGCTGCCTACAATAATAAACAGGCAGAACATGGTGATGAGCGAGAGCCCCCGCTTCATATAGCCCTGATACATCTGCCCCGCACCGGGGATGCAGGCAAACAGCAGGGTCAGGATCCCGTTTTTCTTCATAATCAGTTCCCTCATTTCTCAGTGGTGTCTGCACTGTGGTGCAAAAGCGCGTCCAGTGCATCGGATAGTTTTTCGGTCAGCTGCTTTTTGTCCTCTATGGGCTTGCCCAGCGGGGCGGTGGAGGGCTGCGGCGCTTTGTCGTTCACCGGCTTGCCCAGCAGCTCCGGTTCGGTCTGCTGCGTGGTCTGCGGCAGCCATGTATTCAGCTGCTGTCCGGTGTGCAGGATCTGTTCCAGCGTACCGGCGCGCCACAGCGTCAGCGCCAGCACGGCGGCTACGGTGGCCACAGCGGCGCGTCCCCATGTGTTCTGCATCAGCCGTATCCAGATGGTGCCCATCACCGCGCCCCGGGCGGAGCGCGGCGGCTGCTCCAGCACATCATCGGTCAGCAGAGCGGTGTAGCGGTCCATGCAGCGGTCGCAGTAGGCAAGGTGCTCGGCGGCTTCCAGCCGCTGCGTTTCGTCCAATTGTCCACCGACCAGTGCCTGTAAGCCTTCCTCACTCAGACAGCCTTTTGCGTCAAACAGTTCCATGTACGCTCCTCCTTTCACAGGGTATGCGGTCGTTTTGCAAGATCTGCTGCGCCAGCATCTTTTTGGCGCGGTAGACCTGCGCTTCCACCGTTTTGGGCGGACGTCCGCACAGCCTTGCGGCTTCGGCCATAGTGTGCTGTTCCAGCAGCACCAGACGGCAGGGCGTGCAGTAGGGCTCGCGCAGATTTAAGATCATCCCGGTAAGCTCCTCTTCGCCCAGTGCTTCCAGCACCTGCTGCTCCGGCTGCATGCCGGGCGGCGCGCCCTCCAGCGCCAGCACCTCGTCGCCGGGGGTGTTCATCTTGCGCACCCACGCGCTGCGCAGATAATCCTTGGCTTTGTTGGCGGCGATGCGCGCCAGCCACTGCTTTTCAAAGCCGGGCGGGCAGCGGTCGATGGCCCGCCACGCCGCCAGAAAGGTCTCCTGCGTCAGGTCCTGCGCTTCCTGTACATCCGGCACCAGCTGGTGGCAGACCGTGTACACGAGCGCCTGATATTTCTGCACCATCGTGCTGAATTCCTGTGTTGTCAACGCGCTGCACGGCCTCCTTTCCGGTCTTGGATGCGGTGCTCTGCGCCGCCCTTCTGTCTTTAATACGAAGGAGCGGCGGCAGTTCCTGCAAAAAAACTAAAATATTTTCAAACTTTTTCTTCTGCCGCAGATATGGTACAATAGCAGTATAGCACACAGGGAGGATTTTCGCCATGGCTTCTACCACCCGTCAGGCGCTTTTACAGGCGCTGAGCGCCGCCGAGGGCGCGTATATTTCCGGCCAGCAGCTGGCGCAGCAGCTGGGGGTCAGCCGCGCTGCCGTGCACAAGGCGGCGGCGGCGCTTACCGCGCAGGGCTATGCGCTGGAAGCCGCCTCCCGCCGGGGGTACCGTCTGCTGGGCGGCGACCCCTTCTGCACCGAGGCGGTAGGCCCCTACCCCGCCCCGGTGCAGCTGTACGACACGCTGGAAAGCACCAACCGCACCGCAAAGCTGCTGGCGCTGGAAGGTGCCGCCCACGGCACGCTGGTGCTGGCTGGTGGGCAGACCGCCGGGCGCGGGCGGCTGGGACGCAGCTTTGCCAGCCCGGCGGGCAAGGGAGTGTACTGCTCGGTGGTGCTGCGCCCGCCGCTGCCCGCCGCCAACGCCCAGACCGCCACCATCGGCGCAGCAGTGGCAGTGTGCCGGGCGGTGCAGATGCTGTGTGGGCTGGAACTTGCCATCAAGTGGGTGAACGACCTGTATTACAGGGGCAAAAAGGTGTGCGGCATCCTGACCGAAGCCGGCACCGACCTTGAAAGCGGCCAGCTGGAATGGCTGGTGGTGGGCATCGGGCTGAACCTGACCGCCACGGCGGAGGACTTTCCCCCGGAGCTTGCCGCCAAAGCAGGCAGCCTATACCCCGGCGGCCCTGCCCCGGTAAGCCGGGCGGCGCTGGCGGGTGCCATCGGGCGGGAGCTGTTAGCGCTGTGCCCGGGCTTTGCCTGTCTGGACGAATACCGCGCCCGCTGCTTTGTGCCCGGCCACTGGGTGACCGTGTGCACCGGCACCGAGACCTACGCCGCGCAGGCGCTTTCCATTGACGATGCCGGGCGGCTGGTGGTGCAGCGGGAGGGCGGGCGCACCGAGGCGCTGCGCTGCGGCGAGGTGACCATCCGTCCCACTAAGACGGAATAAACGGATACAAAAAGCCCGCCGGGCATTGCGCACGGCGGGCTTTGGTTTACAGTTTACTCTGCCTTGGTCTCGGGCTTTGCCTCAGCCTTGGCTTCCGGCTTTGCTGCAGGGGCAGCAGCGGGAGCGGCGGGCTTCACCACGGGCTTCGGGGGATTGGGATCGTCCTTCAGCGGGAACAGGATGATGTGCTTGGGGCACTTCTGGGCGCACATACCGCAGCCCTTGCACTTGTCGTAATCAATGCGTGCCACGCCGTCCACAACATGGATAGCGTCGAACTTACAGGTGCGCTCGCACATGCCGCAGGCGATGCAGGAGGTGGTGCACAGCTTGTTTGCCACAGCACCCTTATCCTTGTTGGAGCACATGACCACCGGCTTGCGGGGGCCGGCAGCGTCGATCATGATGACCTGCTTGGGGCAGATATTAGCGCAGGCACCACAGCCGGTGCACTTGTCCTTGTCCACCTTTGCCACACCGTCTACGATGTGGATGGCGTCGAACTTACACACCTTGGTGCAGTCGCCCAGACCAATGCAGGCGAAGGTGCAGGTCTTGGGGCCGCCGTACAGGGCTGCCGCAGCAGCACAGGTCTGGATGCCCTTGTAGTCGTAGGCGGGCTTGCAGTGCTCGGAGCTGCCCTGACACTGCACAACAGCCTTCTTTTCTACGGCGCTTGCCTCGCCGCCCATGATCTTGGCAATGGCAGCGGCAGCCTTGGGGCCGCCGGGTGCACACTTGTCGCAGGGCACGCCGTCCAGAACAACTGCCTTGGCGTAGTCGGAACAGCCGGCGTAGCCGCAGCCGCCGCAGTTTGCGCCGGCCAGACAGGCAGAAACTTCCTCAATGCGGGGGTCTTCCTCCACCGCCATGAACTTTGCGGCAGCCACCAGAACGATAGCACCCACAGCGCCCACGATGGTGCACAGGATAACAGCAGATACAATATTCATAATCCTGTTCCTCCCTTACAGCGTGACATTGAACAGGTTTTCGACGATGCCGCCGAAGCCCATGAAGGACAGGCTGGTGATTGCAGCTGCGATCAGGGTGATGGGCAGGCCCTTGAAGGGTGCCGGGGGATCGCAGGCTTCCACGCGCTTACGCACGCCGCTGAACATGACCATGGCCAGCATAAAGCCGCAGCCTGCGCCGATGGCACAGATCAGAGCCTCGATGTAGGCGTAGCCGAAGCCGTGTGCAGCCACATCTGCACCGTAGTCGCCCACGACCAGAATGGTCACAGCCAGCACGCAGCAGTTGGTGGTGATCAGGGGCAGATAAACGCCCAGCGAGTTATACAGTGCAACGATGTACTTCTTGAGGAAGATCTCGATGAACTGCACCAGCACAGCGATGACCAGAATGAACACGATGGTCTGCAGGTAGCCCAGACCAGCCGGGTCCAGAATGAAGATCTGGATGGGGAAGGTAACGGCCGTTGCCATGAACATGACGAAGATGACAGCACCGGACATACCAACAGCGGAATCCAGCTTTTTGGAAACGCCCAGGAACGGGCAGATACCGTAGAACTTCACCAGCACGTAGTTGTTGACCAGGATCATGCTGAAGAAGATCGCAGCGAGTTTGACGAGCATCTTATTCCGCCTCCTTCTTCAGATTGTCAAGATCACAGCAGCTCTTGCGCTCGATGCGGGCGTCCAGCTTGCCTTCCAGCCACACACAGCCGGCCATCAACAGGCCAAAGCAGAAGAATGCACCGGGAGCCTGCGTCATGATGGACACCTTGGCAACGCTTTCCGGAATGATCTGGAAGCCCAGCCAGGTGCCGCTGCCCAGGATCTCACGGATGGAGGCCATCAGAGTAGCGGTGAGGGTGTAGCCGAGGCCCATGCCCACGCCGTCCAGTGCGGAATCCACCACATTGTTCTTGCAGGCGAACATCTCGGCACGGCCCAGAATGATACAGTTGACAACGATTAGGGGCAGGAACACGCCCAGAGCGTTGTACAGGCTTTCCATGTAGGCCTGCATGAACATCTGCACGATGGTCACAAAGCCTGCAATGATAACGATGTAGCAGGGCAGATGCACCTTGCCGGGGATGACTTTCCGCAGCAGGGAGATCATGATATTGGAGCACACCAGCACGAAGGTGAAGGCGGCGCCCATGCCCAGTGCGCTGGAAACTGCCGTGGTAACGGCCAGAATGGAGCAGGTGCCCAGAACCAGACGCAGAACAGGGTTTTCTTTGATGATGCCGTTGGTAAGGATGCTTACCTTGGACTTATTTTCTTGTGCCATTTCTTACCAACCTCCTTTTATGCCAGCTCGTTGAAGCAGTTGATACAATCATTGATGGCAGCAAACAGAGCGGTGGACGAAATGGTTGCGCCACTGTACGCATCGAAATCCTGATTCATCACAATGTTCTTGGTGCCGTCCATGCCGTTGAACTGTGCCAGGAAGTCATCGGTGGACACATTGGAGCCGATGCCCTTGGTCTGGGTAGAAGCGTCCACCCAGATGCCGGTCTCGGCGCCGTTGGCGTCAAAGCCCATGATGACGGTCAGGATGCCGCCGTCAAAGCCCTTTTCCTCAGCCTTGATGGCAATGCCGCCATCCGGAGCCTTTACCACGCCGGTAACATTGGCGGTGGTGTAGTCGGTAACTTCCTCCAGCGTAGCTGCGTCAGAAACAGAGGGCATCACGCTGACATAAGCAGCCAGCGTGGTGCGGCGGGTGTTCTCCTCGATAACGGGAGCGGTCATGCCGTTCACCAGAGCCAGCAGCAGGCTGACGATCAGAGAGATGACGGTCAGCACAACGATCGGCTTACCGGTGGTTTCCCAGCTGGAATTTGCAGTCTTACTCATTTGCCAGCACCCTCCTTCGCTTTCTTTGCAGGCTTCACATAGCCATACGGGGTCTGACGGGTCAGATCATTGATGTACGGGACCCACAGGTTCATGAACAGCAGCGCGAAGGACACGCCCTCGGTGTAGCTGCCCCAGTAGCGGATGGCAAAGGTAACGATGCCAAGGCAAACGCCGTACACCAGCTTACCCTTCAGGGTAAAGGGGCTGGTAACGTAGTCGGTAGCCATGAACACAGCGCCGAACAGCAGGCCGCCGCTCAGCACGGCAACCAGTGCGCTGTGCAGATCTCTGGTAGCGATCAGGTAGAACACGAACACGCTGCCAACGTAGGAAGCCGGGATGGCGATGCTGATGGTCTTGGTAGCCACCAGATAGATCAGGCCCAGCACGATAGCCAGTGCGCAGGTCTCGCCCAGCACACCGCCGTGGATGCCCATGAACAGATCCAGCAGGCTCAGCTTGGAGGGATCTGCCACAGCCAGCGGGGTAGCCTTGGACAGCTGATCCACCGCTGCATCCGGGAACACCCACTTATTCATGGAACCGGCAAAGCTGATAAACAGCACGATACGGCCCACCAGAGCGGGGTTTGCAAAGTTCATGCCAATGCCGCCGAACAGCTGCTTGACAACGATGATAGCCACCAGATCGCCGATGATCAGCTGACCGATGGGCATACCCACGGGCACGTTCATGGCCAGAATGATGCCGGTGACCACAGCGGACAGGTCGCTGATGGGGTTCGGGCGCTTCAGCAGCTTGCAGTACAGCCACTCAAAAACCACACAGGCCACCACGGAAACGGCGGTGACCAGCAGGGCGCGCACGCCGAAAATGATTGCAGAGGCAACCACGCAGGGGCACAGTGCAACGATCACGTTGGCCATCAGGCTCTGGGTGGTCTCGTCACTGCGGACGTGCGGGGAAGCCGAAACAATAAGCTTCGTATCCATTACTTATTGCCTCCTTTTTTGATTTCACCAAGGTAGAACGCCTTTGCCAGACTCATCATCTGGGTAACAGGGCGCTTTGCCGGGCAGACGAACGAGCAGCTGCCGCAGTTGAAGCAGTAGTCTGCATGCAGCTTGCCCAGCTCCTGCACGTCACGGGCAGCATAAGCCTGGTTCACCTCCACGGGCTCCAGGCCCATGGGGCAGTACTCCACGCAGCGGCCGCAGCGGATGCAGGGGTTGACCTGTGCGGGCTGTGCAGCTGCCTTGCTCAGCAGGATCAGACCGGAAGTGGTCTTGGTGGTGGGGTAGGAAAGGTTCTCCACAGCGGGGCCCATCATGGCACCGCCGGCAACCACCTTGCCCAGCTCGCCCTTGACGCCCACATAGTCCAGAATGTCCTGATAAGCGGTGCCCACGGGCACGACAACGTTCTGGGGCTTTGCGCAGGCATCGCCGTCCACGGTGATGGTACGCTGGACCACCGGCATACCGGTAGCCAGATACTTGCCCAGCGTGGAAACGCTGGTCACGTTCATCACGATCGCGCCTGCATCGGCGGGCAGACCGCCGTGGGGCACCTCGCGGCCGAGGCACTTTTCGATCAGGATCAGCTCTGCGCCGGTGCCGTAGACACTGGGCAGGGGCTTGACCTCGATAGCGCTGTCGTCCTTGGTCTTTTTGCACAGCAGGTCGATGCACTCGGGCTTGTTGTTCTCAATACCAATGATGCACTTGGGAATGCCGGTATACTGCAGCACAGCCTTGATGCCGCGGATGATATCATCGCTGCACTCCAGCATCTCCTGCGTGTCGCTGGTCAGCCACACCTCGCACTCGGAGGCGTTGATCAGTAAAGTATCCACCGACTGCTTGGGCTGCAGCTTCACATCGGTGGGGAAGCCTGCGCCGCCCAGACCTACCAGACCGCACTCGCGCACGGCAGCAAGGAAGCTGGCCTTATCGGTGACTTCCGGTGCCTTGACAGCCGGGTCTACGGTCTGCTTGCCATCGGTTTTGATGACAACAGAATCGCACATACGGCCATTGGACAGACGGAAAGGTTCCACTGCAGCTACCGTACCGGAAACGCTGGAGTGGATGTTTGCGGAGACAAAGCCGCCCGCCTCACCGATCTTGGTGCCGACGAACACTTCATCGCCTTTTTTCACCAGAGCCTTGGCGGGTGCGCCAATGTGCTGGCTCATAAGGATGCGTACCTGCGCGGGCAGAGGCATCGGGATAGGTTTGCTTGCAGCAGTTGCCTTGTCATGCGGCGTATGCGCGCCAAGCGCCGCACGTTTCAGCTTGTTCAACATGGAATTAAATCCCCCATTCTGCTTGAATTGCCGCCCCCACGCCCATGCAGGCGCACTGGTACAGGGACAGCAGCTGCTTAACACACTTATTGTATCATTTTGGCGCGGGAAGTCAACGACATCACGGCTCAAATGATGAATTTTCCTGAACTTTCTTATTCGTTTTCGCAGATTAGTTTTAGCTAACTGTCGTATTTTTCTTTTTGTTCTCCCTCTTCTGCCGTTTGCCTTTACTGTGGGAATATGCTATACTATACCTAACATGACAGGCGGAACGTCCCCCGCTCCGCTCCCGAACTTCACAAGGAGGCACCAAACCATGAAAGTTCTCAAAGCTCTGCTCGCCGTCCTCACCACACTGGCTGTCGCCCTGACCGCCATTCTGCTGCTCTGGCAGGATAAAAGCGCCCCGCGCTATATCAAGATCTACGAAAACGAGCAGTAATATTTTTCTTGCAAAAACAGCACCCCGGCCAAGCGGTAAAACCGCCCGGCCGGGGTGTTTTTGCGTTATCCGGCAGACCACACAAAAACGCCGCCGACTTTTCGTCAGCGGCGTTTGCTCGTATCAGTAGGTCATCACGACCACCATAAAGGGGCAGTTTTCCATTGTTGCAGGGTCAGTGTTCTGCACAACGCCCACGCCCACAAGGGTGGCTTCCGTGCTCGTGACCAGTGCCGGTTTCCATTTGCCGGTGTCCTTTACCCAGCCGCGGATCACGCTCTCTGTGGGATACGCAGCGTAGCCGCCTACGCCCACCAGCTTTTTATCCTTTACCGTCAGCTTGCTGATGTCGTTCCAGTCCTTCGTATACCGCTCGCCATTCGGGTCGTTGCTGTACTGGCCAAGCAGCCAGTCCAGCTGCAATTTTGCCATTTTTTCAGCCATGACACAGGCGTCGGCGTCCATGGTCAGCGGGGTGTTATTGCCGTTGTTCTTGCGCACTGTGTTCAGTGCTTCCACCACCGCAGCCACCTTCTGCGCCTCGGTCTTTTCGTCGGTGGGGTCTTTGCCGGTCTCGCTGCTGCCCGGCTTATCCGGCGTATCCGGTGCGGAAGGGCCGGAGGGCCCGCAGGCTGCTAAAAGCAGCAGCGCCATTGCAGCTGCAAGAGCCGCTGCCGTCCATCGTTTCCAAAGCTTCATCTGTGGTCCCCCGCTTTCTTCTTATGGGAGCGCGTTGCTCCCCGGTTTCATCTTATCCCCTGCTGCGGCGCGCTGTCAATGGGCAGATGCGCCAAACTTTGCCGGAAAGTTTCGGAATAGCGTGCAAAAGCAGGAACATAATTCCGGAAAATCTGCCGATTTTCCGGAATTGCTTTTTCACCGGGCACACTGCGCGGGCTTTTCTGCACGCAAAAAAGGCTGCCGCACAGCCTGTGTGCGGCAGCCCGAGATATATCAAGTTATGCTCGGAGTAGTCGGCGTATAGGTGATCAGGATCAGGATATAGTTCTCATCGCCGATCTTGTGCGTAGCTGCGCCGATCTCGACCTTATTGTCACCGGGGCGGGACGTGCCGATGGGAACAAACTGGCTGGGACTCGTGACGCTCGCCATCCATTCCATCTTCAGATGCTCGCCTATTATGCCGCTGCTCTTGAACTGAATGTTGTCGATCAGGTTGACCTCGCAGGGCGTTTTTTCGGGGTCAATCCCGGCTGCCTTTATAACAGCAGGATCCTTCAGCAGCTCCTTGGCCTTTGTGCCCTCGTTTTCCTTCTGCGCGGCGGCTGTATCGGCGGCTGCCAGCAGCGCTGCTGCCAGATCATCTGCCTTTTTGGTGTGGGTCACAGTCTTGCCTCTGTCTGTCATATAATCGATCGATATTTTCAGCAGCTCGTTCTGCATGGCGTAGCTATTGCCGCCGCAGCCTACCATCGTTAATGCCAGTGCAGCAGCCAGCACGACGGCTGCCAATTTTTTGAACAGTTTCATCGTTTCCTCCTTGCCGCAGCCTGCAATAAGTCTGCCGGGGCAGCTGCAGGCCGCATCTTGTAAATATACCGTTCCGGTCTTGGGCATCCGTAAGGGCTGTCACAGCCCGGACGCTCTTATTTCGCGATCATAAGCACGCAGTTCTTGCCGTCAAGCGTGCCAATGGCAAGACCAAACTCAAATTTGCTTCCGAGCTTGGGTTCGCCGATCTTCAAATCACCCTGCATCAGACGATACAGAAGATCCCCTGCAATCTCAAAAGGCTTAGCCTGATTCATGGTATTGCTGAGGTAACTCGGGTTGCGCGTCAAGGAGAGCGCATAAGCCTCCGTTGCCGGGTCAATGCCGACCTTTTTCAGGAACTCCTCATCATTCAGCAGTACATTCGGATCCGGCCACTCGCCTTCTTCCGACTCCGCGAGGGCTTTATCGATCTCTGTCAGCAGCTTTGCTGCCAAGGCATCCAGTTCCTTGCTGTCCGTGGCCTGCTTGCCCTGCATAATAACAGCAGTATCCGAGACAGCACCCTTGATCTGCCGGGCAAGGACTGTCTCGGAGCCGCCGCAGCCCACCATCATCAGTGCCAGAGCCGCCACCAGTACGGCAGCTGCCAGTTTTTTGAACAATTTCATGCTTCATGCCTCCTTCTTCGTCAGACACTATCCTATGCGGCCCGGACGTTTCCCAAGCCTACTTTCCTTCATTTTACCGTCACATTTGCAATACTGTCAATGCACAGAAGCCCTAAAGTTTTTCCAGCAAATTTCAGCAATTCGCGCAAAAAAAGGCTGCCGCACAGCCTGTGCAGCAGCCTTTTGGGCTTAGTAATCGTTTTCGCAGCCAAGCAGGAATTTCATGTAGGCAAAGGTGCGTTCCCGCCCGAGGTCCCGCACCATGCACAGCAGCTTTTCCAGCAGCGCCCGGGTCTCCGGGTGCATCAGGTAGTGATCCTTGCTGCGCTGGTAGTACTCCCACGCGGAGGCATCGGTGTACTTGTCGCCCAGATAGATCTGGCTTGCCGCCACCCGGTCGCACACCATCTCGCAGACGTAGCGCAGGGGGATCTTCATGCCGGTCAGGCCGGTCTTGGTGGTGCTGTAATCGATCCAGTATTCCAGATGATGCTTGTTGCGCCCCTTGTGGTGCAGCCACGCCGAGGTGTAGCCCTTTGCCGCGCGCTCGGCCTCGTTGGGGCTGTGGTCGCCCTGATAATAGATGCACCCGGGGATGAATTCGGTGGGGCTATACTTGCTCAGGTCGTGGGCAAGACCCTGCTCATACAACCCGCATTCAAAGCAGTATTTCATCACCAGCAGCTTGTGCCGGGTGATAGTCTCGAAATGACCCTTGATGTTCATGCTGTTATTCCCTCCACTGCACCGTGATGCGTCCCTCTTTCAGCCCGCGCAGATCATCACTTTCGGAAAAATCCTCCCGATCCATGGTCAGGTTGGGGTTGTAGTAGGGGTCATGCAGGATGTTCTCCTTGCCGTGCACCTCGTACAGACGCTGCTGCTCGGCGGCAAAGCGTCGTGCCTTTACCGGGTCTTTTTCGTCTCCGCCGCGGCTCTTGCTCTCGTAGTGGGTCAGCTGGGCGTAGGGCGTCCACGCAATGCGGTAGCCCGCATCCCGCACCCGCAGGCAGAAGTCCACATCGTTGAAGGCCACCGCAAAGGCTTCGTCCAGCCCCTTTACCTCGTCCCACACGCTGGTCTTTACCAGCAGGCAGGCACCGGTGACGGCGGAAAAGTCCTGCACCGTGGCGGTGCGGAACAGATAGCCGCTGCCGCCTGCCTTTTTGTACTTGTGGCTGTGCCCCGCGTAGCCCCCCAGCCCGGTAATGACGCCCGCGTGCTGGATGGTCTCATCCGGGTACCAGAGCATTGCACCGCACACTGCCGCCCCGCCGGGGTGGGCGCATTGGCGCAGAAGTTCAGTGAGCCATTCGCCGCTGCGCACCTCCACATCGTTGTTCAGCAGCAGCAGATACGCGCCGGTGGCATATTTGCGGCCAAAGTTGTTGATGCCGGAAAAGTTGAAGCCCTTTTTCGGGTAGGTGACCACCCGCAGACCGTCATAGCGCTGCTGCGCCTTTTTATAGTAGGCAAAGGTGGCGGGGTCGGTGGAGTTGTTCTCCACCACGATCACCTCAAAGTGCTCCCATTCAGTCTTTGTCCAGATGCTGTGCAGGCATTTTTCCAGATCCTCGGTGTGGTCCTTGTTGGGGATAAGGATGCTCACCTTGGGTTCGCCCACAATGTCCCACTTCACCCGGTAGGTGCTGGGGAACAGGCCGTCCTCCACCGTGCCGGTGCGCCCGGTGCGGGTCAGGTGGTCTGCCAGCGCCTTTTTGGCCGCTGCCGCAACGTATGGCTTGGCGTCTGCACCGCCGGAGGTAGACCCCGCGTGCACCCGCCAGTAGTAGAGCACCTGCGGCACATGGGCGGCACCGCCGGTCTTTTCCAGCAGACGCAGGAACAGGTCGTGATCCTGACTGCCGTCGCATTCCGGGCGTTCGCCGCCCAGCTGCTCCCACAGCGCTTTTTGGAACACCGCCAGATGGCAGATGTAGTTGCAGCACAGCAGGTAATCCGGGGCGTAGTCCGGCTTGAAGTGCGCCACCATGGGGCGGCGGATGCTCTTGGTGAACAGTGCCTCGTCGCTGTACAGAAAGCCGTCCGGTTCGCCGCGCTGCCGCAGCTGCAGGATGGCCTTGCCCATGGTGTACAGGGCATGGGGTGCCAGAATGTCGTCGTGGTCAGCCAGCGCCAGATACTCCCCTGTTGCCAGCTGCGCGGCGGCGTTGGTGTTGGCCGCAATGCCCTTATTTTCGATCTTTTTGTATACGATCTGTTGATTTTTTTGCCGATATTCCTTTACGATCCGTTCCACGTCCCCGTGGGCAGCGTCCGAAGCATCGGCAAGGCAGAGCTGTCCGTTGGGCGCGGTCTGCCCCACAAAGGAATCCAGAAACTCCCGCAGGTATTTTTCCGGGGTGTTATACAGCGGGGTCAGCACCGAAATGGTAGGCAGGCCGCAGTCTGCTGCCGTTTTGCCCGCCATCTCGGCGCGCTGGGCTTCCAGCACCTTTTTGGCGGGCAGGTAGCGTGCACGCTTGCCAAAGCAGCGGCGCTTCACAAAGCCCGCGCCGCGCCTGACCATGGTGGGCAGGCCCTCTTCCTTTGTCAGCTGCACGGCATAGCCGGCAAGCTCCTTGGCGCGTTTCAACCGTACATTCATATCAGACCTCGCCGCGCTGGGTCGCCTTGTAGGCGGCGCAGACTGTCTGGGTGTCCCCGTTCATTTTCAGGTGACCGTGGCTCAGCCATGCCACCTTGGTGCACATCCGCTCGATCTGCTCGATGGAGTGGGACACCAGAATGACCGTGGTGCCGCCCGCCATCAGCTCCTGCATCCGCTTTTCGCACTTCTGCTGGAACAGGAAATCGCCCACCGACAGCACCTCGTCCGCAATGAGGATATCGGGCTTGGTGATGGTGGCAATGGCAAAGCCGATGCGGGCCACCATGCCGGAGGAGTAGTTCTTCAGCGGCACATCCAGAAAGTTTTGCAGCTCGCTGAACTCCACGATCTCATCAAATTTTTCGTCCAGATACTTGGGCGAGAAGCCCAGCACCGTGCCGTTGAGATAGATGTTCTCGCGGGCGGTCAGATCCATATCAAAGCCCGCGCCCAACTCGATGAGCGGGGCGATGGTGCCGTTTACGGTCACCTTGCCCTTGCTGGGCTTGTACACCCCGGCAATGGTCTTGAGCAGGGTGGATTTGCCCGAGCCGTTCAAGCCCACAAGGCCGTAAAAATCGCCGGGCATGATGTCCAGACTGACGTCCTTTAAAGCGTAGAACTCGTCGTATTGCAGCCGCCCCTGCACCATGGCCAGAAAGTACTCCTTCAGGCTCTCATGCTTTTCCTTGGAAAGGTTGAAGCACATGGAAACATTGTCCACTTTGATGATCGGTTCCATTGTTCACCCTCCTTAAATGTGCAGCACAAAGTGATCCTGCGTTTTGCGGAACACCTGCAGCCCCACTACCATGGACAGCACTGCGCAGATGCCACAGACAAGGAACATATTCCAATCCAGCGGGATGCCCCACATCACCGTGCGGCGGAAGCCCGTGATATACCAGTACATGGGGTTCAGCTTGATGATCTGCTGCATATTGAAGCCGCCGATGGAAAAGGTCATCTGGGTGGGGTCATAGAAGATGGCGGAGAAATACAGCAGCGCGGTGACGAACACGCTCCAGATATGCATGATATCCCGGAAGAACACGGTAGCCGCCGCTAAGAACATACTGACGCCCAGACTGAAGAAGAACAAGGTCACCAGCGGGTACAGCGCCTCAAAAATGGTCAGGTGGAAAGGTGCGCCGGTAAAGATCATGACCAGCAGCAGCGCCACAAAGCTGAAGATGCAGTTCACCATGGCAAAGCAGCACTTTTCCAGCGGGAAGATATACTTGGGGATA
>OIWT01003206.1_pt1 | contig 15406 bp, 17 predicted proteins | sample 1587701 | NCBI WGS metagenome assembly OIWT01 (sample SAMEA3888904, study PRJEB22519) | human gut metagenome | biome: human gut; feature: human-associated habitat; material: faeces | place: Denmark | collected 2009
TTGCGCGGCTTATATCCCCACCCTGAACGACGGGGCTTTACGCCGCTGTCGGTAACGATGTAAATCCCGGGACCTGCGGCCCTGTTTTCCGTTCCCTGTGCCGTGCATCTCGGAAGGGCGTATTTTTTCAGGCCCCGACAGCCGTCGGTATCGGCTCGTATTTCTTAGCCCTCGCAACTTCCTGCGGCTTACCGTTGTCATTGCCCCCTCAGCGACGCTTCACATGCTCGTGCAAGCGCTCGGTGCCGTGATTCCTGTTTCCTCGGATACCGCAACCGGGTCAGTTTCCTTGTCCCCCTTTATTCGGGGGTTCCTTAAAAAGGGAAATGACGTTTTGTTTTTTGCCCTCGCTCTCTTCGTGCCCCTTCTTGCTTAACAATCGAAAAACCTTTTTGTTTCAAACAGTGTTACGATACCGAGCCCTTAGGTTTCGATTTCCCCTATGAACGAACTTTTCCTTTTCTTTTTGCTCATTGTCGTCACGGTCCTGACACCGGGACCGGGGGTTTTGTACACGATTTCCTGCGGGTTTCGGTACGGCAAGCGCCATCTCCTGCTCTCGCCTGCAGCCATTTCGCTCGGGGTTTTCATTACCAATGTGTTAACGGCTGCCGGGCTCGGAGTCATCGTAGCCGCCTCGCCGCGCCTTTATTTTGCGATTCAAATCGTCGGGGCTCTGGTGTTGATTTATTTGGGATATCGAAACTGGGCGGCTAAAGTCGTCGATTTGTCCGATGCGCATCAACCGGAGCACGCAGGTCATGACGAGGACGTAAAGGGTGCCTTTATGTTCGGTGTTTTACTGAGCATCGCAAATCCGGTGTTGATTGTGAGTTTGGTCGCTCTTTTCCCGCAATTTATTCATCCCGATGAAAACTACGTGCACAAGGCGGCTCTTTTGATTGCCATTTACACGGCAGTGTGTTTTGCCGGTCACACACTTTATAGTTCGCTCACGGTTCTGGCAAGCCAGTACCTAAAGGGCGAGCGCGTCTCGCGGATTCTCAATCGAGGAAGCGCCCTGCTTTTCTGGCTCATAAGTCTCGGAATTCTCGGGCGGACTGTCGATGCCCTGTAAGTCGGGAGCGATTCATACCTTCTTCTCTCGCCCCCGACACAAACTTTACTGCCCTACTTCTTGTTGTGGAACGTGACCTTACCGGCCTTCTTTAGCGCGGCAAATTCGGCCTTTACTTCGTTTAAGTCCTTCATAAACCAGGGATTTGCATGTAAGACGGCCACATTGGCTGCGCCGATCAGACGGGCATTTTCCACATCCGATGCCCAGTGGTACCCGCAGATTACACGCGAGCGCCCCATATCCAGACCGCGTTCCAAAATCGCGTCCTTGTTGTCCGGATTAATCTCCGCCAAAATCAGTGCAACGGCCCAGCCGCGAGCCGAATGTCCCGAGGGATACCCGCCATCTTTAGAAAGTCTTGCCTCATCGTCCTTGTAGCACGTGGGCTGCCCGTAATAAACGAACGGACGAATCCGGTTATACTTTTTCTTGGCGCCGCGCGGAGCCAAGGAACCGGTTTCGCTGCGTAGGTGCTTGATGAATTTATACAGTTTCGGCGTGTCTTTTTCCGTGATTTTCACACCGAAGGCATCCTGAAAAGCGAGGTGAACCTTTGAGCCTGCGGCATCGAGAATCGCCTGGCGTCCGCGCTCGGCCGTACGCATCTTAAGACCCTCTTCATAGGCGATGCGGTCGGAATCGTTAACCGGGTCACCGGCTTTCACGGGCAACGGAGGCGGCGGAATGAGCGCCACACTGTCGACCGTTTCATCCAAGGTCGAATAGTATTTTTTCGGATCCGTGAGGGCGTCACTCCCGGTAATCGGAGCGGCAAGAACCGTTCCGGCAAAGCAAAGCGCTGCAGCGACGAGGGTCAATTTTTTCATACATATCTCCAAAAAATTTATACAGTACAAAAACGTTTTTATCGGGAAAAAATCTATCGGATGCGCGGCAAGTACGCGATAGATCGTGTGTTCGCCGCACTTTTTTATTCTACGATGGGAGAAAGGAGATTATGCGCAAACGCAACAAATCTTAAGGGAAAACCCTAGAGGCGCATTGAAATGGTTCTCGACAAACTTCCTCTCTTTCCTTTTAATCGATTTCTTTGCGTCGACGTCATGCGTATCTGTTGCACAAATGATTCTTTTTCGGAGGGGAAGTTCAAAGCTTCTTGTTCGACCTTAATTGACAGCGTTCTCAACTGTCTTGCTGACGGTCATGACGGACAAGGCGGACACTTGCGTTCTATGCTAAGCGTTACGACCCAAAGCATTTCCTTTGAAAAAAAACGAACGGCGCAAACCGGCTGTCAGATTTCACCTAAGTTGCAAAGGGTTTTCTCAAAACTATTCCGTTGTACGAAGGAAAAGCCCGGGAAAAGACCTCTTGAGAAAACGCCTTAAAAATTACCTCGGCCCTTTGTTCGAATCAAATCGGAAAGACCGGAAAAGGGTTTGTTTTTCACCGAATTCAGAGCATTTTCTTCCCGTGTCTCTTTTTGAGGTTGGACCTGACAGACTTCGTGTCGAGGGAAGGCCGGAAGGCTCAATAAAAGCTCTTCTTCCACCAGATGCGCCAGATCAAAATGCGTCGACCCGACAATGACGTCAAACTCGCCGTCCTCGTCAATCGGAAGGCTATCGGCCTCATCTTCCGTTTGCGTCAAAAGAAAAGGAACGGTTTTTTCAATCCGGATGCGGCACGGTTCGGCGCAATACACGCACGATGTCGTGAGCATCGCATCGACGGTCAGTTCCACGGCCGTAAGTCCTCGTTTCCCTTCTCGGGGCGTGAGGACAAATCCCACATCCGCCGATTTGGCTTCGCCTGTGAGCGTCTCGGTCAGGCGCGGCATCTCCGATAACGAAAGCGAGCCGGAAAGTGTCTTTTTCGAACGGGCGAAGTCGAAAACATTAAGAATCATGGAAACCTCTTAAAACCTTTACAATGAGCCCATTATGTCAAATCCACCGCTTATTTTGGCAAGTTCCTCCGTGTACCGAAAGGAACTGCTCGCTCGCCTCGGTCTTCCTTTTGAAACGTTTTCGCCCGAAATCGACGAAACGCCGCATCTCGGGGAGTCGCCCTACGCCCTTTCGGTGCGCTTGGCGCGAGAAAAAGCCCTTGCGGTTCGCGCCGTGAGACCCGGGGCTGTCATCATTGCCTCCGACCAGGTCTGTGAACTGAACGGCAAACCCATCGGGAAACCCGGCACCTTTGCTCGGGCCCGTGAACAACTTCGTGCCATGGCCGGCCGAAAGGCCGTCTTCCACACAGCTCTTTGTGTGCTTGATGTTGCCGGCCACGCACATGAATGCGTGAGCGATACCGTCATTACGATGCGACAACTCACCGATAGGGCCATTGACGACTACCTCACACGAGAAAAACCGTTTGCGTGTGCCGGGAGTGCCAAAATCGAGCGCCTCGGGATTGCCCTTATGGAATCGGTTGAAAGCGACGATCCGACCTCGCTTATCGGGCTGCCGCTTATGCACCTTACAACTTTTCTCATTGCGTCCGGGGTACCGCCCGTTCGGGGCCTCGTATGACAGGGACTCTTTATTTACTCCCCAATCGGATTGCCGAAACAGCGGTAAGCGACGTTCTCCCTGAAAAAACCGTGCGCATTGCACGACAAACCGAGTACTTTTTGGCGGAAAACGCCAAATCGGCACGCGCTTTCTTAAAAGCTTTGGGGCACCCGAAACCCCTCGCGGACCTGACTGTTCATGCAATCGGTCACAAGCCCGATTCGCGTTATTTTCAGGCATGGTTAAACCCTGTCCTTCAAGGCAAAGACGCCTGTATTGTCAGCGAATCGGGGTGCCCGGGTATTGCGGATCCGGGAGCCGCCCTGGTGGCCCTGGCCCACTCGCTCGGGATTAACGTCGTCCCGCTTGTCGGTCCATGTTCGATCCTCTTAACACTGATGGGAAGCGGACTGACGGGACAGCGATTTCGCTTTTGGGGTTACCTGCCGATTGAAAGTGATTCACGCGACAAAGCGATTCGGCACCTTGAGAACGAAAGCCGCGCCGGAGAAACAGAGCTTTTTATCGAAACGCCCTATCGCAATAATACGATGCTCGAAGCGCTTGTAAGGACCCTAAGTCCCGGGACGCTTCTTACGGTCGGAACCGACATCACGGGCCCAACCGAATCGCTTCGTACGATGAAGGCCGCACGTTGGAAGGATCACCTCGGGACACTTGCGAAAGTGCCGACCGTCTTTGCACTGATGGCCCTGTCTCGAGGGAAAGTCATACTAACGTAATCTGTCTACTCAAACAAAAGTGCTTTTAGTTGGGGGACCGAGTCGGCAAGCCCGGCATGCGGCAGTGCCGTAAGTTCCTCCTGTGTACAGGCTCCGTATGTGACGCCGATACCCGAAACCCCGGCGTTGGCCGCCATGCGTAAATCCAGAGTCGAATCTCCGACCATGACCGTACGATTCAAGGCCACACCGAGCTCTCGGCAAATATCGAGAATCATGCCCGGCTGCGGTTTGGGATTGAGAACATTCCCGGCACGTGTTGCGTCAAATAGGGCCGTAAGGTTCGTCCGCGTCAAAACGCGCCCGATTCCCCGCTCGCTTTTTCCCGTGGCAAGAGCAATCTTGACGTCTCCGGCGTGCAGTTCACGTAATAGTTCCCGAACTCCGGGAAAAAGCGTAAGGGTCTTTTCCTTCTCAAGGTAAAAAGTCCGGTACGTTTCTTCAAAAGTGCCCCAGCAACGCTCCGGGCAGTCCGGCATCAAAAAGTGCATGGCATCGGCCCGGCCCATCCCGATCGCCCGACGCGTTTTATCGGCGTCGGGAACCGGATATCCGAGGGCTTTTGCGGCGTAAGCGAAGGCTTCGATAATGGCCCCCGTGGACGGCATGAGAGTTCCGTCCCAGTCAAATACCACTAAATCAAATCGCGGTATCATCAACTTTTCCCTTTGATTTCAAAGCTGTTAGTAAGCACTCACATTCTTTGGGCTCCGAGCAACGGATTTCGACAGGACTGCCCGAAACCGGGTGCGTAAACGCAAGGCGGTAAGAATGCAAATAAAGCCTCTTAAAAGGAACCCCGAGAGACCCCTTGGCAATGGAGTCATTCATTGCATAGTCGCCGTACTTACTGTCCCCGACAAGCGGGAAACCGACGGATGCCGCATGCACGCGAATTTGGTGTGTGCGACCCGTTTTAAGTTCAGCCTCAAGGTACGAAACGGGGCCGAATCGATGTAAAAGCGTAAAAATCGTGTGTGAGAAAAGCCCTTTTTCTTGATCCACTCGGACGCGTCTTTCGCCAGACGCTAGGGTGTACTTGGCAAGCGGCGCCTTCACGTGCTCGCGTTCGTTGACCCAGTCCCCGACAACGAGGAGCCGATAGAACTTATGAACGTTTCCCTCGCGGATGGCCTCCTGAAAGCGCACGAGAGCTTTGCGCGTTTTGCATAAAACTAAAGCTCCCGAGGTATCCCGATCGAGCCGATGGGCGAGTTCGAGCATCGGAGCTTCGGGGCGCGTCGCACGCAGTCGCTCGATGAGGCCGAACGACACGCCCGACCCCCCGTGGCAGGCAAGACCTGCAGGCTTATCGACAATCAGTAAATCCCGGTCTTCGAAAAGAATCGATAGTTCTCCTTCCTCGAAGGATCGGGCTGCGGCTTTAGCTTCCCTTTGCGCCATACGCATCGGGGGGATGCGGACACAATCGCCTAAGCTGAGGCGTTGCGAAACAGTCGCGCGTTTTTTATTGACGCGGACTTCACCCCCGCGAACGATACGGTAAATGTGGCTTTTGGGAACACCCTTGGCGACTGAAAGGAGAAAATTGTCGAGCCTTTGGCCTTCGTGCGCGGCATCGATTGAGACGAAACGCACAGCGGAATTTTCCGATCGATTGCAGGCAACACTCGGATTTTTAATGAATTTTGAAGGACTCTCAGGCATAGGATTCGCTATAATGACGTCCGCACGCTTCGGCAGTTCCGATGAACCCCCGATGTTTTGTGTTGGCGTCGGAATTTTACCCGATGCCGTTGCCGTTTTTCGGCAACACGGCGCACGCGTCCGATGAAACTGTTTTACGTCGTTAAAACAAGTCCCGAACCGGCGCAAAGATACTGTTTATTAACGCAAAAAAGTGCTTTTGATTCAATGCACGTCCCGATGCCGCGTCGCGTCAGTAAACGCCCGGTGCACGATGGGAGGAATCGAACCGAGTTCTTTTTTGCGCGCCGTGCCCGCCAGGCACGGCAAATGCCGAGACGAAAGGGGTCTCGGGTTGAAGAGATACGTTTTGTGTTGACAGGATTCGGGCTTATTTTTTGGTTGTTGGGCTTTCCGCTTCCCAAACAAGCGGATGGCGTAGCGTTCACGCCTGCCGGTACAAAATTGACGGACACGGGTCGGAGAGCTCTCTCCGAAAATCGCCTACTTAGGATTTCCCACACGGTCGACCGACCAAGCCTGCGACGGTTGCACTTGCGACTGCGTATGCCGCTTTACCGTCCATAAAATCCCTCTCTTCTTCCCGACATCACCGATCGTCCCGCACGTATCAGTTAAGTGTCTACGTTAATGGCGCTTAAAAGGGAAACGAAAGTGAAACGCATGCTGTTTAACGCGACACACGCCGAAGAGACGCGCGTGTGCATCGTAGACGGTCAGCAGTTAATTGATGTCGATATCGAGACATACGGCCGGGAACAGAAAAAATCCAACATTTACAAGGGCATCATCACACGCATCGAACCGAGCCTGGAGGCGTGCTTCGTCGATTACGGCGAAGAGCGACACGGTTTTCTGCCCTTTAAGGAAATCTCCCGCAGTTACTTTAAAGAGGGCGTAGACGTACGGACCGTCGGTATCCGCGATGCCGTCACAGAAGGTCAGGAAATCATCGTCCAAGTCGAGAAAGAAGAACGCGGTAATAAAGGCGCGGCCTTAACGACTTTTATTAGCTTAGCCGGGCGCTACCTTGTCCTCATGCCCAACAACCCGCGCGGAGGCGGCGTCAGTCGCCGTATCGAAGGGGAAGAGCGCCAAGAATTGCGCCAGACGATGGAGCAACTTGATTTGCCCCGCGGAATGAGCACCATTGCCCGCACGGCCGGCATCGGGCGGTCCTTAGAAGAACTGCAGTGGGACTTAAATTACCTTCTGAAACTTTGGGAAGCGATTGAAGAAGCCGCTACGCCTCAGTACGTCTTTGAGACGACCGAAGGCGGCAGTAAGGTGACCCACTACGTCACGGACCCGGAGAAAAACGGCAAGAAATTAAAGCGCGCCAATCCCGCCCCCTTCCTTATTGTCGAAGAAAGCAATCTCGTGATTCGCGCGATCCGCGATTACTTTCAGCCCGATATCGGAGAAATTCTCGTGGATACGGAAAGTATCTACGAGCAAGCGCGTCAGTTTATGAGCCACGTGATGCCCGACATGGTCGATCGTGTTAAGCTTTACAAAGAAGACACGCCCCTATTCTCGCGCTTTCAGGTTGAGCATCAGATTGAAACGGCCTATGCACGAACCGTTCCGCTTCCCTCGGGCGGAGCCATTGTGATCGACCACACCGAAGCGCTTGTGGCCGTGGACGTGAACTCAGCCCGTGCCACGCGCGGGTCGGATATCGAGGAAACGGCGTTTCGCACCAACTGCGAAGCAGCCGATGAAGTGGCACGTCAGATGCGCTTGCGCGACCTCGGTGGTCTGATTGTCATTGACTTTATCGATATGGACGACCCGAAAAATCAGCGCGCTATCGAGCAGCGCATGAAAGAGGCGATTCGTCCCGATCGCGCCCGTGTACAAATCAGCAAAATCAGTCGTTTCGGACTCCTGGAACTTTCGCGCCAGCGCCTCCGCCCGTCGCTTTCCGAAGGCAATCATGTCACCTGCCCGCGTTGCAACGGTGTGGGGGTCATTCGCGATACCGAATCGAGCGCCCTGCAAGTGTTGCGCATTTTGCAGGAAGAAGCGACAAAAGAAGGCACCGGCGCCTTGCACGCTCAGGTCCCGGTGGATGTGGCAACCTACCTACTGAACGAAAAACGTGCGGAAGTAACAAAACTCGAACACCGGTACCGTGTTCCGATTGTGCTTATTCCCAATACGTTCCTCGAGACCCCGCACTACCATATCGAACGCTTGCGCGCCGATGACGAGCGCTTAGACGACGACGTTGCAAGCTACAAGCGCGCTGAGGAATTGACGACCGTTGCGGATGATCCGTATGCGGTACAAAAGGCCGAAGATAAGCCCGACCGCCCCAAACAGATTCCGGTGATTAAGAATATTCTGCCGAAGGATGTGGCGCCCAAGCACGAGGAGACCTTGAAAGAAGAACCGGCTCCGATAAGTCTCATGGATAAGATTTTGGGCTTTTTCGGATTCGGCAAGGATAAAAAAGAAGAGGTTGCTCCCTCCGCACGTAGCAAGCGCGATGCCGGACGCCGTAAGAGCTCCCGCACCAGTCGCGAAGAACGGACACAAAGAGCCGAACGCCGTCGTGAACGCAACAAAGAGCGCCGCGAGAAGCTTCGCAAGACATCGGAAAACGCCGATGAGACACTTGCCGAGGCCGCAACGGCTCAAGAAGCATCGCTTTCTGCCGTGAAAGAAGAGCGTAAGGTCAATCGTCGGGCGCGCACGCGCCGTCGTACGGAAGAGACGGAAAAATCTTTGCACACTGCCAAGACCGAGCAAGGACCTCAAGAGACGATTCTGGAAAGCCCCAAGGCCCCTTCTGCGGAAAGCCGGGAGATGCAGGCAGAAGCCCTGTCCCCTTTGGCCGAAGAAACGCCCGTTGATATTGACGCAGTCAATCAAGCGCTTGAACTCGCGCGGCTTCAGGAGCGCTCGGCTCACCGCTCGAAAAAAGAGGCCGTCAAGAGCGATGAGGAAAATAAGGCCGCGCCCTCGGATATGCCCGAGCAAGATGCAGAACCTGTGATTGAAAGCGACAGCCGTCGACGCCGTCCGAGAAGACGTCGTCCGCCCAAGGCCACCGAAGCCGTTCGCGTGATTGCCGATTCGGCAGCCTCGGAAGAAGCCCCGACTTCGTCGGAGGCCGAGAGTGCCTCCCCTTCGGCGCCGGAAACCCCCGCGCCCGAAATAAAGGCCCCTGTCGTATCTGAGCCCGAAAAGGCATCGGAACCTGCGACCGAAATTGAATCGGAAAAAAAGAGCGAGCCCAAAGCCTTAGATCAGGTTGCGCCGGAGACTCCTAAGGAAAAAGACATTTCCGAAGGCCTCGAAGAAAACCTGAAGAAGGCGGGACTAACACAAGTTGCGACAAAGGCAGGATTGGCCGAAGCACCGGTCTATGAGCCCGTCAAGCACATAGGGCGTCCGAGACCCGTGCTTCCGCCCGTTGTTAAAGAGCCGCTCATTCAGGTTCAAACGAAAAAGGACGAATAAGCCTTAACGTTCGGCACCTGATGTCCCGATTTCGCAGGCTGCCTCGGCAACCGAAGCGAAGTCGGGATTTTTTATCCGATCCGATGCTCCTTAACGCGTCGGATTATCGTAAATTAACCCGAAGTTATCGCACTGCGCCCGCTGCAAAAGCGCCGCATCAATCAGCACCAACGCCACAAGAGCCTCGAGAATCGGAGCGGCACGCAAAGCGACACACGGATCGTGCCGCCCTTTGGTGATGATTTGAACGTCTTGACCTTCTTCATTGAGGCTTCGAAGCGGCGTTGAGACCGACGGCGTGGGTTTAATCGCCACGTGTAGGACAATCGGGGCGCTCGAAGAGATGCCTCCGAGGATGCCGCCTGCGTGATTGGACGCAAACCCCTCATCGAGCATTTCATCGGCATTTTCCGTGCCCTTTTTCCCTGTGACGGAAAAGCCGTCTCCGATTGAGACTCCTTTGACGGCGTTTAACCCCATCAGAGCATAGGCAAGTTTCGCATCGAGTCGGTTATAGACAGGATTTCCGAGCCCGGCCGGCACGCCGCGCGCCTCAACAAGAAGTTCGCCTCCGATGCTGTCCCCTTCTTTACGAACAGCGTCGACATACTCTTTAAGTTCTTCGATTTGATCGTCATTGGCGGCAAAAAACGGATTTTGATTGACATAGGACCAATCCTTAAACCGCACGCGCCGCACGCCGATTTTGGTCACACGAGCCCGAATGACAATCCCGAGATTCTCCGAAAGCCACTTTTTCGCAACGGCTCCGGCTGCGACGGTCGGTGCCGTGAGTCGTGCCGACGAACGCCCCCCGCCTCGCGGATCCCGGATTCCGAACTTGGCAAAGTATCCCCAGTCGGCGTGGGCCGGACGAAATCGGTCGGCAATGTCGGTATAGTCGTGACTTTTTTGGTCGATATTGGGAATTAAAAGCGCAATGGGGGTGCCCGTCGTGCGCCCCTCATAGACGCCGGAAAGAATCTGAACGTCGTCGGTTTCTTTGCGTTGCGTGACAAAGCGCGAGGTTCCGGGACGCCGGCGCATTAGTTCGCGCGCGATATCCTCAACAGAGAGCTCCATTCCCGGAGGGCAACCGTCGATGACGCATCCGACGGCAGGTCCGTGGCTTTCTCCGAAATTAGTGACGACGAAAAGTTCTCCGATACTCGACGAAGGCACAGTGCACTCCTAGTGTGGTTCAATTAAAGGCAAATTGTAGCGGTTGCCCTATCATTGCGGTGTAAAGAGACGAAGAGGACCTATGCAAAACCACCCCATCGACACCCAATGGCTGACCGATACCTTAACGGACGTGCAAGAGACGCTGGGAAAGGCCCTGGATTTACTTCAAAGCGACCCCCGGCACGCGCAAGGCGTCCTCGAGCACGAAATTCCGGCCCTTTATGCCAAGCTTAACTATGCGGTCAATACGGCTCGAATCGGTCCGGATGCAATCAACACCCCGGACCACGAGGCCTTAACGGCTTGGCCGAGCACTGAAGAATTTAACGCCTTTTATGTTCGCAAGCCCCGAAGAACGCCCCGAAGCGCTCCTACAAAATCACGACCTCGTACTGCAAAATAATCGAGTAACGCTTCTTGATTCCGTCACGAACAGCCCGGGCAACGGTCATGACGTCTTGAGCCGTTGCCTGTCCGCTATTGACAATCACAAGCGGTGCCTTGTGAAACACGTGCGCCTGCCCGCACCTTTTGCCGCGCACACGCCCGTGCGCAATCAGCCAGGCAGCCGAGACCTTGATGCGACCCGAAGACATCGTGTGGTAGGGAATCGCGGGGTGCTCCTTTAAAACACGCCTTCCGTGCATGCGCGATAGGATCGGATTTTTAAAAAAGCTGCCGGCACTTCCGAGGCGCTTAAGACCGGGAAGTTTAGATTTTCGAATGTCCCGGACTTGACCGGCCACAACAGCGGGCGTAATCATCTTAGTCGTGAGCGCGCGAAGGCGCTCGGCAAGGGCTTGGTACTTTAAGTTCGGGACAAATCGCTTGGAAAGGTGAAACGTCACGCTAAGGACGATAAGCCCGGCGCCCTCGGGGGATTTAAAGTAACTCGTGCGATATCCGTAGGCAAGGTCCTTGCGGTCAAGCTCCAAGACGGAACGGCTCTGCGGGTCAAAGCATGTCACGGAAGAAATCGCATCTTTGACTTCCATGCCGTAGGCCCCGATGTTTTGGACAGCCGCACCGCCCACAGAACCCGGAATTCCCGAGAGGTTCTCAATGCGACTCCATTTGCTTTTGACGGCATCGAGTACAAATTCAGACCAATCTTTTCCGGCACCGACCGTAACGTCTACCCAAGCCTCGTCTTCCCGAACGATTCGAACGGACCGATCGACCGAGTGGAGCATAAGGCCCTCGTAGTCTTTTGTCAGAACGAGGTTCGACCCACCGCCGAGAATGAAAACCGGGAGTCCGGCAACTTCCGGGCGTCCTAATAGGCCTTTGAGTTCTTCAACCGTGGAAAACTCGGCATAGTAACGAGCCTTAGCCGGCAAACGAAAGGTGTTTTTGTCAGCAAGTTCGACATTCTCAAGCAATTCTGTCATCGGAATCTTTCCCCAAGTGCTGCAAACGGGCGGAAATCTTGGCCTGAACCGTGGCGTTGTCGATGCCGGCATCGACAAAAAGTTCTGAATTGGTCCCCTGAGCAATAAAGCGGTCCGGGAGGCCCACTTGAAGCGTCGGCACGAGAATTTCCTCCTCGGCAAGGACCTCAAGGACGCCGCTTCCCGCGCCCCCGGCGATTACGCCCTCTTCGGCCGTCACGACCAAATCGTGTTCGCGTGCACACCGGCAGATCGTTTGAACATCCAAGGGTTTGACAAAGCGCATATCCACAACTGTGGCATCGAACTTTAAGGCAGTCTCCCAAAGGTTTTTGACCATGGAGCCGAAGGCAAAAATCACAATACGCCCGAAATCGGTCTTTTGAGTTCGACGCAAGATGCGCGCACGCCCGATAGGCATTGTCTCAAAGTCATTTCCGGCGTCAACGCCCCGCCCTGTGGCTCTCGGATAACGCACGGCAGCGGGAGTGCCGAGTTTGACGGCTGTCGTGAGCATCTTGCGACATTCGGCCTCATCACTCGGAGCCATAATCGTCATGTTCGGAAGACTGCGCAAATAGGCCAAATCAAAAGCACCGTGGTGGGTGGCTCCGTCAGCGCCTACGATGCCGGCCCGATCGACGGCAAACGTCACCGGCAGATTCTGCAAAGCCACGTCATGCAAAATCTGATCGTAAGCGCGCTGAGCAAACGTCGAGTAAATCGCCACTACCGGGTGCAATCCCTCACACGCCAAGCCCGCCGCATACGTCACGGCGTGTTGCTCGCAGATAGCAACATCGCGATAGCGCTTCGGGAATCTCTTTTCAAATTCGACAAGTCCGCTTCCTTCGCGCATCGCAGGCGTGATGGCATAAAGCTTCGGGTCGACCTCGGCCATATCGCAAATCCACTTGGAAAAGACTTCCGTGTATGTCGGGTGCGCGGAATCGGTCTGCCGCATCACCGGGTGAGCCGGATCGAAGGGGCCGACTCCGTGGTAGGTCGTCGGATCTTTTTCCGCAGGCTCATAACCTTTGCCCTTGACAGTGCGAACATGAAGGACAACCGGGCCCATGGGCCCTTCTAAGTCCCTTAATTTCGAGAGCATGCGCACGAGTCCTACAACGTCGTGTCCGTCAATCGGACCGAAGTAATTGAGGTCATAGGTCGAGAAAATCGATGACGGAGGACTTAAAAAGTTCACCGTCTGTTTTTCCATGCGCTTAGCAAGTTCATGCAACGTCGGTGTATTTTTCAAAATCGACTTACCGAGATTGCGCATCTTCCAAAACGGACTCGTGCTCACGAGTTTACCGAGGTGTCCGCAAAGCGCACCGACCGGAGGGGAAATCGAGCAGTTGTTGTCGTTCAGAATAATTAAAAGGCGCACGCCTTCCTTGTAGTCGCCGGCATGGTTTAGTGCCTCGCTTGCCATACCGCCCGTTAAAGCTCCGTCCCCGATGACGGCAATGTGCCAGCGTGTGTCATGCCCCTCAAGGTGCGAGGCCACGGCCATCCCGAGGGCCGCTGAGATGGATGTGGACGAATGCGCCGTTCCGAAGGCGTCATACTCGCTTTCATCGCGGCGCGGAAAGCCGGATAACCCCTTGTACTGACGAATACGCTTTAAGCCCTCGCGCCGCCCCGTCAAAATCTTGTGGGCGTAGGCCTGGTGCCCGACGTCCCAGACAAGTCTGTCATCGGGCGTGTTAAAGACATAGTGAAGGGCGAGCGCCAGTTCCACACTTCCGAGAGAACTTGAAAGGTGTCCGCCCGTGTGGCTTACGCACTCGATGATATACGAGCGAATCTCGCGGGCCACGTCAGCCAACTTTTCCACGGGAAGTTTTCTTAAGTCCGCCGGGCTGTCAATCGTTTGTAAAAGAGGTGTCTCTGTCATTTCGTCCGCCCGATCATGGTATGCGCAAGATCTGCTAAGTGTAGGACTGTTAAAGTCTCGAAAAGCTCTGTTTTTTCAATTTCATTAAGGGCTGCAAGAGCCTCATCAAGGGTGCTTGCGGCAAGTTTGCGCGACGCATCAAGCCCCAAAAGCGATACATAGGTCGGCTTGTGGCAAAGTGCGTCCTTGCCGGCCGATTTTCCGAGCGTTTGTGTATCGCTTGTCACATCAAGAATATCATCGACGACCTGAAACCCTAAGCCGATTGCTCCGCTAAAGTCGGCTAAAAGTCCTTGAACGGCCTCGTAACGCTTCATGTCGCCGCACAAGGCTCCCATATCGACGCAAGCCTTGATAAGAGCCCCGGTTTTAAGGCGATGCATTTGACGCAAAAGTTCGAGCGACATGGGTTTTGCAACGTGCTCCAGATCGATGGCCTGACCGGCACACATGCCCTCACGCCCGCACGAGAGTGCAAATCGGTCGATGATTGCCAGGCGCGCACGTTCACTCACGTTGACTTGCGTTAAAAGAGAAAAGGCCTCGGGCTGCAAAGCATCACCCGCCAGCATGGCCTCGGCCTCGCCGAACTTAACGTGGCACGTGGGTTTTCCGCGACGCAACGTGTCGTTATCCATGCACGGCAAATCGTCGTGCACCAGGGAGTATGCATGCACGAATTCAACAGCCGTTGCAACGTCGGTGAGAACCGAATCATGAGCACCGGTCAGCTCTCCGGCGGCATACACCAAAAGCGCCCGAATTCGCTTGCCGCCTCCGGTGACGGCATAGGCCATCGCCTCAACAAGGGTAGCTTGATTCGCGTCACACGGGCTTAGGCGGGCTTTCGCGTTTTTTTCGACGGCATCGCGACGCGGCGAGGCCCAGGCCTCGAATGCGGTTCGATCAAACACGTGGTTTTTCATCAATGACATATGAGAAACGCACTTTAGAAGGGAACGTCATCCGTGCTGTCTTGCGCGGCAAGCGTTCCGTCAGGCTTTAAAACCTGTAACTTCTTTCGGGCCGATTCCAAGGCTTCTTGACAAATCCCCGCGAGCTCTTGCCCGCGTTGGTACTTTTCGACGCACTCATCGAGCGTTAAATTACCCTCTTCCATCGCTTGCACGATGGTTTCAAGTTCGTTAATCGCTTGCTCAAAGGTTGTTTTTTTAGGCGTTTTTCCCATCTGTTCTAATCTAAAGGCACAAAGGTTTCAACGATTCCGAGTTCGAGGGATTTTACCGCAAAGGCATCGGATTTATCAGGAAAAGTTCAAATATTTCTCCCGAGAGAAAAAGACATGAATTGCACAGATTGCCTCGATCGCAGAACCGGGAAAACGCCGATTGATGCATGGAAATCCGAAAGAACCTTTGCGGGGCAAAAACTTGACGTTCTCTCCGCCGTGAACGGCGGAGATTCTCTGCTGTGTCAGCAGCTTGCGCCGCTGATCACTTCGGTGGATTCCTGCTGCTGATTCG
>OIWT01003212.1_pt1 | contig 15383 bp, 10 predicted proteins | sample 1587701 | NCBI WGS metagenome assembly OIWT01 (sample SAMEA3888904, study PRJEB22519) | human gut metagenome | biome: human gut; feature: human-associated habitat; material: faeces | place: Denmark | collected 2009
CGCGAGCTGGGTTCAGAACGTCGTGAGACAGTTCGGTCTCTATCTATCGTGGGCGCAGGAGTTTTGAGTGGTGCCGCCACTAGTACGAGAGGACCGTGGTGGACAGACCTCCGGTTTGCCAGTTGTGCCGCCAGGTGCACCGCTGGGTATCCGAGTCTGGTTAGGATAAGCGCTGAAAGCATCTAAGTGCGAAGCCATCCGCGAGATTAGAACTCCCTGAGGGTCGTCAAAGACGATGACGTTGATAGGCTGCAGGTGTAAAGACGGCGACGTCAAAGCCGAGCAGTACTAATTGCCCGAGACTTTCTTCATCAGTGGCCGTGCTTTCAGCTGTTGTACATTTCTTTCCTTTCCGTTTTGCTATTCAAGATGTCTAACTTATACGCGGCGTAAATACAATCCGTGGTTCGTGATTGTATTTCGTTTTGCGAAAGAGATTCAGGCGGTTATTGCGGCGGTGTCCCACCTCTTCCCATTCCGAACAGAGAAGTTAAGCCCGCTTGCGCCGATGGTACTGCAATGCAATGTGGGAGAGTAGGTAGCTGCCTTCTTTTATCAGGGTCTTCAGAGTCAAATGACTTTGGAGACCTTTTTTTTGTGCCCGTAAGCGAAAAAAACAATGGGAAACACTTGACATCGCTTGCGCCGGATTGTACCTTTGCAATCGCATTCGGTTCGTTGTATGAATCTGACGCAAGCGGTCTTTGACATATTTACATATAATATATATATTGATGTTTCACAATTTTTGAGTGTGCTGTCAGCTTCTTTGCTAAGGCATATTAATCCCAAATTCCCGACAGGCTCTTGCCTTGCCACTTGCTCTTTCCAGTCAGTCTGCTTATTAATAATAGGTGTAAACTGCCGCACGAATCCTTACAAAAGCAAATTCCCATCAAAATATTTCACTGATTGAAATAAAAACAGTACTTTTGTTATCGAAAATGTGTCATAAAGGCAATTTACGGGTCTGACGGTGCTGTATTGCAGCATTTTGTTTTCTGCCCGACTTTATTAATATCAACTGAGTTTAAACTTATAGACAATATGGGATTATTAACAGGAAAGACTGCTCTTGTCACAGGAGCAGCGCGTGGCATCGGTAAAGCCGTTGCAATGAAATTCGCTAAGGAAGGTGCAAACATCGCCTTCACAGACCTTGTACTCAACGACGATATGGCTGCAGGACTTGAAGCTACACGCAAGGAGATTGAAGCTCTTGGCGTTACTTGCCGTGCATACGCCGGCAATGCTGCTGATTTCGAAGAGACAGAAAAGGTGGTAAAGCAGATTCATGCAGACTTCGGTTCTATTGATGTGCTTGTGAACAACGCCGGTATCACAAAGGACGGACTTATGCTCCGTATGAGTGAGGCACAGTGGGATGCTGTGCTTAATGTGAACTTGAAGTCAGCATTCAACTTCATCCATGCATGTGCTCCTATCATGTTGCGCCAGCGTGGAGGTTCTATCATCAATATGTCGTCAGTAGTCGGCGTACACGGTAATGCCGGACAGTGCAATTATTCTGCTTCAAAGGCTGGTATGATTGGTTTGGCAAAGAGTATCGCTCAGGAACTTGGTCCGAAGGGTGTGCGTGCAAATGCTGTTGCCCCTGGCTTCATCGAGACTCCTATGACAGCCCAGCTGCCTGAAGAAATCCGCAAGGACTGGATGAAGAAGATTCCTCTCCGTCGTGGCGGACAGACTGAAGATATTGCCAACGTGTGCCTCTTCCTTGCTTCCGATATGTCATCTTACGTTTCGGGACAGGTGATTCAGGTAGATGGTGGTATGAACATGTAATTGCAATTTATTCTTACAGGGAATTGTGTGTCGTCGCATGACTGATGCGACGACACCCGATTCCCTTGTTTTTTCAATGCGAAGATGAAGGTCGTTTACGAAGACAACCATATAATAATAGTCAGCAAGGCGAGTGGCGAGATTGTGCAGGGTGACAAGACTGGTGATACCCCGCTCTCTGACACAGTGAAAGCATATCTGAAGGAGAAATACCAGAAGCCGGGCAATGTGTTCCTCGGCGTCGCACACAGGCTCGACCGTCCGGTGTGGGGGCTTGTTGTGTTCGCCAAGACATCAAAAGCCCTTTCGCGTCTTAATGACATGTTTCGAGATGGCAGCGTGCACAAGACTTATTGGGCGATAACAAAGAAGCGTGATATTCCTGCCCAGGGTACGCTCGAACACTGGCTCGTGCGCAACGAACGGCAGAACAAAACCTATGCCTACGACCACGAGGTGCCGAAATCGAAGAAGGCCACGCTCCGTTACCGTCTTCTCTCGCAGTCGGATAACTATATGTTGCTCGAAATACAGCTCCTTACCGGCCGTCATCACCAGATACGCTGTCAGCTTGCAGCAATGGGATGCCCTATAAAGGGCGACCTGAAATACGGTGCGCAACGTAGCAATCCCGACGGGAGCATATCGCTGTTGTCGCACAAGGTGGAGTTCGTCCATCCCGTATCGAAGAATGAAATTTCTGTCGAGGCACCATTGCCCGACGACCGTTTGTGGCGCGACATAGCACAAGGCATAGCTGACTGAAGTCCGGCCAAGACATGAAAGCGGCAGGATGCTTGCTTTCTTTTAATATATCTGACCCGCAAAAACAAGAGCATGATGCCAACAAAGAAATACATGAAATGGGGTGTTGCCATACTGCTGACACCCGTTTTGCTGATAGTATTGCTTGCTGTAATGCTTTACATTCCACCGATACAGAACTGGGCTGTGAAGCAAGTGGTTTCATACGCCTCGGAACAGACGGGTATGGACATAAGTGTGAAGAGGGTGAACCTTGTCTTTCCGCTCAATTTGGGAGTGGAGGGTTTGCGCATAATGCAGCCCAACGACTCGTTGCCACAGCAGAACGACACCATCGCCGATGCTCGCAAACTTACTGTAAACGTAAGACTTCTTCCTCTTTTCAGGAAGAATGTGGAGATAGACAAACTTGATTTCCGTGATGTGGCGATGAATACCGCCAACCTTGTGCCCAGTGCCCGCATTAAAGGTAAAGTGGGGCGGTTGTCGCTTGAAAGTCATGGCATAGACCTTGGAAAGGAAAAACTAAGGCTTAATGCGGCCTCAATAGCCGATGCTGATGTAGATGTGGCACTCTGCGACACTGTTCCTGAGGACACTACGGAAACCAAGACGAACTGGAATATATTGGTCGATGCACTCAATGTAAACAAGACTGGTGTGACAGTTCACATGCCGGGCGACACTTTACAGGTGTACGCCTATTTGGGAAAGGCACAGATAAAGGACGGACGCTTCGACCTTTCTGAACAGTCGTATAAATTACGACGGTTTGAATGGAACGAAGGTGCCGTGCGCTACGACAATAATTTTGAGAAGAAAATAAAGGGATTCGACTATAATCATATTGCACTTTCTGGTGTCACCCTCCATATCGACTCCATTGACTATACCGATTCCGCTCTTAAACTTGCGATAAAGAAGTGCACCTTCCGTGAGAAATGCGGACTGGCGGTGAGCGAATTCACCGGCAGCGTGGCACTTGATACTACACGCATTGTGCTTCCTGATTTGCGTCTGCATACTTCGGAATCGTCGGTTACTGCCAGGGTGGCTATGGATTTCAACGCCTTTGACGATGTAAGGCCGGGACAGATGAATGTACGTCTCAATGCCTCGCTTGGCAAGCAGGATCTCATGCACTTCCTTGGTTTCATGCCGCAACAGTTTATGCGACTTTGGCCCAACCGTCCCCTGACGCTAAATGGAGTGGTGAACGGCAATATGCGCTATGCCGATTTTTCCGGTCTTGTGGTGAAACTCCCCACAGCTTTCTCGCTGCGTGCTCATGGGAATGCATATAATCTGAACAGTCCCGACCGTCTTCGTGCCACTGTTGATGCCGAGGCGGAGACATATAACCTCTCTTTCGTCACAGCCTTGCTGCCATCGTCTGTGAACAAGCAGGTGCGCATTCCGCAAGGCATACGCATGAAAGCACATCTGACTGCCGACGGCAGCCGCTATGGTGCCACCTTCAGGGCTTCACAAGGAGGCGGCAGTGTCAGTGGAAAAGCGTTCCTGAATGCGGCACGAATGGCCTACGATGCATCGATAGCAGTGAATAGTCTTCCACTCTCCAACTTCCTTTCGGGTAGAGGTTTGCGTCCGTTGTCGGGCAATTTCTCTGCCAAGGGAGTGGGCTTCGACTTCCTCTCGCCGCACACCCAACTTGCTGCCAATGCCGAAACTACCCAATTGCAAATAGGTGATTATAACCTTTCGGGTATGAAGTTCGATGCCGGTGTGCACAATGGAGTGGGGCATGCAAGACTCGACAGCCATAATGAGTTGCTCTCAGGTAATATAGATGTGAGTGCTCTCATGAATGGAAAATTGCTTGCAGCCACTCTGAAATGTAATATCGATAGTGCTGACTTCTGTCGGCTTGGACTCACCAAAAGGCCGGTTTCCATGTCGTTAGCTGCCAATTTGAATCTTGAAACCGACCTCCGCTCATCGCACAGTTTGAAAGGAGTGGTAGGAAATGTCCGTGTGTGTGACTCGGCACGCATATATCGTCCGGAGAACATTGTGCTTGATGTGTTCACCCGACGCGACTCCACTCATGCCTCCATAAACAGTGGCGACTTCGTCATGCGCCTTGATGCACACGGGCCTTACGACAGACTGTTGCACAGTATGGATGCTGTCTTGGAGGAAATGCAGAAGCAGCGTCACGAACGTTACATCGACCAGTTGCGTCTCCGCGAGCGTCTTCCCAATATTTCGCTTTATCTTGACATGGGCAAGGAAAATCTTTTCTGCCGTGCTTTCAAGCATTTCGGGTACGGACTGAAGAATGCTTTCGTCAATATGGCAATATCGCCGGAGGAAGGTATAAACGGAAAACTTGCTCTCGACTCGCTTGTCACTTCGGGAATCCAGATTGATACCATACGCCTTGGGCTTTCGTCAGACACCGCCACCACACGTTTTGATGTACAGGTGTGCAACAACCGCAAGAATCCGCAGTATGTCTTCAATGCCAGTTGCCGCGGAGCTCTCTACAAACAGGCACTCTATGTAGGTACCAAAGTGTATGATGACAAAGGCAGACTCGGCGTTGCTCTTGGTCTGAAAGCCCAGATGAAACAGGGTGGCGTGCGTATTAACCTTGCCGGAATGGATCCGGTGTTGGGTTATAAGAAATTTGAAGTGAATAAGAACAACTATGTCTTCTTTTCCGATGACCAGCGCATTTCTGCCGATTTGCGTCTCTTGGCAGCGGATGACATGGGCATCCAGGTTTATACCAACGACAGTACCGAAGCCTTGCAGGATATCACTGTGGGGCTGACGAAGTTCGATCTCGCCAAGGTTCTCTCCGTAATCCCCTACACTCCGGATGTTTCCGGAATGCTCAACGGCGACTTCCACCTTATAAATACTGCAGAAGGCGAACTCTCTGTGTCGTCGTCCATCACCATTGACAATATGGCTTATGAGCATTGTCCCATCGGAAATATCGGTTCCGAGTTCGTGTATATGCCGAAAGAGGGTGGACGCCAGCATTATGTCGATGGCACGCTTTCGTGCAACGGCTATGAGGTGTGTGCCCTGCAAGGAACCTACGACTCTAATGGCGATGGCTATCTCAATGCCGACATGATGCTCGACCGTACTCCGCTCCTTCTGCTCAACGGTTTCGTGCCCGACCAGCTTATTAACTTCAAGGGTACGGCTTCTGGCGAAGTGACAGTGGAAGGTACCCTGTCGAAGCCGAATATCAATGGAACTTTGAGTTTCGATTCCGCATATATCGCCAGTGATCCGTATGGCGTGGAGATGCGCCTGTGTGAGGACAAGGTGAAGATAGAAAACAGTCACATGACGCTTGATGCCTTCAAAATGTTCGCTCACAACGGAAGTCCGCTTACACTCACGGGATACCTCGACTTCTCCGACCTCGAACGCATGTATCTTGAAATGCGTGTGCGTGCCGACAATTACCTGCTTATAGACTCGAAGGAGAACAAACGTTCTGAGGCTTACGGCAAGGCATACGTCAATTTCAGGGGAATGATAGACGGACCGCTTGAGGCTCTGCGTATGCGTGGCTATCTTGGTGTGCTCGGCTCCACTGACTTGACTTATATTTTGCGCGACTCTCCGCTTACTACCGACAACCAACTCGACGGACTTGTGAAGTTCGTGAACTTCAATGCTCCTCATGAAGCGGTTGTCACGCGTCCGCCTCTCTCTGGATTTAAGATGGACCTTAGCATGAGCATCGACGAAGGAGCGCATGTGCTCTGTGCACTCAATGCCGACCAGTCGAATTATGTTGATATTATCGGCGGCGGCGATTTGCGTATGCAGTATGACGAAGTAGATGGTCTGCGACTCTTCGGACGCTACACTCTGAACAATGGCGAGATGAAATACTCGCTGCCCGTGATTCCGTTGAAGACCTTTACCATACAGGATGGAAGCTATATAGAGTTCATGGGTGATGTGATGAATCCTCGACTCAATATCACTGCTACGGAGGAGAACAAGGCAACAGTAAGCTCCGATGGTGGTCAGGGTCGCAGTGTCGCTTTTGAATGTGGTGTCGTCATAACCAAGACACTCAATGATATGGGCTTGCAGTTCATCATTGATGCTCCCGACGACCAGCAGATACACAATGAACTCATGACAATGTCGGCGGAGAACCGGGGAAAGATTGCTGTGACGATGCTCACCACAGGTATGTATCTCGCCGACGGCAACACCAACTCGTTCTCCATGAACAGTGCGTTGAGTGCATTCCTCAACTCGCAGATTAATGCCATTTCTGGCAATGCGCTGCGCACTCTCGACCTCTCTTTCGGTATGGACAACACCACTCTCGGTTCGGGAGCTGTACACACCGACTATTCCTTCAAGTTCTCGAAGCGTTTCTGGAACAACCGTCTGCGCATCGTCATTGGCGGAAAGGTGTCGAGTGGGGCGGAGGTGGAGAACCAGAACGATACATTCTTCGACAACGTGACATTCGAATACCGTATTTCCCCCAACTCCAACCAGTATCTGAAACTGTTCTACGACCGTGACACTTACGACTGGCTCGAAGGTTATGTGGGTCAGTTTGGCGGCGGTTTCTTATGGCGGCGTAAGTTGCAGCACTTCCGCGACATATTCCGTTTCAAGAAAGTAAAGCAGGCACAACCAGTACAGCCGGCAGACTCAACACTCCAGAAAAAGAAAAATGAATCAGAAAAGTAATTATATATATAATGTAGGCAAGGCTCTGTGTGTTGCTCTTGTTGTCTTCCTGTCGGTGTTGTGCCTCACGGGTTGCTCATCGACGAGTTCCGTTCCCGATGACGACAAACTCTTCACAGGTCTCAAGAAGATAAACTATGAGAACTACGAGCCGTCGGCCCACTTCTATTCCACGCAGGAAGAAGTGGAGGCGGCACTCGCCACTGCTCCCAATGGCGCATTGTTCGGCAGCAGCTATTACCGCTCGCCGTTCCCTTACCGCCTTTGGATTTACAACGCTTTCCATAATTCTGAAACCCGTTTCTCGCAATGGGTGCGTAAGAGTTTCGGCAAGGCTCCCGTCCTTCTCAGTGGTGTCAATCCCAGATTGCGTGCACAGGTTGCCCGCGAACTGCTCAGGGCCCGTGGGTATTTCGGAGCCGATGTTGATTATAATGTTATAGAAAAGCCCGGCGCCAAGACCGCAAAGATAGCTTATAATGTGAATCTTGGTCCACTTAACACCATCGATACCCTGTGCTATCAGAACTTCCCTGCCGCTGCGCAGGAACTCATCGATTCTACGGCATCAGACGCTCTCGTCAAGAGCGGCGATGCTTTCGATGTGTCGGCACTCGAAGCTGAGCGTACACGCATATCGACACTGTTGCGCAACAACGGTTATTTCTACTATCAACCCACTTATGCCTCTTATCTTGCCGACACCATTGCCGAACCCGGCAAGTCGCAGGTGCGTCTGCAATATGCCGACAGTCTGCCTGGCAACGTTGGCAAGAAGTGGTATATCGGTCGCATCAATCTTGAAATGCGCCGTCAGGTCATGCAGCAGCTCACCGACACTCTGCGCCGTCGCAATTACACCATGATTTATTCCGGCCGCCGTCCGCCCATCCGTCGCGGAGTCATTCTGCGTGGCATGAAGATAAGGCCGCGGCAGCTTTACAGCTACGACAATTATCAGCAGACCATCAATGCGCTCACAGCCAAGGGGCTTTTCTCTCGCATCGACCTCAGTTTCGCACCGCGTGACACTTCTGCCGCATGCGACACATTGGACATGACGCTCAACTGCGTGTTTGACAAACCGTATGATTTCTATGTGGAAGCCAACCTCGTTGGCAAGACCACAGGGCGTGTCGGTCCCGGTGTCATAGTGGGTTTTGCAAAGCGCAACGCATTCAAGAGAGGCGAAAAGCTTTCGATAAACCTCAAGGGTTCATACGAATGGCAGACAGGGCATCAGGCCGACGGAACAAGTTCGAAATTCAATTCCTACGAATACGGAGCCGATGCATCATTGGAATTCCCGCGTCTCCTCTTCATTCCGCACAAGCGTGGTCGCAGGTATTACACCATACCGACTACTCTTGTCAAGGCATCGAGCGATGTGCTCAACCGTTCAGGTTTCTTCAAACGCCACATTGTTTCCGGCGAACTCACCTACACCGTGCAGCCTTCGGCGACGACGATGCATCAGTTCTCGCCTTTCATCCTGCAATACGAGTATATGCAGAAGGAGACTGAGGCTTTCGGTGAAATCCTAAACCAGAGTCCGTACCTGCTCGTTTCCATGGCCGACCAGTTTGTGCCGAAGATGCGTTACACCTTCACAAGGCAGTCGCCCTCGACATATCGCAGTCCCATTTACTGGCAGACCACGGTGAGCGAGGCTTCAAACATACTTTCGCTCGGCTATCTCGCCTTTGGCCGGAAGTGGAATGAGAAGGGCAAACAGATGTTCAAGAACCCGTACGCGCAGTTCCTTAAGGTGGAGAGCGACTTCCGCAAGACATGGCGTATGAGCGAGCACAGCACCTTGGTGGGACACATTAATGCAGGAGTGATATGGTCGTACGGCAACGCCACAAGCTCGCCTTACAGCGAACAGTTCTATGTCGGCGGTGCCAACAGCATACGCGCCTTCAATGTGCGAAGCATAGGTCCCGGCGCATATTACACCGACCAGTCGCGGCTTTCCTATATGGACCAGACCGGCGACATCAAGTTCCAGGCCAACCTTGAGTATCGTCCGCGCCTTTTCGGCAATCTTTACGGAGCGCTTTTCCTTGATGCCGGCAACGTGTGGGCAATGCGTGACGACGGTTATCGCAACGCTTCCAAGTTTAAGGTGAAGAATGTGCTAAAGGAGATGGCTCTCGGCACGGGCATAGGCATACGCTACGATCTTGAGTTCTTCGTGCTGCGCCTCGACTGGGGCATCGGCATCCATGTGCCTTACAAGACCGGATTCTACAACATGAAGAGTTTCGGCGACAGCCAGAGTCTCCATTTTGCCATCGGCTACCCGTTCTGACGGCTTTGTTTCTTAACTGTATTCAGTACGTAATCAGCGGAAACTTCGCAAGTAACTCCGTCGCTTGGTTACCCGCCTTCCCGTCCTTTTATCCCAAATCTAATGACCGATTTTGGTTTATAACACACTTGTTTCGGTCTAATGACCGATTTGGGTTTATGATTATATGTAAGTAAGTCAAAGATCGCTTGCGTCAGATTTGTATAACAAACCGAATGCGGTTGCAAAGATACAATCTGGCGCAAGCGATGTCAAGAGTTTCCAATAAAATATTTTCTGATTTGTCCCTAATCTGAATTCAGGTCAGGGACAAATCCGTATGTTGTCTGCATTTTTCGTCAGTGTGTGTATTCCTTGCTCATGTCTTCGTCGGCAAGTTTCACCTTTGGCATTGATGTCTGCGTTATACTTCCGTTGCCTCCCGGTTCTGCGTGCAGCAGGATGTATGAGGGTACGGGGTTGTATATGTTGAATTCGCAACGGAATCCGGTGACATTTGAGTTGAACTTGCCGTCACACCATATTCCCACTTCCGGTTTGTCGTAGCCGGTGTACCAGTAGGTGTAGCAGTTCGTCAGGTTTGCCGATATGTCCTTGCCCAGGCAGAACGCCTTGGCGAACGTGTCGCTGTAGCAGAAGTCGAGCCAGTTGCTCGACTGTTCTACCACGAATCCGCGTGTCGATTCGTAGTCCTGCTTCTCGCCGCTGATGTAGAGCGGATGAATGTTGCGCAGCATATTGCCCGCACTCTTTATCATTACGCCCACATTCACGCTGGCTATGCGCATGTTGGTGAAGGTGTTGTCGTAGCCCTCTATGAGCAGTCCTATGGAACTTGTCGTGTTCGTTCCTACGATGTTCACGCTGCTTACGTCGGCATCCGACGATCCGTTGTTGGCACCGCGCTTCACATGGACGCCTATGTTCACATGCTTTATAGATACGTTCTGTATCACTGTTTCGCGTCCGCCGTCGATTGATACGCCGTCGGCAACGCCGCCACCGTCGATTATTCCGCCACGCAGTCCGTAGTTGCTGCCGGGCGTGTTGATGTCGTTTGCAGGGTGCGATGCCCCCAGACGCACCACGGCACCGCCTCCTGTCCATTTGCCACAGGCCTGCAGCCGTGCGAAGTTGGCAAGCTCAAGCATTACGCTGCGGTGTGGGTCGGCAGGCGTTAGGATTGATTGCGACACCTTATATACACCGTCTGGGAAATAGATGGTGCGGTTGGGGTGCGAGTCGATGAGCCGTTGTATGTCGGCTGTCACATCCCTTGAGCCGTCGGCGGGCATGTAGTTTGTGGCGATGATTACTTGCGGTTCGGCAGAACCTGTCGTCTCTTTGTTGTCGTTGTTGCATGATGCTGCCATCAACGGCGTGCAGACCATAAGAACAAGGGCCTGCAACGAACATTTCAGAAAGTGTGTGTTCATGTTTTGATTATTGTTAGTTGATGATTTTTACTGTGGCCCGTTCCGTGGAAGAGCCTTTTGCAAAGTTATCGTTTTTTCGTGAAAACACTTTCAGAAAAATGAAAAAAGATGTGAACGTGAAACTGTTTCTTCCGCTGTTTCGCAATCTATGGGTCGGTGCTCAATGCGTGCGCGGTGAGATCAAAAGGAAATACTCAAAAACATTTATTCTCCTAAATTGAGAAATAAGTGATATTATTTTTTTTTATTTCGCGCTATTTTGTTACTTTTGCGCATGGATAAGCGTGTGGTGACATGCTTTCCTGCAAAAGCCATACGGAATATATGGCCACGCTTCGCTAAAACTCTTAATAAAAGATACATTTTTATGAAACCAACATTATTTCTTCTCGCAGCAGGAATGGGCAGCCGCTACGGCGGTCTGAAGCAGCTCGATGAGCTCGGCCCTCACGGAGAAACCATCATGGACTACTCCATCTACGATGCCATCAATGCCGGATTCGGCAAACTCGTGTTCGTTATCCGCAAGGATTTTGAGGACGACTTCCGTCGCATCGTGCTCTCAAAGTATGAGGGACACATCCCCTGCGAACTCGTATTCCAGAGCATCGACGCTCTTCCTGAGGGCTTCACATGCCCTGAGGGTCGCACAAAACCATGGGGAACCAACCACGCAGTGCTTATGGGTCAGAACGTAATCAACGAGCCTTTCGCCGTACTCAACTGCGATGACTTCTACGATCGCGACGCTTTCCGCGTTATGGGTAAGTGGCTCAGCGAGTTGCCCGAAGGCTCCACAGGCAAGTATGCAATGGTGGGATTCCGTGTGGGCAACACCCTTTCTGAGAGCGGAACCGTGAGCCGTGGCGTATGCGAGAACGACGAGCAGCATCACCTCACATCTGTTGTTGAGCGCACAAAGATTCAGCGTTTCGACGGCGTGGTGAAGTATCTTGCCGACGACGGCGAGACATGGGTGGCAATCCCCGACACCACACCTGTGTCAATGAACTTCTGGGGCTTCACTCCCGACTACTTCAAGCACAGTGCTGAGTATTTCAAGGAGTTCCTTTCCGACCCGAAGAACATGGAGAACCTCAAGAGCGAGTTCTTCATTCCGCTTATGGTCGATAAGCTCATCCACGACGGCACAGCCACATGTGAGGTGCTCGACACCACAAGCAAGTGGTTTGGTGTGACCTATCCGGAGGACCGTCCCGATGTGGTTGCCAAGTTCCAGAAACTTGCCGACGACGGCGTTTATCCAGAGAAAATGTTCTAACGAGACATTCGCTTAAATAATATTGCGCGGAACGCAGTCTTGCTTCCATTACGGATAAGACGGCTGTTGTTCCGCGCTTTTTGTATTTATGGGTCGGAAACGCTCTTGGTTCTGAAGGCAAATCACGCCAAGAAGGTAAAAATCTCACGATTTTGCTTTGTTTAAACAGGAAACAGGGTTGTGGTTGTGTCTTTCCTCAAAAATCATTATCTTTGCCATTGACTAATAATAACTAGTATGGATAGGGGTAGAAAAATTTGCGACGTACTGAAAGCTGTCAGAAAAAAGATTGCTGACATGAATGGCATTGCATACGAGCCAAGAGTTTGCCACTTCAAAGGACATTGCAGTGGAACATGTCCAGCATGCGAGACTGAAAGAAAATATATAGAGTCGGAATTGTCTTTACGCAAACGCATGGGAGAGGCTGTTTGTGTTACAGGTGTTGCCATTGGCATTTTGGCGACCCCATACAATGTATATGCCCAAACTTCGTCACCGTCTGTACCTATTGGTAATGAAGTAATCGCAGCAGACTCTCTGCCAACAAGAGCACAAGTTACAATCAATGGATGCGTGAAAGAAGCTGACGGAACTCCTATTGTTGGTGTAATTATTGTTGCAGGAAACAAACGACCCGGCAGCATTACAGACATTGACGGAAACTTTTCTGTTACCCTTCCAAGGGATTCCACGCTACGATTGGAATATATTGGTTATAAAAACAAGGTCTATTCATTCAGCGAACTGGACTTGAAAGGCTTTAACACGCTTTGCCTAACGGAAGAAGACGATAATATTTTAGGAGAGGTTGTAGTTGCACCACAAAAGCCTAAAACAAAGAAACGTCGCAAGAAAAAACAGGAAGGGAAAATGGTTGTTGAAAATAAAGATTTTGACACTGGGCCATTCTATCCTGGCGGCAACAGTGCCCTGCTACATTTTGTAGAACAAAATTTATGTGTACCTGAAACTTTACAAGGAGCATATCAGCAGCGCATAAATGTTTCTTTCTATGTGTTGGGGGATGGCAGTCTTGCCGATGTTAAAGTCATAACAATTTGTCCTCAAGAGATGAAAGAGGAAGTGTTACGACTTGTAAAAGCGATGCCTAAATGGAAGCCAGCCTTAAAAGACGGCAAGCCGACATGTGCGAAAATTATGATACCAATAGATATTATGCTAAAGTAACTTATGCCACCATTAGAAGCACCATTGATAGGAATTGACCGTCACCGCTTGGCTACAGACGGTGACGGCATCACTACTCTCGTGGCATTTCATGAATGTCCACTTAGATGTGCATATTGCATAAACGCCCAATGCTTCAAAGAATCTCCAGAATGTAAGCTTACTGTTGATAAACTGATAGAACGCTTGATGCCTGACAATATTTATTTTTTGGCAACGGGTGGAGGAGTTACTTTTGGTGGTGGTGAGCCACTGCTGTACGCTGATTTTATAAATGAGTTTACTCGAAAAATGCCAGAGGAATGGAAAATCACCATAGAATCTTCATTGAATGTACCGAACAAAAATATCTTTAAAGTTGCTCAATTTGCTGACCTTTTAGTGATTGACATCAAAGATATGGACGAGTTTATTTACAAGCAATACACAGGCAAGGACAACTCTTTTGTATTAGCCAATCTCAAATGGCTTGTAGACAATGGGTATGCTGATAAGACCATTATCAGAATTCCTCTCATAAAAAACTACAACAATAAAAGCAATCAAATCAAAAGCAGGGAAATTCTCGAAAGCATTGGCTTTTCTCGCTTTGACATCTTCCGTTATGTTATAAAATAATCTTGGCTTTTCCCCCATACAAATGCTTCCGTACTTTCGCAGTATGGAAGCATTTTCACACTTTGATTTTTCATTATATAACGAGATTGAATCTTCTAAAAAAACGACCTCAAACATTTGCTTGTTAAGAAAAAAAGTATTAAATTTGGCGCATTAAAAACCATAAAATTATTCGCTTATGAAGAAACTATTTTTCATCACCTTCCTAATGGTATTCTCGTTTGCGATAACAGCAAACGCCAAGAAACCCAAAGTCGTATGGCCTAAGGCCGTGCTGACGCTCAAAGACGGCACTGTGCTCAACGGCTATTTGCAGAACGACATCCACTTCATGAAAAAAAACATCTATTTCAGTGAAACACAAAATGGTAAGGATGTAAAATACAAAATCGTAGACATTAAATCCCTTGAGGTGGATAATGCTCTCCAAGACGGCAAGAAACACATTTTCATTCTTATAGATGACGACCCTAAATTTCCATTTTTGGCAACTGAAGTTTTCAAGGGAAAGCATGTCGTTGGCTATATGGAACCGTATGCTTTTGAAAACACCATCACAAGTAGAACTTTTACAGGCATCCCGTATGCTGCCGGTACCACTTATTCAGGTTGTAGATCATATCACTATATGGTTGATAGCGGCAAGCATGTTTACTATTGGAACTTATTTGAAAGTAAAAAAATTAATTCCAAAAGAGAAAAATACTCTCAAAAGAAACTGTTGAAAAAGATAAAGGATAAATTCAAAGACTATCCTGCCGTCGCTGAAGAAGTGGAAAAGAGAGGACTCACTGCTGAGCAAATCCACGAGGACCCCACCATTCTTCTTGAAATCCTTGACAAGAGTCTGAAATAACTCCTTGTCTTTTCCCCCATAAAAATCAAGGATTAGGAATTTCCCGTTCCCATTACCAAACTTTCTATAGTTATTGGGCTGGCGGGAATAGGCTAAAAAATGCATCTGGAAACCAAAATGCCATATTTAATCCTGAATTTCAAATGTTAGGTAAAAAACTTACTTATAGTCCAGCAATTCAAGGGTATTGGAAAGGAATGGTCTTATATAATTCTTCGGCTGCATATGGCGGAACTATTTTCTGGAGACCTGTTTCTAACTTTATAATTAAAGGTGTAAATTTAAATAGAAACTTTAGAAAAGTAAATGGAAGTAAAAACAAACCTTTATAATGCTCTTTATTATCATAACGCTTCGGTATTTTTTTACCGAGGTGTTATGATAATATTGCTGTTACTGATA
>OIWT01003227.1_pt1 | contig 15330 bp, 9 predicted proteins | sample 1587701 | NCBI WGS metagenome assembly OIWT01 (sample SAMEA3888904, study PRJEB22519) | human gut metagenome | biome: human gut; feature: human-associated habitat; material: faeces | place: Denmark | collected 2009
AGGTCGTGCCATTGATTTTGCCTGAGCATTCCGTCCCGTTCTTTCCGGTAAGATTTTGCCTCTTTATAATCTATCGTAAACTCCCACACGAGCCTTTTCATATCGTCGGATTTGTCTGCAAGGTCGAAATTCATATGCCAGCAAAAAATCTTCTGCCTTTTTCGCCGGATCTTCCGGATTTCCGTTCGGCACCATTCCCGCATCCAGCACCCGCCGTTTACTCAGTAAATCGAGTTTTTCTTTCTCTATCTCGCTTTTGAACTCGAAATACGATTCCCGCGTTATTTCGTCTTCCAGCCGCATACGGGTAAGTTTTTTCAGTTTTTCGTCCAGTTTGGCAAGCTGTTCCGTTACACGATCTTTCACCGTTTCGGCTTCGCGATACTATATGCACCTTGTTATAGCCGATATTTTTTATATAATCAACGACATACTCAATCAGCTGCCGGCTCAATCTGTTACCCCTGTATTCCTCGTCAACAAACACAAAGCCGATATAAGGTGTACAATCCGCATCCGGAATACAGCCCGTTTTTGAAACCGTACAGTAACCGCAGATTTTTTCATTATCTACCGCGACAATAACTCTTTCCCAATCGCTGAATTCATTATGCTCCATAGCACTTGCCAGCGTTTTTCCTGCTCTCCACGAACAGCTTTCTGCATAATTTCGTACTTGAGATTCATCTGATGATGTAATCGTTCTCAAGTTTATACACTTATTCACCTGCCTTGCGCAGTTTTATCAATCGGAATTTATCTCCCGGTGACAATCAGTATAGCTCTGCATGGCGAGCCATCCGCACCGGATAGATTTAATGGGGCTGCATTCAAGAAATAAGCGCCTTCCGAAACTTCGGACGCCCTGTCAAAACCTCTTAATCATTCTAAATCTACAACAATTCTTTCGTCACCAATTACAATGTGAACAAACATGCCGCATTAAGAACATTTTATTACGCCGTCAAGACCTTTTTGCGCCCGTATTAACACCGTTTTGCAAATCGGACAACAAACAAAAATCCCTTTTTCTGCTTTTTTAAGTATTGTGACTTCTTTATTTCCATAAATATGCTCTCATATAAATTGTAATTGAATTACGGACTTCTTTCGCAAGATTTTACCAATTCACAAAAATTAAATAAATCTTGTCTGTTCGGTATGCGTTGCAACTTAAATTGCCAGTTCCCCTCGCTTGTGGACGGCATATTCATTCGCGCACGGCTTCCAAGCAGTAAAATGTCCTGTATCGGTATTACGGCAAGATACGCCAAACTGCGCATTGTTAACAACATTATCGCTTTTGCCATTTCTATTTTATTTTCAAGAAAACATTGAACATTTTCCTCTTTTAGCGTCTTCTCTAAACTCTCCTTGAAAATTTTATATTCGCCGTCTTTCAGCTTGCTGATATAACCCAATAACGTATCGTTATCGTGCGTACCTGTATAGCAGACGGAATTTTCCTTGATATTTTTCGGCAAATACGGATTTTTCTTATTCCCGTCAAACGCAAATTCCATAACTTTCATACCCGGATAGCCGGTTTCGTCCATAAGACGATAAACGCCTTTATCGAGAGAACCGAGATCTTCCGCTATGATATTCAGCTTTCCTAAAAGACTTTCCGCCGTGCGGAATAATTCATACTTCGGGCCGTGTTTCCATTTCCCCTTGACGGCTGTCGTTTCCCCCGCATCGATTTCATAATACCTGTCAAGACCGCGGAAATGATCGACTCTCACTACGTCGTATAATTCAAACGCTTGACGGAATCGTTCCACCCACCATTTATAATTATCTTTTTTATGAACAGCCCAATGATAAACGGGATTCCCCCATAGCTGTCCCGTTGCGGAAAAATAGTCGGGCGGAACTCCCGCTACCTTTTTCAAACTGCGGTCTGTATTTAATTTGAACAGCTTTGGATTCAGCCATACGTCCGCGCTGTCGTAAGCGACGTACAGCGGTATATCGCCGATGATTGAAACGCCTTTCTCGTTTGCGTACCGTTTCAGCGTATTCCATTGTTTGGAAAACTCATATTGCAAGAACAGCCAAAATAAATATTCTTTTTGATTTTCGGCTTTGAACTTCCGTAAACTCCGCTTTTTGGCGAATTTATATTCGTCCGGCCATCGATCAAAGGATACCCCGCCGAACTTCTCCTTGATTGCCATAAATAAAGCGTAGCCGTCAAATATTCCATTCTCGACAAAAGATACAAAGTCGGCGTTTTGTATATCAAATCGCTCGTAAGCCTTCCGAAGAACGCCATATTTGTTTTGGTATAAAAAAGCATAGTCGATTTTCGATTTTGTATTACGGCAGACGGATAACTCTGATTTTTTCAGCAAACCTTCTTTTACCAAAATGTCAAAATCAATAAAATACGGATTGCCCGATCCGCTGTATGCGGACTGATACGGAGAATCCCCGTAGCTTGTCTGAACGAGCGGAAGAACCTGCCAACAACTTATTCCGCAATCAGCCAACAAATCAATCCACTCGTAAGCTGATTTTCCCAGCGTTCCGATTCCGTACTTGTTCGGCAACGAAGATATGTGCAATAAGATACCCGCCGAGCGTTTTTTATATTTTATCATCATTCCTCCTAAACAAAAAGACACAAAGCGAAACGGCTTTGCGTCTTTTTACGTTAATAAGATAAACTCCAAATTTTCTTCGCATACTCACGAATAGAACGATCAGAAGAAAAATAAAATGAGTTCGCTGTATTGTTGAACTGTTTGTTCGCAAAACCTATCCTATTTTTATAATCATGATTTACCTGTAATATGGCTTGATAATACTCCTCCAAATCTCTGAATATAAAGTAGTGATCGGGTTTATGCCAGCTTGTTCCCACCGTCAACGAACGATATAATTCATCAAAACACCCCTTTCCGTCATCTGAAAACGTTCCGTCCGTCAACGTATGCACAATTTTTTTCCAGTCCGCATGTTCTTTCAGATAGGCGTTCGGATTGTAACCGCCCTCGCGAAGTTTTTCTATCTCGTCCACGCGCGCACCGAATATATAATTATTCTCCTCGCCCGCTTTTTCGACGATTTCGATATTCGCTCCGTCCATCGTGCCAAGCGTGACCGCGCCGTTCATCATAAACTTCATATTGCCCGTACCGCTTGCCTCCAAGCCCGCCGTCGAAACCTGTAACGAAACGTCGGCTGCCGCTACGATTTTCTCCGCATACGAAACGTTATATTCAGTCACGAATACGCCCATAAGCAGACTGTTCGTTTCGGGATCGGCATTTATCAGCTTTATGATTTCGTTTATGTATTTGATAATACCTTTGGCTCGAAAATAGGACGGTGCGCTTTTTGCTCCGAACAGGAATACCGAAGGCGTAAAATCCTTGATCTTTCCATTCTTCAAATCATAATACAACCGTAACAACGCAAACGCCGTCATAAGTTGTCGTTTATATTCGTGTAAACGCTTGACTTGCGCGAACAATATTCGGTTCCCGCCGATTTTTACGCCTTCCGTTTGCTCAACGTATCGGAAAAGCTGCGCTTTCTTCTCTTCCTTAACCTGAATAAAGTCCGAAAGCGTTTCCGTATCGGCATGCTCGTTCAGATTGCCCAATTCTTCAAACCGTTCCCGCCAATCCTGTCCGATTTTTCTGTCAAGCAAAGACGACAGTTCGGGATTTGCAAGTTGCAACCACCGCCTTTGCGTCACGCCGTTTGTAACGTTCGTAAACTTTTCCGGATGATGCGAATATTCCGCCGCGAACAAATCCCTTTTTATAATTTCCGAGTGAATTTCGGCAACTCCGTTTATTTTATTTGCAACGAACACCGCTGTGTTCGCCATAGAGATAGCGCGGCGGGAATGTACATAAATCGATGTAGCGGCGCTCTCCTGCGACGTGTAGCCTTCTTTTCTGTGACGATAGCGGGCGGAAGTATTGATGGACAGCAATATTTCCGTTATTTCAGGCAATATCTTTTTCAACAACCGAACGTCCCAATGCTCTAATGCTTCGGGCAGTATCGTATGATTCGTATAATTGAACACTTGTTTTGCCGTCTTCAGCGCCGCTCGATACGTCAATCCTTTCTCTTGCAATACGCGAATCAGTTCGGGAATGGCAAATACCGGATGCGTATCGTTGAGCTGTATGCTGTTTTCCGAAGCAAACTGCCGGTAATCGTTTCCGTGCCGTTTTTCGTATTCGCGGATTATGTCGCCGACGGCTGCCGCCGAAAGAAAATATTCCTGCCGAATCCGTAACAACTTTCCTTCTTCCGTATCGTCGGGCGGATACAAAACACCGCTTATTTTTTCAGCGTTTTCGTTTCCTTCCGCCTGATACAAACGCAAAACATTGACTCGTTTTCCGATAATCGGCATATCGTAAGGAACCGCCTCTACTTCCATATCCGCAAAACGGATTGTCTGTTTTTCCTGCTCTTTCCGTATGCTCCACGGATCCCCGAATCTCTGCCAATCGTCCGGAAGTTCCTTCTGATACCCGTTCTCAAACTTCTGACGGAACAGACCGTATCTGTAACGGATTCCGTACCCGTACAGCGGAATACCGACCGCTGCGCCCGAATCCATATAGCAAGCCGCAAGTCTGCCCAAACCGCCGTTGCCGAGCGCCGCGTCCTCAATCTCTTCAAAAACGGTAATATCTATCCCTTTTTCTTTGAGAATACCCGCCGTTTCTTTCAAAACGCCGAGTTCCAGCAGATTGTTATAAAATACTCTGCCGATTAAAAACTCAATCGAAAGATACTGCGCACATCGTTTCGGTTTCTCGTCCGCCCGGATATAACTCATTGCGAGCATAGAGATCTCATTGTATAGTTGAGAAACGCTTTTCTCTCCGGTATTCAACCTTTTGAGCGCGTCTATATAATTTTGTTTCTCCATTGTTACTCCTTTACTGCGCCTGCTGCACCGCCTTGAATCAGATATTTGGAGAGCGCAATATACAATGCAACAATCGGGACTGCGATAAATACAGAACCGGCGGCAAATATCGAAAATTTACTCTCATCCAACCAATTCAAACCTATTGCAACGGTCCATTGTGATTTATCCGGTAACAAAAGTTTCGGCAGCATAAAGTCACTCCACGGCCAAACAAAAGCCGTCAATGCCGTATATACGATCATTGGTTTCGATAAAGGCAATGTAATCGAAACAAATACCCGTAAATCCGTTGCTCCGTCTAACGTTGCAGCGTCGTATATGGTACTCGGAATAGTATCAAAAAAACCTTTTTGAACCAAGAATCCCATTGTTGCACCGCTACTATACAACAATATCAATCCCCAAAGATTATTGATTAAATCAAATTGCGTCATAATGACGAATAAGGCAGTCATATTCATAAAGTTCGGGAAAATATTTAGTAACAGTGTTACCTTCATCATTTGTTTACGACTCTTAAACCGATAACGCGACATCGTATAAGAAACCGCAAGTACAAGAACCGTAGAGATTACACAACTTATTCCTGCGACAAAAAGAGTATTCCCAAACCACGTCATATAGTCGTGCTCTACTTTTTCGGTAAATAAGGTCTTAAAGGTAACAAAACTATATGATTCCGGGAAAAACCCGTCTAATGTCAACAACGAACCATTCGCATTAAATGACGATAGAATAAGCCAAATACAAGGAAAGGCAAATATAAAACTGATAAGCAAGACTATCGCATACACTATAACTGTCTTCATGGTCGTTGCAGGTCTTATCTTCAATTTTTTAGAGATTACTTTTTCCATTATTTATATGTATCCTCCTTCTTATATGCAGGCGAACTTACATACACAATCAATGAAAATATTGCCATAAACGCAAACAAAATCAAACTAAGCGCCGAGCCGAGAGAGTATAACTTCTTATCGACCGTTAAATTAAACATCCAGTTGATCAATAAGTCCGTATTATTTGCGTTAAAATAGTTTGCAGTATCATAAGTGATTTCAGGTCGTAAAAAATAGAAGATACTGAAGTTATTGAAGTTACTGATAAATGAATTCAGTAAGACCGGCGTGGTTGCGAATAGTACAAACGGCAACGTCAGATACAGAAACTGTTTCCAGCCGTTCGCTCCGTCCAAAGTAGCAGCCTCATACATATCTTGATTGACGTTTGATAAAATGCCTGTTGCCAAAAACATTATCGACGGAATACTGATCCATGCGCAAGAAAAGAAACCGAGAAGTCTTAAAGACCATTTAGAGTCAAAACCTATAAATGTAAAACTTTCCGATACCCAGCCCCAATCGCGCAATAAAGCTAAAATCGGACCGCTGTCGCTAAACAGAAACCGGAATCCCGTCAATGTAATGAATCCGGGAATCGCATAGGCGAGCATCGGAAAGATTCTCCAAAACCGTTTCCATTTTAAGCATTTGGAATTATATAAAATAGCAAGACCTAAACCGCCAAAATAATTTATAAAGGTCGATCCGATCGCCCATATAAAGTTCCAACCGAGTATTTTTAAAATTGTCGTGGCATATTCACTTACGGTAAAAATCATACTGAAGTTTGAAAAGCCTATCCAATCTACCAATTTAGGGGGGACAATTTCTCCGCCATAATTCGTAAATGCCACTAATCCCGTAAAGAAAATAGGCATTATATTAAAAATACAAACAAATATCAAGGGAATTGTCAGTGTAAGAAAATAAAATTTCCCGTTAATTAAAGCAGAACAACTCTCTGCAAAGTTTTTTACGGGATGCCCCTTTTTAATTTCTTGCGTCGTAAATATAACGTCTTTAATATTCGCATAGTAAGCAAATCCAAAAAGAACACACAAAAACAGAGTGGTAATTCCCCAAGCAAGCATTTTTACGGAATTGTCACCTTGTATTCCCATGATAGGAATACCCTCGTTGGTACCGAGCGTAAATATTCCTATTATATTGCTGACACCCGAAAAGGCTAAAAACAATATAAAACCGATTTCTAAAAGAATTAAGAGTATTCCTTTTGTAAATTGCTTACAGAATAATTGCCCTACTCCCATAAAAATACAGCTCAACTTAACTTGATAAGGTGAAAATTTCCCTTCGTTCTTTGGATTCAGATTGTTGTTGGCGATAATTTTATTTTCTTCCACAATCATATCCCCCCTTTTTTTTAGCTCTTACCAATGCTCATTGCGGATTTTATATCTTTTACCAATTTGTCTAAAGCCTTCTTTAATGCATCCGTCGTTGTATAAATCGGATTTTTACGAGTTGTGTTATCCGTTGCAACGTCATTAAACATAGAAGAAAGCGGAGACCAGATATATTGCGTATCGCGAGTGGACGGCATCATATAAACCTTTCCGCTTGTAACTCTGTTTCCCAAAATTTCGGAAACTCCCCCCATTTCTTCGGCCAGATCCGTACGAGCGGGAACAGCGCCTAACGCTTCACTTCTCCATCTTTCATTTTCATAACTGCTGACAAATTTGACAAACGCCAAACATGCTTTAGGATACTTGGTGTAAGAACTGATTCCGAACGCGTTTACCCCGCCCATAGTCGTAGGTTCAAACGTTTCGGTATCCATATTCTTAATTTCTTTTTTAATATTGCCGTCTTTCGGCAATCTCGGCGGAGCCACGACAACAAGATTTTCTTTTGCCTTTTGAGCAGCCACTTCCGCGCTATCACCTTGCGCTTTATAGGTGGCTGTCAGATTCTCTTGAAACGTGGTCAGCCAATCCGGCGTACCTATCGTACAGAAAACGGTACCGTCCTTGCTCGTCAAATAGGTAGCTACTTGCGTAGTCGCATCTTGAGAGATACAACGAGAACCCAACACTCCCGCTAAATCACGAAACAAATTCAATCCGACTTCAGAGCCGGCGGTATTAAGTCCTATGTCGTCATGCGTTTCGCCAAACACATACGCTCCGAACGATAATAAATAACCGCTGTTAAAATACTGATCGACAAGCGACATATACAGTCCGTATTTGCTGCCGTCAGACTCTTCTTTGACCTGTTTGCTGTACGCATACAAATCGTTCATATTCTCAACCATATCGGGAATATCGTTCTCGTTATCGTCCCATTTCGTTTTCCAATCGGCAGGCAACAAATCTTTTCTGTACGTAAGCACCGTAGATTGTTGCGCAACGGGCATGCCGTAATACAAATCGAGATTGTATGTTTTAAGTTTATATGCGTCCATTACGTTTCCGGGGATTTGTTCGATATCCAGTTTCTCCGTAGGTAAGGGCAAAACATGCCCGCCTTCCGCATATCGCATCAACATATCGTTCGCCTGATAAAGAACATCGGGGCCGTAACCGTCCGGGCCGTTTTGTTCCAAGTCGACATATTGATCCATATTCGCGTCCACGGCATTTACGTTGTATTCTTTATATTCTTCATTAAAGGCAGCCAAAACCTCCTTTAAATGTCCCGTTTCAATGGCCATTTGATTATCAAGGACGCGAATAGTTGCGTTTTGTTCTATTTCGCCATTAAATTTAGCCATTATTTGTTCGTAAGTAAATGTCTGCCCTCCGTCAGATCTTCCACCGCATGCAGCAAAACATGTTCCGGTTAATACCAACGCAAGACTTAAACAAAGTGTTTTAGCTAATTTCATTCTCTTACCTCTCATATATATTTTTACCCTTACCGCTCTATAATTTTATAGGAATACGGCTCTAAAATTATTTTACCATATTTTAGCGTATCTTTTGTATTGTTTACGGCTAAAAAAATCTTTTCTCTTTCAATTACAAAAAGTTCGCCTTCCGTAAACATACGAAGTTTGCCTTTGATTTTTTCTTTCCGAAGTCGTATCAGTTTCTTGATTGTTCGGAATAAATCCTTATCCCAATGATTTTCATTCCAGTCAAACGTCCGTCGGGAATCGGGATCATATCCACCGCTCATACCGATTTCCGTCCCGTAATAGATACACGGCATACCGACAAAGAAAAACATAACTGCAAGAGCGCATTTCAATTTTGATTTATTTTCGCCCGCGTTGGTTAAAAATCTTTCCGTATCGTGACTGTCTAAAAGATTCAGCATCATTTCGTTTACCTGATCCGTATTCCGCATCAGGATTTCCGATAACCTATCGCAGAATTGTTTTGCCGAATATTTGCCGAATGCAAAATAATCAAGACAGGCTTTCGTAAACGAGTAATTCATTATAGAATCAAACTGATCGCCTTGCAGCCACGGAAAAGCGTCGTGCCAGTTTTCGCCGATTATCATTGCATCGGGCTTTTCGTTCTTTACTGCTTTTCGGAAGTTCCGCCAAAAATCGTGCGATACTTCGTCTGCCACATCCAACCGCCACCCGTCTATACCGTACTCTTTTATCCATTTTACCGCTATATGAAGTAAAAAGTTTTGCACCTCATTGTTATTGGTATTCCATTTGGGCATATAGTTGCAAGCCGCAAAACATTCATAATTCATATTGTCCAAGTCCGGTCTATCGCCATGAATGATAAACCAATCGTAATACTCGGACTGTTTGCCTTTTAGCAAAACATCCTGAAACTGCTTGCATAAATAGCTGCAATGATTAAAGACGGCGTCCAATAAAATTTTAATTCCCCTTTGGTGCGCGTTTTCAACCAATTCCTTTAAGTCGCTATTCGTGCCGAACATTTCATCTACCGTTTCATAATCGATTGTATCGTATTTATGATTGCTCGGTGATTGAAAAATCGGAGTTAAATATATTGCATTGATACCCAAATCGTTTAAGTAATCCAATTTTTCGGTAATGCCTTTTATATCACCCCCGAAAAACCCTTTCGGTTCGGGAAGTTCCCCCCACTTTTTATTTATATAATCCGTATTTTTTTTCGTTTTTCCGATATGGAACCGATCTACGAATATCTGATAAAAAACGCTTTTATCGCACCACGCAACTTTATTGTGTAAATCTATTTTATTGATATAAGGATATTGAAAAAAGTTATAATAGCTTTTTTCGTGGTTATAATCAACCGTCAAACCTTCTTCCGAATAATAATACTTTTCCTCCCCGCTTTGCAACAAAAATATATAACCAATCCGCGAGTCCGGCACGTCAAGCGAAACCGTATAGTAATCATAGAGCGCGTCCGAATAACTATTTTGCATTACTTTTGTCTTTCTGTCTTTTAACCAGTCGTATTTTACTGCATAAATAATTTCAACTTTATCAAGTTCAGACTTTGCGGCCCTTAAACGTATACGGAGTTCTTTCTTACCGTATGCAAAAGAATATTGAGATTTCGGAACATGTAATATAGCCGCCTTATTCATCTGTTTCTCCTTATTTAGTTATATTGGGACGGCAAATTACTTTACCGCCCCAATAACCATCTGACTTTACTTTGTTGCAGCCGTTACGGAAAGCGAAAGAGCACCGCTCGTAGATACGGATACCTTAAACGTATAACTTCCGGCTTTTGCGCAAAGGAAATTGCCGCCCCATCCCCAAGTATCCGTTATACCTTCAGGCAAATCAGCTGCTTTTGCCAATTTAGAAGTATATCCCGGAGTGTAGTATGTATCGGGACGATACGGTGCATGAACAGCAACCGGAATGCAGAGATAGAAGTAATCCCCTTCAACAAGATTTAACGTAATCGTATATTCCTGAGCCATTCCTTCGGCCGGCGTAGCAACTTTTTCCAATGTTTGAACTGTTGAACCTGCGCCGAAGTTGTTATCCTTAAAGACCGACGTTTTGCTGTTATATGCAGACTCTTCTATTTTGAGATTACCGACCGTTTCTTTTGTCGCATCCGCATACGACAAACGCCCGCCTAAAACTTTCCATGACTGATCCGAAACAAGAATATCGGAAGTTTTATCTACTTCAATAGCTCCTTTCAAAGTATTGGTCGTAGCGTCCAAAGTAACCGTTAAAGTAAAAGTATAAGTTCCTCCCTTTACCACAACGATGTTACTGCCCATACCGTCCGATTTTTTGAAGCACGCATTGTCGCCGTTGAATTCGGTAATATTCGTATAGTAGAACATCGTTCCGTCTTCTGCTCTGATGCCGCCTTCCTCTTTCAGCGTGCAATAAGCCAACAGGAACTCATCGCCTTCTGCCAACGTCCACGTTTGCATCCACGTTCCCGTTCCGTCTGCTTCGTTATCGGAAATCTTGAACATCTCGTAGGGAGAATACTGCAACTTATCTACTTCTGCGCCCCAATTCGTACCCGACAATACAGATTCTGTTGTTGTCGTAGCTTTGGAATTACCATAGATATACCAAGTATAATCCGATCTGTCAATCGTAACAGCCGGGGCGTCTCCGTTGCGAACAACCGTAATAGCGCCGACGTTCTTATCATCCGCATCCGTCGTCAAAGTAAGAGTATAATTGCCGCTCACGTTTACCGTAATATTTACCTGACCGTCGCCAAGACCGGTACCGGGCGCTGCCATATACTCGTTTTCTTTCAAATACTGACCGCCGCGCGCGCCGCCGCCTTCAGCGTCGTTGGTATTCCAGTTGCCCTCTGCATCCTGAATACAGAATTGGAACTGATCCCCTTTATACAGGTTCAAAGTGATTTTGAACTCGTTTTTCCCTTCTGTTTTCGTAAGAATATTTTTCCCCGCAATCGGGCCGCCGTTCCATCCGATCTCCGCCAAAGGGCCGCCGGCTGAAGAACTGCCCGCAATCGTCCATTGACGGGTGTCCTGTTTACTTGACTGCCATTGCGAATATACGTTGGTGTCTTTCGTTATAGCTGTATCAAAACTCCAGTCATGCGTAAAATCCGAGGTGGCAAACCAACCGTTAAAGGCGTAACCTTCTTTGCTATACCCCTTATCCGCAGGGATAAAGTTCTCGATTTTCTTTCCCTCTTTTACCGTTTCAGTTGTAATCACGGTAGTACCGTCATAAAAGGTCACCTTATAAGATGTAACGGAATCCGATGGATTCTCACCGCATGCGGCGACCAACCCCAAAGTTAAAGTCATGAGCATTATAATTGTCAGTATGACCGTAACTTTCCTTAGTTTTGATTTCAACATAGAAATCTGTCCTCCTTTAAAAAAACTTAATTTAATCCGATTTATCTAATCGGTTAAATAAATTATAACACAGATTTTGTATTTGTCAATACCCTTTTTAAAAAAAATGGTAAATTTCTGAAATTTTTTTATTTAACCGATTAAATTAGAATTATATTGACAATCCGGACCTTTTAGGGTATGATATAACCATGAAAAACGATAAAGATTTTATTGCAGACGGTACTATTACCATTGCCACAATCGCCAGATTGGCGAATGTTTCTACCGCAACTGTTTCTTACGTAATCAATCAACGCACCGATAAGAAAGTGGCCGAAGAAACAAAACAAAAGATTTTGGAGTTATGCCGGAAATACAACTATCAAAAGGGCGCAACCCGCAAACGCATAAAGGATAAAAAAACCGTTACTATAGGCGATATTGCAAAAGAAGCGGGCGTCTCCAAAGCAACCGTTTCCTATATTATCAACAATAGGCAAGACGTTAAAATAAGCGACGAAACCCGAAAAAAGGTTTTACAGATATGCAATCTGCGCCAATACACCCCTTCTCCGATTGCAAGAGCGTTGATATCCGCCGACAGCAGTACCGATAACGTCATCGGCATATATTTTAACCAACGGGCTTACACCTTTTATCGCAACGCGGAAACGCTCGACTTGATTTGCAAACTTCAGAACTGTTTATTCGAACACAATTACCGCACGCAAATTCTGTCCCCCATTGAATCCGGATCAATCCATATACAGGAGAATATCGACGGTATACTCTGTATCGATCTGACAGAAGAACAATTTTACACCTTAAAAGAAAGTTATTATGTTCCGATTGTTGCCATTGATATGACGATAAAGGACTCGCTTTTTTATAAGTCATACAATGATTTTAACGCAATTATTCAATACGCAAAAGAGAAATTGCAAACTTCTCACCTCATATTTATAACAAGCAAATACCAGAATCAGCCGTATATGAACAAGTTAAAACGAGCATTGACAAACGATACTCTTTACGTTGTTCAGACGTACACGGATTTGATTAAGTTCTTGTTGCAACACCCTGACGAATCAATTGTTTTCAGCGACGTTTCTCTCTCTGCGTTCTGCTTGTCGTATATCAACCCCGACAAAACAGCCGTATTGTGTTATGATAAAGACATTTTGTTACCTTCAGAGCAATTAACCCCGATTTATCTTCCTTCTGATTTGAAAGTACAAAGCGCTGTTAAAATGCTTCAATATGCAATACAGCGAAAAGAAACAGAGCCTCATACATTCAAGCTGACTCCTCAACCGTTACCTAATAAATAGCAAAGAGAGAATCCAAAAAATGGATTCTCTCTTTTGTTTTTTACTGCCAGTTAACCGTTATTTCGCCGGTATTGCTTGCGGGCGTTGTGTAAACGTGATTCATGCCGCCTTCCCAAATAACGTTACCTGCTCCGTCAATCTTGATAAATTTATATTCTATCTGCGTATTTGCGGGTACGCTGATATCGTAGAACCATGTAGGATATACGCCTATCGTCGGAGTATCGTTAAACAGCGGTCCTATTGCTTTTGTCGAATCCCAACTTCCGAGTTCGGGTACGCTGCCGACGATATAGACGTTCGTCCCATAATCCGTATTCGCGTTATTCACCTTAAAACGAACCGATACTTGAGCACCCGACAAAATATCGAATCCGGCAAAAGCCTCACTCGATACACCGCCGGCATTCGTAACAACAACCGCGACTTCCCCGGACACCCCGCCGGGAACAACGGCTTTTATCATGCTGTCCGACCAAGATACAATCTGCGCATTCGCCGTACCGAAAGTCACGCTTCCCGTTGAATTGCCGAATCCTCGGCCCGTAATTGTAACGGTATTTCCGGGCTTGCTCATCTTCGGATTGACGTTGCCGATAATCGGATACACTTCATTTGCCGTATATTGCCATACAGCGCATTGACCGGCGCCGAGATAATACTCAGATACGCTGCCGTTTGTTACCGTAATATTGCCGCCGCCGAGCAGATTTTCCAAAACGTCATAATAAGTACCGTTCGGAAGACCTGACATCAGGTTTTCAAGTTGATAACCGCTGCTCTGATTCCTGTTGATTGCCGTCATAACAACGCTGTCACCAAACACTCTTTCAAAAATATAGACGTCGTTATTTAACCATCTCTGCCGTGTAGAACCATAGGCGAGCGCCGGATTGGTTTTGCGCAAAGGAGCCAATTTGGATATAACCTGAAAAGCCCTCCCGGTCTGACTGAATCCGGTCATATCGGCGCGATTATAAGGATCGCTCTTACCGCCGGCCGCATCCGCCATATACTGCTCCGTACCGTAATAAATGCAAGGAATGCCGCGAGACGTCATTTGCAGCGTGAAAGCAATATCCAAAGTTAATTCGTTGTAACCGGCTTCTGTCATAAAGCGGGATTGGTCATGGTTGTCCAGGAAAGTAACCTGATCGTTGATAAAGTCATAATCCTGTTCCATCGCCGTCATCGTGTTATGGAAATCAACCATTGTATATCCGCTCGTCATTGCATTGGACAAAGCGTTGCGAATGGCTGTATTATATCTGAAATCCAACAGGCTCATTCCGCTCTCGTTTGCAAAATTTTCCATATTCGGTTCGGACGTCGTTGCGCTGTGCGACCATTCACCGAAAATAAATACCGGTTTGTAATCGTATATGTTGTTCACCCAATTCTTCTGCCAACCTGAAGACATATGTTTGACCGCATCGACGCGAATCCCGTCAACGCCTGCATCCAGCCAGACTCTGATAGCATCTTTCAGGTATTGATCGGTCGTCGCATTCTGCTGGTTCAGATCTGCCAGCCCGAACAACGGAGCATAAACCGTATGTTCCCACGTATCAAATTCAGCCCATTGATCAGAAACGTGATTGAATATATTGTTCGTGTCGTTGCTGTAACTGCTTACATACGTGCCGTTTCTGTAAAGAACACCGTCATTCGGTTGGATTACGCCGTCATATACCGCAAAAGAAGTATGGTTCGGAGCAAAGTCGATTATAACTTTTATGCCTTTAGAATGGGCGGTATCGACAAGTTCTTCAAACTCTTCCATCGTACCGAAGTATTGATTCGGAACAAAGAAATCTCGCCCCCAATAACCATGATAAGGCGCGCAGCCGTTTGACGGATCGATATAATCGCTGTTCCGTACGGGTGACGAAATCCATAACGCCGTGACACCTAAATTCGTAAAGTAGTTCTCATTTAATTTTTGCGGCTCAAAAGTAAAGGTAAGTTCCGCAAAAACGACTAAAAATTGAAAAACGGCAAA
>OIWT01003229.1_pt1 | contig 15319 bp, 11 predicted proteins | sample 1587701 | NCBI WGS metagenome assembly OIWT01 (sample SAMEA3888904, study PRJEB22519) | human gut metagenome | biome: human gut; feature: human-associated habitat; material: faeces | place: Denmark | collected 2009
GGCGAGGCGCGGTTTTGCGGTAATACTTGATGTATTACCGTGAAATCGCAACGAAGTCAGAATACAAAATTTCCGCAAAGCGCCGCCGTTTTAATTGTGCGGTGATGCCCCAAGCTTAATTCAATGATATTCTTCCTTTCTGTATGAATTATTCCGGGGATACCGCATCGGCTTTCTGTATATACCGCAATATCCTCTCCTGCGAAAAACGGGAGAGGATATTTTTTATCCCTGCCGCAGAGAAAAGTTAAAACGCTGTAACTTCGAAACGTTTTAACGTTAAAACGTCATAACTTCGAAACGCTGTGACGTTATAACGTTATTCCCGGCGGCGTGAGGGAAAATAAATACCGATATGGTGCAATCTTTCCTTTCCTTTTGGCTCGGAAAATAGTATAATTATGGTACAGAAAGGAAATGGAGGAATATCATCAGGGAGGGATGTACATGAAAAAACGACCGAGCATCACTCTGCTTACCGTGCTTCTTGCTATGGTGTTCGCAGCGGGCATCGGCGTTTACAGCAGCTACATCGGTATGAAAATCTATCAGGAGAGCTCGGATCATCTGCTCGAGAGCTTTTCGCAGATCTCCGAGACCTTCACGCTGTTCGTGCAGCGAAACTGGACCGTACTGAGTCAGTGGGACGGTCAGTTGAAGAACGCAGACATCGCGCATGCTGACAGCATCGGGGCGGATATGCAGGCCAACAAGGAGTCGTGGCATTACAGCGACTTCTATCTGTTCAACGAAAGCACGCAGTACCTCACGGCGGACGGCCGCAAGGGAAGCGTCGACAGCATCAGCGGCGTGATTCAGGAGATGTACAGCGAGGGCGGGCCGATCGTCTCCACCTACACGGCGAGCTACGGCGTGCCCAAGATCGTGTTCGCCATGCCGCTGAGCCGGAACATGACGCTGGACGGCGTGACCTATACCGGTCTCGCGGTCAGCTATGATACGGACGTGGTCGACGATCTGGTCGACGGCAGCATGTACGGCGGTAAGAGCGACTGCTATATCGTGCGCACGAACGGCGACATCGTGCTCGCGCTCGAGCCGCAGACCGAGCTGTGCGAGGGCATGACTAATCTGTACGACATCGACGCGCACGCCGATTGGATATACGGCACCATGGACGACATCAAGGACTGCGTCCAGCTCGGCAGGAGCGGGAGCGCGCAGTTCATCTGTCAGGGCGGGCGGAATTATCTGGTCGCGATCCCGACCGCTTTTCCGGACTGGACGCTCGTCGGCATCATCCGCGCCGACGAGGTGGACGGCGCGATGCGCAGCGTGCAGCAGTCTACGATCATCGCGCTCGGCGCGCTCTGCATCTTCGCCGTCATCATCGTGGTGCTGGCGCTGGGCATGGAGAGCCAGCTGCGCCTGCGGCGCGAGGAGGAGGAGCGGCTGAGCCTCGAGCGCGAAAAGATGCAGAGCGACCGCCTGCTGCAAAGCATGAGCCGCATCGTCGACCGCTATTCCATCATCAATCTGGACACCGACCGCTACCGCTACCGCGAGCTGCGGAACAGCGAGCCGCTCTATCCGGCCTCCGGGCGGTATTCGGACATGGTCGAGACCATCTCCAGGCGCTATGTCGCGCTGACCGAAACGGAAAACGCCAAGCTCTCGCGCCTGATCACGCCCGAATACCTGCGCAGCGTGCTGCGACGGCCGGACGACAATCTCAAGATCGAGTATTGCAGCCGCACGGAGAACGCCTACATGGTGCTGACCGTCATCCCGGTCGAGTGGCACGCGGACGGCACGGTCTATGAGGTCATGCAGGTCGTGCAGGACATCGGGCAGAAGATCGAGCTCGAGAACATGGCGAACACGGACAGCATGACCGGCCTGTTCAACGAGCGCTATTTCAGCAGAGTCCTGAACATCTGCGAGGAGAAAAAGCTGCCGTTCGTGCTGTATTACCTCGATCTCGACCGGTTCAAGCCGATAAACGACACCTACGGCCACCTGATGGGCGACCGGCTGCTGAAGGAGATCGCGGCGCGGCTGCTGCGCTGCATCCGAAGCCGGGACTACGCCTTCCGCATCGGCGGCGATGAGTTCGCGCTCATCGTCAGCGCCGACATGGACGAAGATCAGCGCGCCCGCATGGCCGAGCGTATCCAGACCACGCTCTCCGCCCCTGTCGTCCTCGACGGAACGGAGCTTTCGGTCGGCGTCAGCTGCGGCTGCGCCTGCTATCCGGAGGACGGCAGCGCTTCGCAGGTGCGCATCGCGGCGGACAGCCGGATGTACGAGACCAAGCAGCGCCATCACGAAAACGACCGGACGGAGGGAGAGTCATGAAACACAGGACCCTGCGCTGCGCCGCGGAGACGCTCGTCCTGCTGCTGATCGCGGCGATGGCGGTATTCCTTGCCGCCGGACTGCATCAGCGCGCGCCGGACGGGGCGCTCTCTACCCTCAGCACCGGCTGGTACCAGCTGACCGACGGCGTGCGGCGCGAAGTCACGCTCCCCGCCGCGCTGGAGACCGGGCCGGGGCAGACGATCACCCTGTATAACGACACGCTGACCGCCCGCGATGCCGGAAAGCTGCTGAGCGCGCGCGGCGTGGAATACGGCATCGAGATCCGGGCAGGCGAAACCCTGCTCTACCGCTACGAGGACAACGCCTTCCCGAAGAACGCGCAGATGAAGGGCCGCCTGTGGGCGGACACCGAGCTGCCGTACGGCATCGGCGGGCAGACGCTCAGCCTGACCTTTACCGAGCTTCCCGGACGGATGTGCCGTATCGACGCGCCCGTCCTCGGCTCGATGCCGGCCGTCACCGGCCGACATATCCAGTCCTCGCTGTTCTCCGCCGGCATGATACTCGTCATGCTCGTGCTCGCCGTGCTCGCGCTGCTGATCTTTCTTTACATGAGCTTCTACGGCATCCGCGAGCGCCGCTTTCTCGACACGGCGGTCTTTCTGCTGCTGTGCAGCCTGTGGTGCCTGACCGATTCCAGCCTGTATCAGCTCTACGGCGCCGACACCGCCGCCGGGAGCGTCGTTTCCTTTTACGCCTTCATGACCATGGCCATCCCGATGGTGCATTTCGTCCGCAACACGGTCAGCGGCAGGCTGCGCATCGTTCCCGATGTGCTCATCGCGCTGCTCTGCGTCAACGCCCTCGCGCAGGGCGCGGCGTACCGGCTGTTCGGCGTGCCGTTCATCGATATGCTGCCGCTGACGCATCTGCTCCTCACCGCAGGCGTGGCGGCGATGCTGACCGTGCTTTTCCGCTCGTACCGCGAGCAGCCCGCGCCGCAGCTCCGGCTGCGCATGGCGGCGTTCGCCGCGCTGGGCGCGTTCGGCGTGGCCGCGCTCGTGCTGTACTGGCTGCTCCATATCTACTGGTACGACGCCGTGTACCAGTTCGGCGTGCTGCTGTTCATCATCCTGCTGCTGCACGGCCTGATCAGCCAGGCGGCCGAGGACATGCGCTTTCACATGGAGCACCGCATCAGCCATGAGATGCAGCGCGAGGACCGCATGACCGGCCTGCCGAACCGCCGCGCGTTCGAGGAATACATGGAGCGCGTCCGCACCGGCCAGGCCGGCTGCCTCGACGCGGTGCTGACCTATATCCGGCTCGAGGGCCTGAACGAGCGCAACGACCGCTTCGGCCTTCAGGCGGGAGATGAAGCGGTCATCGCGGCGGCGCGGTGCGTTTCCGACTTCTGCCGCGAGTGCGAGGACGAGGGCGAGAGCGTCTTGTGCTTCCGCACGGGCGGCAACGAGTTCGCCCTCATCCGCCCCGAGCCGCATATCGACTCCGGACAGCTGCACCGGCAGTTCCGCGCGGTCGTCGCACGCTACAACCGGACCTGCGCGCCGCGCGCGCGCATCACCATGACCTTCGGCTTCAGCCGTCTGTGCGACGAGGACGGAAAGTCGCGCAGCATCAGCGCGTGGAAGGCCGAGGCCGACGCACATTTGAAGAGAAACGAAGCCAGACTGGGAGGAGACGCAGAATGACAACCAACATACATTATCTGATCGCCGGAATGGCGGTGCTGCTGGTCGTCATATGGCAGTATTCCCGCCAGCGGCAGATGGACGACCGGAACAGCCGGATGTTCCGCCGTCTGCTGAGCGTCGTCAGTCTGGACGTTGCCGCGGAGCTGGTCAGCACGGGCTTCATCCTGTACGCCCCGTACAGCTTCAATGTCTGCCGGATGCTCTCGAACACGGTGTTCTACCTGTTTCAGGCACTCCTGCCGCTCCTGCTGCTGTACTACGTCTGTACGCTGTGCACGAGCCGCGTGATCGCGCCCTCGGCCGTGCTGCGCATGGGCATCCCGACCATCGCTCTGGTCTGTATCATCCTGACCAACCCCTTCACCGAGATGCTGTTCTATTTCGACGGCACCGGCTATCGCCACGGCCCGTGGTATCTGCTGCTGTACGTCAGCGCCCTGCTGCACATCGCGGGGGCGGCGGTCTTTGTCGCGGTGCACCGCGCGTCGGTCAGCCGCCGCAATCTCGCGTCGCTCTTCGCGGTCTTTGCGCTCGCCGCCCTCGGCATCGCCGCGCAGGCCGTCAACCCTGAGGTGCTGACGACCGGCTTCGGCCTCTCGCTCAGCATCCTCGCCATGTATCTGACCATCAACAACCCCTGCGCGTGCATGGACAGCCTGACCGGCCTGAACGACAAGCAGTACCTGCTGCGCCGGATGGACGAGCTGACCGACGCGCACAAGGCCTTTCATATCATCACGGTCTACGCCTACCAGCTCGAGCACATGAACAAGATCGCGGGCATGCGGGGCGGCGACGAATTCCTTCGCCGCGCGGCGGAGCGGATGCAGGAGATCGCGGGCAGGAACGTGTTCCGCGTCACGGGCAGGCGCTTTCTGCTGCTGACGTTCTCGCTGCGCGAGTACGAGACCTGCCTGACGCGGCTGCGGCAGCTGTTCCATACGCAGCCGGACGACGCGCAGTCCGCCCCCACGCCGGTCATCCTGTGCGGCGTGGTGAACGCGGAAAAGCTGGGCACGAGCGGTCTCGTGCTCGACTACGCGGAATATCTCGAGTCCCTCGTCTCCCAGAGCGGCGAGACCCAGGTCATCCAGAACGACCGCAAGACCATGGACAGCTTCCACTACAACAAGCAGGTCGAGCAGTTCCTGCACCGCGCGATCGAGGAGGATCTGTTCGAGGTCTACTATCAGCCGGTCTACTCGCTCCACCGCCAGCGCTACGTGACCCTCGAGGCGCTCAGCCGCCTGCGGCATCCCGAGCTTGGCTGGATCTCCCCGGACATCTTCATCCGCCTCGCGGAAAAGAACCACCTTATCACCCAGATCACCGAGCTTCAGCTGCGGCGCGTCTGCCGTTTTCTGCGCGAAAACCCGGCGCTCCGCGCGAGCATCGCCAACGTCAAGATCAATCTCTCGCCGCTCGACCTCATCCACAGCGAGAGCGGCAGCCACCTCGTCCGCATCCTCGGGGAATACGGTCTCCCCTGCTCCTGCTTCCAGTTCGAGATCACCGAGACCGTCGCGACCGAGTATTCCGCGAGCCTGACCCGCGTGGCGGAGAGCCTTCAGGCGGCCGGCATCGGCCTGTGTCTGGACGATTTCGGCTCGGGCTACGCCAACCTCAACACGGTCATGCAGCTGCCCTTCTCGGTCATCAAGCTCGACCGCTCGCTCCTGTTCCACATCTGCACGGACAAAAACGCCGCCCTCTTCTACCAGAGCATCGTCTCGGCCTTCTGCCGCCTCGGCTACCGCATCGTCGCGGAGGGCGTGGAGACGCAGGAGGAGATGGAGCTGCTGCGCAGCTGGAACGTGGACATGATTCAGGGCTACTATTTCTCCCGTCCGCTGCCGCCGGACGACCTGCTGCGGCTGCTCACGGGGAGCGCGGAGATGCAGGCGGAAAATCAGGCGTGAATGTTCCGGAAAAAATCTTTCGAGTTCCGGAACTTTCCCGCACGCGCTGCGTCTAAGTCTGACGAAGAGACAGAGATACCGTCGTCTCTTCTGGAAAGAAGGCATTTATCATGAAAAAAACATTCCTGCTGCTTGCGTGCACCGCGCTGCTTGCGGCCTCGCTCACGGCCTGCGGCAGCAAGCCGGCTGAAAATACGAATACGGATACCGGCTCCTCGTCCTCGGACAGCGCCTCGGCCGAGAGCAAGCTCTCGGGTACGCTCAACGAGAAGAAGGACTTCATGTTCGTCGTGACCGACGAAAAAGGCGCGGCGTATGAATTCACCTTCGACGCCTCGGCAAAGCCGGAGGGTCTGGACGACGTCGCGGAAGGCGATTCGGTCACTGTCACCTACAAGGGCACGGTCTCCGAGGCCGACCCGTTCGACGGCACGGTCATTTCGGTCGAAAAGAACTAAAAGCGTGCAAAAAGAGCACAAAAAACCCCTGCCGGGACAGGATTTCTGTCTCCCCGGCAGGGGTTTTCGCTTTTTATCAGGGCTGCTGCTCCGCCTTGTCCAGATACATCAGGTAATCCGCCTTGCGGATGGCCTCGGTGATCGGATGCACGCCGCAGACGCCGCCGACGCTGACCGAGAGCTGGATGTCCGCGAACTCGGACATTCGGACGCCGCGCACGGTCTGCTGGATCTGCTTTTTCTTCTCGAGGAAGATCTCCTCGGTCATGCGCGGGAACAGGAGCAGGAACTCGTCCCCGCCGTAGCGGATGAGGATGTCGGTCTTGCGGATGCACGAGCGTATCGCGCCCGCGATGTCGCGCAGCGCCGCGTCTCCGGCGGCGTGGCCGCAGGTATCGTTGATGTGCTTGAAGCTGTTCACGTCGATGAGCGCTACGCCCTCCATGCCCTCGAGGTGGGTGCGGTAGGTCTCGAAATAGCGGCGCGCATAGACGCCCGTCAGCGGGTCGAGGAACAGCTGCATATCCTCGCCGCGCGTGCGGTCGAGCAGGAAGCGCGAGCCGTTCGCGTCGATCCAGCGGCCCTCGTTGAGCCGCGAGACCATTTCGAGCACGCAGGGCGTGCCGTTGACCGAAACGTATTTCGCGATGACGAAATACATCTCGTTGCGGGTAAATTCGAGCTTGCGTGGTGTGCTCGGCGAAGGCGCGAGAGGAGATGCAGTTGGCGCAGCTGCTGTCGGTGTCCCAGAACGCGGCGCAGCGCTCGCCCGTGCGGTGCAGCGTGCCGTCCGCGTCCAGCTCGAGCACGGCATTGGCCGACGGGTCGACCAGACGGACGACGTCAAAGATTCTGCCGAGGCGCTGCATATCCTCGACGATCAACGGCCTGTTCGCCGTGCTCTTGTCTGCGCAGCAGAGGGGCGCATGGCTGTCCTGCTCCTTCTGCGTGTCGGTCATGCAGCCGATCACGCCGATATAGCTGCCGGGCGAGAGCGGCGACCAGAGCGTGTGCAGCCGGATGCTGTGCCAGTGCTGCTCGCCCGCGACCGGCAGGAGCACGCTGATGGAAAGCTCGTTGTTCTCGGGCGTCGTGGCCTTGAGGGCGCTCCGGAGCCGCGTGACGTCGGCCGGACGCAGCGGGCGCATATTATCCGGGTCGTGCATGTCCATGATCATCCGGCTCTGATGCCGCGGACGGCTCCAGTTGACCACGAGGACCGACTGGGAGATCGCATCGTACTCGAACTGCACGCCGCCGCAGCAGGACGCGAAGAAGGTCATCTTTTCCCGGAGGGAGTCCAGCTCGCGCTGGGCGCGGTCGCTGCGCGGCATATTGCTGTTCTGCAGCAGCTCGGAGGAAAGGCGCTGCGCGTCCTTCTTCATGCTCTGCTCGACCGCGAGCAGCGGCAGCGCGTGCCTGAGGTTCGCACTGATCTCCTGAAGGCAGTCGAGCAGCATCGGGTTGAACGCGCCGCACTCCCCGTTGAGGATCATGGAGACGGCGGTGTCGTGGCTGTACGCCTTTTTGTAGCAGCGGTCGCTCGTCAGCGCGTCATATACGTCCGCCAGCGCGACGACCTGCGCCGAGATCGGGATCTGCTCGCCGAGCAGGCCGTCCGGGTAGCCGCGGCCGTCCCAGCGCTCGTGATGCCAGCGGCAGATCTCGATGGCGGTCTTGAGCAGCGGCTCCTTGCGGTACGGCGTCAGCCCCTCGAGCATGGACGCGCCGATGGCGGGATGGGTGCGGATGACGTCGAACTCCTCGGGCGTCAGGCGGCCCGGCTTGTTGAGGATGTTCTCGGGGATGCTGATCTTGCCGATGTCGTGCAGGGCGGAGGCGGTGACGATGAGGCGGATCTTTTCCTCGGTCAGATGGTATACGTCGGTCTTTTCGACCAGCCTGCGCAGCAGCATCCCGGTCACGGTCTGCACCTGAAGCACGTGCTGGGCGCTCTCGCTGTTGCGGAACTCGACGATGTGGCTGAGGATGCCGATCATGACATTGCTGTCCCGCTGATTGCGGTAGATCTGGTCGGAGACCATGCCCATCAGCCGCTTCTGGTTGGCGTAGAGTCTGAGCGTGTTTTGGACGCGGCGCTGGACGATGTACGAGTCGAACGGACGGCGGATGTAGTCGGCAACGCCGAGACTGTAGCAGCGCTTAATGGACTCGCGGTCGTCGGCGGCGGAGATCATGATGACCGGAATCTCGTCGATCCAGCGGAACTGGTTCATGTGCTCGAGCACGGCAAAGCCGTCCATCTTCGGCATATTGATGTCGAGCAGCACCAGATCGATGTGCATATCCTGCTGGAGCATCCGGAGCGCCTGCGCGCCGTCCACTGCCTCTGCGTATTTGTATCCCTCGCCCAGGATGGCCTTGAGCATTTCTCGGTTCATCTCCGAGTCGTCAACGATCAGGATTTTCTGTCGGTTCATAGTCGTTCGACCGCAGCCGGGTCGCGGTCCCTCCCTCTGTCCGATCTTGTCGGTTTTTCACTATTTTATTATACTACCAAAGCAATGCAGAATAAAGAAAAACTTCCAGCATCAGCGACCAATATTATTGTACAGCCGGGCGAAATCGTGTATACTGAATGATTGAATGATAAACTGCGGTATCTTCGGCCGCAGGGAGAGAGAGAGACAGAAGGAGACACGAAGATCTATGATAAAACTCAAACGGCTGAGACGCGCATCGGCGCTTTTTGCGGCGCTGTCGGCGCTCCTGCTGTCCGGCTGCGCCCCGTCTGCGGCGTCCGACAGCGCGCTCCCGGCGCTCACCGTCGGCAGCGACACCTATCCGCCCTATGTCTACATGGACAATAACGGCGACATCACCGGTCTGGACGTCGAGATCGCGGAGGAGGCGTTCCGCCGCATGGGCTACCGCGCGGAATTCACCACGATCGACTGGGAGAAAAAGACCGAGCTGGTCGACAGCGGAGAGATCGACTGCATCTGGGACTGCTTTTCCATGGAGGGCCGCGAAAACGACTATCAGTGGGCGGGGCCGTATCTGGTGAGCCGTCAGGTCGTGGCGGTCGACGCGCAGAGCGGCATCGAGACGATGAGTGACCTTGCGGGAAAGACCATCGCGGTGCAGGCCACCGGCAAGCCGGAGGCGATCTTTTTGAGTGGCGGCGCAAACGTCCCGGCCTTCCGGAACATCATCAGCCTCGCGGACCGCGGCGTGCAGTACGCCATGCTCGACTGCGGCTATACGGACGCGATCGCGGCGCACGAGGAGGCCATCCGGCAGTACATGAAGGACTACGGCGCGAACTTCCGCATTCTCGACGAGCCGCTGCTCGTGACCGGCATCGGCGTGGCCTTTTCCAAAAATGACACGCGCGGCCTCGCGGCGCAGCTGAACGAGGTCTTTGAGCAGATGCGCGAGGACGGCAGCATGGAAAAGCTCGTCGGAAAGTATCTCGACGACCCCGCGCACAGTCTGGAGGTGGATGCGCTTGAACAGTAAAAACCGCAAACCGCGCTCGCGGAAAGCCTTCGCCTGCCTGTGCCTTGCGGGCGGACTGCTGTTCCTCGGGATGGTATTCGGGCTGTCCCGTTATTCAGATATGCAGAGCTGCGAGCACCGCATGAACGAGCTGATCGACTTCGTCAAGGAGCAGTCCTCTGCCTACGTGCAGTACAACGAGACCGCCGTGGCCAAGGCGCTCGTGCGCGGCACGACCGCGATGCAGGAGCTGGACGGCCTGACGCTCGACTGCGGCGAGGACGCGCTGCGGCAGTACACCGAGCGGCTGTGGCTGACCGGCGTTTCGGTCGTGGACGTGAAGGGCAGGCTGGTCTGCGAATACAGCACGGACGGCATCGGCTATGCCCAGCTTCAGACCGATCTGGAGCCGGAGCGCGTGCTCGCCGTGGTCGGCCATCCGCAGAGCACCTACGTCCGCCGCGTGCAGCTGACCGATGGCTCGTTCGCTGACACCACCGTGCACAGCCTTGCGGACGGCAGCGGCGCGGTGCTCGCATGGCGGCACACGAAGGCGGCGTTCGCGCAGAAATCCGTGCTCTCCGTGCAGGATCTGCTCGACGGCTACGACGCCGATACCACAGGAGTCGTGATCCTCTCGGACGGCAACCGCGTGACCGCGTCGGACGAGCCGACCCTCATCGGCACGGACACCACCGCAAACGAGCAGCTCCGCCGCATCCGTTCGAGCGGCAGGGCGGAAACGCTGGTCTATGCCGGGCGGAAGGGCCTGACCCGGTACTACGGGATGTACAGCCACGGGCGCGATTTCTACTACTACATATATGTCCCGGGCAGACTGCTCTACACGAACACGCCGATCAACATGATCGTGGCGTTCCTCGCCTGCCTGGGCGGTCTGACGCTGCTCCTGTTCGTGCGCCGAGGCACGGAAAAGAGCTTCCTGCGGCAGCAGCAGTCGCTCGAAAAGGAATATCAGCTTTCGCTCGAGCAGAAAAACGCCGAGCTTGAACGCGCTGTCCGTCAGGAAACGGCGGCCAACCGCGCCAAGCGCGAATTCCTGTTCAATATGTCGCACGACATCCGCACGCCGATGAACGCGATCATCGGCTTCACCTCGCTCGCGGCCACCCATATCGACAACCGCGAACAGGTGCTCGACTACCTGAAAAAGACCGCGACGGCGAGCCAGCACCTGCTCTCGCTCATCAACGACGTGCTCGACATGAGCCGCATCGAGAGCGGCAAGGTCTCGCTCGAGCCGCGCCCGGTGCACCTGCCCGAGCTCGTGCACGACCTGCGCGACATCATCCAGTCGGGCATTTCCGCCAAGCGCATCTCGCTCTTCATCGACATGGTCGACGTGGAGGACGAGGACGTCATCGCCGACCCCATGCGCCTCAACCAGATCATGCTCAACATCATGTCCAACGCCATCAAATTCACTCCGGCGGGCGGCACGATCACCCTGCGCATCGTCCAGAAGCAGACCGCGCCGAAAGGCAGCGCGGACTATGAGTTCCATATCCGCGACAACGGCATCGGCATGAGTCCGGCGTTTCAGGAGCACATCTTCGAGCAGTTCGCGCGCGAGGAGACCTCGACCGTGAGCGGCATTCAGGGCACCGGCCTCGGCATGGCGATCACGAAAAATCTGGTCGACATGATGGACGGCGGCATTTCGGTCGAGAGCGAGCCGGGAAAGGGCTCGGAATTCACGGTCTCCCTGCGCTTCCCGGTCAGCGGAGAGCGTGCCGCCGCGCCCGCGCGCATCCCCCAGCTCGAGGGCCTGCGCGCGCTCGTCGCGGACGACGACACCGACACCTGCCTGAACGTCAGCAAGATGCTGCGCACGATCGGGATGCGGGCGGACTGGACGACCTCGGGACGCGAGGCGGTCGTTCGTGCGCAGGACGCGCTCGATCAGGGCGACGGCTTCCGCGTGTTCATCATCGACTGGATGATACCCGATATGAACGGCCTCGAGGTCGTGCGCCGCGTGCGCAGGCTGATCGGCGAGGCGACGCCCATCATCATCCTGACCGCCTACGACTGGACGGACATCGAGGTCGAGGCGAGGGACGCGGGCGTGACCGCCTTCTGCGCAAAGCCGCTGTTCCTGTCCGAGCTGCGGCGCGTGCTGGCCGAGCCGTTCCGCATGGAGGAACAAAAGGAGCCGACGGAAAATGCGGCGGAATTCGCCGGAAAACGGCTGCTGGTCGTCGAGGACAACGCCCTCAACCGCGAGATCGCGGTGACGATGCTCGAGGAAGCCGGGTTCGCGGTGGACACGGCGGAAAACGGAAAGCTCGCGGTGGACAAGGTGCGCGAAAGCGCGCCCGGGTACTATGATCTGGTGCTGATGGACATTCAGATGCCGGTCATGAACGGCTACGAGGCCACGCGCGCCATCCGCGCCCTGCCGGACGCCGAAAAGGCGGCCCTGCCCATCGTCGCCATAACGGCGAACGCCTTTGATGAGGATCGCCAGAACGCCGCAAAGGCCGGCATGAACGGCCATCTCTCCAAGCCGTTCGACATGCAGCAGCTGCTCGCGATGATCGAAGAAGTGCTGTAACTGTCGAAAAACTTCGTTTTTCCGACAAGTGTGTTCTGACTTCGCAGAACACGGACGTCCGAAAGTTCCCATGCGGAAACTTTCTCCCTCTCAAAGTATAAAAACCGAGGTACACGCCCCCGGTTTTTATATATTTGCTTCGCAAATATTATTTCATGCGCGCTGCCGCGCGGCAACGTCAACATCACGAAAACGCTCAGATTTCGCTAAAAAACCTGTCTTACAGGAGGAAAACCGCACATGAAAGGAACAGCCATTTATCATTCGCCGTTTGGGAAAATGCAGCTGGACTGGGAGGACGGCGCGGTCACGGCCTTGCGTCTCGCCCCGTTCGGCATCTGCGAGGGAACGCCGAACGCGCTGACCGCACGGGTATTCCGTCAGCTGGACGAGTATTTTTCCGGGACGCGCCGGACGTTCGATTTTCCCTGCCGCCTGCACGGCACGCCCTTCCAGCAAAGGGTCTGGGCGGCGCTGCGCGACATCCCCTATGGCGAAACGCGCAGCTACAAACAGCTCGCTGAGGCCATCGGCCGGCCGAACGCCTGCCGCGCGGCGGGCATGGCAAATCACGCGAACCCCATCCTCATCGTCATCCCCTGTCACCGCGTCATCTGCGCGGACGGCTCGCCGGGCGGCTACGCCGGCGGCGCGGAAATGAAAAAGGCGCTGCTGCGGCTCGAGCAGGCGGGCGGAGCATGACCTGCGGAAGCAGCGTGATTACAGCTTTGGTTTCAAACGTCTGAAAGGGGTCATTCCATGATCTACACGGTAACACTCAACCCCGCACTGGATAAAACGGTGGAGATCCCCGGCATGGCGCTCGACACCGTCAACCGCATCACCGAAATGCGCACCGATCCCGGCGGCAAGGGCATCAACGTGAGCAAGGTGATTGCGAAGCTCGGCGGAGAGAGCTGCGCGGCCGGCATCCTCGGCGGCGGGAGCGGAAAAATGCTCGAAAAGCTGCTCGAGGGCGAGCCATTCGCGACGCGGTTCCGCTTTGTCGAGGGACAGACCCGCACGAATATCAAAATCATCGACCGCGAGGGGCACACGAACACCGACATCAACGAGCCGGGTCTGACCGTCACGAACGCAGATTTAGATGCGCTGCTGCACGACCTTCTGGCTGAGGTGCACGCAGGCGACATCGTCGTTCTCGCCGGAAGCCTGCCGAAGGGCGCGCCGCAGGACACCTACCGCAGCTGGACGGTCGCGTGCAAAAAGGCGGGCGCACGGGTCTTTCTCGACGCGGACGGCGCGCTGCTCGCGGAAGGGATCAAGGCCGCGCCGCACCTCATCAAGCCGAATGATGATGAGCTGTCGCGGCTGGCAGGGAAAAAGCTCGAGACCCTCGAGGAGCTGACCGCCGAGGGCAGAAAGCTGCTCGAGCGTGGCATCGAACGGGTCGTGATCTCGCTCGGCGGCCGCGGCGCGCTCTATCTGCGAAAGGGCAGCACGATCTACGCCGAGGGTCTCAGGGTCCCGGTCGGCAGCACAGTCGGCGCAGGCGACAGCGTGGTCGCGGCGCTCGCGTATGCCGAGGCGCAGGGACTGAGCGAGGAGGAGGCCGTCCGCCTCTCAACCGCCGCCGGTGCGGCGAACGTCATGTGCAGCGGCACGCAGGCCGCCGAACGCGAGGCCGTCGAGGCGCTGCTCCCGAAGGTGCGCTTTACCCGTCTGCGGCCGTGAGCGCCGTCCGCGCGGCGTCAAGGTGCTGTAAAGAAAAACCCGGCGTACCGGAAAAGTGGTAAAGTTATAAAGTCACAGCGTTTCAAAGTTATAACGTTTCATGCAATCTATCCCGGCGGAACAGGACGTTTTCCGCCGGGATTTTCGCGTTTTGCGAACCGATATGCGGAGTAAAGTTGCAACGTTTTAACGTTATGCAGTTACAGCTTTGCGGCGCCCGGCGAAAAAAAGATTGACAGCCGGAGAAAATGCAGTATATTCTTATCTCAGAAAAATACCGCATAGACAGAAAAAGGAAAGGGAGATTTCGGTATGTCGGAGCTGTCGAGCATCAAAAGTCAGGCGCTGACCGAACGGATCGAGGAGCGTTTGTTTGCGTACATTCTGGACAACCATCTGAAGGTCGGGGCGAAGCTGCCGAACGAGCATGAGCTGGCGGCGCATTTCGAGGTCAGCCGCGGCACCGTCCGCGAGGCGGTCAAGCTGCTCGTCTCGCGCGGCGTTCTGCGCGTCAAGCACGGCTCGGGCACCTACGTCGCGTCCCTGTTCCCGCTCCACGCCAATCCGCTGGGTCTGGACGCGGTGGAGGACAAGCTGCAGCTCGCGCTCGATCTGACCGACGTTCGGCTCATGCTCGAACCGTCCATCGCGTCGCTTGCGGCGCAGAACCGCACGGACGAGGAGGTCGAGCAGCTGGCCGAATACTGCGACGCGGTGCGCGAAAAGATCGAGGCCGGGGAGGACTACCTCATCGAGGATATGCGCTTTCACTGGTTCCTCGCGAAATGCTCGCACAACATGGTCGTCGAGCCGCTGATGCCGATCATCGACGCGGCCGTGATCTCGATCGCCAACATCACGCGCAAGGAGCTGCTCACCATGACCATCGACACGCACAAGGAGATTCTGGACGCCGTGCGCGACCGCGACCCGCAGGCCGCCCGCAGCGCCATGTCCGTGCATCTCGACATGAACCGCATCTTCATCCGCCAGACGAAAACGGCGCGATGAGACTGTCACGAAACTACAGTTTCGCCGACAAGTGTGTTCTGACTTCGCAGAACACGGACGTCCGAAAGTTCCCATGCGGAAACTTTCTCCCTCTCAAAGTATAAAAACCGAGGTACACGCCCCCGGTTTTTATATATTTGCTTCGCAAATATTATTTCATGCGCGCTGCCGCGCGGCAACGTCAACATCACGAAAACG
>OIWT01003235.1_pt1 | contig 15299 bp, 10 predicted proteins | sample 1587701 | NCBI WGS metagenome assembly OIWT01 (sample SAMEA3888904, study PRJEB22519) | human gut metagenome | biome: human gut; feature: human-associated habitat; material: faeces | place: Denmark | collected 2009
ATAATGGCGACAACCAAAACCCAACAACTGCGATGACGGAAATTTGTCTCTGCAAAGCACGTTTCAGAGAGCCGGCGGCTGGTGCGAGCCGGTAACGATGCGCAGGCGGCAGTCTGATTCCCGAGCAGGCATTGCGAACGCCGTTTGTTCAGTAGCAATGCCCGTCCGGCCGCGTTACAGGCCATGGACTTGTCAGAGTCCGAGAGGGATCGTCCGCCGTGAGGCGGGGGATAAGCAGGGTGGTACCGCGAAGCTATTTCGTCCCTGAAGCCAGTTGGCTTCAGGGACTTTTTGTTTTCCGAAAAAAGGAGGAACCTACGATGAAACACATTTCCGTGACAGATACCACGATCCGCCAGGCGGGCAAGGCCGCGGGCTATACGCTCTCGTTCCGCGAGAAGATCGAGCTTGCCAAGCTCCTCGACCGGCTGGGCGTGAGCGTCATTGAGCTGCACGCGGTCGAAAACCCGAAGATCGACAGTCTGCTCATCAAATCCGTCGCCTCTGCGGTGAAGGAAAGCGCCGTGTGCGTGCCGGTCGCGCTGGACCCGGCGAGCGTTTCGCTGGTCTGGGCCGCGCTCAGGGAGGCGAAGCACCCGCGCATCCAGGTCCCCGCGCCGGTCAGCGCCGTGCAGATGGAATACCTCGCGGGCAAAAAGCCCGCCGCCATGCTCGAGGCGATCCGCCAGACCGTCGCGGCGGCGCGGGCGGTCTGCGAGGACGTGGAATTCCTCGCGGACGACGCCACGCGCGCCGATCCCGCCTTCCTCGCTGAGGCGCTGCAGACCGCGATCGCGGCCGGTGCGGCCGGCGTGACCGTCTGCGACGCAGCGGGGAACATGCTGCCGGACGTGTTCGGCAGCTTCGTGCGCGGGATCTGCGAGGCCGTGCCGCAGACGAAGGACGTGCGCTTCGGCGTGAGCTGCTCGGACGCGCTGTCGATGGCGGACGCGTGCGCCGTGAGCGCCATCGCCGCCGGGGCCGGCGAGATCAAGACCGCGGCCTACTGTGTCGACACCGCGAACCTCGCGCACCTGGCGAAGCTGCTGGCGGCCAAAGCCCAGGACTTCGGCGTCGTCAGCACGCTGCAGTTCACGCAGATGAACCGCCTGCTGTCGCAGATCGCCTGGATGTGTCAGACGGGCCGCAGCCAGCTCTCGCCGTTTGACAACGGCGTGCAGACCTCCTCCGGCGCAGTTTTGACCGTGCACGACACGCAGGAGGCCGTCATGAAGATGGCCGCCGCCCTCGGCTACGATCTTTCGGAGGAGGACGGGGCGAAGGTCTACGAGGCCTTCTGCCGCATCGCGGCGAAGAAGCAGACCGTGGGCGAGAAGGAGCTCGACGCCATCATCGCCTCCGCCGCGCTGCAGGTGCCGCCGACGTACCGGCTTGAAAGCTACGTCATCAACACCGGCAACACCATCAGCGCTTCGGCGCAGATGAAGCTCACGAAAAACGGCCAGACGCTCTCGGGCGTGAGCCTGGGCGACGGCCCGGTCGACGCGGCGTTCCTGGCCATCGAATCGATCCTCGGCCGCCATTACGAGCTGGATGATTTCCAGATCCAGGCCGTCACCGAGGGCCGCGAGGCCATGGGCGAGTCGGTCGTCAAGCTCCGCAGCGGCGGCAAGCTCTATTCCGGCCGCGGCATCTCGACCGATATCATCGGCGCGTCCGTGCACGCGTATCTCAACGCCATCAACAAGATCGTCTACGAAGAAGCGGCGAACGCCTGAGGAGGAAGCAGCACATGAATGTATCGTTTTCCACACGCGGCTGGCAGCAGATCCCCTGGGAGCAGCAGGTGCAGATGGCCGAGACCATGCGCTTCGGCGGCGTCGAGCTCTATAACGTCCACAAAACGCCGGAGCTGACCGGCCGCGGCGGCCCGCTGCACCGCTATACCGCCGCCGCGACGGCGCGGGAGCTCTGGCAGAAGGGCCTGTGCATCCCGTGCTTCGATACCGCCTGCGACATCGCGGGCGAGGACTGCACCGAGACCGTGACCGCCCTCATGCAGCTGGCGCACGACGTGCAGTGTCCGTATGTCTCCGTGACCGCACAGCGCGATGACGACGCGCGGATCTCCGCCGCGCTCGAAGCGCTCCTCCCCGCCGCCGAGGCGCAGGGGATCACGATCCTGCTCAAGACCAGCGGCGTCTTTTCCGACACGGCCCGGCTGCGCACGCTGCTCGATGCGTTTGCCTGCGACCAGCTGGGCGCGCTCTGGGATATGCACCATCCCTACCGGGACCACGGCGAATCCGCCGACACGACCATCAAAAACCTCGGTGCCTACGTCCGCCACGTCCACCTGCGCGACTCGGACGACGACGGCAGCTATGACCTCATCGGCGAGGGCACGCTGCCCGTCGGCAGCATGATGCAGGCGCTGTCCTCCATTGACTATGACGGCTTTATCTCCCTCGAGTGGAAGCCGGAGTGGATGCCGGACCTGACCGATCCGGAGGTCATCTTCCCGCACTTCGTCAACTACATGCACCGCTTCGATTCCCCGCGCGGCAAGAAAAAGACGCTCTACGACAACGCCGCGCATACCGGCAAGTTCGTCTGGAAGAAGGACAGCCTCATCTCCGAGACCTTCCCGCAGGTGCTCGACCGGATGGTCGAGGAATTCCCGGACCAGTACGCGTTCAAATACACGACGCTCGACTACACGCGGACCTACGCGCAGTTCCGCGACGACGTGGACGATTTTGCCCGCGCGCTCGTCTCGCTCGGCGTGCGCCGGGGCAGCAAGGTCGCCATCTGGGCCACGAACGTGCCCGCGTGGTTCATCACCTTCTGGGCCGCAACGAAGATCGGCGCCGTGCTCGTCACGGTCAACACGGCGTATAAGATCCACGAGGCGGAATATCTGCTGCGGCAGTCCGACACGCACACGCTCGTCATGATCGACCACTGTCTGGACTCGAACTACCGTGAGATCATCCAGACCCTCTGCCCGGAGCTGGCCGACGCAAAGCCCGGCTCCGCCCTGCACTGCCGCAAGCTGCCGTTCCTGCGCAACGTCATCACCGTCGGCTTCCGGATGCCGGGCTGCCTGACCTTCGACGAGGCGATGGATCGGGCCAATATGGTCCCGCGCGAGCAGATTTTGCGCATGGCCGCGGGCGTGCGGCCGGACGACGTGTGCAACATGCAGTACACCTCCGGCACGACGGGCTTCCCGAAGGGCGTCATGCTGACGCACTACAACGTCGTCAACGACGGCAAGTGCATCGGCGACCGGATGGATCTGTCCACGGCCGACCGGATGATGATTCAGGTGCCGATGTTCCACTGCTTCGGCATGGTGCTCTCCATGACCTCCTGCATGACGCACGGCGCGACGCTCTGCCCGATGCCGTATTTCTCGGCCAAGGTCTCGCTCGCCTGCATCAATCAGGAGCGCATCACCTGCTTCAACGGCGTGCCGACGATGTTCATCGCCATGTTCAACCATCCGGACTACAAAAAGACCGATTTTTCCTACATGCGCACCGGCATCATGGCCGGTTCCGGCTGCCCGCCGGAGCTGATGCGCCGGGCTGCCCAGCCGGACGAGATGCACATGACCGACATCGTCAGCGTCTACGGCCAGACCGAATCCGCCCCCGGCAGCACCATGAGCGCCTGCGGCGACCCGCTCGATCTGCGGTGCAACACGGTCGGCTACGCCTTCCCGCACATCGAGTGCAAGATCATCGACCCCGAGACCGGCGAGGAAGTGCCGGACGGCGTCAACGGCGAGTTCTGCTCGCGCGGCTACAACACCATGAAGGGCTACTACAAGATGCCCGAGGCCACGGCCGCCACCGTCGACAAGGAGGGCTGGCTGCACTCCGGCGATCTGGCCTGCCGGGATGAAAACGGCTGCTACCGCATCACCGGGCGGCTCAAGGACATGATCATCCGCGGCGGCGAGAACATCTACCCCAAGGAGATTGAGGAATTCATCTACACCCACCCGGCCGTCAAGGACGTACAGGTCATCGGCGTGCCGGACAAGAAATACGGCGAGGAGGCCATGGCCTGCATCATCCTCAAGGAGCCCGGCAGCGTGACCGTGGAGGAGATGCTGGACTATATCAAGGCCAGCATGGCACGGCACAAGGTGCCGAAATACATCGATTTTGTCGACGCATTCCCGATGAACGCAGCCGGAAAAATCCTGAAATACAAGATGCGCGAGGAGGCGACGGAGCGCTTCGGCCTGGAGGGCGCGGCCGGGATCGACACGGCGCAGACCGCCGAGCAGGTGAAGCGGTAAGCACCGATAGCCGGTATTAGTAAAATTTATACTTGACAGCCTGCAAAGACTGTGTTAAATTTGGGGCAAGTTCAAATCAAAAAAAGCTGTGACGAAGACGGTCGGACGGACTGCTTTCAGAGAGCCGGTGGTTGGTGCAAACCGGCAGCACGAACTCCTGTGACCTATCACTTCCGAGCTGGAGGCCCGAACACCATTCGCAAGTAGACGCCTCTCGTCCGCCCACGTTACGGGATAGGGCTTGTCAGAGCCTGAAGCGGCAGTTCTCAGAGCTGCAATTTGAGTGGTACCACGGGTATTGTGATTCACAAACTCGCCTCAAAGATTCTTAGGAATCCTTGAGGCGAGTTTTTTCGTTCGAAGTAACTTACACAGTTTAACACAGGAGGAACCCACTATGATGATGCAAACCAAGAAGCCGGCTGCCAACCCGCTGATGGAGATCGCAGAGCGAATCCGCGAGATGCGCGAGATCGTCGGCTACAGCGAAGCGGAGATGGCCGAGAAGACCGAGGTCAGCGTCGAGCAGTATCACAGCTATGAGCAGGGCACGGTCGATTTCCCGTTTACGTTCATGCACAAGTGCGCGCTGGCGTTCGGCGTGGAGCTGACCGATCTGCTCGAAGGCCAGAGCGCCAAGCTCTCGAGCTACACGGTGACGCGCCGGGGCATGGGTCCGGTGACGGCCAGCGAGGACGGCATCACCATTCAGAATATGGCGGCAATGTTCCGGCAGAAGCTGGCGACGCCGTATTGGGTCACCTATCAGTATTCCAAGGAGCTGCAGAGCCAGCCGATCCACACCACGACGCATGCCGGACAGGAATTTGACCTCGTCGTGAAGGGGACGCTCCGTGTGCGTGTCGGCGAGCACGAGGAAGTCCTCCACGAGGGCGACAGCATCTTCTACAAGAGCTCCACGCCGCACGGCATGATCGCCGTGGATGGGCAGGACTGTGTATTCCTCGCAATGATCATGGCGAGCAGCGAAAAGGAGCAGGACCTGTCCGTGCGGACACGGGCGTTGGAGGAGACGCCGGAGCAGCAGCTGCTCTGCGACCAGTTTGTCCACGGGGTGGAAAAGGAAGACGGCTCGCTGGAGCGGCTGGAGTTCCGCAACGAGGACAAGTTCAACTTTGCATTCGACATTGTGGACGGCCTCGCACGGCGTGAGCCGGACAAGCTCGCGATGGTGCATGTCGCAAACGACATGACTGAGCGGCGGTTCACGTTCAAGGACATGAAGGACGCCTCGAGTCAGGCGGCGAACTATTTCACGTCACTCGGCGTGAAGCGCGGCGACCGCGTGATGCTGGTGCTCAAGCGGCACTATCAGTTCTGGTTTGCGATCCTCGGCCTGCATAAGCTGGGCGCGATCGCCATCCCGGCGACGAACCAGCTGATGGAGCATGATTTCGCCTATCGCTTCAAGGCGGCGGGCGTGAGCGCGATCGTCTGTACGGCGGACGGCGACACGGCACATCAGGTCGACATCGCGGAGGCCGACGCGGGTGCGCATCTGACGAAGGTTCTCGTCGGCGGCAAGCGCGAGGGCTGGCACGACTTTGACGCGGAATACGGCCTGTTCTCCCGGCGCTACACGCGCACGGCAGACGCGCCCTGCGGCGACGATCCGATGCTCATGTTCTTCACGTCCGGCACGACCGGCTATCCGAAGATCGCCGTTCACAGCTACAAATATGCGCTAGGCCATTACGTTACGGCCCGGTACTGGCACTGGGTGCAGCCCGGCGGACTGCACTTCACGATCTCCGAGACCGGCTGGGGCAAGGCGCTCTGGGGCAAGCTGTATGGCCAGTGGCTGTGCGAGGGCGCGGTGTTCGTCTACGACTTTGATCGGTTCGACGCCGAGAAGATCCTGCCGATGTTCGCCAAATACAACATCACGACGTTCTGTGCGCCGCCCACGATGTACCGGATGCTGATCAAGCAGGATCTGTCCCGCTTCGACCTCAGTTCCATCCAGCACGCAACGACCGCGGGCGAGGCGCTGAACCCGGAGGTCTATTATCAGTTTGAAAAGGCGACGGGGCTGCAGATCGCCGAGGGCTTCGGCCAGACGGAGATGACGCTCGGCATTGCGAACCTCGTCGGCCAGCCGCTCAAGCCCGGCTCGATGGGCAAGCCCATCCCCGGCTACGGCATCGACCTTGTCAATCAGGACGGCACCCCGACTGCCGACGGCGACACGGGCGAGATCGTCATCCATACCGCGGGACGAGAGCACTTCTGCGGGCTGTTCCTCGGCTATTATCAGGACAAGGAGCGCACTGAGGCCGTCTGGCACGACGGACTCTACCACACCGGCGACCTCGCGTGGCGCGATGAGGACGGCTTCTACTGGTACGTTGGCCGCGCGGACGACGTCATCAAGTCCTCCGGCTACCGCATCGGGCCGTTCGAGATCGAAAACGTCATCATGGAGCTGCCGTACGTGCTCGAATGCGGCGTTTCCGCCGCGCCGGACGAGATCCGCGGGCAGGTCGTCAAGGCCTCCATCGTCCTCGTCCCCGGCACCGAGGGCACGGACGAGCTCAAAAAAGAGATCCAGAACTACGTCAAGAAGCATACGGCTCCGTACAAATACCCGCGCATCGTCGTCTTCCGCGACGAGCTGCCGAAGACCATCAGCGGCAAGATCATCCGAAGCAAGCTCTGATGACCGGGATCTTTCGACGATGCGGCGATTGAACCGGACCGGCATACGCTCAATATGTGTTCTCTGGGTTACGCTGGTTTGCCCCAATATGCAGCTCCGGCAGACAGGGATGATGACAACAGAAAACCACCGAAAATTTTTCTTGACAATTGCATACTTTTTCGTTATGATTCTTAACAACAATAAAGGCTACGACGGAGAGGGTTCCGCGCAAGTCCTGTTTCAGAGAGCCGGTGGATGGTGTGAACCGGTAACAGACGCGCAGAATTTGTAGCTCCCGAGCCGGAGAGAAGAACGCCCGTAATGGCAAGTAGACCTCTCCCGCGTCAGCTGCGTCAGTGCTTAGACTTTGCTGGAAGTCGATGAGTGGTATCTGCCGTGAGGCAGGTGCAATTTGAGTGGTACCGCGGGTATGCTGTATGCAGCCCGTCTCAAAGAATCATTTCTTTGAGACGGGCTTTTTGCATCCACGGAGGTAACACCATGAAAAAAACACTCACAGGGCTGGACTTCAAAATTCAGGAAATGGCGGGACGCATCCGAGAGCTGCGCGAGATCTCCGGCTTTTCGGCGCAGACGATGGCGCTGAAAACAGGCACGAGCGAAGAAGAATATCTTCGCTGTGAGGCCGGGCAGAGCGACCTCAACTTCGCTTTTCTCTACCGCTGCGCGCTGGCTTTTGGCGTTGACGTTACAGATCTCATCGAGGGCAGCAGCCCAAAGCTTCGATCCTATACGCTGACACGCGCGGGTAATGGACAGAAGATCGAGCAGGCCCATGAGATGATCTATTACAACATGGCCTCCGGCTTTCAGAACCGCATTGCAGACCCGCTGTTCGTTGAAAACAAATACTCTGATGAAGCATTCTATTCGGACATTGAGCTGACCAGCCACGTCGGGCAGGAATGTGATCTTGTCATTCGCGGCAGTATGAAAGTTCAGGTCGGCGGACATACCGAGCTTCTGCATGAAGGCGACTGCATCTACTATGACAGCTCCATTCCGCACGGCATGGTTGCTGCGGACGGTCAGGATTGCCTGTTCTATGCGATCGTGCTCCGCCCACAGGAGCCGAGCCTCCCGGAGGCCGGCGGCGACCGCGCTGCCATGATCGAGACGGCGCAGAGTCCGGATCCGGAGGCGCGCATTTACACCCGCTTCGTCGATGCGCCCGAGGATGCAAACGGGAAACTGCAGTCCATCGCTTTCAAAAATGAGCAATCCTTCAATTTCGCATTTGACATTGTGGATGCGCTGGGCCGTGAAAAGCCTGAAAAGCTCGCCATGCTGCATGTGGCTCTGGATGGAACGGAGCGGCGGTTCACATTCAAGGACATGAAAGATGCTTCCAGCCAGGCCGCCAATTACTTTACCTCGCTCGGCATCCGACGCGGCGACCGCGTGATGCTCGTGCTCAAGCGGCATTACCAGTTCTGGTTTGCCATTCTGGGGCTGCACAAGATCGGCGCCATTGCGATTCCGGCTACCAATCAGCTTGTGGAGCATGATTTCTCTTACCGCTTCCAGGCAGCGGGCGTCAGTGCAGTTCTCTGCACGGCAGACGGCGATACTGCGTACCATGTCGACATTGCAGAGGCCGACACCGGGATGAAGTTGACAAAGATCATGGTTGGCGGCAGCCGGGACGGCTGGCACGATTTCAATGCGGAATACGGCCTGTTTTCCCGCCGCTATACGCGCAGGGACGACGCGCCCTGCGGCGACGAGCCAATGCTCATGTTCTTTACCTCCGGTACGTCCGGATACCCGAAAATTGCAGCACACAACTATAAATATCCGCTTGGACATTTTATCACTGCAAAATACTGGCATCAGGTCAACCCGGACGGGCTGCACCTGACCATCTCCGACACCGGCTGGGCCAAGAGCCTCTGGGGAAAGCTCTACGGTCAGTGGCTGTGTGAGGCGGCTGTGTTTGTTTATGATTTCGACCGCTTTGATGCAGAAAAAATTCTGCCGATGTTTGCGAAGTATCAGATCACGACATTCTGTGCGCCGCCCACGATGTACCGCATGCTGATCAAGCAGGACCTGTCCCGATTTGATCTTTCTTCTATTCAGCATGCGTCTATCGCCGGTGAAGCGCTCAATCCTGAGGTCTTCCGCCAATTTGAAAAGGCGACTGGCATGCGCATCATGGAGGGCTTTGGGCAGTCTGAATCGACGCTCATCATCGGCAATCTGGCTGGCGACAGCCATAAGATCGGCTCTATGGGCAAGCCTGTCCCACTCTACGATGTGCATCTGCTGGACAGCAGCGGGCATGAAGCGGAGGCCGGCGACACGGGGGAGATCTGCATCAACATTCAAAACGGCATTCCCTGCGGACTTGCCTACGAATACTACAACAGCCCGGAGGTCACGGCAAAAACGTGGCACGATGGCTTCTACCACACGGGCGACCTCGCCTGGCGTGACGAGGACGGCTTCTACTGGTATGTCGGCCGTGCGGATGACGTCATTAAATCGTCTGGCTACCGCATTGGACCGTTTGAAATCGAAAATGTCATCATGGAGCTGCCGTATGTGCTCGAATGCGGTGTGTCTGCCGCCCCGGATGAGATCCGCGGGCAGGTCGTCAAGGCCAGCATCGTACTGGTCAAGGGCACCGAGGGCACGGACGCGCTGAAAAAAGAAATTCAGACCTATGTCAAGACGCATACTGCGCCGTACAAATATCCCCGTATTGTGGAATTCCGCGAAGCGCTTCCAAAGACCACCAGCGGAAAAATCATCAGAAGCAAGCTCTGAAGGAGGAGTCGGCCATGACACACAAACGCCTAACGCTTTTTGCCGGACATTACGGCAGTGGAAAGACGAATATCGCGCTGAATTATGCGCGGTGGCTCCGGCGAAAAGGCGAAGCCGTGACTGTGGCCGATCTTGACATTGTAAATCCCTATTTCCGGACGAAGGATTCAGAAGAAGATCTGAAAAAAGAGGGGATCGGACTGATCGTCTCACCGTTTGCAAATTCGAATCTCGATGTTCCGGCCATGCCGAAGGAGACCTACGCGCTGATTGCGGAGCGGGGAGAATGCGGCGTGCTGGACATCGGCGGAGACGACCGCGGAGCGCTGGCACTGGGGCGCTATGTTCCGGAGATCCGGGCGGAGGGTGATTATGAGATGCTGTTCGTCATCAACCGGGCCCGGCCGCTGACAAGGACGGTAGCGGATACGATCCTTGTGCTGCGGGAAATCGAGGCCGCCTGTGGGCTGCCGTTCACGGCAGTCGTCAACAATACGAATCTCGGGCAGGCGACGGCGGCGGTGGATGTGCTGTCAAGCATGCCCTATGCGGAAGCGGTCGCCGCGCGGGCAGGGCTGCCGCTCAAGATGACCTGCTGCGCTGCACGGCTCTGCGACGCACTGCGTGGGAGCATTCCAAACCTGTTCCCGATGGAGATCCAGAAGCTATATTACCAATTACGATAAATGGAGGCACAAGATGGCAAAACTGATATTTCAGGAAGAACTCTGCAAGGGCTGCGGCCTGTGTGTGAACGCCTGTCCGAAGGGGCTGCTGGCGCTGTCGAAGACGCGGCTGAATCAAAAGGGACATGCGCCCGTGGAGCTGACGGAGCCGGACAAGTGCGTCGGCTGTGCGTTCTGCGCGACGATGTGTCCCGACTGTGTCATTACGGTAGAAAAGTAAGGAGGGCAGGAAGATGCAGGAAAAAGTATTGATGAAGGGCAACGAGGCCATCGCGGAGGCCGCGATCCTCGCCGGGTGCCGCCACTATCTGGGCTATCCCATCACGCCGCAGACCGAGGTCGCGGCCTATATGGCGAAGAAAATGCCGAAGATCGGCGGGACGTTTTTGCAGGCCGAGAGCGAGATCGCGGCCATCAACATGGTTTACGGCGTGGCCGCGACGGGCAAGCGGGCGATGACCTCGTCCTCCAGCCCCGGTATCGCGCTCAAGTGCGAGGGCATTTCGTACCTGGCGGGCGCAGATCTGCCCGCAGTCATTGTCAATGTGCAGCGCGGCGGGCCCGGCCTCGGCGGCATTCAGCCATCGCAGTCCGACTACTTCCTCGCGACGCGCGGACCTGGCCACGGCGACTTCCATGTGCTGGTACTGGCTCCGGCGTCGGTTCAGGAGATGGCCGACCTGACCGGAAAGGCGTTTGACCTTGCGGAAAAATACCGGATGCCAGCAATGCTGCTGGCTGACGGCACGATGGGTCAGATGATGGAGCCCGTTCAGCTGCCGGAGGCGCGTGACCCGGACACAACTGAAAAGGATTGGGCCGTCACTGGAACGAAGTGCCAGCGGAAGCATCACGTTGTCAACTCTCTCTACCTCAGCCCGGCGGAGCTCGAGCGGCTGAACATCGAGCGCTTCGAGCGATACGCCGAGATCGAGAAGAATGAGTGCATGTGGGAAGCGTTCATGATGGAGGACGCCGAGGTCTGCATCGTGTCCTGCGGTATTACCGCGCGCGTGTCGCGCAACGCGATCGTCGAAGCGCGCAAGCAGGGCATCAAGGCCGGCATGATCCGGCCGATCACGCTCTGGCCGTTCCCGAAGGCACCGCTGCGCAAGGCCGCTGATCAGGTGAAGCGGTTCGTTTGCGTGGAGCTCAACATGGGCCAGATGCGCGAGGATGTGCAGCTGGCGGTAGAGTGCAAAAAGCCGGTCGACCTTTGCTTCCGCGTGGGCGGCATGATCCCGTCGCCGGATGAGGTGCTGGACGCGATCCGTAAGGCAAACGAAGGAGGGAACGACTGATGGCTGTTGTATTTGAAAAACCGAAGGCGCTGACCGACGCTGTATTCCACTACTGCCCCGGCTGCACGCATGGCATCATCCATCGGCTCGTCGCCGAGGCGATCGACACGCTCGGCATCGAGGGCCGGACGATCGGCATTGCGCCGGTCGGCTGTTCCGTACTGGCCTATGACTACTTTACCTGTGACATGGTCGAGGCGTCGCATGGACGTGCGCCCGCAGTCGCGACGGGTGTGAAGCGGTCGCTGCCGGACAACATCGTCTTCACCTATCAGGGCGACGGCGACCTCGCGTCCATCGGCCTCTGCGAGACCGTCTCCGCCGCGGCGCGCGGCGAAAATATCACGGTCATCTTTGTCAACAACGCGATCTACGGCATGACCGGCGGCCAGATGGCCCCGACCTCTCTGCCCGGCCAGATCACACAGACGTCGCCCTATGGACGCGACGTTAACACCTGCGGCTGGCCAATCCGGATCTGCGAGATGCTCGCGACGCTGGAGGCCCCGGCGTATCTCGAGCGCGTGACCGTGAACAATGTGAAAAACGTGAAAAACGCAAAAAAAGCGATCGAAAAGGCGTTCCGTTATCAGGTGGAGGGCAAGGGCTTCTCACTGATCGAGGTGCTGTCGGCCTGTCCGACGAACTGGGGCCTGACGCCGCAGAAGGCGCTGGAGTGGATCGACGAGAAGATGATCCCGTACTATCCGCTGGGTGTCTACCGAGACAAGGAGGGCTGAGAGATGGCAGATCATCAAATCGTGATTGCGGGCTTCGGCGGACAGGGATTGCTGTTCTCCGGAAAGGTTCTGGCCTACGCGGGCCTCATCGAAGGGCGGGAGCTCAGCTGGCTGCCGTCCTATGGCCCGGAGATGCGCGGCGGCACGGCGAACTGCAACGTCATTCTGTCGGACGCCCCGGTCGGCTCGCCGATCGTAAACACGCCGAACGTGCTCATGGTTATGAACAACCCTTCGCTCGATAAATATGAAAACGCCGTGCAGCCGGGCGGGAAAATTTTCCTCGACTCCACGCTCATCGCCCGCAAGGTTACGCGCACGGATGTGGAGGCTTATTACGTCCCGGCCACGAAGATGGCAATGGACATGGGAATGCCGACGCTTGCCAACATGATCCTGCTCGGCGCGCTGATCTCGAAGACCGGGTGTGTCCGGGAGGAGAGCCTCGCGGACGCGCTGCACAAGGTCATCCCGGCGCGCAAGGCCGACCTTTTCGACCTCAACATGCAGGCGCTTCAGGCTGGGAAGGAGTTCGCCGGATGAAGACCACCTGCATCCAGATGGACATGCTCTTCGCGCAGCCGGAGGAGAACTTCGCGAAAGCGAAGCGGCTCATCCGCGAAGCGATGGCGAGCGGACCGGACGTGGTTGTCCTGCCGGAAACATGGAACACCGGGTTTTTCCCGAAAGAGCGTCTTTCCGAGCTGGCCGAGCGGGACTGCGCGCGGGTGAAACGCGAACTCGGCGGGCTGGCTGCGGAGCTTGGCGTGAATCTTGTGGCGGGCAGCGTCGCGAATGTGCGCGGCGGAAAGGTCTATAACACGGCGTGCGTCTTTGACCGCGCGGGGAACTGCGTCGCAGAGTATGATAAGACGCACCTGTTTACGCCGATGGGCGAGCATGCGTATTTCACGCCCGGCGATCATCTCTGCCGCTTCCGGCTCGACGGACACGACTGCGGCCTTGTAATCTGCTATGACATCCGCTTCCCGGAGCTGACGCGGACACTCGCCGTGCAGGGGATGGACATGCTCTTCGTCGTGAGCCAGTGGCCAGCGGCGCGCATCGGACATCTGCGGGCGCTGACGGTCGCGCGGGCGATTGAGAATCAGGCGTTCGTCATCTGCTGCAATTCCTGCGGCGACGCGGGCGAGACACATTACGGCGGCGCGTCCGCAATCATTGATCCGTGGGGGGAGCTGCTCGCCGCCGGCGGGCAGGACGAGCAGATTTTGGCCGCGGATTGTGAACTGGAGATGCTGGATGGAATCCGGAGCTCCATCAATGTCTTTCGCGACCGGAGGGCGGAGCTCTATCGGGTCTGATCGATGCTCCACCCCTACAAACAGCTTTTATATGTACTATGAACATCAGGAGGAATGAAAAATGGAATACAACTTCCCTGTGATAAGGACTACGCACCCCAAGCCCCGTCCTGCCGACGAGACGAAGCTGGGCTTTGCGAAATACTTCACCGACCACATGTTCGTCATGGACTATGACGAAGGACAGGGCTGGCACGACGGGCGCGTTGTGCCGCACGAGCCGTTCCTCATCGAGCCGGCGTCCTGCGTGCTGCACTACGCACAGATGATGTTTGAGGGCATGAAGGCCTACCGCACGCCGGACGGCGGCGTCCAGATTTTCCGGCCGGACATGAACATCAAGCGTATGGCCCGCACGAATGAGCGCATGTGCATCCCGGAGCTGCCGGGAGACCTGTTCCTCGCGGCGGTCAAGGCTGTGATTGAGGCGGATCGCGACTGGATTCCCTCCGCGCCGGGCACTGCGATGTATATCCGGCCGTTCATCTTCGGCGATGAGGTCTCGTTCTCGGTTCTGCCGGCCAAGCACTACAAATTTATGATCATCCTCAGCCCGACGGGCTCCTACTACGCGGCAAACGACGGTGGCCTGGCCACGACGCGCATCTATGTGCAGGACAAATACATCCGCGCGGCGCACGGTGGCACGGGCTATGCCAAGGTCGGCGGCAACTACGGCGGCGGCATGCGCGCCAGTCAGGACGCGATGAAATATAACTGCAAGGATGTGCTGTGGCTCGACGCGGCGGAGCATAAGTATGTCGAGGAGATCGGCACGTCGAACGCCTTCTTCCGCATCGCGGACGAAGTTATCACCGCGCCGCTCGATTCCGGCACGATCCTGCCCGGCATCACGCGCGATTCTGTCATCCAGCTGCTGAAAAAGTGGGGCGTGAAGGTCTCGGAGCGGAAGCTCTCGATCGACGAGGTCGTTGCCGCGTCGAAGGACGGCAGCCTGCAGGAGATCTTCGCCAGCGGCACCGCAGCGGTCATCTCGCCGATCGGCTGGCTAAATGTGATGGGCACGGATGTTCAGGTCGCGGATGGGACGGTCGGTCCTGTGGCGCAGAAGCTCTATGATACGCTCTACGGCATGCAAACCGGGACGGTTGCCGATGATATGGGCTGGACGTATCGGCTCCTGTAAGCGCTTTTCTTGACAAGTCCTGCAGGAAAAGCTCTTCGGCGTGTTCCCGCACATGGTGGCACGCCGGAGTTCGATGTTCATGCGCGGCTTTGACGACACGTTCATGGTGCCGCATTCACGGCACACCACGATCCGCCGCGAGGAAGTGTAGGCGTGCGGCGAACTGAAAATTCTGGCATCCTCGCCAAAGGCAGGCATCTACGCGCTCTCAACCGAGGGCGGACGGCAGATCTTTAAAACCGCCCGCCAGATACATCTCGATGAGCGCCTCCTCCACGCTGCTTTCTCGGCGACGATACCGCTCAATGATGGCAGTCTCGAAAGGTACGCCCTTGAACCGGGGTACGTGTAGCGTGACATCGCCGGAGG